>Ga0302202_10005603_pt1 | contig 12737 bp, 19 predicted proteins | sample II_Bog_N3_3_FD_194579 | JGI IMG/M metagenome (GOLD analysis project Ga0302202, IMG submission 194579) | Peat permafrost microbial communities from Stordalen Mire near Abisko, Sweden - II_Bog_N3_3 | ecosystem: Environmental > Terrestrial > Soil > Wetlands > Peat | place: Sweden: Abisko...
CGCCGATCTGCAGGCCGTGGCAGAAGGAAGAAGCGTAGCCTTCAAGCCGGCGACCGAGATCATCACGTCGAGCGGAGCCTCTGCAACGGATACCACAGCGCAGTCTTTGTTTGCTGTCTCCGTTAGCAAAGCTGCGCCCGATGCAAAGACATCCCAGGTCAACCATCCACCGACCGGCACGGATTTCCTCGGCAACGATGCCGATGGCCTCTTTGCGAGTGCCTTTGACGTCTTCGGCAGCCAGTATGTGCTGAAGGATTCGCTGCCGGAGGGACGATACGACCTCCGCATGAACTTCGTTGATGTGCCCTCATCCGTGATGGATTCGGCTGTCCAGCAAGCCGTCCTCTCTGGATTGCATCTGCAGATTCAACCGAAGACCGTGACCAAAGACGCGTACTTTCTCAGGGCGACCGAGGCGAGCAAGAAGCTGCTTAGTCCGTCGGCCTCGACACACAAAGTGAAGCGAGGCTGCTGGCACGGAATTTACGTTCTGATGAATGGAACCATGGATGATCTCGCCTTTATTCTGGCTACCGGACTGGAGAACCCCGTAATCAACAAGACCGGCATCAATAGCAACTTCGATGTGCGATTTAAAGTTGCCGGGGAAGACGTTGACAGCCTGAACGCTGTACTTAACGAGAAACTTGGATTGGAGCTAGTCCAGGGAAATCAGGAGATGTCCATTACCGTGCTCGAAGTGAGCAAGCAGGAAGAGAACAAACCGGCCGCCGCGGCGAAGGCGCAAGAGTCTAAGCATTAAGCCGCTTTGCGTCTCACCCAACTTGGGAAACTCGGTTGGCGCCACCAGCCCGATGTACTTATCCAGTAGTATTCCCCGACCTACTTTGCAGTTGATTCAAGACAGTTTCCGCCCGGACAAGATCCTCTTCCGTATCCACCCCAATGGTGTCGCAAGGCGCCTCGGCCACATACAGCGCGATCCCGTTTTCCAGCAGCCGCAGTTGCTCCAGCCGTTCCGTCCGTTCCAGCGGCGAAGGCTCCAGCGCCGCAAACCGCTCCAGCGCGGCCTTCCGGTACGCATAGATCCCCAAATGCTTGCGATACCCGCCAAATCCCGCGCCGTCGCGGTCGAACGGGATCGCCGCCCGCGAGAAATAGAGCGCCCGCCCATCCAGCGCAGTCACCACCTTCACGGCATTGGGGTCCGCAATTTCCTCGGCTGCGCAGGGAACCGCCAGCGTCGCCACTTCCACCTCCGGCCGCGCAAAAAGCTCCAGCAGCGGCGGAAAGAACGCCGGGGTCAGCGTCGGCTCGTCGCCCTGAATGTTCACGTAGATGTCGGCATCGATCTGGCGGGCCACCTCCCTCACCCGATCCGACCCGCTGGGGCATTCGGTCGAGGTCATCGCCACCGGAATCCCTCGCTCCCGGCAAACCGAGGCAACTTCGTCCGAGTCGGTCGCCACCACCACCGGGTCCATCAGCCCGCTGGCCACAGCCGCGCGCCACACCCACTCCACCATGGGCCGCCCGCCAATGGTGCGCAGCACCTTGCGGCTGAGACGCGTGGAGGCGAGCCGCGCCGGAATCACACCGGCAATACGCAACGTACTCATGCAGGCGAGTTTACAGCAGATGAGGCGCCGGGTTCACGTCCCCGCTCCCTCTCTAAGAATCCGCACCGAATCGTGCGCTCAGGTTTGCTCCCATGGCAGGGGTGTGCTAACCTTGATTTCTGTGCCGTTGTGTGTGCGGAGCGGCAGTGTGTCCGCGCGTGCTGTAGGCATGGTTTTTGCGTTTCCGGGCTGTTTTTCGGGGTGGTTTCCGGATGGGTAGGGCTGGCGTAGCTCAGCTGGTAGAGCATCTGATTTGTAATCAGAGGGTCGGGGGTTCAAATCCCTTCGCCAGCTCCATTTGAAGGAAGCCGGACAACAGGTTCCGGGGTTGTGAGATTCGAGGTTTTCAGAAATGTCCGGTGTGCGGCTTTTTTCGAGCACCGGGTCTGTACTCCGCGGCGATCCCACAGAGGTGACAAGCTCCGATATACCGGAGGTTTTCCGGGCGGGGCGTGATGCGCTGAATAGGACGCGCCGAAGTGGCTTTGGCCGGAGTACGGGCAGGGTTGGGCACAGGTGGCCGAGCGGTTAATGGCAGCAGACTGTAAATCTGCCGCTCCTTGGAGCTACGGAGGTTCGAATCCTCCCCTGTGCACCACGATTTGAGGGGCTGGAATGCGCGAGGAGCCGCAGCCGGGTGAGCGCAGAGGCATGAGGAGTGCCGGTTCGGATTTGGACCGGAAGTTTTGGCTGGCTTTGGCGCTGTATGCGGTCTTGGCGGCGCTGGCCTGGTTTACGATTGGCGAGGGTAAGGTTTTCGTCATGGGCAAGCCGGTGGATATGCGGTTGGTTCCGCTGGCGGTGATCGGCGCAATGGTCTTGCGCACGGTATTGGCCCGCAAGGCGGAGAAGATTCGCCGGGGCGGGGATCGGGGCGGAAGTTAGGCGCCCATGAGTTTGTAAGAGGGCTGATGTAGCTCAGTTGGTAGAGCACTCCCTTGGTAAGGGAGAGGTCACCGGTTCAAACCCGGTCATCAGCTCCAGAGATTTGAGTGCACAGTGAACGGTGCACAGTGAACAGTAGCCGCACGACGAGCGGATCGGAAGACGAACTGATTACTGTCCACTGTTCACTGTCCACTTTTTTGCGGGAGTAACTCAGTGGTAGAGTCACAGCCTTCCAAGCTGTTGGTCGCGGGTTCGATCCCCGTCTCCCGCTCCAGATCTCTGAGTAAAAGAGTTGGCAACAAGCGTGGATGGGCCGAGGCGGCTTGAATCAGAAGCGAGGTTGGCGGAAGATGTTTGAGCAGGCGGGGATAGCGGTTCTCGATACGCGGGGATATGCGCAGCTTCAAGCGCTGATCGATGCCGCCTTCGACGAGCGGGACGTGGAAGTCTTCCTGAATCGCGCGAGCAAGTCCAAGCTGCGGATTCGCGACTACGAGGGCGTGGTGAAGCGGGGGTTACTGGGCAAGGAAGCCGGAGCGCTTTACGGGGCCCTCCCGGTATCCGACCAGGGATTGACGCGCGAGCGTTATCTGCAGTTGGTGGAAGCCGTGCCGCTGGAACTGCGGCAGAGGTATTTAAAGGTGTACGCCTACTATTGAGGCGTCGCCACAGCGTTTTGTGATCCCGGCCCAGCCGGGGCGACAAGAAGAAAGTCTGACGGAAGGGAACCGATTATGGGCAAGGAAAAGTTTGACCGTTCGAAGCCGCACGTGAACGTGGGAACGATCGGGCACATCGATCACGGCAAGACGACGCTGACGGCGGCGATCACCAAGGTATTGCAGAAGCACAACCCGAAGAACCAGTTCCGTTCGTTCGATTCGATCGACAACGCGCCGGAAGAGCGGGAGCGCGGCATTACGATCGCCACGGCGCATGTGGAGTACGAGACCAAGAACCGGCATTATGCGCACGTGGATTGCCCCGGTCACGCCGACTACATCAAGAACATGATCACCGGCGCGGCGCAGATGGACGGAGCGATTCTGGTGGTAGCGGCCACGGACGGCCCCATGCCGCAGACCAAAGAACATGTTTTGCTGGCGCGCCAGGTTGGCGTACCCTGCATGGTGGTGTTTTTGAACAAGTGCGACGCGGTCGAGGACGAAGAGCTGATCGAACTGGTGGAGATGGAAGTGCGCGAGCTTCTGTCGAAGTATCAGTTCCCCGGCGACGACGTTCCGGTGATTCGCGGCTCCGCACTGGGCGCGCTGAATGGCGAGCCGCAGTGGGAAGCCAAGGTTGACGAGCTGATGGAGGCGGTGGACACCTATGTTCCGCGGCCCGATCGCGCGGTTGACAGGCCCTTCCTGATGCCCATTGAAGATATCTTCTCGATCTCGGGGCGCGGCACGGTGGTTACCGGACGCATCGAGCGCGGCAAGGTGAAGGTGGGCGAAGCTTGCGAGATTGTGGGCTTCCGCGAGACGCGCCAGACGGTTTGCACGGGCGTGGAAATGTTCAAGAAGCAGTTGGACGAAGGTCTGGCGGGCGACAATGCGGGCATTCTTCTGCGCGGCATTCCCAAGGAAGATGTGGAGCGCGGGATGGTTCTGGCCAAGCCGGGCTCGATCACTCCGCACACGGTGTTCAAGGGCGAAGTGTACGTGCTGAGCAAAGAAGAGGGCGGGCGTCATACGCCGTTCTTCAAGGGCTACCGTCCGCAGTTCTACTTCCGCACGACGGACGTGACGGGAGTGGCGCAGTTGCCTGAGGGCGTGGAGATGGTAATGCCGGGCGACAACGTGCAGCTCGAGATTGAGCTGATCACGCCGGTGGCCTTGGAAAAGGGCCTCCGCTTTGCGATCCGCGAAGGCGGCCGCACAGTGGGCGCTGGCACGGTGTCGGAGATTTTGAAGTAGCGGAACAGTGAATGAGTGAAGAAGTGAATGAGTGAAGAAGTGAATGAGTGAAGAAGTGAATGAATGAAGAAGTGAGGGAGTGAAGAAGTGAACGGGTGAATCGGCAAGGTACGGGTTTTTCACTTTTTCACTTTTTCACTTTTTCACTTATTCACTTATTCACTTATTCACTTCTTAACTTCTTCACTGTTTCATCGAAGGGAAGCCAATGGTAGGACAGAGAATTCGCATCCGGTTGAAGGCATACGACTATCGCGTGCTTGATACCTCGACCGGCGAGATTGTGGAGACAGCCAAGCGCACCGGAGCAACGGTGGCCGGCCCCATTCCCTTGCCGACGATCAAGAACAAGTATTGCGTGCTGCGTTCGCCCCATGTGGACAAGAAGTCCCGCGAGGCATTCGAGATTCGCACCCACAAGCGGCTGATCGACATTCTTGAGCCGACGCAGCAGACGGTGGACGCGCTGATGAAGCTCGACCTTCCGGCCGGTGTCGATGTCGAGATCAAGGCGTTTGAAAAATAAGCTGGCAGGCGACGTTGGTCAGCGAACAGTAAAGGCCCGCAAGGGCTCCGGCAGTGCGATGGAAAGTACATCGCATGATGAGGCGAGGAAGACATGGCAGTTACAGGAATCCTAGGCAAGAAGATCGGCATGACACAGGTCTTCGACGAAAAGGGCGACGTGCACCCCATCACGGTGCTGCAAGCGGGCCCATGCGTGATTACGCAGTTGAAGACGCTGGCCCGGGACGGATACGAAGCGGCGCAGATCGGGCTGGTGGAGTTCGTCAAGGACAAGAACGTAACCAAGCCGCAGAAGGGGCACTTCGCCAAGACCGAAGCGCCACCGGTGAAGGTGATCCGCGAAGTGGCTCTTGAGCTTGATGCCGATGGCGTTGTGGCGACCAAGGCCGGCGACCGCGTTCTGGTGGATATCTTCTCGGAAGCGCGGTTTGTGGATGTGATCGGCACTTCGAAAGGCCGCGGTTTTGCCGGCGTAGTCCGGCGTCACGGATTCGCGGGTGGTCCCAAGTCGCACGGACACATGTTCCAGGTGCAGGGCTCGATCGGCGCATCCAGCTTTCCGTCGCGCGTGTTTCCTGGGCAGCGCATGCCCGGCCACATGGGCGCGGAGCAGGTGACGGTGCGCAATCTGCGCATTCGCGGCATCGACATCGAAGAGAACCTGCTGATGGTCGAGGGTGCGGTGCCAGGATCGCGGGAAGGCTATGTTCTGATTTCGAAGGCCAAGACCCCGCCGCGCGAGCGCCGTGGCTTTGCCGGAACCGGAACAGTTGATCCGTTGAAGGCTTCGAAGAAGGCTGGCGGCAAGCGCAAGTAACACCTTCGGTGTGGGTGATCGCGCCTTGCGGCGCACAAGAGATTGACGCTGGGGAAATTGCCCGGCAGAAGAAGAAGACGATGGCAAACGTGGATGTAATGAATTTGAACGGTGACAGGGTGGGCTCGATCGAGCTGGCGGACGCGCTGTTTGCGCCCGATCAGGTGAACGAGGCTCTGCTTTGGGAAGCGGTGAAGCACTATCGCGCTTCGCTGCGCCAGGGCACGCACAAGACCAAGAGCCGTACCGAGGTTGCCGGTTCCGGCAAGAAGCTGTGGAAGCAGAAGGGCACGGGCCGGGCTCGCATCGGGTCGGTGCGCTCGCCGCTCTGGCGTCATGGCTATACGGTTCACGGTCCTCAGCCGCGCAGCTACGATTACGCGTTCCCGCGCAAGAAGCTATTGGGCGCGCTGCGCTCGGCGCTGGCCTCAAAGCTGGCGGACGGCAAGCTGACCGTGGTGGATTCGCTGGAGCTGACCGAAGGCAAGACTAAGCTCTACAGGGCGGCGCTGGACAAGCTGGATGTGACGCGCACGGCCCTGATCGTCGAGAACGGCAAGACCCTCTCTCATGCGCTGCTCCTGGGCACGCGCAATCTGGAAGGTGTGGAGCTGGTGCTCAACAACGAAGTGCATCCTTACGATCTGCTGCGCTATGAGCGGGCCATCTTCTCGGCGGCCGCCATCGAACAGTTGACCGAGATGCTGGAAAAGAATGCGTCGAAGCGCAAGCTCGCCGCAGCTACGGAGGCAGCGTAATGCCCACACTTTATAACGTGATCCGCCGCCCCTTGATTACCGAGAAGGGCCTGAGCGTAAAGGAGACCGAAGGGACGCTGGTGTTCGACGTCGCCCCCGAGGCTACCAAGACAGAAGTCAAGCAGGCTGTCGAGAATCTTTTCAAGGTGAAGGTCTCCGCGGTTCGCACCGCCAACGTGGTTGGCAAAGAGCGCCGCAGGGGCAAGTTCGCGGGCTTCCGGCCTGATTGGAAGAAGGCATATGTCCGGTTGAAGGCCGGCCAGAAGCTGCCCGAGTATGTGAGCAATCTGTAAAGCAGTGAGCGAGTGAAGAAGTGAATGAGTGAACAGTCAGGACACTCACCAGGAATGATTATCGGCACCCGAAACATGGGATGGGTTCCGGAGAAACGGGAAAGGGGCGCTTGATTTTGGGCGCCAGCTTTCCAGGATAAAGACGATGCCAATCAAGACATACAGACCGATAACCCCGACGCTGCGGTTCAAGACCTCGCTGGTGAACGACGACCTGACGACGGATAAGCCGCACAAGCCGCTCCTGGCGGTCAAGCAGCGCACCGGGGGACGCCGTAACGTGGGCGACTTGACCATCCGCCACCAGGGCGGCGGCCACAAGCAGATGCTGCGGCTGATCGACTTCAAACGCGATAAGTACGGGATTCCGGGGCGCGTGGCGACCATCGAATACGATCCCAACCGTTCGGCGCGGATCGCGCTGGTGCATTACGCGGACGGCGAGAAGCGTTATATCTTGCAGCCCGTGGGGCTCAAGGTGGGCGCGACGGTGACTTCGGGACCCGATGCGGACATCCTGGTTGGCAATGCGCTGCCGCTGAAGAACATTCCTTCCGGCACCACGGTCCATGCCATCGAGCTCCGGCCCGGCAAGGGCGCGCAGATGGCGCGTTCGGCCGGAACGCAGGCGCAGTTGGTAGCCAAAGAAGGCGATTATGCCTTGCTGAAGCTGCCCTCGGGCGAAACTCGCAAGGTGCTTGTCGAGTGTCTGGCGACCATCGGCCAGGTGGGCAACACCGACCATGAGAATGTGTCCATCGGCAAGGCGGGACGCAACCGCTGGAAGGGCATCCGCCCAGCCAATCGTGGCGTCGTAATGAATCCCGTGGATCACCCGCACGGCGGCGGCGAGGGCAAGACCTCGGGCGGCCGTCATCCGGTGACCCCATGGGGCCAGCCGACGCGCGGCTACAAGACGCGCAACAACAAGCGGACCGACGCGTTCATCGTCAGCCGCCGGGCAAAGTAAAGACAGCAGCTTTCAGCTATCAGCTATCGGCTTTTAGCTAAAGGCAGCATGGACAGGGATAAAGCAATCGCCAGCAGGCAGTTTGAGCAATAACAGGCTGAAGGCTGAAAGCCGAGAGCTAGGAGCTGAGAAGTTATGGCACGTTCGACAAAGAAGGGCCCGTTTGTGGATGCGCACCTCACTGTGAAGATTGAGGTGCTCAACCAGGCCAACGACAAGAAGGTTGTCAAGACCTGGTCGCGCCGCTCGACGATCTTTCCCGAGTTTGTGGGCCACACGATTGCGGTTCACAACGGCAAGAAGTTCGTTCCGGTTTACGTGACCGAGAACATGGTGGGCCACAAGCTGGGCGAGTTTGCGCCGACGCGCACGTTCAAGGGGCACACCGGGGGCAGCAAGGCCGCCGAGGCGGGCGCCAAGCCGCGGTAAGAAAAGCAGGGAACAGTGGGCAGTGGACAGTTCACTGAACACTGTCAGCGAAATGATTGAGGACAGACCAATGGCAGTCGAGACAAAAGAATTCCGGGCCGAGGCAAGGTTCCAGCGCGTATCGCCGCAAAAGGCGCGGCTGGTGCTCGACTTGATCAAGGGCCGGGGGGTTGAAGAGGCGCTGACGACGGCGGCCTTCACCAAAAAGCGCATCGCTCCGGTGATTCACAAGCTGTTGATCTCGGCGGTGGATAACGCCAAGTATCTGGCCGGCGAGCAGGGCATCGACCTGGACGTGGATAACCTCTACGTAAAGACGGCACTGGCAAACGACGGTCCGCGCATGAAGCGCATTCGGCCTGCCCCCATGGGGCGAGCCTTCCGCTATCAGCGCAGGCTGACGCATATTATCCTTTCCGTCGCCGAGCGCGCGGCAAAGGCGGATCTGGTGACCAGGGCCGAAGAGCCGAAGGCGGCTGCCAAGTCAACCAAAGCATCGAAGCCGGCGGCCAAAAAGGCTGCTTCGGCGACCAAGAAAAAGGCCAGCGTCAAGGCCTAGAGGGTTTTGAGAGGAAAGCATGGGACAGAAAGTCCATCCTTACGGATTCCGGCTCGGAGTGAACAAGCCGTGGCGTTCGCGCTGGTTCTCTGAGCGCGACTATGACAAGCTCCTGGTCGAGGACGTGAAGCTCAAGGCAGAGCTGCGCGACAAGTTGAAGGCCGCGGGCGTCAGCTCGGTCGAGATCGAGCGGCCGGGCAACAAGCTGCGGTTTCTTATTCGCACCGCGAGGCCGGGCATTGTGATCGGCCGCAAGGGCGCGGAGATCGAGAAGCTCAAGACGGAGTTGGGCAAGCGTACCAACCGCGATGTGTTCATCGACATCATCGAGGTGAACAAGCCGGAGTTGGACGCCCAATTGGTTTCAGAGGCCATCGCCTTGCAACTGGAGAAGCGTGTCAGCTTCCGCCGGGCCATGCGCAAGAGCGTGGATTCGGCGCTGCGCTTCGGCTGCAAGGGCATCAAGGTGCGCGTTTCAGGCCGGTTGAACGGCAATGAAATCGCGCGGTCGGAGTGGTATCTGCAGGGCCGGTTGCCGCTGCACACGCTCCGGGCCGACATCGATTACGGGTTTACCGAAGCTCATACCACATACGGCGTGATCGGCGTGAAGACCTGGATCTATCGCGGCGATATCTACGAGCAGAAGCGCCGTCAGGCGCCGACGGTCGGCAAGACAGCGTTTTAAGAGCAGGGTTTTTGAGGGTTTCGCTATGTTGATGCCAAAGAAGGTGAAGTTCCGCAAGCAGCAGAAGGGCAAGAGGCGCGGCAAGGCGTGGCGCGGCTCTTCGCTCTCGTTCGGTGAATACGGGTTAAAGGTGCTGGAGTGCGGTTACATCACCGACCGGCAGATTGAGGCCAGCCGTGTCGCCATGACCCGCTTCATCAAGCGCGGCGGCAAGATCTGGTTGCGCTTGTTCCCGGACAAGCCGATCACCAAGAAGCCGGCCGAAGTCCGAATGGGCTCGGGCAAGGGCGCGCTGGATCACTGGGTCGCGGTGGTGCGGCCGGGCAAGATCCTCTTCGAAATGGAAGGGGTTGCTCCGGAGATTGCGCAAGAGGCCATGCGTCTGGCGTCGAACAAGCTGCCGCTGCGCACGAAGTTCGTGATGCGGCCGGGCGCCGAGAAGATTGTGGCCGTGGCCAAGTAGGCCAGTTTTTGAAGTTTGACGCGCTGCGCACCTAAAAAGGGGACGCTGAGCGCCGGAGAGAGAAGCAGAGATGGAACTCGATAAGATTCGCAGTTTGAGCGACGAAGAACTGGTGCACCAGGAGAAGACAACCTCCGAGCAGCTATTCAGGCTTCGCTTTCAGGTCTCGCTGGGGCAGACCGACGGAGTGAAGAAACTCCGCCAGATGCGCAAAGAGATCGCACAGATCAAGACCGTGGCCCGCGAGCGCGAGCTGAGCATTCGCGGCGCGGTCGCCGATGCCACTCCTGCCGCGGCAGGCAAGAAGGGAGCCACTAAATGACGGCGACAACAGAGGCAGTACAAGCGCCGGCAACCACTGGGGCGCGGCGTAACGAGAAGGTTGGCCAGGTGGTTTCGACCAAGATGCAAAAGACCATCGTGGTCGAGGTCGAGATGCGCAAGGCTCACCCCAAGTACAAGCGCATTGTGCGCTCGACCAAGAAGTTCTATGCCCATGACGAGCAGAGCTCGGCGCGGCTTGGCGACGTGGTGCGCATCCGCGAGACACGGCCGCTGAGCAAGCTCAAGCGTTGGTCTCTCGAGGAAATCGTCCGGCGTTCTTCGCTGGGTCAGATCGAGGACGCGGCCGTCAAGACCGCAACCAAGGCAGCTAACTAGTGCGAGCAAGGTAAGGAGAAGAACCCATGGCTGTGCAAATGAGAACCATGCTCGCGGTGGCCGATAACTCCGGCGCGCGCAAGCTGCAAGTGATTCTGCCCCTGGGCGGCGGACTGGGCAAGAAGGCCGGCCTCGGCGATGTCGTGACGGCTGCGGTCAAGGAAGCATCGCCCGACGGCACCATCAAGAAGGGCAAAGTGGTGAAGGCGGTCATCGTCCGCACCCGCAAGGAGTACCGGCGGCGCGACGGCACCTATATCCGCTTTGACGAGAACGCGGCAGTGGTGATCAACGACGACCGCGAGCCAGTGGGAACGCGTGTTTTCGGCCCGGTGGCCCGCGAATTGCGCGAGAAGAAATTTCTGAAGATCGTGTCGTTGGCGCCGGAAGTGGTTTAAGGGCAGTGAACGGTGGTCAGGGAGCAGTGAACAGTTCGCTGCGGAAGTTTAGGCAGGGTAGGGGGAAGTTTTCGGGGTTCGTTGCAAGATGCCGCGACAGGCAATCCGCAACTGGCCACTGTTCACTGATCACTGTCCCCTGCATTTGGAGAGAAGATGCCGAGTTTGAATATTCATCGCAACGATACGGTCAAGGTGCTCACTGGCTCCGACCGCGGCAAGACGGGCCGCGTGCTGCGCGTCTTCCCTGACAAGGGCACTGTGCTCGTCGAGCACGTGCGCGTGGTCAAGAAGACGGTTTCGAGCAAGCAGGGGCAGCGGACCAAGGGCGGCATTGCCGAGCAGGAATCGCCGATCACTGTTTCCAATGTCATGCTGGTCTGCCCCAACTGCGGGCCGGTGCGCGTCAGCTACAAGGTCGATGGCAACATCAAGGTCAGAGTCTGCAAGAAGTGCGGCCAGACGCTGCCGACCAAGAAGTAGGAAATGCAGTGAAGATGTGAACGAGTGAAGAAGTGAATCGTTCACCGAGGAATCAGAGCAGACCGGAATGAGCCAAGCTCGTGTCCGTGCTGCAAGCACTTCCGCAACGGTAGACGGCCGCAGGATGCGAGCCACCCCGGGCGCCGGAAGAGAGAGAGCAAAAGAAGATGGCGGCAAGGCTGAAAGAGAAGTACCAAAAAGAGATCAAGCAGGCTCTGCAAAAGGAGCTGGGTATCGACAACCCCATGGCGGTGCCGGAACTGGAAAAGATCGTGGTCAACATGGGATTGGGCGAAGCGACGCAGAACACCAAGCTGCTGGACCCGTTGGTGGCGGACCTGATGATGATTGCCGGCCAGAAGCCTGTGACCACCAAGGCCAAGAAGTCGATCGCCGCATTCAAGGTGCGGGCCGGCATGTCGATCGGCGCCATGGTGACACTGCGCAACGAGAAGGCCTACGAGTTCCTCGACCGGCTCATCTCGACAGCGCTTCCCAGGGTGCGCGATTTCCGCGGCGTATCGACAAAGAGTTTTGACGGACGCGGCAACTATACGCTCGGCCTGCGCGACCAGTTGATCTTCCCTGAGATCGATTACTCCAAGGTGGAGAAGCTCAAGGGAATGAACATCACCATCGTGACCACCGCCAAGGACGACAACCAGGCGCGGGCGCTGCTGAAGCACTTCGGTATGCCGTTCCGGCAGGGCGCGTAAAGGGGATTTGAGGATTTATGGCAACCACTGCAAAAAGGGTGAAAGACGCGCGGAAGCCGAAGTTCAGCTGCCGCAAGCACAACCGGTGCCAGCTCTGCGGGCGCCCGCGTGGATTTTTGCGCAAGTTCGGCGTTTGCCGCCTGTGTTTCCGCGCGCTGGCGCTCAAGGGTGAGATTCCCGGCGTCGTCAAGTCGAGCTGGTAGCAAGAAGAGGGAACAGGGATTAGGGATCAGGGATCAGTTGTTCGTGCTGTGGCTTGCAACTGACATGAAATCGGGATTCTGTTGATCCCTAGCCCCTAACCCCTGACCCCTGATAACTGTAGGGACATTCCCGCTGGTTCTCCCTTATCGAGTGAGACCGGGAGCGAACGGGGAATGAAGGAGAAGGAATGAGTCTGACCGACCCAGTAGCAGATTTTCTGGCGCGGATCCGGAATGCAATCCGGGCGCGTCATCAGAAGCTGGATGTACCGGCTTCGAAGCTGAAGACCGAGATTGCCCGCATCCTCAAGGAGGAGGGCTATATCTCGAACTACAAGACCCAGGAAGAAGAGGGCAAGCTGGTGCTGCGGGTGTACTT
>Ga0302202_10005612_pt1 | contig 12727 bp, 11 predicted proteins | sample II_Bog_N3_3_FD_194579 | JGI IMG/M metagenome (GOLD analysis project Ga0302202, IMG submission 194579) | Peat permafrost microbial communities from Stordalen Mire near Abisko, Sweden - II_Bog_N3_3 | ecosystem: Environmental > Terrestrial > Soil > Wetlands > Peat | place: Sweden: Abisko...
CGTGGTGGGCACGTAGGCAAAGCTCACCGGCTGCGTGACGTAATCCTTCAGGTCCTTCCACTTGGCAATCAGCTTTTCGTGGATGGAGTTCCACTGGTCGGCCCCGGGGAACTGGTCTTCCAGCCAGTACCACTGCGCCACCGCGGCCTCCACCAGTGCGGTCGGCGTGTCGGCGTTGTACTCCAGCAGCTTGATCTGCTTTCCGTCGTAGGCCAGGTCGAAGCGCCCATACAGCGCCGGAGGCTCATTGTTCCACGTCTTCAGAATCTGCGGCACCGCTTCGGCCGGAACCTTCAGGTCGGCCCAGCGCTTGTGGTCAATGATGTACTGTCCGGCGGCCAGGCACATCTCCTGCAGCTTTTCGCTCGCGGCCTCCAGGCGGTCCACCTCGGCGGCCGTGAACTCATAGTAGGCGCTCTCGTCCCAGTAGCTGCCGCTGCCGTCATCCAGCGTGTGAAAGACCAGCCCAACCTTTTCAACCTTCTTCTGCCAGTCGTCGCGCGGAGCAATCGTATGACGCTGCATCACTCGCCTCCACTGCCGCCGCTGCCGCTGCCGGCTGAGCTGCCAAAGCCTCCGCGGCCGACGCCACCTGCGGCGTGACCCATGCCCGGCATGGGATTGCCCCCGACGACGACGTCGCCAATGTGGCCTCCACTGCTGCCGCCGTAGGCCCAGTGATAGCCCATGGGACCGATGTAGCCGTTGTGGCGCAGGCTTTCTGCGTTGGTGCAGTTCTGCTCGCCGGCCAACCGGCTGGCGTCATCCACGCAGTCGCGGCGCTCGTTGTGGCGATGACATCCGGTGGTAAAGGCCAGGGCCATTCCGGCCAGCAGGCCAAGCGTGATGTGGGATGTGCGTTTCATGGTTGGCCAGATTGTACGGCACATCCGCGCGGCAAAAAAAGGTGATCAATTCAATAACAACTCACCGCGCAAAGCGCAGCCCCATCTCCTCGCTGTGCCGCACCAGTTCCGCCAGCGACTTGCCCAGCCCGGTGCGTGCCCCATGAGCCTCCAGCGCGGCCAGCACTTCCTCCGTGGCCACGTTGCCCACCAGCGCATCCTGCGCAAAGGGACACCCACCCAGTCCACCAATTGCCGCATCAAAGCGCCGGCAGCCCGCGTCGTAAGCCGCCAGAACCTTCGCCGAGGCCTCGCCCCGTCGCGCGTGCAAGTGCGCGCCAATTTCCAGATGATCGAACTCGCGGCAGACGGCGCTCATCGCCTCAGCAATCTGTTCCGGAGTGGCCAAGCCGACCGTGTCCGCCAGCGACACCGTGCGGATGCCCATGTTGGCGATGTTCTCCACCGCCGCCAGCAGTTCGTCAATCTCCCACACATCGCCGTAAGGGTTGCCAAAGGCCATGCTGACATAAGCCACCAGGTCGAGCCCTTGCTCCTCGGCCTTGCGCCAAACGGCTTCCAGCTCGTCGCTGTTTTCTTCCGCCGACTGATTCTGGTTCTTGCGTAAAAACGTCTCGCTGATGGAGTAGGGAAATCCCAGTGTCTGCACCGCTCCTGTGGCCAGCGCACGCTCCGCGCCCTTCAGGTTCACCACAATGCCGATGATCTCGACGTCTTCCGGGATCGCATTGTCTGCCGCGCTCAACTGCTTCAGCACATCTTCGCTGTCGGCCATCTGCGGCACCGCCCGCGGAGAGACAAAGCTCACCGCATCAATATGCTTAAACCCGGCGGCGATCAACTCGCGCAGGTAAGTGACCTTCACATCCGTGGGAATCTGTCGCGACAAGCCCTGCCAGGCATCGCGCGGACATTCGATGATCTTCACTTCGTTCGTAGGCAAATGTTTTCTGGGCATCATCTATCTCAAAATAGCCGTGATTAGAAAATATCTTCCGACAGCTCATTCCCCTGCGCCGAGGAAAACCTGGCGCGTATCTCTGCACCGGGCTCGGTGGGCCGCATGGTCTTCGCGTCCACGGGACACCACAGCGTGCGAGCCCGCGCCAGCACCTTGCCATCGCGCAAAATCTCCGTGTGGCGCACAAAGGACAAGCCATCGGCCTCGCCCACCCATGTGCGCGCAATCAAATGCTCGCCCAGAAAAGCTTGCCGCTTGTAGTCAATCTCATGTCGTGTGATCAGCCATAGCAGCCGCCGCCGCTCATCGGGGGTGGCCAGCTTGCTCCAGTGGGCAATTGCCGCCTCCTGCACCCAGCGCACGTACACCACGTTGTTCACGTGGCCCAGCTGATCGATGTCCGGCTCCGCAACGGTGATGGCCAAATCGAATGTGTTGTGCAGGGTCTCCATAACTATTTCAGCCTACCACCATCGCGGGCCGTCAATCACCGTAGCCTCGCGGGGCTACGTTTGCAGCACGCCCACCTTGAACTCCTCCACCCGCGGATTGCAGTGCGCGGCGGCCAAGGCCCACGCCAGAGCTTCACGCGTCCGCGCCGGATCAATGATCTTGTCAATCCACAGCCGCGCCGCGCCGTACTGCGGCTTCATCTGCTCGGTGTAAGTCGCGCGTGTGCTCTCGTAGAGCTCCTTGCGCGCGGCCTCATCCACCGGTTTGCCCTCGCGCTCCAACTGCTTCACCTTGATCTCCACCAGCGTGTTGGCCGCCGATTCGCCGCTCATCACGCTGTAGCGGGCCGTGGGCCAGGCGAACACCATCCGCGGATCGTAGGCCTTGCCGCACATCGCGTAGTGACCGGCGCCGAAGCTGCCACCAACGATCACCGTAATCTTCGGCACCACGCTGTTCGATACGGCGTTCACCATCTTCGCCCCGGCCCGTATGATGCCGCTCCACTCCGCGTCGCGTCCCACCATAAAGCCGTTCACGTCGTGCAAAAAGACCAGCGGTACCTTTCCCTGGTTGCAGTCCATGATGAAGCGTGCGGCCTTCTCTGCGCTCTCTGTGTAAATCACTCCGCCGAACTCGGTGCGCCGGTTTCCTTGATGGTCCACCTGCGTGGCGTGCAGCTTCTGGTTGGCCACAATGCCCACGGCGTGGCCGTCAATGCGCGCGTAGCCGCACAGTAGAGTCTCGCCGTAACCGGCCTTGTACTCGTCAAACTTGCTGCCATCCACCACCCGCGCAATGATCTCGCGCATGTCGTATGGCTTGCTCAGGTCGCTCTCGTAGATGCCGTAAAGCTCCTCAGCCTTATACAGCGGGGGCTCCGGGGCAATGCGGTTAAACGGAGCCTCCGGCCGCGCGCCCATCTTCTCGACGAGTGAGCGCACACGCGCCAGACACGCCTCGTCCGTCGCCTCGCGGAAGTCCACCGTGCCGCTAATCTCCGAGTGCATCTTCGCCCCGCCCAGTTCCTCGGCCGATACCTTTTGACCGATCGCCGCCTGCACCAGTGCCGGCCCGGCCAAAAATAATCCACTGCCCTCGGTCATCAGTATGTGATCGCACATCACCGGCAAGTACGCGCCGCCGGCCACGCACATGCCCATGATCGCCGTAATCTGCGGAATGCCCATGGCGCTCATCACGGCGTTGTTGCGGAAGACCCTCCCGAAGTCGTCCTGATCGGGGAAGACGTCCTCCTGCAGGGGCAGAAACACTCCCGCGCTGTCCACCAGGTAGATGGTCGGCAGACTGTTCTCCAGCGCAATGTTCTGCGCGCGTATCACCTTCTTCGCCGTCATCGGGAAAAACGCTCCGGCCTTCACCGTGGCGTCGTTGGCGATGATCATGAACAGCCGCCCATGCACGCGCCCGAGTCCGGTCACCACTCCCGCCGCCGGAGCCCCGCCCCACTCGCCATACATGCCATGTGCGGCGTGCAATCCAAGCTCAAAAAACTCGCTGCCCGCGTCCAGCAGCAGCGCCAGCCGCTCGCGGGCCGTCAGCCGATGCTTGGCGTGCTGCGCGGCAATGGACTTCGCCCCTCCGCCTAGCCGGATCGCATCTTCCTCCGCGCGCAGAGCCTCCAGCAGCAATTGCATGGCCTGCTGGTTGCGCTCATAACGCGGCGCGTCGGTCTTTACGGTTGTGCTCAACAGATTGTCGGCGGAAGCAGATTTCTGCTCGCTCATTGCGCCCTCACCCCCACGGCAGCCGGATGCAAACCGTACAGCGTACCTGAGCCGGTGCGAACAAGCAATGCGAAGAAGCGGGACTCTCGCCCGCCGCTTTCTCCCGCTCCACCTGAGCAAAACGGTACAGCCATCACTCCGCCCACGGCCTATGGTTCCAGCAGGAGGAGATAATCTCATGCCATCATTCGGATCTCCATTTGCCGAACTCGCCAACCCCCGCAAACTCAGTGACGCGGAACTCATCCGCGCCATTCGCTTCATGGTCGCCTCGGAGTATGAGGCGACGCAGATGTACGTGCAACTCGCCGAATCCACCGAGAACAAGCTCGCCTCGGTCGTTCTGCGCGACATCGCCGACGAAGAGCTCGTCCACGCCGGAGAGTTCCTGCGTCTGCTCTACCAGCTTGCCCCCGACGAACAAAAGCTCTACGCCAAGGGAGCCAAGGAAGTGGAAGAGTTTATAAAGGATGAGCACCAGGCGAAGGTGAAGCCGCACTAACCCGGCCGGCAAGCTCTCCGCACACAAAACGGCGCCGCGCCTTCGAGGAGAACTCTTGCAGGCACGGCGCCAATTTTTGGAGCGAAATTCCCGGGACGCGCTCTACGCGGTCACACCGCGCGGCTTCACGTTCTCCCGGATGAACTGCACGATTTGTTCCATCGAAGTTCCCGGCTGGAAGATGCCACTGACGCCCGCGGCCTTCAACGCCGGAATGTCCTGGTCCGGAATGATGCCCCCCACCAGCACCAGCACGTCATCCATCTTCTGCTGCTTCATCAGCTCGGTCACGCGCGGCACAATGGCGTTATGCGCGCCGCTCAAAATGGAGAGGCCGATCACGTCCACGTCTTCCTGCAACGCGGCGTTCACAATCATCTCCGCCGTCTGGCGCAGCCCGGTGTAGATCACTTCCATGCCGGCGTCGCGCAGGGCGCGGGCAATCACCTTGGCTCCCCGGTCATGTCCATCCAGGCCGGGCTTGGCCACCAGTACGCGAATTCTGATTTCGTTTGCCATAAGAGTGCCGTTACTCGCCAAAATTATCGCAGGAATCTGCAAACTGCCGCCGCCTGCAACGGGCAATCATACGCCGTCCCGCCCGCACCGCACAGGCTAAAACACTCCGCGGCTGGTCACGGCCAACTTGGCCGTGGTCACCAGTTGTCCCAGGTGGCGGCTGGTGTGGTCGGCCACGTGCACCAGCAATCCGCCCACGCTGGTCGGCAATGCCTTGCGTCCCAGCGCCCGCGCCGCTTCCAGATCGCCTTTGGCCAGCTCCCGGATGCGCTGCTCGCTGCGCACAAGCGCGGCCTCAAACTCGGCCAGCAACTCTTCGCCCTTTGCCCGCGGATCGGCTTCGCCCTTCATCGCCTCCAGCTGTGCCTTGCTCAACTGCTCACCCTCGGCGTAACTCAACAGGCGGTCCATGCTGCGAGCCATGTGGCGCAGGTGGAAGGCCGCCGGAGCCAGCCCATTCGGATGCAGGTTCCACTCCTCGTCGGTCAAGTGATTGCACCAGCGCACAACGTCCTCGCGCGCCAGCTCCAGCGCGTGTATCACCGCCCGCGCCGCCGCCGGAACCTCCTGGTGCGTGCCGCGCATCCAGGGCTCCACGCCCGCCTTGTTCTCCACTGCCTCCGCCATCGCAACTCCTCCCCGGGAAAACTCACTCCAGCTAAAGCAGAACGCCTTAGGCGAACGCGCTCTCCTCGTATGTTCCGTATACCTCGCGCAGGGCCTGGCAAATCTCGCCCACTGTGGCGTAGGCGCGCACCGCGTCCAGGATGAAGGGCATGGTGTTCGCCTCGCTGACCTGCCCGCCCGTACCCGCCGTCGGAGTCGCGGCCGCCGCGCGCTTCAGCGCGTCCAGCGCTTTGCGTACCGCGTGGTTGTCGCGGCGATGACGCAGACTCTTCAGCTTCTCGCACTGGCGTTTGCCCACGGCATCATCAATGTAGAGCGTCTGCGGCCGTTCTTCCTCGATGACAAATTCGTTGGCCGCCACCGTAACCTTCTCCCGAGCCTCGGCCGCCTTCTGATACTGGTAGCTGGCCTCGGCAATCTCCTTCTGCGGGAAGCCATGCTCGATGGCCTTCACCATACCGCCCATGGCATCCAGCTGCGCAAAATACTTCAGCGCCGCCTGCTCCATCTCCAGCGTCTGGGCCTCCACAAAGTAGCTGCCGCCCAGGGGGTCCATCGTGTTGGCCACGCCGCTCTCATAGGCGATGATCTGCTGCGTGCGCAGAGCGGTGCGCGCAGCTTCGGCCGTCGGCAATGCCAGCGCCTCGTCATAGCTGTCCGTGTGCAGACTCTGCGTGCCGCCCAGCACTCCGGCCAGCGCCTGCAGAGCCACACGCGCAATGTTGATGATGGGTTGCTGTGCTGTCAGCGACACTCCGGCCGTCTGCGTATGGAACCTCAGCAGCCAGCTGCGCTCGTTCTTGGCGCCAAAGCGATCCTTCATCACGCGGTACCAGATCTTCCTTGCCGCGCGGTACTTGGCAATTTCCTCGAAGAAGTCATTGTGCGCGTTGAAGAAGAAGCTCAGCCGCGGCGCGAACTCGTCCACATCCAGCCCGCGGCGACGCGCCCACTCCACGTACTCCACGCCGTCGTACAGGGTGAAGGCCAGCTCCTGCATGGCCGTCGAACCCGCCTCGCGAATGTGATAGCCGCTGATGCTGATGGTGTTGAAGCGTGGCGTGTAGCGCGAGCCGAACTCGAAGGTGTCCACCACCAGTCGCATGCTCTCCGCCGGAGGATAGATGTACTCCTTCTGCGCGATGTATTCCTTCAGAATGTCGTTCTGCAACGTGCCGCTGATCTTCTTCCAGTCCGCGCCTTGCTTCTCCGCCACCGCCAGATACATCGCCCACAGCACGCTCGCCGGACTGTTGATCGTCATGCTCACGGTGATCTTCTCGAGGTCAATTCCCTTGAAGAGAATCTCCATGTCCTCCAGCGAATCAATCGCCACGCCGCACTTGCCCACCTCGCCCTCGCTGAATGGGTGATCGCTGTCGTAGCCCATCAGGGTCGGCAGGTCGAAGGCCACACTCAGGCCGTGGCTGCCGCTGGCCAGCAGATACTGGTAGCGCTCGTTCGTCTCCTCGGGCGAGGCAAAGCCGGAAAACTGGCGCATCGTCCACAGTTTGCCGCGGTAGCCCGTCGGGTGTATGCCGCGCGTGTACGGAGCCTGCCCGGGATATCCCAGGTACTTTTCCTCGTTCCAGTCATCGGGCAGGTCGGCCTTGGTGTACAGGCGTCGGATGGGCCGTCCTGATAGCGTGGTGAAGCGCGCCGCGCCGTGCTCGTCCAGGTTGACGCCTGTTGGGGCGCCGATGGGCTTTTCCGGATGCTGCTCCAGCGCCTTGGTAAGCGTGGTCTCCGCCCAGCGCCGCTCGGCCGCCGAAGGGTGACGGTTCTGCTGAACTTCCTCTGCCGGATGAACCGGGGCGCTCTTCTTTTCCGCCATTTTGATGACCTCAAGATTCGTGTTTGCCGCGTCTCCCAGGGCAGACTCTCACCGCCCAGGAGTTGGCGCGCAGGTGGGCAAACCGCGGCCTCACCCGGGAGCCAGAAAACCGCCAAGCATATGCGATGCCCCCCACCCGGCGCAAGCAAAAGCCTCGCCAACGCCAGCCACCGCCTGCGGGCAGCTGCCTGCGGATAACAAAAATGTTTTCACGGGAAAAAGTTAAGGCCGGGGGACCTGATCATCCAGGTCCTTACCGGCCTCTAAGTGCTGCTCAGGAGGTTATACGTAATAGACGCGCCTGAGCTCGAAAAGGAAGCAAACTATTTTCCCACAGGGTTCGCGCTCACCGCCTCCGGCGTCGGATTCGGCTGCAACCCCGGCACGGCGGGCATGTGGCTCACCTGCCCAAACGCCGCGTCCTCCAGGCTGATGCCGTTGCGGTCCAGAATGGTCGCCGTGTACTGCTGCAGCGCCACCTGGGCCTTTTCGTAAGTCGAAAGCGCGGAGATGTAGTTCGAAGCAGCCTGCGTGGAGTCGCGCACCGTCTGCAGAACCAGGTAGCTGGTGCTCGCGCCCAGGGCGAACTTCTTCTGCTCGGCGTCCAGATTCTGGCGGGCGTAGTCGCGTGCGGCGCGCGCGGCTTCCACTCCGGCGCGGGCCTGTTGCAGGGCAAAGGCCGCGTTGCGCACCTGCAGGTTGATCTGGTTCTTCTGCTGCTGCAGGTTCAATTGGCTCTGGCGGTACTCCAGTTGCGAGCGGATCTGGTTGGCCTGTGCCGCGCGGTTGCGCAGCGGAATGTTCAGGTTCACATACACGCCCTTATCGGGAGCCGTGCGGTTCGTAAACTGGCTGAAGACGTCGCCATAGTTGCCGGCCTCGCCGCTGCCGGAGTAGTAGCCCACCAGGTCCAGCGTTGGCAGCAGGCCGTTCCTGGCCGCCTTGTTGTTGATCTCGTTGTTGCGCAGGTTCAGCTCGCTCACTTCCAGTTCCGGACGGTGAGCCAGCGCGTAGCTCACCAGCTCTTCGGCTGGCGGCAGTGGCTCATCGCTCAGCTTCATGCTGTCGGTGGGGATAATCTGGGCGGTCGTCAGCTGCGGGTCGTCGAAGTTGCGCGCAATGGCGTTCTTGGTGATCAGCTGGTCGTATTCCAGCGTCGTCTTGCTGACGATCAGCTTCTGCTCGGCCGCGGCCACGCTCGATTTTGCGCTGACCACTTCGATCGGTGCCAGCGTGCCGATTTCCACCTGCTTCTGGTTGTCGCTCAGCGTGCGCCGTGCGAACTCCACGGCCGTCTGCTGCACCTTCACGTCCTCGTAGGCGTTCACCAGGTCCCAATAGATGTTGTTGATCTGCGCCACCGTGCTGATCACCTGGGCGCGGAAGCTGGCATTGGTCACCTTGCGGTCGTTCTGCGCAATGATGATCTCGCGGCGGTTGTTGCTGACGCCGAAGCCCTGCAGCAGGTGCTGCCGCACCGTCAGCTTCCAGGAGCCGGACAGCAGGGGGTTATAGGCCAGGATTCCGGTCGGCCCCGTCGCCAGTGAGGCCGCTGGCTGATAGGTCTGGCGCTGGTTGTTGTAGCTCAACTGCGCCAGGGTGCCGGTGGACCAGCCCTGGGCCAGGGTGGCGTTGTACTGGTTCGTGTTGATGTTCAGGTGCGTCAGCCCGCCATAGAAGACCGGCTGCGTGATCAGGTAGGTGTCGCGGTCGCCGCTCAGGGTGCCGGAAATCACGGGGTCGTAGCTGTCAATGGCCGAGCCCACCGAGTTCTGCGTCGAATACACCACGCCGCCGGAGCCCGAGGCCGAGCCGCCCGCGCCCGTCGAGGTGCCGCCCGTGCCGCTGCCCGTGGTGCCAGTGGTGGCCGTGGAGGCGTTGCCGCCCGGCGTGCCGCTCAGCAGCCCGGTGTTCACGCCCCGCACCGTGCTTCCGCTCTTGGCCAGCAGAATGTCGGTGTCGGCAATGTCCAGGTTGTAGCGCGCAATGGCGATGTCGAAGTTGTTCTCCAGCACCAGCGCCACGGCGTCGTTCAGGCTCAAATACAGCTTGCCGTCGCGAATCAGCCCATGCAGGCGGTCGCTGTTGCGCAGCACCGGCTGCGGCAGCGTGTGCGGCGCGTAGGGCTTCCACAGGGTCAGCGCGGAATTCGGCTTCGTCTGGGCCGCCAGTGGAGCGGCCAGCGGCGCGCCCGGCGTGCCCTGCGCCTGGCTAGACGTGGCCGCCGCCTGGGTTGTTGACGATGACGCCTGGGTTGACGCGGGAGCAACTTCCTGCGCCCACAGGCCAGAGGACATCATGCACGCCACGCAGAGCATGGCAACCAGCTTGCGCAATCCTTCTACTGCACGCCTACCCGACATTCGTTCTTCTCCGTCATCAGATATCTGTTGTCTGCCCATCATCTTCCGGGCGTACTCGGTAATCAAGCGGCGCCAACCGGCGCGCGCGCCACGGGGCCGAAGAGTTCCATCCAAAACTTTGTACGCAGAAAGGCCTTTGGCGGTTCCGCGCGACTTTCTTGCGCCGCTCCCACGCGATAATGCAGCCGGGCCGCCACCCCCGAGTATAGCCGACCGTGCAGGCCTCACTGGGGCGCCCGTAAAACTTCTCTTCTTCCAAATTGCCGCATTTCCATCGCTTTCCACGCACTCTGATTGCCCACGCGCAAGGTGTTCGCCGCCGTACGCCCCGGCCGGCTTCGGCACCGGCCAACCTGCGGAGCGAACCACGCGTTCCGCCGTCGCCGCAGCTATTTGACAACCAACCGAAAAGCCGCCAACCTTAGGATTCCGGCCGCACCTGACAGGACCATCCTCACCATGCCCTCGCGCACCCTCAAGCTCACGCTCGCCTACGACGGATCGCCCTTCCATGGCTGGCAGGTGCAGCCCGGCCGCGCCACCATCCAGGGCCTTCTGGCCGAGGTCATTGAAGGCCTGACCGGCGAGCGGGTTCTGCCGCAGGGTAGCGGACGCACCGATGCCGGAGTCCACGCCCTGGCGCAGGTGGCCACCTTTCAGACGATGAGTGAGATTCCCGCGGCCAACATCAAAACGGTGCTCAACGACCGACTGCCCCCGGCCATTCGCGTGCTCTCCATCGAGGAGGCGCCCGAAGGTTTCCACGCCCGGCACTCGGCGCGCGGCAAGCGCTATCACTATCGTCTCTGGCGAGGTGAGGTGGTGCCGCCCTTCCTGGCGTGCTACGTCACCCACCATCCTTATCCGCTCAACGAGGACCTGATGCAGCAGGCCGCGGCCTTGGTCACGGGCGAGCACGACTTCACCAGCTTCGCCGCCGCCGACCCCGACCGCACCCAGCGACTAGCCGAAGCCGCTTTGGATAATCCCGAAGACCCCCTGCGCGGCAATACTCGCACCATCCACGAGAGCCGCTTCGAGCGTCATGGCGACGAGCTGCTCTACATCGTCCGCGGCAACGGATTCCTGCATCACATGGTTCGCAACCTGGTGGGTACTTTCCTGCTGGCGGGCAAGGGAACTGTGGCGCCCGCCGAGATTCCGCAGATGCTCGCCGCTTGTGACCGCCGCATGGCCGGCCCTACGGCTCCGCCCGAGGGGCTGTACCTGGTGGAAGTGGAGTATTAGCTTTTTAAGGGTTCTAAGACAAAAAGATTCTCGATTTGTAAGCCCTAAGACAAAAAGATTTTAGGTTTGTAGGTTCTAAGACAAAAAGCTCTTCGATTGATTTCGCACTTACGCTCTGCCTACGGCCTGCGTTCCTTCTTCCGAATCATCTCCACGGCCTTCCCCGCCCGCGTCACTCGCGTCTCTTCTTTCTTGCCGCCGCTGATCCAGTCTGTAAACTCGCGCTTGTGCGATGGGCTGAGCGTCTCAAAGGTCTTTGCCGCCGCTTTGTCTTTCTTGAACTCCGCCGCCAGCTCCGCCGGAACCTCCACCTCGCGCGGCTTGTCGTCCACCCGCAGCACCACCTTTACCTTGGAGCCCTGTCCCGCCCCGGCGCCGGCCATCATCTCCTTGCTCACGCTCATGTGGTGCGTGCCGTCGCCATTCGGCATAAGAGAGTTGCGGAAGGCGAAGCCGTTCACCGTGCCCTCCACGGCCACGCGAGCCCTGCTGCCAAACGCCTCTTCCACGTTGAAGGGGATCATCATGTAGGTCCACGCGCCATTCGGCCCGCGCGGGGTAAACACGCCTTGAAAGCGCTGCTCTTTGCTCGTCAACTTGGAAGCCATCAAGATCTCTCCCTCTGGCGGCTGCCCCACTCGGCGCCACCGCAAAAACCTTCCGGGCATGATAGCGCAAAACTTCCACCGCCGCGCCGCCGCAAATTTCTGCCGCAACTCCAAAACTGGGCTTCCCTTGTCCGCCCCAAACGGAGTACAACATCCCCTGCATGTCCAACGGAATCCATTTGGTATTCAAAGCCGGCGAGCGCTTCGCCACCACCAACCCCGCCACCGGCGAGCGCCTGGCCGACTACGCCATCGCCGACGAAGCCGAGGTCAACGCGGCCATCGCCCGTGCCCGCCAGGCGCAGCCCAGTTGGAGCAGCCTTCCGCTCATCCGCCGCGCCGCCTTTCTGCGCCGCGTCGCCCGCCTGCTGAACGAGGAGCAGCAAGCCCTCGCCCAGGTCATCACCGCCGAAAGCGGCAAGCCCCTTCAGGAGGCTCTGCTCAACGACGTACTGGTCTCCGCCGACGCCGCGCTCTTCTGCGCCGAAGATGCCGCCAGCGTTCTGCGCCCCGAGGATGTTCCTCACCACAATCTGGCCCTGCGCCTCAAGCGTGCGCGCATCGAATGGGAGCCGCTCGGCGTCATCGGCATCATCGCTCCCTGGAACTACCCGCTCTCCATTCCTGCCGCCGACTGCTTCGCCGCGCTCGTCACCGGCAACACCGTCGTCCTCAAGCCCAGCGAACTCACGCCGCAAACCGCGCTCGAACTCGAGCGCATCGTCAACCGCGCGCTGGATGAAGTTGGACTCACCGCGCTCCCGCGCCCCTTGCAGGTCATTCTTGGCCGCGGTCCCACCGGAGGCCAGCTCGTCGAAGGCGACATAGACAAGCTCATCTTTACCGGCAGCGTCTCCACCGGCCGAAAGGTCGCCGTCGCCTGCGCCGAGCGCCTGCTGCCCGTCACGCTCGAACTCGGCGGCAAAGACGCAATGATCGTCCTCGACGACGCCGATCTGGACGTGGCCACCAGTGCCGCCGTCTGGGGCAGCATGCTC
>Ga0302202_10005618_pt1 | contig 12713 bp, 11 predicted proteins | sample II_Bog_N3_3_FD_194579 | JGI IMG/M metagenome (GOLD analysis project Ga0302202, IMG submission 194579) | Peat permafrost microbial communities from Stordalen Mire near Abisko, Sweden - II_Bog_N3_3 | ecosystem: Environmental > Terrestrial > Soil > Wetlands > Peat | place: Sweden: Abisko...
AATTCCGCTATGCTTTAGGCATGTCGTCTGGTTTTTGATCACAAGGCTCTGATGATGCCATTTGCCTCCATGACTACGCGCGACGCGTGCGTCGCGCGCGATTCCGCCGATCCGCTGCGCGGCTTCCGCGACCGGTTCGTGCTCCCTGAAGGCGTCGTCTATCTCGACGGCAATTCGCTTGGCCCGATGCCGCGCGCCGCCGCGGATGTCCTGAACCGCACGATCGAACAAGAGTGGGGACATGACCTGATCCGGAGTTGGAACAGCGCTGGATGGTTCGACATGCCGGCCCGGCTCGGTGACCGCATCGGAGCGCTGCTTGGGGCCGCTCCCGGTCAAACCCTCATTTGCGACACGACCTCGATCAATCTCTACAAGGCAATCCACGCCGCGATCGGACTGCGGCCCGACCGCAACGTCGTCATTGCTGAGGAAGAGTCGTTCCCGACCGATCTCTACATCATCGAAGGCGCGATGAGGTCCGCGGGTCGGCCGATGCAGCGGCGGCTGATCGGCAGGGATGGCCCGTCGATCGACAGCCTGCTCGACGATCAGGTCGCGGTCGCCGTGCTGTCGCATGTCAACTATCGCACCGGCGAGCTTCTCGACATGGCCGGCATCACCCGGCGACTGCACGACTCCGGGGCGCTGGTGGTGTGGGACCTCTGTCATTCAGCCGGCGTGGTGGAAATCGCGTTCGACCGTCACGCCGTCGATTTCGCCGTCGGGTGCACCTACAAGTACCTCAACGGCGGCCCGGGATCCCCGGCCTTCATCTCCGTCGCCAAAACCCATCAGGCGGCGGCGCAACATCCCCTGTCGGGCTGGTGGGGGCACGCCGCTCCCTTTGCCTTCGACCGCGACTTCCGACCCGACGCGGGCATCAGGCGATTCCTCTGCGGGACGCAGCCCATCATCTCGCTGCGCGGCGTGGAGGTGGCGCTCGATGCCATGCAAGGGGTCGAGATGGCGGCATTGCGACAGAAGAGTCTCGCTCTCACGGAACTCTTCATGGCGCGCGTCGGCGCGCTCTTGCCGGGCCTCGACATCGTGACGCCGCGACTGCCTTCGTCGCGCGGCAGCCAGGTCGGGATATCCTTCGACAAGGGATACGCAGTGGTCCAGGCGATGATCGAACGCGGCGTGATCGGCGATTTCCGCGCGCCCGATCTGATGCGCTTCGGGTTCGCGCCGCTTTTCGTACGTTATCAGGACGTCTGGGATGCCGCCGAAATACTTGCAAGCTGCATCAACGCGGAAGTCTGGCGCGATCCCCGCTTTGATCGCGTGCTCGACGTCACCTGAGGCGGCAACGGAGCCGCTTCAGTCGAACCACGGCCATTCGGCCGCGCCGTCATGGGTGACGGCGCCGCCCGGCGCCTGGCCGACCAGCCGGGCGTATTTGGCGAGCGCACCGGCGCGATGCCGTGGCGGTCGCGGTGCCCAAGCCTGCCGCCGCTGTGCGAATTCCTGGTCGTCGATCAAGAGGTCCAGACGACGCGCGCCGGCATCGATCCGGATACGGTCGCCCTCCCGCACCAGCGCCAAGGGGCCGCCGATGAAGGATTCCGGCGAGACGTAGCCGATGCACATTCCCCGTGTCGCTCCCGAAAAGCGCCCGTCCGTGATCAGGGCGACCTTCTCGCCCATCCCCTGCCCGTAAATCAACGCGGTGACGCCGAGCATCTCGCGCATGCCGGGACCGCCGACCGGGCCTTCATTGCGGATCACGAGAACGTCCCCGGCCGCGTAGTTGCGTTTGCGCACGGCGTCGACGCAGTGCTCTTCGTCCTCGAATACCCGCGCGGTGCCTTCGAACACCAGGCTTTTGAGGCCGGCCACCTTGATGACGGCGCCGTCGGGGCAAAGATTGCCCTTCAGCACCGCGACGCCGCCGTCGGGCATGATCGGCGCGCTTGTCCGGAACACGATCTCCCCGTCCGGCGCATTGGCGCTGCCATATTCTTCGGCGATCGTCCGGCCCGTGATGGTCAGGCAGCTACCGTCGATGTGACCGCTTTCGACCAGCGCGCGGATGACAACCGCGGCGCCGCCGATATCGTAGACGTCCTTCGCGGTATATTTCCCGCCCGGGCGCAAATTGCCGATCAGGGGCGTGCGGGCAAAGACCGCGCCGACATCATCCAGCGTGAAGGATATCCCGGCCTCGTTGGCGAGCGCCGGCAAATGCAGCGCGGCGTTGGTCGAGCCGCCGGTCGCAGCGACGATGGCAGCGCCGTTTTCCAGCGCCTTTCGCGTGACGATTTCGCGCGGCAACGGCCCGCCCCGCTGCAGCATCTGCATCACCAGGCGCCCGGCCTGGCGTGAGATTTGCGCGCGCTCGGCGTAGACGCCGGGGATCATCGACACGTTTGGCATGGTCAGGCCCATCGCCTCGGACACCATGCCCATGGTGTTGGCGGTGAACTGCCCGGCGCAGGCCCCGATCGTCGGCAGGCAGCTGCGCTCGATGCCCGCCAGTGTCGCCGCGTCGATTTCTCCGGTCATGAAGCCGCCGACGGCCTCATAGGAATCCAGCACCGTCAGGGTTTTCCCCTCGAACCGCCCGGGCAGCGCGCTGCCGCCATAGATGAAGATCGACGGCACATTGCAGCGGATCATGCCCATCATCACGCCCGGCAGCGTCTTGTCGCAGCCGCCGAAACCGATCAGCGCGTCATAGGCGAGACCGTGCACCACCGCCTCGATTGAATCCGCAATCAGTTCGCGCGACAGCAGCGAGAACTTCATGCCCTCGTGGTTCATGCTGATGCCGTCGGATACCGAAATGGTGGCGAATTCGCGCGGCGTGCCGCCGGCCTCCGAGATCCCGGTCTTGGCGGCGTCGACCTGGAAATCGTGGGTCATGTTGCAGGGCGTCTGTTCGCCCTTCATGCTGACAACCCCGATCATCGGCTTGGCGAGCGCCTCGTCATCGAGCCCCATCGCACGCATGAAAGCGCGGTGGGGCGCCCGATCGAGGCCATCGGTCGTCACGCGGGATCGCCACTTCTTCATGTTTGCAGTCTCACTCAGCGCCGTCCCGGCATTCGCCGGGACGACCCGTTGTTGAACAGCGCCTACTGCAAGGGCGCGACGATGGTCGGGTGCTTGAACTGGGCGACGTCCATTTTCGGCAGCATCCCGGTCGCGGCGTAGATGTCGAGCATCTTCTGGATCGCCTCGAAATTCGGCGCGGCACCGGGATCCCTGCCGAAATCGTTGTCCTTCAGCAGATAGGTATCCAGCACCGCCACCGGTGCCTTCAGCACTTCGGAAACGACCTTCAGCGTCTCCTCCCGGTTGGCCAGCGCCTTCTTCATGCCCGACGTGATGTCGCGGACGTAGGCTTTGACCAGCTCCGGATTCTTGTCGACGAAGTCGGCGCGACAGGCCTCGAGAATGTGAACGATGTTGGGCATTTCCTCCGATAGCGAAAACAGCTTGCGTGTGCCCCCCTTGGCCTCGGCACGCGCGGCGAACGGCTGGTTCATGTTGACGGCATCGACGCGCCCCTGACGAAGCGCGTCCTCGGAAACGGCGAAGCCGACCTCGACCAGCTTGATGTCCTTCGCCGGATCGACGCCGTTCTGCTTCAGGAGCATCGCGAACGGACCGTAGGTGCCGCCGCCGATCACCGATATGCCGATGGTCTTGCCCTTGAGATCGGCGATCTTCTTGATCGGAGAGTCCTCCATCACCGCCCAATAGACCGAGAAGCCGCCCGGCTTTTCGTAGACGTGCTGGGCCACGATGTAGGCTTTCAGGTTTCCGCCGACCACGCCGTTTGCCAGCGACAGCGGCGCCTGGGTCGCGCAGTCGAGCGCGCCCGCGGCCAGCGCCTGCGTCATCGGCGCGGTGCCCTGGAACTGGGTCCATTCGACATTGTAGGTCTTGCCCAGATCGGGAAACTCGGCCGGCCGGCGCATCATCCAGTACTTCGATTCCTCGGCCGGAATGGTCCAGCCGACGCGGATCGTCTGCTGGGCGTAAGATGAACTCGCGCCCGCCAGAACGGCGGCCACAGCTCCGGCCGCCAGGATCCATTTTGAACAATTCCGCATCAATTCCGCTCCACGTTTGCGATCCCGCCCGGCGCCAGCGTACCTGAGTTGGGCCAAGCCTTTCATGGTTCAAACAATCAGGCAAGCCACCGGTGCGTGCCGGTCATGGCCGGGCCAGGGCGGAATGTGTGATAAGGCCATTGCGCTGGATCGGGTTTTGCGGCGCCGATAAGGGAGAAGCGAAATGGCTGATGTTGGCGGGGCGGACGGGGCGAAAGCGGAAAAGCTCGGCTATCTCGGGCTCGGGATGATGGGAATGCCGATGGCGCGGCGCCTGCTGGACGCCGGTTACGACGTCACGGTCTGGAATCGGTCGGCCGCCAAGGCCGCCGCTCTGGTCGAGGCCGGCGCGAAATCGGCGGTCCGTCCAAGCGACCTGGCCGATGCCGCCAGCATCATTTTCATGTGCCTGACCGATGCCGCGGCCGTGGAGGAAGTGGTCTTCGGTCCCGACGGCCTTGCGACCGCGACCGGCTCGGGAAAGCTCGTGGTCGACTTCTCCTCGATCCACCCCGACGCGGCACGCGCCATCGCCGCCCGGCTGAAGATGGCCAATGGCATGGGATGGGTCGATGCGCCGGTCTCGGGCGGCACCATGGGCGCCGAGCAAGGTACGCTTGCGGTGATGGCGGGCGGCGACGCTTCCGACGTCGAGCGGGTACGGCCCTACGTTCTGACGATGGCACGGCGGCTGACGCATATGGGCCCGACCGGCGCCGGCCAGACCACCAAGCTGTGCAACCAGGTCATCGTCGGATGCGCGATGGCGGTGCTGGCCGAGGCGACGCGGCTTGCGGTCAACTCCGGGATCGACGCCAAGCGGTTGCCGGAGGCGCTCGCCGGCGGCTTTGCCGATTCGATTCCGCTGCAATTGTTCGTGCCGCGCATGGCGCAAGGCATTCATTCGCCACCGCTCGGGCATATCGCCACCATGCTGAAAGACCTGGATACGGTGGCCGAAGTCGCCCGCAACACGTCCAGCCCGGTACCGATGGCCGGCCTCGCCGCGCAATTGTTCAGGTTGGCCAAGGCGGCACGCGGCGCGGACGCCGATGCGCTGGAGATCTACAAGCTGTCGGCCTCGCAAACCGGATGAGAAAGCGTGAGCGCCCGCGACGGGGAATTCCACCCTTCGGCAATTTCCGGTAAGATTCAGACACACGAGGATCCGCGCCAATGTACCAACCGGCAGACGTCAAGACATCATCCGAATTTCCGGTGCCGGCGCGGATGAAAGCCTGGGTTCTCGGCGACCCGGACGAGCTTCTGCTGCGCGACAAGCCGACGCCGGTTCCGGGTCGAGCGGAGGTTCTGGTCCGCATCGACGCGGTTGCAATCTGCGCCACCGATCTGGAGATCATCCATGGCGGCTCGCCGGCGAGCATCGGGGGTGGCTTGCCCTTCAACAAGGATTTTACGCCCGGCCACGAATATATGGGCACGATTGCAGCGCTTGGGCCGGGTGTCGACGAATTCAGGATCGGCGAACGCATCAGCGTGGAAATCCATGCGGGTTGCGGCCAGTGCAAGCGATGCCGGCAAGGCATGTACACCTCGTGCCTCAACTACGGCAAACCCGAGAAGGGCCACCGCGCCAACGGTTTTACGACGGACGGTGGCTTCGCCGAATACGCGGTCAATCATATCAATACGCTGGCGCGGGTGCCTGACACCATGAGCGACGCCGAAGCAACGCTGGTGGTCACCGCCGGAACGTCGATGTACGGATTGACCGAACTGGGCGGGCTGGTTGCCGGCGAAAGCGTGGTCGTAATCGGCCCGGGTCCGATCGGACTGCTCGCGGTGGCCGTTGCAAAGGCGCTTGGCGCAAGCCCGGTCATCCTGACCGGCACCCGCAGCAAACGCCTCGCGATCGGCAGGGAGCTGGGCGCCGACCGCGTCGTCGACATTGCGGACGAGAACGCGGTTGACGTCGTGAAAGCGCTCACCGGCGGCATAGGTGCGGATTATGTGGTGGAGTGCGCAGGCACCGAGGCGACCGTCAATCAGGCCATCCACATGGTCAATCGCGGCGGGAAGATCTGTCTGGCGGCATTCCCGCATGACCCCGTGACGATCGATCTTCCCCATCTGGTGAAGAACAATATCTATGTCTACGGAATTCGCGGCGAAGGCCGCAGCGCCACGCGGCGCGCCATGGCGCTAATGGCGGAAAAGCGGTTCGACGCGACGAAAATCCACACCCATACATTCGCGTTGGCCGATCTGCCCACCGCCTTGCGATACGCCCGTGACCGGGTCGAGGACGCCATCAAGGTGGTCGTCACCACCCGGCAAACATCGATGCTTCGCGGCATGGCGGCGGAGTAGAAACGAAAAAGAGCCCGCCCGCAAATCTGCGGACGGGCTCACGAAGGATTGCGCCGCTGAGAACGGCATCAGCACGACCCACATGTACAACACGAATAGTCCAAAGCCCGAAAGGGCAGATAGATTATTTCAACGACGTATTGAGCGATGTGAATTTGGTGTTGAGGGTGGTGCCCAGGCCGTTAACCACGGCGATGATGGCAAGGCTGATGCCTGCGGCGATCAGGCCATATTCGATCGCGGTGGCGGCCGAATCGTCTGCCCAAAACTTGGCAAGAATATTTTTCACTGTACCTCCTGGTAATAGCCACCCGAGTGCTTCGGGTTCCACATCCGGAACTGTGGAGGGAGACAATTAAAATTTTAGAAATCATCATAATGAACGCTTCATAAAAAAGGCCGCCCGGTCCGGCGGCCTGCTGTTTCGGCCCGCCCGAGCGACGGCTCCGCGGCTATCTCCGGCAATTTCCGAGACGGTAACCACCAGATCCCGCAACAGGCATCAAACGGCCGTCAAAGCGCGGAACGCCGGATCGGCGGCCTCAATAATGCGGGTCGTACATCTGCGACTGAATGGCCGCCATCAGATCATTCGGCGCGGCGGTTGTCGCGAGGCCGCGCCGGTAGGCGACTTCGGCAACCGCCACGGCGATATGCGCCGAAACTTCGCGGATCCGCGGTAACGCCGGATAGAGACTGCCCTGCGCGATGTCGGCGTCGCTGACCAGATATGCCAGCGTGTGCGCGGCGGCCATGAACATCTCGTCGGTCACCAGTCTCGATCCGGTTGCAATCGCGCCAAGACCGACGCCCGGGAAAATGTACGAATTATTGCCTTGGCGGGGCACGAACGTCTTGCCGTCGAGTTTCACCGGATCGTAAGGGCTGCCGCAGGCGAACAGCGCCCGGCCGCCGGTATGGCGATAAGCTTCCTCCGCAGAGCATTCCGCCTTCGAAGTCGGGTTGGAGAGCGCAAATACGATCGGCCGGTCGTTGAGCCGCGCCATGGTCTGCAGCACCTCGGGCGTAAAGGCACCGCCGACGGCGGCAACGCCGATGATTGCGGTCGGTTTCAGCGCCTCGATCGCGGTGAGGAAGTCGCCGATCGGCGCGTGATCGTGCGCGTAGCGAAGCTTGTGCTCGGTGAGACCCGACCTGCTCCTGACAACAAGGCCCCGCGAGTCCACGAGCCAGGTGCGCCTGAGCGCATCGGCCTCCGATGCGCCCTCCGCCATCATGGCCGAGACCACGAGGTCGGCGATGCCGGTCGCGGCCTCGCCAGCGCCCAGGAAAAGCACTTTCTGGTCGGTGAGTCTTCCGCCGCCTGCCCGCAATGCCGAGAACAGGCCCGCGAGCGCCACGGCGGCGGTTCCCTGGATGTCGTCGTTGAAGACGTTGATCTTGTCGCGATACTTGTGCAGCAGCCGGAATGCCGAGTGATTGGCGAAATCCTCGAACTGGATCAGCACGCCGGGGAACGTCTCGCGCGCGGCCGTGACGAATTCGTCGGCGAATTCGTCGTAGGCGGCGCCAGTCAGGCGTTTCTGGCGCATGCCGATATAATAGGGGTCGTTCAGGAATTCCTCGTTGTTGGTGCCGACATCCAGCATCACCGGCAGGCAATGCTCCGGGTGTATGCCGGCGCAGGCCGAATAGAGCGAGAGCTTGCCGACCGGTATGCCCATGCCGTGCGCGCCGAGATCGCCGAGGCCGAGGATGCGCTCGCCGTCGGTTACCACGATGAGCTTCGCCGGATAAGGCCAGTTTCCCAGCAGTTCGGCGATACGTCCGCGGTCGTTGGCGTTGATGAACATGCCGCGCGGCCGCTGGAAGATCAACCCGAACCGCTGGCAGGCCAGACCCACCGTCGGGGTATAGATCAGCGGCTGGATTTCATCGATGTTGTCGCACACGACGCGAAAGAACAGCGCCTCGTTGCGGTCGTGCAGCGAATTCAGCGCGATATATTTTTCCAGGTCGTTGGGCAGGCTGCGCAGATTGGTCAATACACGCTCGACCTGCTCCGGCATCGAAAGCACATGGGCCGGCAGGAAGCCGCGCAATCCCAGCGCGTCGCGCTCTTCTTCCGTGAAGGCGGTGCCTTTGTTGAGCAGCGGATCGCGCAATAGCGCCATGCCGCGCGGCGAATCGGAAGGCCGTGGGACGGGCCTCGCCCGGACTGGCACGCTCATTCTGTTTCCCCCACAGTCTGTGATCGATTGACTCGAACATTTCTGCCTAATTGAAGCAGAAAGCCTTGATTGAGATCAAGGCGGAAAGCATTGATTGAGATCACGAATTCTAGCTGACCGGTCGCAACATCGTGTTGCCGCGCTGCAACCTGCGATACCGCCGGATCACACCGAGCAGTAGCGTTCCTTGATCTCGTTATCGGCCAACAGCTCGCTGGCGGGGGCATGGTAGACCACCGCGCCCTGATCCAGCACGTAGGCGCGGTCGGCGATATCCAGCGCCAGTTCCACGTTCTGCTCGACCAGCAACACCGTCGTCCCCTGCGCCTTCATGGCGCGAAACAACTCGAACATTTCGTCGACCAGCACCGGCATGATGCCTTCCGAAGGCTCGTCGAGCATGATCAGGTCGGGCTTTGCGATCATGGCGCGCGCGATCGCCAGCATCTGCTGCTCGCCGCCGGACATCGTGACCGCTTCCTGGTCCAGGCGCTCGGCGAGGCGCGGGAAGATCTTGGCGATACCTGCGATCAGTTCGACTTCGCGTTTCTTTTCGGGCGACGCGACAAGACCGAGCCGAAGATTCTCCCGCACCGATAGTCCCTGCACGATGCGGCGCTCTTCCGGTACGTAAGCCAGCCCGAGTGCGAAACGCACATGGGCGGGCTCGGTCAGCAATTCCTTGCCCTTGAAGATCGCCGAGCCCTGTGTCCGGTCCATCAGGCCCATGATCGACTTCAGCGTGGTGGTCTTGCCGGCGCCGTTGCGGCCGATCAGACACACGATCTCGCCCCTGGCCACCTCGATCGAGATGTCCTGCAGCACATGGCTCGAACCATACCAGGCGTTCAGATGGCTGACCTGCAACATCGGATCAGTGCTCCCGCTGGCCAAGATAGACCCGCTTGACCGCCTCGTTCTGGCGAACCTCCAGGGGCGTACCCTCCGCCAGCAGCTCGCCATGGTGCAGCACGAGGATGCGGTCGCTGATACCGAGCACCAGTTTCATCTTGTGCTCGACCAGAATGACGGTGCGCTCGCTGGCGAGCTTCACGATCAGGTCCATCATGGTCCGGGTCTCTTCCGGACTCATTCCCGCGGTCGGCTCGTCCAGCAACAGCAGGCGTGGCCTGCTCGCCAGCGCCATTCCTATTTCCAGCGCCCGCTGCTCACCATGCGCAAGCGTCCTCGCCGTTCGCTCCCGCGACTCCCACAGCCCGACCAGCGCCAGCAATTCATCGGCCTGTTCGGTCAATTCGACCAGCTTGGCGCGGGGGTGCCACATGTCATAGCGCGAGACCAGAGCCTGCAGGCCGATGCGGATATTCTCGCGGGTGGAAAGCTGGGGAAACACGTTGGTGATCTGAAACGACTTTGCCACGCCCATATGGGCAAACCGGTGCTGCGGAAGACCGGTCACGTCCCGCCCCTCAAATTCCACGCTGCCGGTCGTTGGCCGCAGTGCGCCGGACAGCAGGTTGAAGTAGGTGCTCTTGCCCGCGCCGTTGGGACCGATGATCGATGTGATGGCGCCTTTGTTGAACTCCGCCGAAATATTTCTCAGCGCGACGAATTTTCCGAAGCTCTTGCCCACGCCTTTGGTGCGCAGAATGGGCTGCTGTTGCAATTGGGCAGAGACCGCCGTCATCGTTTGCCCCGCGAAATCAGGGTGCCCCAGATTCCCGCCGGGAAGAACAGCACGCAGATCATGAAGATGGCGCCGACGATCAATTGCCAATGCACGGTCCAGACCGAGACGAGATTTTCCAGCAACAAGAAGGCGGCTGCACCGACCATCGGCCCGAAGAACGTTCCCATGCCGCCAAGCAGCGCAATCATCACGACGATGCCTGATGTGTCATAATGCAGGATTTCGATCGGCACGATCGACAGGTGCAAGGCCTGCAGTGCGCCGGCCAATCCGCAAAACCCGCCTGACAATATAAACGTCAGCAGGCGCGTCACGGTGACGTCATAGCCGGATGCCTTGGCGCGGGTCTCGTTTTCGCGCACCGCCTCGATTACGGCGCCGAAGGGGGACGCCAGAATCCGCGACAGCACGAAAAACGCCGCGATCACGAAGGCCGCGATCACGTAGTACCGCGTCAGCGGATTGATGAAATCGAGCTTGACGCCGAGAATGTCGACAACGCGTACATTGATGCCGCGCAGGCCGTTCTCGCCGCCGGTCCAGTCGACGGCCTGATAAAACAGATAGTAGACGCATTGCGACAACGCCATCGTGACCATCGCAAAGTAGATGCCGCGGGTCCGAATCGCCAGCACGCCGATCAGCGCCGCCATCAACAGGCCGCCGAGAATTCCGATCGGGATCGCCGCGTACCAGGGCAGCGCGAAATGCACGATCGCGATGCCGCACAGATAAGCCCCGGTTCCGAACAGCGCGGCATGACCAAAGGACAACAGGCCGAGATAGCCGTAAACCAGATTGAAGCCGAGCGCGTAAAGCCCGTAGATCAGGATGTTCACCGCGAGCGCCGTGAACGGCATCACCAGCGGAAACACCAGCACCACGAGGCTGGCGATGCTGGCCCGGTGTCTGGTCGCGAACTGGAACCAGCTCACGGGCGCTGCTTCCGCCAGTCTGTATGGCTGGGTCATCTCATTCATGCGCTGATTTCACCTTCAACTCATCAATCCGGCGCGGCCGAAGAAGCCCTGCGGCCGGACGATCAGAACCACCGCCATCAGCGCGAAAATCGATACCTTGCCCATCTCCGGCGCGAACAGCGAGGTCATGCTGACGACGACGCCGACCAGAAGACCCGCGAGTACGGCGCCGCCGATCGACCCCATGCCGCCGACTACCGTGACCACGAAGGCCTCCGCCAGGATGGTGCTGCCCATCTCGGGAATGACGCCCTGCAGCGGCGCTGCCAGCAGACCCGCGAAGCCGGCGATCGCGGTTCCGATGCCGAAAACGATCAGCCAGACCCTGGCGACGTCAACCCCGAGCACCCGCACGATCTGCGGATCGCGGGCGCCGGCGCGGATGATGAGCCCAAAGCTGGTCTTTTCCAGAAACAGCCACAGCGCCAGCAGCACCGCCGCGGTCGCTCCGATCACGAACAGCCGGTAGAGCGGAAAATAGCCGACGCCGATGTTGACGGCACCCTGCAGGACTTCCGGCGTGTCGAACGGAAATCCGGTCTTGCCGAAGGCAATACGAACCAGTTCGACCATCACATAGCTCAAGCCGAACGTCAGCAACAGCGGATAATCGATCCCCCTGCCGTAGAGCGGACGAATGAGGACGCGCTCCACCGCGAGACCGAGCAGGCCGACTGCCAGCGGCACCACGATCAGGCAGACCCAGAAATTGCCACCGAGCATCAGAACGTAGACCCCGACATAGGCCCCGACCATATAGAACGCGCCGTGGGCGAAGTTGACCACGGTCAGCATGCCGAAGATCAGCGAAAGGCCGATGGCAAACAGCACGTAGATCGCGCCAAGCGCCAGACCCGCGAACAATTGCAGCAAAACGAGATTAATGCTCAGACCGGCCATACACGTCCCCAAAAAGGCGATGTGCGCCCGAGCAGGCACACATCGTCCACAACATCAAGATATCAGGCCTTGTGACCGAGCTCGGCGCAACTGCGCAGGTTCGCCTCGTTGGGTTCGTCGGTGCTGATGACCTCGAACACGTCGGACTCGTTCTTCATGTCCTTCGACTTCGACTTGATGACCAGGACCGACTGCACCGACTGATGGTCGCATTTGCGATAGTATTGCGGCCCCTTGTAGAAATCGTATTTCAGCGCTTCCATCGCCGCGATCACCTTGTCGGTGTCGACGCTGCCCGCGTTCTTGACGGCGGTGAGGACCGTTCGCACGCCGCCATAGCCGAGCGCGCCGTAGTCGGTGGGCAGCTTGCCGTCATACATCTTCTTGAAAGCGTCATTGAATGCCTTGGTGGAACCAAACTTGTCCTCGATGCCCCAGTAGAACGAGCATCCGCCGATCACGCCGTCGAACGCCTGCGGACCGGCCGCGACCCGGCTGGCATGCGACAGCAGCGGCGCGATGATCTGCGTCGTCTGCTTGATGCCGAAATCGGTCGCCTGTTTCAGCACAATCTGCTGGTCGCGACCGAAATTGC
>Ga0302202_10005625_pt1 | contig 12709 bp, 9 predicted proteins | sample II_Bog_N3_3_FD_194579 | JGI IMG/M metagenome (GOLD analysis project Ga0302202, IMG submission 194579) | Peat permafrost microbial communities from Stordalen Mire near Abisko, Sweden - II_Bog_N3_3 | ecosystem: Environmental > Terrestrial > Soil > Wetlands > Peat | place: Sweden: Abisko, Stordalen...
TACCCCGGGGCCGATGGCATGAAGACCGGCTATACGGAAGCCTCGGGCCACAATCTGGTCACGAGTGCCACGCGCGGCGGCGTCCGCCTGATCGGGGTTGTCCTGGGCGCGGGATCGAATGGGGAGCGGGACCTGCATATGGCCGCGCTGCTCAACCAGGGGTTCCAGGAGATGGACGTGGCGGTCGAACGCCACCCGACGGCGAGCGCCAGCCGTGGCGGCCTGATTTCGGCGGCCCATGCCGCGCCGGCCGAAACCCCGCCAGTGGCATCGGCCAGGCCGCGGCCGAGCGCGCTGTCCTGGGCCATCCAGGTCGGCAGCTACCCGACGGAACGAACCGCGCGTGAGGCGGCGGCCGCCGCGCGCCGGGCCGCCGATGCCGGCGAGGCGCGGATCGAGGCCGCGGTGATCAACCACAAAACGACCTGGCGGGCCCAGGTAACCGGGCTGACCGCGGCCGACGCGCAGACCACCTGCTCTGCCCTGACGCGCCGGAAGCTGCCGTGCCTGGTGATCCATCCGGCCGGGGGCCAGTTGGCCAGTCGTTAGCAGCGTTTTGCCGGGACGGGACTGGCCCCATGGATGGGCTTCAGGATTACGATGCGGCAGGGGGGAAAGCTCTCCCCCTCCCCTTGTGTGGGGGTTGGGGGAGGGGGCGGTCGGAGATATCTTGAGGCGTTGGCGCTTCTCCTGGCGGAGCCCCCTCCCCCCAACCCCCTCCCTCAAGGGGAGGGGGAGTCACGCAAGCTGCTGGCGCCCCGAGACGGGTCAGCCTGACACTACGGGCCGATCGTAGCGTTGCACCCCTGACGCGGTTGCCACCAGCGCACATTCGGCCATGCCGATGAACAACCCGCTCTCCACCACGCCGATGGTCTGGGCCAACGCGCGTTCGCTTTCCGCCGGATCCGGCAGCGGCCCAAAGCGGCAGTCGAGAATGAAATTGCCGCCATCGGTCCGGTAAGGCTTGCCATCGGCCCCCACCCGCAGCACCGGATTCCCGCCCAGCGCCGCGACCCGAACCGCGGTCGTCTCCCACCCGAACGTGACGACTTCGACCGGGATCGGCACCGAGACGCCAAGTTGGTCAACCAGCTTGGTCTCATCGGCGACGATGACCAGCCGAGCGCTGGCCGCGGCGACGATTTTCTCGCGCAGCAGGGCGCCGCCCAGGCCCTTGACCAGCCCCAGCGATCCGCGGGCGATTTCGTCGGCGCCATCGATCGTCAGATCGACCCGGGTATGCTGGCTGAAATCGGTCAGGGTGATCCCCCCGGCCCGCGCCTGGTCGGCGCTGCGTTCCGATGTCGGGATGGCGACGATTCGCAAACCCGCCCGCACCCGGCGGATCAGGGCGGCGATCGCGAAGGCCGCGGTGCTGCCGGTGCCGAGGCCCACCACCATGCCGTCCTGGACCAGCGCCGCCGCCGTTTCGGCGGCTTCCTGTTTCTGTTTGTCGCGATCGATCATGCCCGTACCGCCTTGAAAACGCGCAGCCAATTGCCGGCGCAGACTTTTGCCACCTCGTCCGCCGTCAACCCGCGTTCGCGCAGGGCGGCGGCAATCTCCGGATGGCGTGAAAAATCGGGCATTTCGGTGCGCGCGACCCCGGCCGGCAGGTCCGTGCCGATGCCGACGTGGTCGATGCCGACCGCGTCGATCGCCCGGAATAGATGCCGGATCAGGCCGGGCACTTTCTCCCGCACCAAAGTGGACAGCCAGGCGCCGATGATGCCGCCGCTGTCCACCACCATGCGCGCGTAGGCCGGACTGATGAAGCGGGGATGGTCGCCATCGGGATGACCCGGCTCCTTCAGGTTGGCATGGGTGCACAGGAACGGCCGGGTCGCGACCGCGGCGACGCCTTTCACCGTGTCCTCGGAGCAGTGGGAGACATCGACGATGATGCCCAGCCGGTTCATCCGCCGCACCGCCTCGGCGCCGAATTGGGTCAGGCCGCCATGCACCGGTGGCGCGGTCTGCACGTCGCCGGTTTCGTTCACCAGGATATGCGTCAACTGGATGCTGCGCACGCCACGGTCCGCCAGCCGGTCCAGCCGGTCGAGGTCGCCTTCGAGGAAGTCGCAGCCCTCCACCGCCAGGACCAGAGCGGGGTCGTCTGCGCGGATGTCGTCCGGCTCGCGGGCGATGCGCATGCCGGTGGCTTCGAAGCTGGCGAGGTACGCTTCGACCGCGGCCAGGCACTCGCCGGGATCCTGGTCGCGGAATTTCTCCAGGTGGCCGGTCGCCGGGTTGCGCCGGATCATCGGGATGTCGCCGATCGCGGCGACGACGGCCGCGGCGACTCCGGCGGGGCGCATGGTCGCGAGCACGGTCCGGTCCACGTCGCCGGTCCGGCGCGGTCGGCCCGCATGGGTATGCATGTCGATGATCATGCGGGCTTTCTACCCCGCTCCGCGCCACTCTGCCATGCCCAAGCGCACCGATCGCAACGCCGGCCTTGCGCAGAGGCGGCCGGTTGCGCATCTTGGCGGGATTGCAAGGCATTTGAGGGCTGCGGAGTACAAGATATGGACGGCGGATCCGATGCGAGACGCATCACCCTTCACGCCCCCGAGGATTTCGTCGGCATGCGGGAAGCCGGACGACTGGCCGCCGAGACGCTCGACATGATCCACCCGCATGTCCGCCCTGGCGTTTCGACAGGGCTGCTGGACAAATTGTGCCACGAGTTCATCCTGGACCACAACGCGATCCCGGCGCCGCTGAACTACCGGGGCTTTCCCAAGTCGATCTGCACCTCGATCAACCATGTCGTCTGCCACGGCATCCCCGGCGAGCGGCGGCTGGAGAACGGCGATGTGCTGAACATCGACGTGACGGTGATCCTGAATGGCTGGCACGGCGATTGTTCGCGCATGTATGCCGCCGGCATGCCCTCCACCCGGGCCCGCAACCTGCTGGACATTACCTATGAAGCGCTGCTGCGCGGGATCGCGGTGGTGAAGCCGGGCAAGACTCTGGGCGATGTCGGGTACGCGATCCAGACCTTCGTGGAGGGCCATCGCTTCAGTGTGGTCCGCGATTTCTGCGGCCACGGCATCGGCCGGCGGTTCCACGAACCGCCGAACGTGCTGCATTACGGCAAGCCGGGGGACGGGCCGGTGTTGCGGCCGGGCATGTTCTTCACGATCGAACCGATGGTGAACGCGGGCCGTCCCGAGGTGAAGGTGCTGGACGACGGCTGGACCGCGGTCACCCGCGACCGCAGCCTGTCAGCCCAGTTCGAGCATATGATCGGCGTAACCGAGACCGGGCACGAGATTTTCACCTTGTCGCCCAAGGGGATCGACAAGCCGCCGTTCCTGGTGGGCTGAGGTCGTCGCCGCGGGCCCGGAACCCGCGCTGCACGCATGGGCGCTTGGCCAGCCATGTATTTTCTTATGGCAGCGAACCATGGATGGCCGGCGCTGTCATTTTGATCGTCAAATGACGCAGATTTTTGTCAATTCACAGCTCTGCCTGGCGGTGATTGCAGTGCCGTCGGCGGGCCGATCAATCCCGGCACCCCTTTTTGTCTGTCTTTCAAAAGCCGGTTCGGGCCATGCTCAGATCTCACACGTTGACTGAAAGGAAGAATAACACGGTGATCACGGGTGCGCCGGGAGACCGGCAAAAGAAGAGGGTGAAAGGCCCTTACGATGAAAGATAGAGCCAGTCACAAACGCTGAAGTGTTCACGGGGATTGATGAACACCGCTTTTTCCAAGGGTGGAGGTCCGGGCCGGAATCGAACCGGCATCCGCGGATTTGCAGTCCGATGCATCACCACTCTGCCACCGGACCCCCGGGTCGCAGGCGCGCGCTATATCAGACGCGCGGCCGGCGCGGTCAAGCCCGTGCGGGCGCGTTTGCGCGGAACTCTGCTTTGCGTGGCGCCCACCCGGCGGCTATAAGCCGGCCACCCCTGCATGAGACTGACCCGCAATGGCCGACGACCTGTTTGCCGACGCCCGCAACAATATGGTGGACAGCCAGGTCCGCCCCAACAAGGTGACCGATCCGCGCATCCTGTCCAGCATGCGCCGCCTCAGGCGGGAACGCTTCCTGCCGGCCTCGCTCGCCGCTCTGGCCTATGCGGACGAGGACGTGCCCCTGGGTGGTGGGCGTTTCCTGATGGAGCCGATGGTGCTCGCCCGGCTGTTGCAGTTCGCCACGGTCCGCGACGGGGACCGCGCGCTGGTGGTCGGAGCCGGCCCCGGCTACGGCGCCGCGGTGCTGTCCGCGTGCGGGGCTCGGGTCACCGCGCTGGAGGAAGACCCCGCCCTGCTGGCGCTGGCCGGCGCGGCCTTGATGGAGGCCGCGCCCAACGTCAGCCTGGTCAACGGCAAGCTGGAGGCGGGATGGCCGCAAGGCGCGCCCTATGACCTGATCCTGATCGAAGGCGCGGTGCGCCATATTCCGCCTTCCATCGGCGTACAGCTCCGGATCGAAGGCGGCCGGCTGCTGGGTGTGATCTGTGGCCCCGGCCGCACCAACCAGGCGGTGCTGGCGGAAGCCACACCGGCTGGCCTGCGCGCGCAGCCGATTTTCGATTGCGCCACGCCGCCCTTGCCCATGCTGCTGCCTGCCCCGGCGTTCCAGTTCTGATCGCGGATCCGGTGGCGCAACGCAGGGATCGCTTGGCGTTGTCCGACGTTTTGTGGCAAAGAAGTCAGGAATGTGCGCGACGTGGTTCAAGGGCCGCGCGAGCAGGGAGTGGTGCCTGATGGGTCTTCGTCACAGTTTGCTGTTGGGCCTGTGCCTGGGTTTGGCCGGCGCACCGGCGTTTGCCGACCTGTTGCCGGTGCCGCCGCCGCTGCCGCGTGGCGGCGTGCCCAAATCCGCGTCCGGCAAGCAGATCGCCCAGGCGCAGACCGGTGCCCCCAGAGCGGCCGCGACCGCCCGTGCCGCGCCCGACACGCCGGTCGATCTGTCGGTGCCGCACACCCTGGCCGAGTCTTTGGCCGCCACCTACTCGAACCAGCCGGCGTTGCAGGCGGAACGGGCGAAGCTGCGCGCGACGGATGAAGGTGTGCCGCAGGCACTGGCCGGGTGGCGCCCGACGGTGGTGCTGGCCGGCACCGCCGGCTATGGCGACGGCCTGACCCGCACTTACGAAGCCGCGTCGAACCACCTGTGGGCGAAGACGCCGGCCCAGCGCGACATCGGCACGGCGCAGGCGACGATCTCGCAGAACCTTTATACCGGCGGCCGGATCCAGGCGACGATCAACAAGTCGAAGAATGCGGTGTTCGCCGAACGCGCCAACCTGATTTCCCAGGAGCAAACCAGCTTCACCAATGCGGTCAATGCCTATGTCGGCGTGATCCAGGCGAAGGAGTTGCTCGAACTCAACATCAACAACGAACAGGTGCTGCAGAAGCAGCTCGACGCGACCAACGACCGGTTCCGGGTCGGCGAAATCACCCGTACCGACGTGGCGCAGGCCGAAGCCGCCTTGGCCGGCGCCTCCGCACAGCGGGAAACGGCGGCGGGCAACCTGCAAACCGCACGCGGCACCTTCCAGCAGATCATCGGCGTGCTCCCGCCGCCGGACCTGGTCGAGCCGCAGCCGCTGGCTTTGCCAGTCAAAAGCGACCACGACGCCGCCGCTTTGGCCACCGCGAACAATCCCCTGGTGATTGCCGCCATGTTCAACGACGCCGCGGCGAAGGATGCGGTGGACGTGGCGTTCGGCAGTTTGCTGCCGCAGATCAGCCTGCAGGGGCAGACCTTCCAGCAGAACAATGCCGGATCGCGCAGCACGACGACCAACGGCTATGCGGTCACCGCCAACGTCTCGGTTCCGCTCTATCAGGGCGGTTCGGAATATTCCGCCGTCCGCCAGGCGCGCCAGGCGGAGCAGCAGACGCAACGGCTGATCGACGACGCCAAGCGCACCGCGGTGCAGAACGCGGTCAACGCCTGGGACACCCTGGTGGCCGCCCGCGCCGCCGCCGACAGCACGCGGGCGCAGGTGCGGGCCAACCAGATCGCCCTGGAAGGGGTGGAGCGTGAAGCGATCGTCGGCAGCCGCACCACGCTCGATGTGCTGAACGCGACGCAGTTGCTGCTGACCTCGCGCACCACCCTGGTGCAGAACCTGTCCCAGATCGTGCTGGCGTCCTACCAGGTGGCGGCGGCGATCGGGCGGTTGACCGCGCGCGATCTGCATTTGCCGGTGCCATTATATGACGAAACCGCGTATTATAATGCGGTCAAGGACAGTTGGGTGGGCTTGGGCGACCGGGCAACCAATCAGCCAGGCCGCTGACGTCCCGTCTGGAGCAATGAGGCCATGAGTGGCGCGCAAACACCGCCCGCAGCAGCGGCCGGCAGCGACCCGTCGATGGAAGACATCCTCGCGTCGATCCGGCGGATCCTGAGCGAGGAGGAAACCACCCCGACCGATGAGCCGCCGGCCGCTGCCGCCGCTGAGGCGGAACCGTCCTCACCGGTGGAGGCCGAGGCCGAACCGGACGATGTGCTGGTCCTCGACAACTCCATGCGGGTGCCGGATCTTGAACCGGAGCCTGAGCCCGAGCCGGAACCGGTGCCGGCGGCCCGACCGCCTGCGGCTGTGGTGGCTCCGCCGGATCCGATGCTCGAACTGGAAACGGAACTGGAACCGGAGGGAGCGCTGCCGTTCGATGAGCAGGCGTTGCTGGCGCCAGCCGCCGCCGCCGCCGCAACCACCTCGGTCAGCAACCTCGTGCGCAGCCTCGCCTCCGACCGTTCGTCGCGGGTCTATCGCGGCGGCCCGACGATCGAGGACCTGGTGCGCGAGGAAATGCGCCCGCTGCTGAAACTGTGGCTGGATCAGAACCTGCCGCCTTTGGTGGAACGTCTGGTCAGAACCGAAATCGAACGCGTCGTCGCCCGCGCCGTCCCCTAGAGTGCCTTGCCATCGACGGCCTTCTGCGGCATCCGCGTGAGGCCGCAGGAGAGAACCATGCCGCTCGACAAGACCTTCGCCCCAGCCGAGACCGAACCGCGTTTGTATGCGGGGTGGGAGCAGGAGGGCGCCTTCGCCTGCGATCCGGACTCCAACGCCGCGCCCTTCACCATCATGATCCCGCCGCCGAACGTCACCGGCAGCCTGCATATGGGCCATGCGCTGACCTTCACCGTGCAGGACACGCTGATCCGCTGGCGGCGAATGCAGGGGCGGGACGCGCTGTGGCAGCCCGGCACCGACCATGCCGGGATCGCGACCCAGATGGTGGTCGAGCGCCTGCTGGCGGCCGAGGGCGTGGACCGGCGCGACCTCGGGCGCGCGGGGTTCCTGGAGCGGGTCTGGCAGTGGAAGGCGGAATCCGGCGGCACCATCACAAGGCAGTTGCGCCGGCTTGGCGCGTCGCTGGACTGGCCGCGCGAGCGCTTCACCATGGATGAAGGCCTGTCCGCGGCGGTGAAGGAGGTGTTCGTCACGCTGTACCGACAAGGCCTGATCTACCGCGACCGGCGGCTGGTGAACTGGGACCCGAAGCTGCAAACCGCGATTTCTGATCTCGAAGTGGAGAACCGCGAGATCAAAGGTTCCTTGTGGTACATCCGGTATCCGATCGCGGGCGAGCCGGGTGCATTCATCACCGTCGCCACTACCCGCCCCGAGACGATGCTGGGCGATACCGCGGTTGCGGTGCATCCCGAGCATCCGGTGTTCGGCGCGTTGATCGGCAAGCACGCAATTCTGCCGCTGGTCGGGCGGCTGATCCCGATCGTGGGCGATGAGTACGCCGATCCCGAGAAAGGCACCGGCGCGGTGAAGATCACCCCCGCGCACGACTTCAACGACTTCGAGGTCGGACGCCGGCACGACCTGCCCATGCCGTCCGTGCTGGACAAACTCGCTCGGGTGGTGCTGGCCGAGATCGAGGACGATCTGGTGGCGGTCGACGGCGTGGCCGATCCCGCCTTCGTGCGCGGTTTGGAAGGCCAGGACCGCGCCGCCGCCCGTTCCGCGATCGTGGCGGAACTGACGCGGCTGGAGTTGCTGGAGAAAGCCGATCCCTACACAAACCAGGTGCCGCACGGCGACCGCGGCGGCGTGCCGGTGGAGCCGCTGCTGACCACGCAATGGTACTGCGACGCCGCCGAACTGGCGAAGCCGGCGATCGCGGCGGTGGAGACCGGCAAGACCGTGTTTGTCCCGAAACAGTGGGAGAACACGTTCTTCGCCTGGATGCGCGACATCCAGCCCTGGTGCATCTCGCGGCAATTGTGGTGGGGGCACCGCATCCCGGCCTGGTACGGGCCGGACGGATCCGTATTTGTGGCGAAAGATGCTGATGAGGCCTTGGTTTTAGCTCGAGCACAGTATGGGCGCGATGAGCCGTTGGTTCAGGACGAGGACGTGCTGGACACCTGGTTCAGTTCGGGCCTGTGGCCTTTCTCCACCCTGGGCTGGCCGGAACGGACGCGGGAGCTGGACCGTTACTACCCCGGCGACGTGCTGGTGACCGGGTTCGACATCATCTTCTTCTGGGTCGCCCGCATGATGATGCTGGGAATTCATTTCATGGGCGACGTGCCGTTCCGCACCGTCTATATCCACGGCCTGGTGCGCGACGAACGCGGCCAGAAGATGTCGAAATCCAAGGGCAACATCATCGATCCGCTGGAACTGATCGACCAGTTCGGCGCCGATGCGCTGCGTTTCACGATCTGTGCACTGACCGGCCCGGGACGTGACGTGAAACTGAGCACCGCGCGCGTGCAGGATCACCGCAGTTTCGTTACGAAACTGTGGAACGCCGCCCGCTTTTGCGAAATGAACGCGATCGTGCCGCAACCCAGCTTCGATCCGGCGGCGGCCAGCCTGCCGCTGACCCGCTGGCTGCTGGACACGGCAAACGGCGTGGTGGCGGACGCGACGGCGGCGCTGGAAGCCTACCGCTTCGACGAATACGCCGCCACGTGCTATCGTTTCGTCTGGAACACCTATTGCGACTGGTTCCTGGAATTCGCCAAACCGGCCCTGGCGGACGGCGCCGACCCGATGGCCGCGGCCGAGGTGCGGGCCACGGCGGCCTACGTGCTGGGCATGATCCTCCGCCTGCTGCACCCGGCGATGCCCTTCGTCACCGAGGAATTGTGGGACCGTTTCGGCTACGGCGAGCCATGCTCGTTGATCGGGGCGGCCTGGCCGGAACCGGCCACGGTCACCGGTGCCGCCGCCGCACGCGCGGAACTGGACTGGGTGGTGCGCCTGATCGGCCTGGTCCGTTCGGTGCGCACCGAAATGAACGTGCCGCCGGGGACGCCGTCGCCGGTCCTGCTGCGGGATGCGGCGCCTGCGACTTTGGCGCGTGCGGACCGCTGGATCGAGCCAATCCGTCGCCTCGCGCGCGCCTCCGATGTGCGGGCGCTGGCGGGGGCGCTGCCAAAGGACTCGGCGCAGGCGGTGCTGGACGAGGCAACGGTCGTGCTGCCGCTGGAAGGGCTGATCGACATCGCGGTCGAACGCAAGCGCCTGACCGGCACCCGCGACAAGGCCGCCGCCGAGGGTCGGAAAATGGCGCAGAAGCTGGCGAACGCGGATTTCGTCCGCCGCGCGCCGGAGGAAGTGGTGGCGGAAAACCGCGAACGCCTGGCCGGGTTCGAGGCCGAAGTCGCTCGGCTGGAGGCGGCGCTGGCGCTGATCGGGTAGGGGGCAGTCTAGGCCGCGGCCGCCCACAAATTCGGCACCGCCGCCGCGGAATAGCCGGAGACGAAGTCCTTGACCGCCCCGGTCGTCGCATCGAACACGTGCCGCCGCACGGTGCCGATATTGCCGCCGTACAAGTGGATCGAGATCGACGCTCGGTCCGCCAGCCCGTTCGACACGGTATGGATGTCGCCGAGCTCGGGCGACACGGCGGCCACCATGCCGGGCGCCAGGCAAGACGCGGTCCCGCGTTCCAGGCCACGATCGGAGCGAGTATAGCTGACGGCTTCCTCGCGGCCGCGCAGCATGCCGACCAGGCCCCACATCAGGTGGTCATGCACCGGTGTGCGCTGGCCGGGGCCCCAGACGAAGCTGACCAGGGAAAACCGGTCGAGCGGGTCGCCGTAGAGCAGATACTGCCGGTAGCGCTGCGGGTCGGGGGTGGCGAATTCGTCCGGCAGCCAGTCGTCCTTCGCCACCAGCGCCGCGAGCAGCTCGCGCGCCGGCGCCAGAACATCGGCCTCGGCGTTGCCCTGGTGATCCACCAGGCGGGTCATGGCGGCGGCAAAGCCACACAGGCGGGTAATCGGCATGGCGATTCCTGCTTTTCTGGACACACAAGGAGAATATCGCGGTTCGGGTGAAACTGGAAGGAAATTATCGCATCAGGACGCGGATGGGGAGGATTGCAATCTCCCGCGGATGCAAACGGGCCACGGACGGTCCGGCGCGCACCGCTGCCGCCGTCGCGTCGCGTCGCGATGATCGCTGGCGCTGTGCGGCGACCGTAACGGACCGGAGCCGCCCGCAGAAGCCCGTCAGGCGTGCGCAGACGGCATTGGCACGGCCGAGATGATGCACCGGACCGAACCCGGCAAAACGGCCGGGTAGCACTGGCGGGGGCGCTGCTTTGCGCAGGCCCCCGCCACACCCCGTCAGGCCGGCACCGCGACGGCGGTGTCGAAAATCACCTCGAGTCCGGTCGGACCGTTGATATTATGGACGAGGAAATCGATCACATTGATCCCGGGCTTGAAGACGCGGGTCCCGCTGATCATGAAGCCGCCGTATTTGGTGTAGCCCGGCCCCGCGTTCGGGGTTGCGATATAGCCGCCATTGCTCAGGTCCGGCACATCGGTCGTGCCGAAGGGCGCGTAGACGGCCTTGCCATTGACCTTGATGGCAGTGCATTGGTCGTCGCCGGCCAGGAGGCCGGACAGGATCACCGTCGACGGATTGAAGCCGCTGAGGTCGATCGTCGTCCGATAGACGAAATCGGCGTTGCTTGCGCCCTGGGTATTGGCGGCAACGGATATCCATTTCGATGAGGATTGGGTGTTGATCCAGTTCTTGTTTGCCGTGACGATATAGGCGGGCGCCGTCTGGTCGCCGGATTGCACCAGTTTCCAATGCGGATCGACCGTGCCGACGGCGCCGGTACCGGTATTATACACCCCGGTCATCGGCACGCGGTTGACATTCGTATCCGCGGGGGTGGCGCCGGGGTCGAGCGCGAAGACATTCGCGAAAAAGAGATCCGCACCGGCTTCCCAGCGCACCAGGTTTGCAAAGTACGAAAGCAATTGCCGGCAATATTCGATCGCGTCGCGGCCGCCGACCAGATTGTTGAAGCTGTCGGGATTGGTCGGATCCATCGGCGCACTGTCTTCGTCGAAGGCCTTGTGCTCGTCGTGGTTCTGACCGCGATAGGTGTGGAAGGTCAGAACCGATCCCCATTTTCCCCAGGTGCCGGGCTTGAAGGTGATCGAGGTGGCCGTCTGGCTCTGCACATCCTGGGGGTTGGTCAACACACGCCTGGTGTGGCCGCGTGCATAGGAATCCTGGATCATGTGCATGACCGTGCCGAGCGCTCGCTTGGCGATATCGAGCCCGGTATAGGGATCTCCCTCGGTCAGCAGCGTCTTGAGGCTGACCGTGTTCTTCGGCTTGGTGGCGCTCGAGAAGTAATAGCCGAAGCTCAGGGTCGGGTCGGCGGGCGCTGTCTCCGGGATCGCCACCGCCGAGAGCAGGATCGCGGCGACGTTCTCGGGCGTGGTCGAATACGCCGCAGGATTGCCGTTGACCGGCTGGCCGATCGCGACTTTGTACATGAGCTCGGCCCACATCAGGATCCGTGCCTGGGTCGTCTGCGGCGACTCACCGGAGACGCAGGCCATGCCATGCAGATATTGCATGTCCCAGAAGTGCGACCGGCCGGTGAAGTTGGTCAGGTCGTTGCTGCTCGCCTCCTCGGCGCTGTTGAATTGCTGGTACCATTTGGCTCCGCTCGAAAAATTGGCGTCGTCATCGCTCCGCTGATCGAACAGCAGCACGTCTGGATCATCGTTCCAGAACACCCCGCGCAGATATTCATTGAGCAGCGGATCCGCCCACAGCGCGTTGAAGTTGCAATTGCCGAGGCCGAGCAGTTGGCGCTGCTGGTAAAGCGCTGCCAGCGCCAGATTTTCATGGACCGGGTCGCCGATATTCCACGGCCCCTCGATCCCGTAGAGCTTCGGTGAGCCCGTCCGCGCTTTCAGGTACAGCATTGGGTTCCTCCATCGTGAGCTGCCGGGTAACGAACGGCGAGGTTTTCTTGTGGGCAAAATCGTCGGACAGTCCCGATCATAACAAGGTCATCGCGGCTGTCAAACGAGGGCACCAGGCGTCAGATTCTATCCAGGAAAAGGCACATACGTCGCGTGCGGCTTCCCCGGCGCCCCGGCACGCACCACAGCGTGTGTCGCGGGCTTCAGTATAGGTGATAATGCATGATCGCCACCGATAGGAGGTCGTAACTTTTCGATATTGCACCAACCCGCATAACGAATCACCCATCGGCCGGCACTCCTGCGTCATTGCGGGCGAAGGCCCGCCATCCACGACTTTCCCGCGTCTGTCGCCAAAGTCGTGGATGCCGACCGGCGAAGCCCTGCAAGCCATCGTCGATCTGGACCTGGAAGAACTCCTCGCCATCCAGCCGCCACGCGGCTACGGACGCGATTAGACCGGACCTGCGTGCCGTCGGTCATTACGGTCTCGTCGTGCCGGCTCAGCC
>Ga0302202_10005634_pt1 | contig 12695 bp, 10 predicted proteins | sample II_Bog_N3_3_FD_194579 | JGI IMG/M metagenome (GOLD analysis project Ga0302202, IMG submission 194579) | Peat permafrost microbial communities from Stordalen Mire near Abisko, Sweden - II_Bog_N3_3 | ecosystem: Environmental > Terrestrial > Soil > Wetlands > Peat | place: Sweden: Abisko...
CGAAGAGCGGGTCGATCTGCGAGAGCGAATCGATCTCGTCGCCGAAGAGCTCGATGCGGTAGGCATTTTCGTCGTAGGTGGGGTATACCTCTATGATGTCGCCGCGGACTCGGAAGGTGCCACGGCGGAAGTCAACGTCGTTGCGGTCGTAGAGGATTTCCACCAGCTTTCGAGTAATGTCCTCGCGTCTGATCTTCTGGCCGCGTTCCAGCAGCAGAAGCATACCGTAGTAGGCTTCGGGCGAGCCGAGACCGTAGATGCAACTTACCGACGAGACGATGATCACGTCGCGCCGCTCGAAGAGGCTGCGCGTCGCCGAAAGGCGTAATTTGTCTAATTCTTCATTAACTGTTGCCTCTTTTTCGATGAATATATCGCCGGCGGGAATATATGCCTCCGGCTGGTAGTAATCGTAATAAGAAACAAAGTACTCGACGGCATTCCTGGGAAAGAATTGCTTGAACTCGTGGTAGAGCTGGGCGGCCAGGGTCTTGTTGTGCGCAAGGATCAGGGCCGGGCGCTGCACCTGCTCGATGATCTTGGCCATGGTGAAGGTCTTGCCGGAACCGGTGACTCCGAGCAGGACCTGGTCCTTTTCGCCGGCGGCGAGGCCGGCCACCAGCTCGGCGATGGCGCGAGGCTGGTCGCCTTGAGGCGTGTACGACGTGGCGAGCTGGAAGTCCATCCTTATAGGATATAGGTATTCGGATGGGAAGCACGAAGGGGGCGGCGTGACGGAGCTGTGGCTGGTTCGGCATGGAGAGACGGAGTGGAGCCTGAGCGGGCGGCACACGGGACGGACAGACATTCCGCTGACCGAGCATGGGCGGGAGCGGGCGGTGGAGCTGGGGAAGTTTCTGGCTGGGACGAAGTTTGCCGCGGTGCGCTGCAGCCCGATGAGGCGCGCGCGGGAGACATGCGCGATCGCGGGATATGGCGATGTGGCTGTGGTCGATCCAGAGCTGATGGAGTGGGACTACGGCGTGTATGAGGGGCGCACGTCGCAGGAGATCCAGGCGGAGATTCCGGGCTGGTCGGTTTGGAAGGATGCGATTGTTGGGGGCGAGACGGTGGAGCAGGTGGGCGCGCGGGCCGATGGCGCGATTGCAAGGGCGCTGGCATCTGGCGATGTCGAACCCACATCTCAGAATCGAGATGTGGGGCACCCAACGGAGGATGTGGCGCGGGTCGCGTTGTTTGCCCATGCGCACATTCTGCGGATTCTGGCGGCGCGCTGGGTTGGGCTAGCTCCGCGCGATGGAAGGCTCTTCGTGCTGGGGACGGGGAGCGTGAGCGTGCTGGGGTGGGAGCGTGAGACGCGCGTGATTCAACGCTGGAACCGCGGGTTTGAGGAGTAAGGTGGATGTGGTCTCTAGTGTCCATCGGCTTGCTTAATGGGGACGAACGAGCAAAAGCAAGAGCAAAGACTAAATACGGAGATTCTGGCTACGCCAGAATGACGACTGTTGGGGCTACGCCAGAATGACGAACTGGAAGAGTGAGGACGCATGAAGAGTTGGGCGAAGAGGATGGTTGCGGCGGTGGTTTTTGTTGGGATGGCTTGCGGGGCGCAGGCGCAGGCGGGTAAGGGCATTGCGTTTGAGCGGGCGGAGCACCTGAAGCGCGGCGTGAACCTGAGCAGTTTTTACGCGCAGACGCGGGACCTGTCGCAGGCTCGGCTGGACGCGTATATGTCTGCGGGCGACATGCGGGCGCTGAAGGCGGCGGGCTTCGACCACGTGCGGCTGAGCATCAACCCGGCGCTGCTGATCGCCAGCCCGAAGACGGGAACGCTGCGTGCGGAGCCGATGGCGCAACTGGACAAGACGGTGGGGCAACTGCTGGATGCGGGGCTGAACGTGCTGCTGGACATCCACGCGGAGGAGGACTGGAAGGCGGGGCTGACGCACGGCGACGACGGCGCGTCGAACCTGTACGCGTTCTGGGGAAACTTTGCGGCGCACTACGCGAAGAGCGATCCGGAGCGCGTGTTCTTCGAGGTGCTGAACGAGCCGTCGATGGACGACCTGTACCGCTGGGAGGGTATCCAGGACCGCGCGGTGGCAGCGATCCGGCGCGTGGCTCCGCGGCACACGATTATTGCGACGGCGGCGGCGTGGGGCCACCAGGACGGGCTGCTGGCGATGGAGCCGGTGAGGGACGAGAACGTGATCTACACCTTCCACGACTACGATCCGATGTGGTTCACGCACCAGGGCGCGACCTGGTCTACGACGTCGTGGGCGTTCACGCATGGAGTTCCCTACCCTTCTACGCCAGAGAACATCCTGCCCGTGTTGAACCAGGAGCCGGACGAGCGGGTTCGGCTGGAGTTGGAACGGTACGGCGAAGATCAGTGGGGCCCGGCGCGGGTGCAGACCGAGGTGGACGCGATTGCGAAGTGGGCCGCGGAGCGCAATGTGCCGCTCTACTGCGGCGAGTTCGGCGCGTTCAAGGACCACTCCGACCCGCAGATGAGGGCGGCGTGGATCAACGACACGCGGACGGCGCTGGAGTCGCGGCAGATCGGCTGGGCGATGTGGGACTACGACGGCAACTTCGGGCTGGCGACAAAGAGCAGCGCGGGGATCGTCTTCGATCCGGCGATTCTGCAGGCGCTGGGGATGGGGAAGTAGGTTCGAGGTACGAGGTTCAAGGTTCGAGGTTCGAGGTGCCGGTAGAATAGAGTTATGGTTCCACGGCTAGTGGTCTTTGATCTGGATGGCACGCTGATCGACTCGCAGATCGATCTGGCAAACTCAATCAACGCGATGCTGGTGCATCTGGGCAAGCCGGAGCTGCCGCACGCCGTGCTGCTTGGCTACATCGGCGACGGGGCGAGGATGCTGGTGCGGCGCGCGCTGGGCGATCCCGAGGGCGACGTTCACGATGAAGAGTACGTGAACGAGGCGCTGGAATTTTTTCTGGCGCACTACCGCATACATAAGCTGGACTTCACCTATGTGTACGCGGGCGTGGCGGAGGCGCTGGCGGCGATCCAGGCGGCGTGGCCGGGGACCGCGATGGCAGTGCTGACCAATAAGCCCGTGGGTGTGTCGCGCGAGATATGCGCACACTTCGGGCTGGCCCGATTTTTCTTCCAGATCTATGGCGGCAACAGCTTCCACACCAAGAAGCCGGACCCCTCGGGGCTGCGGACGCTGATGGCCGAGTCCTCGGCGCTGGATGGCGCGGGAGCGGCGATCACGCCGGGCGAGACGGTGATGATCGGCGACTCGGAGGTGGACATTCTGACGGCGCGGAACTGCGGGGCGCGGTCGATCGGATGCAGCTATGGGCTGTCTCCGCAGAGCCTGGCGGCGGCGGAGGCGGACGTGGTCGTCGACAGTGCGATGGAGTGGCCGGCGGCGCTAAAGAAGTTGTGAGGCGTGAGTTGTGAGTAAAAACAGGCAAAAGCAAAGACCCCAGGTCTCAAAATCGAGACCTGGGGCACCCGGCTGAGGCAGTTTCCTAATTGATCTCGTAGGTCATGGTAACGGACTGCGGCGGGATGGTGGTCGATCCGCTGTAGGTTCCGACGACGGTCACGGTATAGGTTCCGGCGTATGGGTTGGTGTTGATTGTGGTGGTGGAGGGTGGGCTGGACTGGCTGCTGCCGCATCCGGTGACTCCAGCGGTCAACGCGACCGACAAGGCCACCAGGAGCAGGCCGCCGAGACGCCGGCGGCGCGGAAGCACGAGCAGGAGCAGGCCGGCGAGGGTGAGGCCAGAGCCCGCGTTGGTCCAGGGGTGGTTGGAGAATGGGTTGCGACCCGGATTTTGTTGCGCCAACATGGTTCCCGAGCTGGAGCTGCCGGGGACGCTGGGCAGGTGCAGGCTGGCCGTGATGCCGGAGAGGGTGAGGGTGGTTGTGACCGGAGCGGTGGAACTGATGGTGGCCGACACGGGGCTGAAGCTGAGGGTGGGGATGTAGCCGCTGGTGCTGGAGGCCGTGGCAGAGAAGGTTACGGTGCCGGTGAGGCCGTTGGCGGCGGTGGCGGTGAAGGTGACGGCCGGTATGGTGCCGCCGGCGGCGACCGATACGACCGTATTGGAGGTCGAGAGCGAGAAGTTGGGGCATGAGCTGCCGGAGACGGTGACGATCAGCGGCGAGGTCAGATAGGCGCCGCTCGATGCCTGCGACGAGCCGTTGGCTGTCAGCACCGGGCCGATGGAGCCCTGGTAGTTCGAGTCGCCGGTGTAGACGGCGGTCATGCTCTGCTGGCCCAGCGTGGAACAACTGGCGGTGTACTGGTAGATCGCGGTGGTGACGTTATTGGCGGTGGCGAGCGCGATCTTGCTGGTGCCGGCGGCGGGAGCGTTATTGACCAGGAACTGCACGAAGCCGGTGGGCGCGGTTGACCCGCCGGTGACGGTGGCGGTCAGGGTGACGGTGACCGGCGCGGCGGGCGTTACGGTGACGCTGGTTGGCGAGGAGGTGGTGGACGAGGCCACAAGCGCAGTGGTGGAGGTATTGGCTGCGAGCGAACCCGAGCCGAGCGGAGTGACCAGGTTCCAGTCGGTGGCGAGGTTGTTGAGATCGACGCTGCCCCAGCCGGTGGCCAAATCGTAGCCTGTGCCTGCGGAGTAGCCGATGGAGCCGCCGGTCGGGCAGTCGGTGGACCCCACGGTACACAAGATTGCATTGTTGCCCGAGGTGACATCGTGGAAGACGCTGGTGGTGGTGGGGTTGTAATAGGCGGCCTTGTTGCCCAAGGCGTAGAGAGTGGGGTTGGCATTGCCGATCTTGGAGCCGATCTTCTGCTCGATGAGGGCCAACATGCCGCCGAAGATCTGCGAGTCGAAGCTGGTGCCGCCGGCTACCGTCAGTCCGTTATTGGTGGCCGAAATGCGAAACCCATTGCCGCAGGAGACGCCCGAGACGACGCCCACACAGTAGAGGAAGGAGTCGTGGGTGTCGGAGGCGTTAAGGGAGAGGTCTGGGACATCGCGCGCGCCGTCGGCCGGAACCAGGGAGGTCATGCCGGAGGCCCCGGTCTCGACCTGCCAGGCTGGTTTGGTGAAGAATGAGCTGACTCCGCCGCCGCCGCCGCCGAAGTAGCCGGCACTGGCATCGTTCCATACGGCTTCAGGGATGTATGAGATGGCCGAGCCGATGACATCGGAACCGGATGTTCCCTTCCAGTATTGAGTGGCTCCCCAGGTGGTGCCGGAGCCGGTGGCCGCGGCATCGCCGCTGAACTGAGTTCCGCCCAGGGCGGTGACAGAGGGGGAGCTGGCGGGAAAGTCGACGGCCAGACCCTCGGTGGCCGATGCCTCCGAGTTTGAGTCGCAGTCCGTTGCGCCGGAGTCTCCCGCTGCGGCCAGGATGGTCTGGCCCTGCGTGTTGGCCCTCTGGAAGAGCTGGTTCTCCGTGTTCAGGTCCGTCGAGCCCCAGGCGGCCTCGCAGTTGCCGTAGCTGGTGGTGATGATCGGCGCGACATTGACGTCGATGGCGTATTGCATGGAGAGAAAGACGTTCTGCGAGGTAACGAAGAGAACGGTGGCATACGGGGCCATTGCTCCAGACCACTCGACATCGATGGAAGACTCAGCCAGGTCGCTGGAGGTTGGGGGATATTTGCCGACGCACGCACTGTTATACGAGGTGGGAGTGCCGGGGTCGCAGCCGCCATAGACCGCTGAGGGAACCACCTGCACTGTTGGCGGATTGACGTTCAGCCCGGAGTCCGCGCGGAAGGTATTTACATCGTAGAGGCTGATGTCCACCTGGCCGGTGACGGCGATGGTCTCGTTGGCGCCGGGCAGCGAGGTGGAACTGAGCAGCGGGTTCATGTCGTAGATGGTGTAGACGTCTCCGGGCGCGATGAAGTGACTGCCCGAGACCGAGGAGGTGAAGTTCGGCTTGACGAAGCTGGTGTGGACGCGCGGCTTCAGGCGGAAGTCGTGCAGCCCGGAGACGGCGCCAACCACGCCGGCAAACGCGCTGGGGACGCTGATGCTGGTGACGTTGGCGAAGTGCGTCTCGCCGTTGAGCGCGAGAGAGTGGATGCTGGTGGCAAAGGCGGTCTGGACCTGGGCGACGGAGCCGCTGAAGGTAATGAAGTCTCCGCCATTGGCGACTCCGGTGACGGTGAACCCCTGGCCTGTGAGCCAGGCGGTGACTTTGGCTATGTCGGAGCTGCTGAGGCCGAACTGGGCGGCGTACTGCTGCGGCGTAAGCCACTGGTGGTAGCGCGGCGAGGCGGGGTCCTGCTGGTCTGCGAGCAACTGGTTGATTGCGGCCTGCTGCTCGGCGCTGAGGGTGAAGTGCAGCGACATTCCCGGCAGTTGAGTGTCTCCGGCGAGAGGGCCAAGATCGGTGGCCTGGAGCGCGCGGGGATGGACCGAACCGGGAATCGCAACCATGCGGCTGGAAGAGACTGCGGTGTTGATGCGGTTCGGGATGCGGCCCTGGGCCGCGGCAGGAACGGGAGATAAGGCTACGGCCAGCCCGACAAAAAGAGTGACAAAGGAAAGAAGAAGCCGGGAAAGAGATGTTCCGCGCATAGATAAATCCTGTGTTCCGAATAGTTTGGGCCAAAGCGGCGACAGAAAGGCAAAGCACAACGGGAACGCGGGAGCCGCGCCCCATCTCTGAGACGGCGATTCCCACCAACTGGCTTACAAGATTAGACCATCCGGGACGGGAAATGTTGCGAGAAAGCGCGGATTGTGCGTCTCAGGACAGGCGCGAGAATTGGTTCCTCATTGCTGGGTAGCTGAGATGCTGATGCCAAGCTGGAAGAGGACGGCGCGCTCAACCTTATCGAGGTCTACCGCAGACAATTCTCCGAATAGTCTGCCGACACGCATCTTGCTCACCGTTCTGAGTTGACTGCCAAGCGCTTTATGGCGTTTGCCATTGATTTCCACCAGCGCTTCACCGGGCAATTCGCGTTCAACATTTGTGGTCAATGGCACCATAATCACACGGTTCAGGACTCGGTTCGCAAGATTGTTGCTGAGAATGATCGCAGGGCGAGTCTTGTTAACTTCTCCTCCGACCGTTGGGTCGAATGCAACCCAGTAAACCTCGCCGCGCGTCACAAGCACTCTCCCACATTAGACTCTATCCAGTCGAATGCTTCTTTCTCGCCTTCCGTATCGGCTGCCATCTCCTCATATCCACGGAGAATGTCTTGTTCCTTTTTTTTTTCGAGTTTTTTGACAGCATCAAGCACACTCGTTGCAAGATCACCCGGAACAATAAACCAAGTAGCGTGGCCGTGGGATTGTGGATTGCCTTTGCTGCTCTCTTCTGGCGATCCATTCCAGCGCAGCCCAACAGCGTTTGGATTTGTGTCCCAGCACATCGTGGCTACTGACCAGCTATCATTTGCCTGATTGCTGTCATACACAACTTTTAGGTCTTTGACTTTGCCTTGAGGAGACAGGACAGTTTGCGGATCCACATAGGGCATATAGTTTCTCCTTTAGCAGATACTTACATATGTATGTAGCTATGTCAATCTCTCTGTGTAATGTTGGGCATAAGAGAAAGTGAGGCGCTTGTGTTTGCTTTTCCGCAAAGGGAGAGGGATGCCTTGCGTTTGATGTCGATGAGATTCTGTTCGCTGACCGGCGAAACTCACGGCCTCGTGCTAATCTTGCGCCATTATGTCTAGAACCTTCGATCAATCGCTGGCTCAGTTGAAGACGTTCGAGGGATGCGTTCCGTGGATGTACCGGGACACGGCGGGCAAGGTGACGGTGGGGGTTGGGCTGATGCTTCCCAGCGCGGCGGCGGCGTGCGCGCTGCCCTTTCAGACAGCGGAAGGCGCGGCGGCGACGGCAGAGCAGGTTGCGGCGGAGTTCGCTCGCGTGGATGCGATGGCGATGGGCAAGCTGCCGTCGTTCTACCGGGCGGCGGGGTCACTGGAGCTGCCCGAACTGGTGATCGACAAGAAGCTGAGCGCGGTGCTGGCAGGATTCGAGGCGACGCTGCGTGCGCATCTGACGGGCTACGACAAGCTGCCCGATGGGGTGAAGATGGCGCTTCTGGATATGGCCTACAACCTGGGGCCGGAGGGGCTGCTGAAGGGCTATCCGAAGATGATCCGCGCGGTGGAGACGGGAGCGTGGGCGGAGGCTGCGGCAGAGTGCGCGCGGGGCGGGATCAACGCGGCGAGGAATGCGTGGACGCGGCAGCAGATGATGTCGGCGGTGGTGGGGACGATCAAGGCAGAGGCGGAGGCGGTGGAAGGCTGGCTGCGGAGGGTTTGGCGTTGGGTGAAGCGGGCGTTTGGCATTGGGAAGCCGAGTTGTTGCGGATAAGAGATCGTCACGGATCTTTGCGTGAGCAAGAACAGGCAGCAGCCAAGGCAAATACGGAGATTCTGGCTGCGCCAGAATGACGACTTCGCGTGGCTGCGCCAGAATGACGATTTGAAAGTGTTGTTTCACGCCAACATGGAAACAGACGTAGATCGATCGATGCATTTGTCGGGTATGGTTAATGAGCTGGAGTGAGATGGTTGCGGGAGGGGTTCTGTGCGAATGAGTCGAGTGGTTGGCGTAGTGCTGGCTTTGGCGATGGGCGCGTGCGTTGCGGCGCGGGCGCAGGACCTGGCTGGATTCGAGAAGCGGACGACGGTGAAGGTGCTGGCGAATGGGCTGACGCTGATCGTCTGCGAGCGGCCGGAGGCCCCGGTGTTCAGCTTCTACACGCTGGTGGATGTGGGATCGACCGACGACCCCGAGGGCGCGAGCGGGCTGGCGCATATGTTCGAGCACATCGCGTTCAAGGGGACGAACGAGATCGGCACAACGAACTACGCGGCGGAGAAGATTGCGCTGGCCAGGGTGGAGACGGCGTACGCCGCGTACGACGCGGAGTTCCGCAAGCGCGTGGGGCAGGACGCGGCGAAGCTGGCGGAGCTGAAGAAGAGCTTCGAGGATGCGCAGGCGGCGGCGCAGAAGTTTGTGGTGCCGAACCAGTTCGCGGAGCTGGCCGAGACCAACGGCGCGGTGGGGTTGAACGCATCCACCGAGGAGGACTCGACGCAGTACTTCTGGAGCATGCCGTCGAACCGGCTGGAGCTGTGGGCGTACATGGAGAGCGGGCGGATTGCGCATCCGGTGGCGCGCGAATTTTACAAGGAACGCGATGTGGTGCAGGAGGAGCGGCGGATGCGGGCAGACTCCAACCCCATCGGCGCGATGGTGGAGCAGTTCCTGGCCACCGCGTATGTGGCGCATCCCTACCGCGTGCCCACGCTGGGCTGGGAGAGCGAGATCAGCCAGGTGAACGCGACCGAGGCGGCGGCGTTCCACGCGAAGTACTATGTGCCGGCGAACATCGTGGTAGCGGTGGTGGGCGACGTGAAGGCGGCGGATGCGATGCCGATGCTGACAAAGTACTTTGGCGCGATTCCGGCGGGGCCGAAACCAGAGGAGATGACGACGGTCGAGCCAGTGCAGTTCGCCGAGAAGTCGGTGACGATCCGCGAGGCGGCGCAGCCGTTCTATCTTGAGGGCTACCACCGGCCCGACTATCGGGACCCGGACGATTCGGTGTACGACGCGATCACGGACATTTTCTCCAACGGGCGGACGGCGCGGCTGTACAAGGCGCTGGTGCGCGACCAGAAGATCGCAGCGGAAGCTGAAGGGTTCAGCGGATTTCCTGGCGAGAAGTTTCCCGGACTATTCGCGTTCTACGCGGTGCCAGTGCCGGGACACACGCCGGACGAGATGCGGGAGGCGATCCACAAGGAGATCGAGCGGCTGAAGACGAGCGACGTGAGCGATGAAGAACTTCAGATGTTCAAGACACGGGCGCGCGCCGGGCTGCTGCGTGGGTTGGCCGACAACGAGGGTCTGGCGCAACAACTGGCCGAGTACCAGACACGGTATGGCGATTGGCGCGAGCTGTTCCGCAAGCTGGACGAGATCGACAAGGTGACGAAGGCGGACGTGCGGCGCGTGGCCAACAAGATTTTTGTGGAGAACAACCGGACGAGCGCGCGGATTGAGTTCACGCCACCGGCACAGGGGCAGACTCAGGATGCGGGAGGTGCGAGATGAAGAGCAAATCAACCATGAGTTTCTTCGCGCTTGCGATTGCGGTTTGTGTTCTGCTCTCGCCGGGACAATTCTCCGCGGCACAGAGCGCAGCTTCGGCACAGCCTGCCGCGGCCGCGGCCGCGAAGAGCGCGGCGAAGGCTCCCGAGCAGGCCGAGCCGTGGAAGAAGATCGCGGTTCCTGCGCTGCATGACTTCAAGCCGCAGCAGCCGAAGCGGATCGAGCTGGCCAATGGGCTGGTGATTTTCTTGCAGGAAGACCACGAGCTTCCGTTCATCGATGGATCGATTCTGATCCGCGGAGGAAGCCGCGAGGAGCCGGCCGCGAAGACCGGCCTGGTGGGGATGTACGGCGAGGCGTGGCGCACCAGCGGAACGGCGGCGAAGAGCGGCGACGCGCTGGACGCGGAGCTTGCGGTGAAGGCCGCGGCGATTGAAACGGGAGGCGGGCTGGCCAACACGTCGGTGGAGTGGGGAAGCTTCAAACAGGACTTCGACAGCGTCTTCGGCGAGGCGGTCAATCTGCTGCTGCATCCGGCGTTCAAGGCGGAGAAGCTGGCGATGGCGCAGCGCGAGATGGCGACCGGAATCTCCCGGCGCAACGACGACCCGGGCGGAATTGCGGGGCGCGAGTCGACCAGGTTGGTTTATGGCGCGGAGAGTCCGTATGCGCGGCAGGCCGAGTACAAGACCGTGGCTGCGGTGACGGTGGACGACCTGAAGGCGTGGCACGACCGCAGCGTGGTTCCCAACGGCATGATCGTCTCGGTGGAGGGGGACTTCGATTCGGCGGCGATGGAAGCGAAGCTGCGCAAGGCCTTCGATCCGCTGGTGCGCGGCGCGGCAATCGAGCCGGCGAAGGCGGAGTTTGCGGGGCCGAAGCCGGGCGTCTACTTCGCCGACAAGGAAGATGTGAACCAGTCGTCTGTGGAGATCGTGGGCATCGGGACTGTGCGCAGCAATCCTGACTACTACGCGCTGAGCGTGATGAACGAGGTGTTCTCCGGGGGCTTCGGATCACGCGTCTTCCAGTATGTGCGCACCAAGCTGGGGCTGGCGTACGACGTGAGCGGAAACTTTGGCGCGGCGTACGACCATCCGGGCGTCTTCCGCAGCGAGGCTGGAACCAAGAGCGTGAGCACGGTGGCGGCGACGCAGGCGATTCTGGAGGAGATTGGAAGGCTGAAGACCAAACCGCCTACGCCGGAGGAGCTGAAGAAGGCCAAGGACGACGTGATGAACTCGTTCATATTCCACTACGACACGCCGGAGAAGACGCTGAACGAGCAGGTGACGCTGGCGTTTTACGGCTATCCGCCGGACTTTCTGGAGAAGTATAAAGACGGCATCGCGCGCGTGACGGCGGCGGATGTGACGCGCGTGGCGAACAAGTACATCGACGTGTCGAAGCTGGCGATTGTGGTGGTGGGGAACAAGACGGAGATCAAGCCGCCGCTCACTACGCTGGGCACGGTGACGGAGCTGGATATTACGATTCCGCCGGCGGAGAAGGCGGGGCAGTGATCCGGCACGAGTTGTTTGATGGAGCAAAGAAAGATCCCACCCTTGCCGGGTGGGATCTTTTATTTGGCTTAATCGTTCGCGGTTGAATGGAGGACTTAGCGCGCCATCCATCCGCCATCGACGACCAGAACGTGGCCAGTGATGTAGTCGGCTGCGGAAGAGGCCAGGAAGACGGCCGTGCCGGCAACGTCGGTGGCCTCGCCCCAGCGTCCGGCTGGGATTCGGTCGAGGATCGCCTTGCTGCGCTCTGGATCGGCGCGCAACTGCGCGGTGTTGTTGGTGGCGATGTATCCGGGGGCGATGGCGTTGACCTGAATGTTCTTGACGGCCCACTCGTTTGCCAGCGCCTTGGTGATCTGCGCGACGGCGCCCTTGGCCGCGGCGTAGGAGGGCACGCGGATTCCGCCCTGGAAGCTGAGCAAGGATGCGGTGCTGATGATCTTGCCCGGAGCCTTGCGCGCCATCATGTCGCGGCCGGCGAGCTGCGAGAGCTGGAAGACGGCGGTCTCGTTGATCTGAATGACCTTCAGCCAGTCTGCCAGCGGCACGTTGACGGCGTCTTCGCGCAGGATGATTCCGGCGTTATTGACCAGGATGTCGACGCGGCCGAACCTGGCGAGCACCTGCTTGAAGAGCGCCTCGGGGGCGGCGGTGTCGGAGAGGTCGGCGCTGAAGGCGGCGGCTTTACCGCCAGCGGCTTCGATGGCGGCAACGGTGTCTGCGGGGGGACGAATGTCGTGCGTGGCGACGGTGGCGCCAGCCTGGGCGAAGGCGATGGCAATGGCCGCGCCCATTCCGCCGGCCGAGCCGGTGACGAGGGCGATCTTGTTGTCGAGGCGGAAGGAATCGAGGATATTGGACATAATAAGGACTACTTTACGCGGGTTGTGCCGGTCGAGCAAACTGCACTGCCACGGCTGTGAGTTTGGTCACGCCCTTCGCCGAACCTCTCCGCTACAATAGGGATGGTGTCTCCACGCAGGATGACTCGCCGTGGAGATCGAAGGAGACCCATGAAACTGCTTCAGATGGCCGACCCCGTGCGCTATGCGCGGATGACGAGCGAAGAACTTCGCGAGACATTTCTGCTGGAAGACCTGTTTATCCCCGGACATATCAATCTGGCGTATGCGGACCTGGACCGCG
>Ga0302202_10005640_pt1 | contig 12683 bp, 11 predicted proteins | sample II_Bog_N3_3_FD_194579 | JGI IMG/M metagenome (GOLD analysis project Ga0302202, IMG submission 194579) | Peat permafrost microbial communities from Stordalen Mire near Abisko, Sweden - II_Bog_N3_3 | ecosystem: Environmental > Terrestrial > Soil > Wetlands > Peat | place: Sweden: Abisko...
AGGTGACGGCGCTGCGGGGCGCTCTCGCCTCGTGGAACCGCGCCGTCGAACAGGGTGCCGCGCTCGCCTCCGAGGGCGGGCGCCTGACATCGACCGTCGACGCCTACTGGGTCGACGGCTATGACACCACCGCCCTCGATGCGGCCACGTCGACCCTCCTGCTGGCGGCCACCGTGGCGCGTGACGCCACGGCACTCGAGCAGGCGGAGCGGGCCCGTAGCGAGCTCGCGGCGGCCGGGAGCCGACTGGAGGAGGACGAGGCCGCGCTCAGCCGCCGCATCGGGGCCCTCGCGTTGACCGACGCGTCCCGGGAGTCGGCGGTCGACCGGCGGGCCACCGTCGAGGCGGCCCTCGTGACGGTGACCGAGCGCGTCGCCGGGCGCGGCGAGGCGACCGCACGGATGGACCAGTTGGCCCAGGAGCTCCAGTCGGCCCGGACGCGGGCCGACGCCGAGCGGCGGCTCGCCCGGGACACCGACCTCCTGGCGACCGCGGCCCTGGCCGAATCCGGAGCCGACGAACACCTCGCCGCACTGCGGGCCGCCTGGCGGGCCGGTCTGGCCGGCCGGCTCGCCGCCCACCTGGTCGACGGCCGGCCGTGCCCGACCTGCGGAGCCACGGCACACCCGTCGCCGGCCGCCACGGCCGACGACGCGCCCGATGACGAGGCGCTCGATGCGGCCGAAGCCGAGGCCGTGGCCCGGTCCGAGGAGCGGCAACGGCTCGAGGTCCAGGTGGCGGAAGCACGCGGCATCCTCGAGTCGCTGCCGACAGTGGCCGGGGTGTCCGACCTCGACGCGCGCATGGAGGTCGCCCGGAGTGAGCTGGACGCGATCGATGTGGCGACGGTCGAACAGGGCGCCCTGCGTGACGAGGTGTTGCGGCTGGTCGGACAGGAGGCCACCCTGTCGGCGGAGGCCGACGCCGAGCGGGCCGCGATCGCCGGTCTCTCGGGGGCACTGGGCGAGCGTCGCCTCCGCTGGACCGCCGACCGCGAGGCGTTCGTCGCCGAGCACGGTTCCCTCGACCCCACCGCGGACCGGGCGGACCGGCTGCGCTCCCTGGCCACGGCCCTCGAAGACCTGGCGGCCAACCGGGAGGCCGCGGCCTCCGCCGAGGCGGCCCGCACCCAGGCCCTCGCCGCACTGGCGGACACCATGGCCTCGTTCGGTGTCCACGACCCGGGCGAACTCCTGGCCTGGGATCGGAGCCCCGACGAGGTCGCCGCATCCGGACAGCGTCTGGCCGATCGGGCCCAGCACCGCCGTGAGGTCGAGGCCCGCATCGCCGCCTACGGGGCCGAGGGTGGACCCGAGGAGGAGCCGGACCCGACTCCGGCCGTCGTCGCCGAACAGGCCGCCGTCGCCGTCCACGACGAACGGGTGGGACGGGTGGCCGCCATGGTGTCGCGCCTCGCTGCGGTCCGGTCCGCCGTGGCCGAACTGGCCGACGGGTCGGCCGCTCTGGCCGATGCCCGGACGGCCAAGGAGGAGGCGGAGACGCTCGCCGGCCTGTGCGCCGGACTCGGCACGGGGCCCGACGCCACCAGGCTGTCCCTCAAGAACTGGGTCCTGGCCTACTACCTCCGCCAGGTGCTGGCCCACGCCAACCGGCGCCTCCACACCATGACCAGGGGCCGCTACGCCCTCGACCTCAGCGGCGAGCACGCCGACGGCCGGCGGCCGTGGGGACTCGACATCTCGGTGCTCGACGCCGAGACGGGCCAGTCCCGTCCGGCCACCACCCTCTCGGGTGGGGAGACGTTCATGGCCGCCCTCGCCCTCGCCCTCGGACTCGCCGACGTGGTATCGGCCGGGTCCAACTACTCGATCGGCGCCCTCTTCGTGGACGAGGGGTTCGGTTCGCTGGACGGTGACTCGCTCGACACCGTGATCGAGGTGCTGCGCTCGCTCCAGGACGGTGGCCGCATGGTCGGCGTGATCAGCCACGTCCAGGAGTTGAAGGACGCACTTCCCAACGGGATCACCATCGTCTCGACCAACCAGGGTTCCGCCGCCGCGCTGCACTACCCCGACGCGTGACGGACCCGCCCCGCGGTCCCCGACGCCCGGTCGTCGCCGCCCTGGTGGCGCTGGTGACCGTCACCGCCGCCGCCTGTGGCACGGGCGGCCCGGCGACGACCGCTGCACCTCCTCGGACCTCGGAGGCCCCTGTCCGCACCACGCCGTCCGTCCCGCCCACCACGACCACGACCACGACCACGACCACGTCACCACCCGATTCGACACCGATCCAGGTGGGACCGGGAGCGCTGGCCACGTACACGGTCCAGCCCCAGCCGTCACCCGGGACCTGTCACTACCGGTCCGAGGACGGCGACCCCCTCCCCGACCCGTCCTGCACGCCGGGGGCGATCGACCCGATGGTCACCCAGGCCGACATCGCCACCACCATCTGCCGCACGGGGTGGACGGCCACCGTGCGGCCCCCGGAATCGGTGACCGGACCCGAGAAGGTGGCCTCCGCACGCGCCTACGGCTACACCGGAGCGTTCGCCACCGCCGAGTACGACCACCTGATCCCGCTCGAGCTCGGTGGGGACCCCGACGATCCCGCCAATCTGTGGGTCGAACCGAACGACCTCCCGGGTGCCACCACCACCCACAACGGCAAGGACGACCTGGAATCCACCCTGCGGGAGCTGGTGTGCTCGGGGAGCCTGCCACTGGCGACCGCCCGCCGGGCGATCGCCACCGACTGGGTGGCTGCGGCCCGCCGATACGAGGGTTGAGGCGCCCGCACCGCGGACCCGCGACCTCCCTCCAGCGTGAGCCGGTGCTAATAATTTCCTGCCGGGGGCATCCGGACACGAGGTGCGCAACGCTGCGTGCCCGGACGATTGGGGAGATTCACACCGATGACGATCACGTACGTGCGCGAGACGGCCGGGCAAGGCCCGAGGCGTCGCCTGCCGATCCAGATCGCCAACGAGGCCAAGATGATCCGGGCCACCATCGAGCTGCTCGAGTCCAACGAGGTCGACCAGATCACGAGCCGCATGATCGCGGAACGTTCGGGCACGGCCACCAACTACATCTCCCGGTACTTCGGCGGGCGTGACGGCCTACTGGCGGCCACCGCCGACGAGTTGGGCCACCGCATCGCCGACCAGATCGACGCGTTCGCGCACGAGCCCGGCGACGAGGACCCCGCCGCGTTCCTCGTCCGGGCGCTGGCCATCCCCGAGTCGGTGCAGTGGTTCCGGCTCTTCCGCCACCTCGTCGGCCGCAACCTGCCCTCGCGCGCCCACTCCGGCGACAAGCCGCCGCTGATCATGGCCTGTGACGCCGCCATCGCCCGCGTGTTCCGCATCGAGGGGGACGACGCCGCGTTCTGGTCGAACGTGTTCGTGACCTACACCATGGGGAACATGGCCTTCGGGTCGCTCCTCGGCACCACGCCCGACGAGGGGAACCGGACACTGGCCAGGTTGGCCGCCGTGGTCCAGGCGCTGCGCGCCGACCAGGTGTCCCCGGTCGACTGACCTAGGCGGTCACGAGGCCCGGAGCAGGATGGTCTGTGCGTCGGACCAGTAGCGGTTGCACGAGCGGCACTTCCAGCTCGTCGAACTGCCCGACACCAGACGCGGGTAGACGATCAGCATGGGCACCTCTTCCGCCGCACAGTAGGGGCAGGTCCGGAATGCTTCTGATTCGCTCATGACTCTCCTTCAGGTGTGACCGTCACTGAATGGATCGGCACGCTGGCGGAAAGCTTGAGTCGGACCGGGGTCCGGCTCCGGGCGCGGTCGGCTCCGGACCGCTACGGTCGCGCCAGGGGGAGGAGTGCCGCCGTCGCCCGGCGGAGGGGGAGGATCCGATGCATGCGTACACCGACGGTGGTCGCCGCCCCGGCAGGCGGCGGTCGCTGGTCCTCGGGGCGGTCCTGCTGGCCTGCACGGCGACCGCCTGCTCGTCGACGTCCACCTCCGGGGCTCCGTCGCACGGCTCGGGCGGGACCGCGTCCCCGTCGATCCCGGCGTCGGCGTTCCAGGACCACACCGGCGTGACCGCCCACACGGTCACGGTGGCCAACATCTCCACGCAGACGGCCGGGCTGTTCAAGGGCGCCCTCGTCGGCGCCGAGGCCTACGCCGCCTACGTCAACTCGACCGGCGGCATCAACGGACGCAGGATCGTCGTCCAGGGCCAGGACGACGCCTTCAGCGGCGGCCTCAACAAACAGCTGACCCAACAGGCGGTCAACACCGACTTCGCCACCGTCGGGGACGTGTCGCTGGAGGACGGCTTCGGGGGAACGGTCCTGGCTGCCAACCCGGGCTTCCCCAACGTGTCGGAGTCTCTCGACCCGGTCACCGCCAGGTTGGCGAACACGTTCAGCGCCGCGCCCTCAGGCCAGGGGTGGCCGCTCGGTCCGCTCGTGTACTTCGCCAAGCGCTTCCCCACCCAGATCAAGCACACCGGCACCATCATCGCCGACCTGCCCTCGACGGTCCTCGCCTGGACCCATGAGAAGGCCGCCATGATCCACGAGGGTTACACGGTCGACTACTCGCCCGCCCTACCGCCCACCCAGACCGACTTCACCGCGCAGGTGGTGGCCATGCGCAACGCCGGCATCCAGATCGTGTTCCTCGAGCAGATGCCCCAGAACTACGCCTCGGCATTCATCAGGGATCTCAACCAGCAGGACTTCCACCCCGTGGTCGTCCTCGGGTCCCCCGCCTACAGCTCGGTCCTCGTGGCCAACTCGGGCGGACCGGCCGCCATCGACGGTGCCTTCTTCGAGCAGTCGTCCGCCTTCTACCTGGGCGAGGACGCCGCGACCATTCCGGCGGTCTCCACCTTCGACACGTGGGTGGCGAGGACGTCGCCCGGGTTCACGGCGGACCTCTTCACGTTCGAGGGATGGCTGAACGCCGAGCTGTTCGCCCAGGCCCTGCGCAACGCCGGTTCCGATCCGAGCCGTGGTTCGCTCCTCGTGGCACTGCACAAGCTCACGGCGTTCGACAGTCAGAACCTCCAGCCGGTGAGCAATCCGGCCGGCAAGGTCCCGATCACGTGTTACGTGCTGGGCGAGATCACCGGTGGGACCTTCACCCGCATGGACGACCCGCCGGTCTCCGGACCCACCCACGGGTACCGGTGCGACCAGCCGTACTACACGGCCGGCTGAGTCGACTCCACCGGGCCTACCGGCCGCACCATGCCGCCAGGGCGACGGCCTCGAGCCCGAGCTGGCGCGTGAGGCCACCGAGGATGGCCTTCTCCGCCGCCCCCCCGACCAGCGGGACCTTGACCTCCAGGTTGCCCGCCACCGTCTCGAGCGTGGCACCGTCCCGGTCGGCCAGGGTGAGGGATCCCCTGCAGTGCAGCATGCCCTCGTAGTGGTCCGGGACCACCACCAGCGTGCCCGTGTGGGCGACCGGGTCGTAGTCCGTCTCGATGACCCAGGTGAGCTTGTCGGCGTCGACGACCATCGCCGCGGGCCCCGAGATGGTGCCGGCGAAGGCGTAGCGGACCCGGACGACGAGGGAGCCCGACGCGGTGGACGCCGACAGGAGCTCGGGCGCCCGCACCGATGACGACGCGTCCCCCAGGCTGGCGTAGTAGCCCGGATCGCCCAGCGCCTCCACCACGGCATCGCGGTCGGCGGCGATCGTCTCGGTCACGGTGAACTGCACGGATCCCCCCTTGGTCGGTCGGACCAGCGTACGGCGGTGCGCCGACGGGAGGCACGATCCGCCGGCGGGCGGGGCCGCTCAGGACAGCACGTTGCAGGTCGACGGTGGGACCCGTCCGGTGAGCGCCAGGGTGAGGGCCACGGGGTCCGCCCGGTCGGCCAGGGTCAGGAGGACCGGGTTCACGACGGCGAGCGCGGACGCCGGCGCCTCGACGGCGAGGCCACCGGCGAGCTGGAGGTCCAAGGTGTGGATCACGAGTTCGACCAACCGGGTGACGAGGTACTCGTCGAACCGGAGCCAGCCGGCGAAGTGGACCAGGACGGCGTCGTCGGGTGTCTCGCGCACCCGGGCCACCATCTCCGTCGCCACCTCGCGGGCCCACGGCACCAGGTCGTCCGGGGCCGACCCGGCGGCATCCGCGGCCCGGGCGGCGATCCCGTCGTGGGCGTCCTCGGTCGACAGCGCCACGCGGTAGTAGTCGGCCGCGTCGGCCAACTCGGGACCGGTCGGCTCCATGGCGGCGTCCTGGAAGAGGCCGAGCACGGCCATCCCCCGCACCGTGTGGGCCGCCAGTTCGCGCACCGTCCACCGGTCCGTGGCCGGCAGGTCCGCGGACCGCGGGACGACGATGGCCAGGGTGGACAGGAACTGGGCCACGGCGTCGTCGAGGGCCGGACGGACCGCGGGGGACCGTGGGGCGGACCGGTCGGTGCTCATGGGGTCAGCCGCACGCCGCAGCGTATGCCGCGGTGCCCGGCTGCAGGGCCTGCCCGGAGTCCGGTGCCACCTCGAGGCAGGACTCGTCGACCGCCTCGAAGTCACGGGCCGGCACCTGCTTCAGCTGGTCCACCAGTGTCGCCGACCAACGGGTGTCGGCGGTTCCCTGTACGAACCAGTTGGAGCCGTTGTCGGCCAGGATCAGACCGTAGGTGCGGAGGGTGGTCAGCACGGTCTGGCACGCCGCCGCGCACGTGGACGCCGGCAGGGTGAACGAGGCGTCGAGGCGGAACCGGGCGCCCATGGGCGGGCACGAGGTGTCGGCCTGTCCGGCCTCGTGGCGGGCCGGCCACACGTAGGCCTCCTGGGTGCAGGCGGCGGTGAAGCGCAGGGCGTGATCCATCGCGCCGGCGGCCACCTCGTCGTAGTTGGCCAGTCCGGGGAGGATGGGGAGCCCGGCGGCGTCGGCCGACGTCCAACCGGCCGGACGGAGGGCGTCCGACGTCAGGCTCCAGATGGCCCCGGACCCGGCGGTCGAGCGGCCCTTCGGGTGGAAATGGGTGTCCCAGGTCTCGTACAGGGTGCACGAGGTGGGGTCGACCATCAGGGCGTGGCGGTCCGATCCGCGCTCGATGGGTGTCGAGGACGACAACGGGTAGGGACCGGGGTCGCTCTGGCTGGCGTACTTGAAGCGCACGGGCACGAGCGCGGTCCCGGACGGGACGACCGTCCAGGGGATGCCGTACGGCTTGGAGGCCCGTCCCGAGGGACCGAAATCCGGGTGCAGGAACGTGGTCGCCGACCCCATCGATGCCAGCCAGGTGGCACTGTCCGGGTCCACCGGCAGACCGGTGACCGGGGTGTTCCACACGTTGTCGGCTGGGAAGGCCGGACACGACGTACCGGGGAGCAGCGTGCCCGGGACCGGGGCACCCGACGCGCTCGCCCCGGGGGTCCCGCACACGACGACGGCGCCCAGGGCCAGGACCGAACCGGCGACCACCGCTGCGTGGAGCATCCTGCTCCTCGTCCGTCCCCTGCTGTCCCGCATGGAGCCCCCGCTGTTCGCCCGGGGCCTCCAGCCGGTCGTCCGGCGGGGTGTCCCCACTCCCCCGGAGTGTACGCGTGACCACGTGCGTGGGTGCGGCCCCGGTCCTACAGTGACCCCGTGACCGACGAGATCCGACCCTTCCGCATCGAGGTGTCCGACGCCGACCTCGACGACCTCCGAGGCCGGCTGCACCGCACCCGGTGGCCCGAGGCCGAGACCGTCGACGACTGGAGCCAGGGGATCCCGCTCGCCTATACCCGCGAGCTCTGCGAGTACTGGGCCGACGGCTACGACTGGCGGGCCACCGAGGCCCGCATCAACCACCACCCACAGTTCGTCACCGAGATCGACGGTCTCGACATCCACTTCCTGCACGTCCGGTCGCCCCATCCCGAAGCCCTGCCCCTGGTGATCACCCACGGATGGCCGGGGTCGGTGGTCGAGTTCCTGAAGGCCATCGGTCCCCTGACCGACCCCGCGGCCCACGGCGGCGACCCGGCCGATGCGTTCCACGTCGTCTGCCCGTCGTTGCCCGGCTTCGGATTCAGTGGCCGGCCGTCGGGTACCGGCTGGGGGGTGGAGCACACGGCCGCCGCCTGGGCGACCCTGATGGCCCGCCTCGGCTACGGGCGCTACGGAGCCCAGGGGGGCGACTGGGGGTCGGCCGTCACGACCCAGCTCGGCCGCCTCGACCCGGGGCACCTGGCCGGCATCCACCTCAACATGCCCGTGGTGGCGCCGTCGTCACTCTCGTTCGAGGACCTGAGCGAGACCGAGAGCGCCGCCATCACGTCGATGGCGCACTACCAGCAGTGGGAGGCCGGCTACTCCAAGCAGCAGTCGACCCGACCCCAGACCCTCGGCTACGGCCTGGTCGACTCACCGTCGGGGCAGTGCGCCTGGATCGTCGAGAAGTTCTGGGCCTGGACCGACTGCGACGGCCACCCCGAACACGTCCTCACCAGGGACGAGCTGCTCGACAACGTGATGCTGTACTGGCTGCCGGGCACGGGCGCCTCGTCCGCCCGTCTCTACTGGGAGAGCTTCGAGAAGAGTTTCAGCGATGCCGAGGGCACCATCGACGTGCCCACCGGGTGCTCCATCTTCCCGAAGGAGATCATCCGAATCTCCCGCCGGTGGGCCGAGACCCGCTTCAGCGACATCCGCTACTGGAACGAACTCGACAAGGGCGGTCACTTCGCCGCCTTCGAGCAACCCGAGCGCTTCGTGGGTGAACTCCGCTCGTTCTTCGCCCTGGTGCGCTGACCCTCAGGCGGCCGACCCGCGCACGAGTCGACCTGATCGTGCGCCGGTGTCGGCGTCGTGGAGGCGGGTCGCCGCCCCGTCGACCAGCGTGGCCAGGTAGCCCTCGGCCGGCTGCAGGATGCGGCTGACCCCGGTGGGCAGGTCGTGGCGGAGCTCCGGTGGGCAGATACGCAGCCGCTCGAAGTCGATCACGTTGAGGTCGGCGCGCTTGCCCACCTCGACCGTCCCCCGGTCGGCGAAGCCGTAGAGCTCCGCGTTGGCCCCACTCAGCTTGTGCACCAGCAGTTCGAGCGGCAGGAGGTCGCCCGCCGTGCGGTCGCGGGCCCAGTGGGTGAGGTGGAAGGTCGACGCCGAACAGTCCGAGATGAGGTTCACGTGGGCACCGGCGTCGCCGAGACCGGTCACGGTGTTCGGGTCGAGGAGCATCTCGCGGCAGACGTCGAGGGTGCCGTTCACGAAGTTGGACCCGAGGAGCGCGTAGAACGCCCGGCCCTCGTCCGCCAGCAGCAGGTCGTACATGTACTCGATCGGATCCACCCCGGCGGCGGTCGCCACCGCCCACACGGACTGGTCGAAGCTCGGCTCGTAGTTCACCGGGTCGGTGAGCGGGAAGGTGACCGGCAGGGCGGGAACGAACAGCTCGACGACCAGGGCGCTGAAGTCGTTGGCGTCGCCGGCCGAGGTGTCCTCGGCCAGGATCGCCCGCTTGACCTCGGGCCGGCGCATCTCGGCGACCCGCTCGGCCAGGGGGAGGTGGGCGATGGCCCGGTAGGTCGGCCGCCCCATGAACAGGTGGTAGGTGTCGAGGCTGGTCATGATGGTCACCGACCGGGCGATCGTCTGGGGGCGCAGGGCCAGTCCCTCACGGTTGGCCTCGGCCGCGGCGTCGAGGACGAGGCGCCAGTGGTCGGGATCCTCGAACAGCTGGGCCACGGTGAAGGTCACCGGGCGGCCGCTCTCGCGAGCCGCCGCCACCAGCAGTGGGATCTCGTCGATGGGCTTGGCCCGCTCGCCCCCGAGCCGGTCGAGGCTGCCGATGGTCCCGGCCACGATGGCCTCGAACACGCCGTGGCCGGAGCTGCCCATCGCCCGGGCGAAGGCCAGCACCTCCTCCTCGGGGGCGTAGGTGCCGGGCACCGGGCGTCCCGACTTCGCCTTGTGGCCGATGGTCCGCGACGTGGTGAACCCCACCGCACCGACGGACATGGCCTCGCCGATGATGGACGCCATGGCGGCGATGTCCTCAGCCGTGGCGTCCTCGTTGGCCGCGCCGCGCTCCCCCATCACGTAGAACCGCACGGCGCCGTGGGCGATCTGGGCGGCGATGTCGATGGCGTAGCGGCCGCCGTCGAGCAGGTCCAGGTATTCGCCGAACGTCTCCCACTTCCCCCACGGCATGCCCACGCTCAGGGCCGAGCCGGGGATGTCCTCGACGCCCTCCATGAGGTCGATCAGGGCGTCGTGGTCGGTCGGGCGCACCGGAGCGAAGCCCACCCCGCAATTGCCCATCACCAGTGTCGTCACTCCGTTGGAGGCCGAGGGCTCGAGCAGGTCGTCCCAGGTGACCTGGCCGTCGTAGTGGGTGTGGACGTCGACCCAGCCGGGGGTGACGAGCGCACCGTCGGCGTCGATGGTGTCGGTCGCCGACTCGGTGATCGTGCCGACCTCCACGATGCGGCCGTCGCGCACGCCGACGTCGGCGCTGAACCGGTCCCCACCGGTGCCGTCGACCACGGTCCCGCCCTTGATGACGATGTCGAGCATGGCGTGCTCCTCCGCTCTCCCCCTGCGGTCCGACCCCACGGCCGGACGGCTGTCCGCCTCCCACGGTAGACGGCAGGGGGTGGCGGTGCCCGGAGCCCGGCGGGCGGGGCGGACGTACGCTGTGCCGTGGCCCCCGACCGATCGAACGCGGCGACGGCCCCCCGGCGTTCGCCGGTGGGCCTGATCCGGGCGTGCCACTTCCAACCCACGTTGGCCGTCACCGCGGTCACGACCGCGCTGGCCGTCCTGTCGGGCCGCGGTGCGTCGGGCTGCGTGGCGGTGGCGCTCGCCGTGGTGGCCGGGCAGCTGTCGACCGGTTGGAGCAACGACTGGTTCGACGCCGCTCGCGACACCGCCAACGGCCGGGTCGACAAGCCGATCGTGTCCGGTGCCGTCTCCGTCGCCACCGTGCGGACCGCGGCCCTGTGCGCCCTGGCGGCCTGCGTACCGCTGTCGTTCCTGTCCGGGTGGCGGGCGGCCCTGGTGCACCTGGCCGCCGTGGGCTCGGCCTGGGCCTACAACTCCGGGGTCAAGGCCACCGTGGCGAGCCCGCTCCCCTACGCCGTCTCGTTCGGGCTGTTGCCGGCGTTCGTCACCCTGGGTCTGCCGGGCCACCCGTGGCCGAGGCCGGCGCTGATGGGCGCGACCGCCCTGCTCGGCGTCGGCGCCCACTTCATCAACACGCTCGCCGACCGCGAGGACGACGCCCGCTCCGGCATCGCCGGACTACCCCAGCGCATGGGCGCCGACGCCTGCCTGTTCACCGGGGTCGCCCTGCTGTCCGGCTGTGCGGTGGCCATCTGGACCCTCGGGGGCGGCTCGACCGTCGTCCGGTCGATCCTGCTCGCGGCCTGCCTCGGCGCGGCAGCCATGGTGGTCGTCACGACCCTGCGGGGCGCCCCCCGGGCGGCGTGGACGTGGACCTTGGTGACCGTGCTCGGATGCGTGGTGCTGTTCGGTGTGGCCCGCCCGTCGCTCGTCTCCGGCTGACGCCCGGACGCTCCACCGGTTCCGTAGGCAACCCGATGTTGCGTAGCGGACTCCTCCGGTCCATACTGGCGATGTGGGTGGCGGATCCTGGGGGGATCCCGGGTAGAGGCGGCTACTCGGGATTTCCGGCGGCCGGTCCCCCCACGTCCACTCCGTCAGCTTCCTCCAGCTCGGCGAACTGCCACACCAGCGACTCGAGACCGAGCGAGAACAGGTTCCACTCCTGCTTGTCGCCGTCGGGCCCCGTCGGGCGCAGGATGTGCCGGGTCATCGTCGGATCCAGCCGGTCCCAGACGGCGAAGCCCTCGGTCAGCGAGACGGCGAGCATCGACAGCTGCCGGATGCTCAGGCCCGGTCGTAGACGGATGCCGATCACGGTGAAGGCCTGGGTGAGCACGTAGTCCCAACGGGAGGCGTACTCCTCGTAGGTCCTCCGGATCCCGTCGGCCGTGGGGGTCCCGTCCTCGGCCGGCAGGTGCGACACCGCCAGGCCGCGTAGCCCCATCTTGAGGTCCGCCCTCGGGTCGCGGGTCAATGTGTCGATGTAGGCCTCGCACGCCACCCGGACCACCTCGACGGCCGCCCTCCGGCGTCCCGACGGGGTCGCCAGGTCGGCGCCGGTCAGCACCCGGGCGGCGGCCAGCAGGGTCTCCTCCATACCGTCCCGGTCGTCGTTGACCAGGGCGGCGGCCAGGATCTCGGCCTGGAATTCCGCCATGTCCGCCCAGATCCGACCGATGACCGACGCGTTGGACACCCGCACGTCGTGCTCGACGGCCGCCCGGTCGAAGACCCGTTTGAAGGTGATCCGCTCCGTGCCGTGGGCCAGTCCCTCCTCGAGCAGCATGTCCAGTCCCACCTGGGTCAACAGCTCCTGCAGCTCGTGGCGGCGCATGGGCGCAATCTAGACCCCGTTCCCTCCGCCCCGAGCTGAGGCGGTCCGATCAGCGGCGCTTCGCCAGGTATTTCCGGTAGCCCTCGGCCAGCTCACGCAGCTCCGGGTCGGCGTCGAACCGGGGCTGGAACCGCTCCCAGGCCGCCTCGCGCCGGGCCGGGATGTACTCCGTCGGCCAGTACCCCTCGTGGGGGCGGTACCCCTTCAGGACGTTGCGCGCCACGGTCGATTTGTGCACCTCGTCCACTCCGTCGGCGATGCCCATGGTCGGAGCACCGGCGTACATGGCCTGGAGCGGGGTGAGGTCGGTCGTGCCCAGCGATCCCATGATGTGC
>Ga0302202_10005643_pt1 | contig 12680 bp, 11 predicted proteins | sample II_Bog_N3_3_FD_194579 | JGI IMG/M metagenome (GOLD analysis project Ga0302202, IMG submission 194579) | Peat permafrost microbial communities from Stordalen Mire near Abisko, Sweden - II_Bog_N3_3 | ecosystem: Environmental > Terrestrial > Soil > Wetlands > Peat | place: Sweden: Abisko...
AGGCTGAGCCTATGATTTCTGGGTTGCTTTGCGTTGCGCGCATGACGAGCAAAAAAGCGGTGCGGCGGAGGGCTTAGCCCAACGCCACCGAGACGCGAACGCCGTGTTCGCCGTTCTCGATTTCCACCATGTCGAGCTCAAGGCGGTTTTCCGCGCCCCAAGCCACAAAGGCGGTCCAAACGTCATGCGCCACGTCTTCGGCATTGCGCACATCGAGATGCGCGCCTTTGAAGCCGTCAAATTCGCGTGCCACCGGGAAGGGCTTGAGCGATTCGATGCCGGGGCGGCCTTTGCGCACACGTGCGAAACGGGCGATCTGGACGGTGATGGCTGATTTCAGTTCAGCGAAATGCTTTTCCGCACGCGGAACACGATTGGCCAGGCGCTCGGCTTCATCGCGCGCCACCCGGGCCTTCATCGCTGCAACATAAGCCGTCTGTTTGCTGGTAACGGTTGCCTGCTGCTTGCCCAGCCGGTCTTCGAGCTTGTCGAGCATGGAATCTCCTTGCGAACGGCCAGCCATATAGCCGTCATAGCGGTCGAGGGAAATCCGCTGGGCAATCCCTCAACCGGCGACTGCCATGTGCGCAGGTTGAAACACACTGGTTGACATCTGGTAGCAACGACCCCGATGTCTCCTCCACCGCCATTCTGTCGCAGCGCACAAGGCGCTGCCCCGGAGAGTTGCCCCGATGAGCTTCACACGCCGCTCCCTGCTCGCCACCGCTGGCGCCACCCTCGCCGCCACAGCCACGCGCCCCGTTTTCGCTGCAGGGGTCACGCCGATCCGCATCGGAGAAATTAACTCCTACTCCGCCATTCCGGCCTTCACCCTGCCCTACCGCAAGGGGATGGAATTGGCCGTGGCCGAGATCAACGCCGCCGGTGGCGTGCTCGGTCGTCCGCTGGAATTGCTGGTGCGCGATGACGCCGGCAAACCGGATGACACGCTGCGTCTGGCCGCCGAGTTGGTCGGCGAGCAGAAAGTGGATGTGCTGGCCGGTGGTTATCTGTCCAATGTCGGTCTGGCGCTGTCGGATTACGCCCTGCAGAACAAGCGCCTCTTCATCGCCGGTGAGCCGCTGACGGACGCGTTGGTCTGGGCGAAGGGCAATCGCTACACCTACCGTCTGCGCCCCTCCACCTACATGCAGGCGCTGATGCTGGTGGAAGAAGCCGCCAAGCTGCCCGCTAAGACCTGGGCGACGGTGGCACCGAACTATGAATACGGCACCTCGACGGTGAAGTGGTTCAAGCAATTGCTGTCCGCCCGCCGTCCGGACGTGAAATTCGTCGCCGACCAATTGCCGCCGCTCGGCAAGATCGACGCCGGTGCCGTGGTGGCCGCCATTGAGCAGGCCAAGCCGCAGGCGATCTTCAACGTCACCTTCGGGGCGGACCTGACGAATTTCGTCCGCCAGGGCAACACGCGCGGGCTGTTCGATGGGCGTGCGGTGGTCAGCGTGCTGTCCGGTGAGCCGGAATACCTGGATGCTCTTGGTGATGAAGCGCCGTCGAATTGGATCGTCACCGGCTATCCGGTGGTGGGTGTGACCGACAAGGCGAATACCGATTTCATCAACGCCTACAAGGCGAAGTTCAACGAGACGCCGAAGATGGGCTCGGTGGTGGGTTATTCACTGATCAAGTCGATTGCCGCCGGTATCACCAAATCAAAATCGACCAATCAGGAAGCGATGGCCGACGGTTTTGCCGACGCGCATTTTGCCACCCCGTTTGGCGATGCGATGTGGCGGCCGCAGGATCATCAATCCACGTTGGGCACCTATGTCGGCCGTACCGCGCTCAAAGACGGCCACGGCGTGATGGTCAATTGGCGCTATGTCGATGGTGCGTCCGCGCTGCCGAGCGATGATGTGGTGAAAACGCTGCGTCCGGCGGGATAATCAGATGCTCTCGACGCTGGCGATTCAGGCTCTGACGGGTCTCGCCAGCGCCTCGTCGCTGTTTCTGGTGGCGAGCGGATTGTCGGTGATATTCGGTGTCACCCGCGTGGTGAATTTCGCGCATGGTTCGCTGTGCATGCTCGGGGCCTATCTCGGCTGGAGCGTGCTGAGCCGTCTGCCGCATGATCCGGCGAGTTTCGCAGCAGGCGTGGTGATCGCCAGCCTCGGCGTGGCGCTGTTCGGTGCATTGCTGGAGGTGACGCTGCTGCGCCGCCTCTACCGCGCCCCCGCTCTGCTGCAATTGCTGGCGACATTCGCCGTGCTGTTGGTGATGCAGGACGGCGTGCAGCACATTTGGGGCCCCGCCGATCTGCCGCTGCCCCGCGGGGTGTGGCTGCGCAGCTTCGTTGTGGTGCTGGGCGAGCGCTTCCCGTTCTATGACCTCATTCTGATCGCCATCGGCCCGCTGGTGCTGCTTGCTTTGTGGCTGGTGATGGCGCGCACGCGGTTTGGCGTGTTGCTGCGGGCAGCGACAGAAAATCGCGACATGCTGGCAGCGCTCGGCGTCGATCAGCGCTTTCTGTTCACCGCAGTGTTCGCCCTCGGTGCCGGTCTGGCCGGGCTGGGGGGTGTGCTGAGTTTGCCGGAGAATTCCGCCAATCTCGGCATTGATCTGCGCGTGGTGACGGACGCGTTTGTCGTCGTCGTGGTGGGCGGTATGGGCAGCATTACGGGGGCGTATCTGGCCGCTGTGCTGGTCGGCGTGATGCAGGCGATGGGGATTTTGCTGCTGCCGAAAGCAAGCCTCGTGCTGGTCTTCGTGCTGATGGCCCTGGTGCTGGTGCTGCGACCGCAGGGTCTGCTGGGCCGCAAGCAGGCACAGGAAGATGACGGCGAACGCTTTCACCGCGTGCGCGCAGCCCCAAGCTGGCAGAAATTGGCCGGGCTTGGCGTGGTGCTCGCAGCGTTGGTGGTGGGCCTCGCCGGTGGCGATTTCGCGCGCTCCGTATTGGAAGAAATGGCGATTGCCGTGCTGTTCGCCACATCCCTGCACGTGCTGCTCGGACCGGGTGGCATGATCAGCTTCGGCCACGCGGCGTGGTTCGGCATTGGCGCGTATGCGGCAGCACTCACCACCTCCACCCTCGCCGCCCCGCTGCCGGTGGCGCTGATGGCGGGCGTGCTGGGGTCGGGAGCCGTGGCTGCGGTCGTGGGATTGGTGCTGGTCCGGCTCTCCGGCGTGTCGCTGGCGATGCTTACCCTCGCCTTTGCGCAGATCGCCTGGGCTGTGGCGACGCAATGGAGTGAGGTGACTGGCGGGGATGATGGCATTCTGAGCATCTGGCCGCCTTCCTGGCTGGGTGCGCAACTGTTCTTCCTGCTCTGCCTAGGCCTGAGTGTCGGCGGCGTGCTGCTGCTACGGCGGGCGTTGTTCGCCCCCTTCGGCTACGCCCTACGCGCCAGCCGCGACGCGGCGTCTCGGGCGGCGGCGTCGGGCATTGATGCTGCGAAGCTGCGGCTGGCGGCGTTCGCACTCGCGGGCGCGGCGGCGGGGCTGGCGGGTGGGCTGTCCACCTTCTCCAAAGGCAGCGTGTTCCCCGGCAGCCTCGCCATTTTCCGCTCGGTGGACGCGTTGGCGATGGTGCTGCTGGGCGGTGTGCAGAGCATGGTGGGGCCGATTGTGGGTGCCCTGGCCTATACCGGGTTGTTCGACACTCTCCTCCTCGCCTCCGATTACTGGCGCGCTCTGCTCGGCATCGCCTTGCTCGCGCTGATCCTGTGGCGACCGCAGGGGTTGGTGCGATGAGCCTGTTTGCCGCGCAAAATCTGGCGAAAAGCTTTGGCGGCGTGGCGGCGGTGCACGGCGTGAGCCTGTCGGTTGATGCGGGCGAGATGGTGGCGTTGATCGGGCCGAATGGCGCGGGCAAATCCACTTGTTTCGCCATGCTCGGCGGCCAGATTGCCCCGGATCGTGGCGACATCCGCCTCGCCGATCAGCCTTTGTCCGGCAGCCCGCTGGATTTCGCCCGCGCGGGTGTGGCGCGCAGCTTTCAGATCGCGAAGATCTTCGCCTCAATGTCGGTGCGCGAGAACGTGCAAACCGCCCTCCTCGCCGCGAACCGCCAGATCTGGCGCTTCTGGCAGGCGGCAGACACGCAGGCGGGTGCTGACTCCGACGCCCTCCTCGCCCGAGTCGGCCTCGCAGCCCTCGCCGAGCAAGACGCTGCCACACTCGCCTATGGCGACACCAAACGCCTTGAACTCGCCATCGCCCTCGCCGGTCGCCCCCGCGTGCTGCTGCTCGACGAGCCAACCGCCGGCATGGCCCGCCCCGAACGACGCGCCGCCATGCAACTCATCGCAAGCCTCGCCGCCGACGGCATCGCCGTGCTGTTCACCGAGCACGACATGGACGCAGTGTTCGGTTTTGCCTCGCGCATTCTGGTGATGGATCGTGGCAGATTGGTCGCCGAGGGCACGCCTGCCGAGATTGCCGCCAATCCGGTGGTGCAGGCGGTCTATCTCGGCACGCCGGACAGTTCCCAGCAGCGCCCAGCCGGGCTATCTGCTGGGGCATGATCCGCACCGAATTCTTCACCGGCCCCGCCATCGCCCCGCAAATCACCCGGCTGTCCGCGCTGCGCGTGGCGGTGTTCCGCGAGTGGCCGTATCTCTATGACGGCTCGATGACCTCCGAGCAGGGTTTCATGGAGGGTTTCGCCAAATCCACCACCTCCGGCATCGCCATTGCGTTCGATGGTGACGAGCCCGTCGGTGCCTCCACCTGCCTCGCGATGACCGAGGAAGACGATCACGTCACCCAGCCCTTCCGCGACGTCGGGCTCGATCTCAGCCGGTTCTGCTATTTCGGCGAAAGTGTGCTGCTCAGCCGCTATCGCGGCCAAGGCATCGGCGTGCGGTTCTTCGAACTGCGCGAGGCGCATGCCCGCACCCTGCCCGGCGTGGACAGCACAATTTTCTGCGCCGTGCAGCGCCCGTCCGATCACCCGCTGCGCCCGAAAGACGCCATCCCGCTCGACAATTTCTGGCGCAAACGCGGCTATCTGCCCACCGATCTCGTCTGCACGATGACGTGGAAACAGGTGGACAGCGAGGCCAAGGTGGACAACCAGCTGCGTTTCTGGATGCACCGCCTGTGAGACCCGTTCGCCTCGGTGCGCTGGCGTGGCAGGTTCGGCCGCAGCCCGATGTGGCGAGTTGGGCTGAGCGGTTGGATCGGGAAGTCGCCTTCGCCGTCAGTCAGGGTGCCGAATTGCTGGTGCTGCCCGAATATGCGCCGCTGGAAATCGCCATCCAACCCGCACCCGATCTGATCGGCGAATTGCGCACCGCCTGCGACCTGTCACCGCACGCCATCGACGCCGCCCGCGACATCGCCCGCACGCATCGCATCTGGCTGCTCGCCGGCACACTCCCCTTCCGCGATGGTGCCCGCATCCACAACCGCGCCCCGCTGGTCGCGCCGGATGGCCGTGTCGCTTATCAGGACAAGCATTGCATGACGCGCTTTGAGTCCGAACTCTGGCGCATCGACCCCGGCCAGCCGCCAGCGGTGTTCGATACCGATTTCGGCCGGATCGGCATCTCAATCTGCTACGACCTCGAATTTCCCGCCCTCACCCGCGCGCAGACCGAGGCCGGGGCGTGGCTGATTTTGGCACCGAGTTGCACTGACACGCTGGCGGGTTTCAACCGCGTGCGCATCGCCGCCCGCGCACGGGCGATGGAAAATCAATGCTTCGTCGCCCTCGCCCCCACCGTGGGCCACGCCCCGGAATTCGCCACCTTGGATGAAAACCACGGCCACGCAGGCATTTACGGCCCGGTCGATCGCGGTTTCGCCGATGACGGCATCGTGGCCGAAAGCGAGATGGACCGCCACGGCTGGGTGTTCGCCGATCTCGACCCTGCCCGCTTGCTGGCGGTGCGCGCCGATGGTGCCGTGCGCAACCACCGCGACCACCCCGCCCTTCCGCCCGTCGCCCAACCCGCGAGTTTCGCATGAGCCGCATCTACATCATCGCCGGTGAACAAAGCGGCGACGTGCTGGGGGCGCGGCTGATCCGCGCCCTGCGCGCTGAACGCGACGGGCTGGAATTCAGCGGCATTGGCGGCCCACGCATGGAGGAACTCGGCTTCAACAGCCTGTTCCCGATGCGCGAATTGGCGGTGATGGGTCTGCTGGAGGTGCTGCCGAAAGTGCTGCGCCTGCGCCGTCGCCTGCAGGAGACGATTGCCGACATCAAATCCACCAAGCCCGATGTGCTGGTCACCATCGACAGCCCCGGCTTCACCCTGCGCGTGCTGCGGGCCTGCCCCGAGATCAAGCGCGTGCATTACGTGGCCCCGCAAGTCTGGGCCTGGAAGCCCAAGCGCGTGCATGAATTCCCCGGCTTATGGGACCGCCTGCTCTGCCTGCTGCCATTCGAACCGGAGTGGTTCGCCAAGCACGGGCTGGAGGGCCGCTTTGTCGGGCATCCGGTGCTGGAATCCGGTGCCGACACCGGCCGCGCCGACCGCTTCCGCGCCCGTCATAACATCGCAGCCGACGCCCCGGTGCTGATCCTGATGCCCGGCAGCCGCCGCAGCGAAGTGCCGCGTTTGTTGCCGGTGTTCGCCCAAACCCTCGAACTGCTCGCCCCGCGCCTGCCCGGTCTGGTGCCGGTGGTGCCGGTGGCCAGTGCGGTGGCCGACACCGTGCGGGCGGCGACATCGGGCTGGAAGGTGCCGCCGGTGATCGTCACCGACCTCGACGACAAGCACGATGCCTATGCGGCAGCCTCGGCGGCACTCACCAAATCCGGCACCTCCACGCTGGAACTGGCGTTGGCCGGGGTGCCGATGGCGGTGACGTATCGCGTCAATCCGCTGACAGCGATGATCGCGCGACGGATGATCAAGATTCCACATGTCGCGATGGTCAATCTGCTCGCTGGCAGGCGGTTGGTGCCAGAATTGCTGCAAGAGGATTGCACGGCAGAAAAACTCGCCGCCACCGTCGAGCAATTGGTGCGCGATCCAGCCGTCGCACAGGCGCAGCGTGATGGATTTGGCGCGGTGATGGCCAGTTTGCGGCCATCCGGGATGCTGCCGTCAACTGCAGCCGCGCGGGAGGTGTTGGACCTTCTCGCCTAAGGTGGGATGGCACGCCATCCCACCCTACTTAATCAACCCATGCGCCTGCGCCACCGCACGCGAATTCGCCATGCTCTCCGTCACCGCAATCGCCGCAGCCAACGCCCGACGCCCGGCCTGTGCGTCCACCAACACCTTCGCGCCATCCAGAATGCTCGCCGCAAACGCCGCGTGCTCGGCTTCCAGCGTGTCGTGATCCTTCCAGCTGATTTCCTCGAACTTGCCGCCGCCGGTGCCGGGGATCGGGAAACCGCGCTCGCGGCCGATCATCGTCAGCTTGCGGCTGCCGAAATCCACCGACATGTAGCCTTCCTGGCTGAACAGCCGCATCTTGCGCTCGGTCTTGAGCGAAATCCGGCTCGCGGTGATCGCCGCCACGCAGCCGTTTTCGAACCGCACGCGGGCATTGGCGATGTCCTCATGCTCGCTGGCCACCGGAGCGCCCACCGCATCCACGCTGGCAATCGGGCTGTCGACCAGCGAGAGCACGAAATCCAGATCGTGGATCATCAAATCCAGGATCACCGACACATCGGTGCCGCGCGGCTTGAACGGGGCGATTCGCACGCAATCGATGTAAACCGGACGCTGCATGCGCTCGCTGATCGCGCGGTGCTCAGCAGAGTAGCGCAGCAGATGGCCGACCTGCAGCACGAGCCCACGCTCGGCGGCCAGGGCTGCCAGTGCGTCCGCCTCTTCCAGCGTGGCGGCAATTGGCTTTTCGACCAGCACATGCTTGCCCGCCCGCAACGCAGCCCCGGCCAACTCGAAATGCGCCTCAGCCGGGGCTGCGACGATAATGGCGTCGCTGGCCGCCAGCAATTCCGAAAACCCCAGAGCGCACGCGCCCACTTCCTTGGCCACAATCGCCGCCCGCACCGGGTCGCGATCATAGACACCCGACAGCGTCGCGCGCTGGGATGCAGCGACTTTCAGTGTGTGAAACCGACCGAAATGTCCGGCCCCGGCAACCCCGATACGCAGCTTGCTCATATTCTGCTCTCCAGTTGCCATCGCGATAGCAGCCGAGAGCGCCGCAGCCAACCGGGGCTGTTAAAATGCGAGCAACAGCGCCCCGCCGAAATGCGCGCGCGAGTCAGCACCATTGCCGGTCACGCCGTCGACGAAGGCTGAGGCGGAGAGCGCGTCGTTGATGCGATAGGTCGCCCGCGCGCCGTATTCACCCCACCCCAGCGGCCGCCTCACCCCTGGTGCCAGCAAGCCGACACCGGCGACGGTGGCGGTGGTGTTGTCGGTCGCACCAAAGCCCTGCGCCACAGCCCCCCAGAGCGTGGCATCCAGCGTCGGCGTGAGTTTATGCGTCCATTGCGCGCGCAGCTTGGCCACTTCCATCGATGCAACGCCGCCGGAGACCTGCGCCTGGAACGGGTTGCTGCCGCTCAGCGTCTCGTCATAGGCATCGGTGGACAGCGACTGATAGCCGATCTCCCCTGACGGCGCGATTTCATCGTCATCCGTGGCATTCCACACCACGCCCAGGCGGACGAAGCCGTATTCCTGCGCACCATGGGCGTGGCCGGTGCCTGTGGCGGTGCCCGAGCCGTTGATATAGCTGCGATTGAACCCGTAGCTGCCGCCTTGCGAGACGAAGCCACCAGCCTCGCCGAACAGGCCGAGCCGGTCCTCCAGCGGATAAAGATAGCGCAGCTTGGCCGCCAGCAGCACGGCGTCGCTCATCGACACCGAGCCATAATTCTCCGAGGCCATGCCGATGCCGCCCAGCAGCGTCAGCGGCCCACGCTCCATCCGCCCGCTCGCCCCACCGGCGGACGAACCGGCCGAGCCATAGGCACCGAGATCATCGGGGCTGACGATGCGCTGATTGTCGCCCAGCAATGCCGGAGCGAAGCCGTGCTGCTGCACCATCAAGGTCTGACGCTGGCGGTTGAGCTGGTTGACCGAACTCTGCACCGAGGCCACCGTCGTCAGCCCGGCAAGCGGCGAGGAGGAGGGGGTGGTAGAAGTCGCCACCGTCGCGTCGATATAGCGCACCAGATAGGCCTCGGTCTTGCCGACGGGATCGGTGCCGGAGCCGACGATGAACTGACCGTCGCCGGACACGGCCACGGCCGCGTGCAGCGTCCAGCCGGTGGTGGACACAGCGGCGTTGGTCAGCAGCGAGACAATCGACTGCATCCCGGTCGCCGAGGTCCAACGGAAGCCGGTCTGCACGTTGCTGCCGCTGACCGGCATGTAGCTCCAGCCGACGATCACCGCGCCGTTGGCATCCACCGCATTGGCCACGCTGGCGATGGTGCCGCTGGAGCTGAGGAAGCCCAGCGGCACCATGCCGCCGGCGGACGTCCAGCTGAACGCCTGAAGCTGGTTGGCAACCGCATAGCTCTTGCCAACGATGGTGCTGCCGTCCGAGCTGATCGCGTTAGCGTAGCTGTAAGGCGTGGCGAGGTTGGCATTGAGATAGCCCAAGCCCACCATGCCAGCGCCCGAACTCCAGCGGAACGCCTCGGTATGCCCGGCGGCGTCAGCGCTGGAGCTTCCCACCACGATGCTGCCATCGCCACTCACCCCGCTGGCGGTGCTGGTGGGATAGGCATAGGCCGAGCTGATGAATCCCAGCGGGGCCATGCCACCAGCCTGCGTCCAGCGGAACGCCTCGTTGACGTTCAGGCCAGACAGGGTGGCGTAATAGCTCGCCCCCACCACCACCGAGCCATCAGCATTCACCCCCAATGCGGTGGAATAGGGCTGGACGAGGCTGGAATTGAGATAGCCCAACCCCACCATGCCGCCGCCGGAGGTCCAGCGAAAAGCCTCGAACTGATAATTATATTGGGACACCAGCACGACCGCGCTGTAGCCCACCACCACTGAACCATCCGCATTCACCGCCTCGCCATAGCTGGAGGGGGTGGCGAGGGAGGAATTGAGGAAGCCCAGCGTCTGCATGCCGCCGGTCGTCGTCCAACGGAATGCCTCGGCGAAATTGCTGCTGTCCTGGCCATAGCCGACAATTGTCGTGCCGTCGGCGCTGAAGCCGAACGGCGAGCTACCCGGTGCGGTCGCAGTCGAACTCACATAGCCGATGCCCTGGAACGCATCGCCCGACGGTCCCGAAGCCCAGGCGGGCGTTGCCGCAAGGGTCAGCAGCATCGCCGCCAGCGCCGGGGCGCGGTGCCAATCGACATTGCCTCCCACGTCTTTGCGCAGAACACTGTAAAATTTCATCGCCCGGCTCCCGGTGGTCGGATTTCTTGAGTCGAAGCCGACGCGGCCCGGCAATCGCTCAACAACAATGCCAGTGTTGATATGTCGTAAGTATTTTTGTTTGGTCGAGTCATAACTCAAACAAAAATGTAAATCTTCCGTGATCGGCCTGTCAACGCTCTGAAACTGTCCACATCATTACATTTTTCAGCGCCATTACATCATTCATTTGTATGACGCCGTCATCTGTTTGTATGACGCCGAACGCGAGCACCCCGCCCAGCTCGCCCGCCTGACGGACACCAAAAAGACTCTGGCGTCTGGCTAAGTTGCATGCACTATCTGCAAAGTACAATTCAGTTCGCGGTTGTCATGACACGCAACAAGCCCAACGCCACTGAGCGGCAGTTCGATGACTTGATTGGCACGATCTATGACAGCGCCGTCGACAGCAATCGGTGGCTGGCAGCGCTTGGCTTGCTCAAGCAGGCGATGCAGACCGCCTCGACTGTCCATCTGACGCATGACCTCAGCCGTTCGGTGTTCCGGCGGGTGGCCGTTGAGGACGAGCCACATCTGCGGCTGGCCGACGTCAAATCTTCCCTGCAAAGCAGCATCGTCTATCGCACCCTGCCGGTCCGCTCCGGGGAGGTCATCCGCCCGCTGACGATCATCCCACGCGCCATTTTCGAACCCACGCCGACCTATGAAATGTTCTGGCGCCCGCGCCGCCTGCACGACGTCATCCGGGTGACCATCGACGTGTCGGCAGATGGCGTGGTGCATACGCTCAACCTGTTCCGTGACCGCGACACCGGCGATTTCGGGCCGGAGCAGATGGCACTCGCCGAGCGGCTGCTGCCGCATCTGCGCCGGGCCGTGCTGGTCCGGCGGCAACTCGACGGCACCGATCTGCTCGGCCGCAGCGGGCTGGCCGCGCTGGATATGCTGCCGCAGGGATTCATGCTGCTGCGCCACGACGGCAAGCTTCTGCACGCCAACGCCGTCGCCGAAAAACTGCTCTCGGTCGGCGAAGGGCTGTGCGCCCGTGGCGGCAAGCTGACGGCGGTTCAGCCCGCGACGGACACCAGACTGCGCGAGGCGATCGCCGCGGCGTCCGGCACCGACGCGCTGCCACCGCGCGGGCGGGCGCTGCAGGTGCCGCGCGGTGACGATGCGCCCGCTTTGTCGGTCCTGCTGCTGCCGTTTCGCCACGACACATGCTGGGGGCTGCCGCTCGCCCCTGCGGTGCTGGTGATCGTGGCTGACCCGGCAGCCGCAGACAGGATCGACATCGGCCATCTGACAACCTGGTTCGGCCTCACGCCCAGCGAGGCCGAACTGGCCAACACTCTGCTCGCCGGGCAAGACCTGCGCGCCATCGCCACCACACGCCGCCGCGAAATGACCACCGTGCGCACCCAGCTCGCCCGACTGATGACCAAAACCGGCACGCACCGCCAATCCGACCTGATCCGCCTGCTCGACCGCCTGCCCCGCGCCACCGGCAAGGGCTGATCTGCGGACGCCCTATATAATTAACAAATCGGAACAATTAGGCCACACGTCTCCCGCAGCCTCATCTGACCTTGCCAAATCCCTGCCGCCGTGCTGCCGACAGCACGCCCCTCGGCAGGGGAATCCGCCCAAAATCAATTGGCACGCGCGGTTTGCGCAGCCGAGGCTTTTTCACCTTGGGCTCCGCCACCGGCACCACCACCCCAGGCCGCAGCAACGACGTCTGAATGCCCAACATCCGGCACACCGGGCGCAAAATCCGCGCCGCCTGTGGGGAGGCCTTCAGCAGCGCGACCATCTCCGGCTGCCCCAAAATATGCTCTAATTGGCAGCCATACCCCGCCGCCTGATACCCCGCCTTCCGCACCAACCAGGCGAACCGACCCGGCCAAATCCGCGCGCCGGTCTTGGCCGCATGGCGCGCGCCAGCCCGCGTCTGCGGCGCACGCTGCCACAGCCGCCCGGCCTGAAACCGCACCACCAACCGTTCCATTTTCTGGTAAACCTCGCCCAGTCGCCGATACAGCAACAGCGCCAGCACGTCGCTCAACAGCCCACGCACAGTCCAACCGCCCACCGCGCCGCGCAAAGCGCGGATCACGACCGACAGGTCCAGATACGGGGAAGGGAGTGCGGAGGAATTCACCAACACTAACTATAACTGTTAGCTGGTCTACGCAAGAAAAATCCACCCACCCCACCCCGCACCCCCAACCCGTCACTGCGAGGAGGCACGACGAAGCAATCCATCGAAATGCCGCCTCGGGTCCCGATGGATTGCTTCGTCGTTCCTCCTCGCAATTGTCTCTTGAAATTCCGCTACGGTGTTCGTGTTCCGTGAGAGCGGGATGCCCTGGTTCGGGTGGCCACCCGAACCAGGGCGCGGGCAGATTGACCGGTGTAGGGCGGAAA
>Ga0302202_10005655_pt1 | contig 12668 bp, 10 predicted proteins | sample II_Bog_N3_3_FD_194579 | JGI IMG/M metagenome (GOLD analysis project Ga0302202, IMG submission 194579) | Peat permafrost microbial communities from Stordalen Mire near Abisko, Sweden - II_Bog_N3_3 | ecosystem: Environmental > Terrestrial > Soil > Wetlands > Peat | place: Sweden: Abisko...
CCCTGGTGGCGACCGAGATGATGGGCGCCGGGTCTCCGGTGGGAGCGAACGAGCGCGTCGTCAACGGACCGAAGCGCATCAGCGACCCGGTGCCTCCGCGCACCATCGGATTCACCGGTGGATTCCAGGGCAACCCGGTCACCATGCTGCGCACGGACAACACGGGGGTGATCGACCCTTGGTAGTCTGGGACATCGATGCCTGCGCCGCCTCATCCGCTGACCCGCCGCGCCGCACTCGGATGGCTCGGGGCCGGGGCGCTTGCCCTTGCGGCACCGCCCCAGAAAGGGAAACGAACCATGGCTCCTGTTCCCTCACATGACGATGAGAGGCTGCAACGCTTCTACGACACGGAAACCAAATACCACCCGGCGCCGGTGCCAACGCCACTCGACCGCTCCAGGGCCATCGGGTTCGTCAGTTCCAAGACAAACCGGGGCGAAAGCCCGGAGAAGTTGCGCAAGCTCATGCGGCTCGCGGTCTTTTATGATCTGCGCGAGTCCGCGGGCGCCTTCTCCGGTATGTTGACTGGCGGCGAGAACCAACCGGAAGACGTCTACCGCTCGGCGCTGGCGCTGATCGCGCTCGCGTGGATCGGCGACCAGGGCCAGCAAGCGCAGGCGCAAGGTTACTACCATGGCCTGCAGGATCGCGCCGACATCGACCGCCAGCGTGACCTGATGCTCGAAGTGGTTGAGGGGTTCGGCCCGCGCGAGGGAACCGGCTACCATCGGCAATGGGTGCAAACTTCCATCGCCGGCCTGGCGGAACGCGGCCGGCAGGCGAAGGCTGGCCACAATGTTGCCGGTGCGAAGCTCGCGCAGGAAAAGACGAACGCGCTGACCGAATACCTCAATCTTCAGCTTCCGCGCGTGGACCGGGCATTCTCGCTTCGCCAGCGCATCGAGGCAGTGGATCCGCCGACTCAGGTCAAACCGCTGATCACTCTCTCGCTGGCCAATACTCCGGAGGCGACCCCCGCGCTCTCTTATTGGGCGTCGATGCGCCTGCTTCGCCTGGGCCCAAACGCCGCCGGCCCGATTGGCGCGCCCCGGCCAGGAGTTGTTCCGCGCCCGGGCGCTGCGAGCCACGGAGTTCTTCGGGCAAGCTCTCAGCGAGCCGGACTACGACTGGCTTGCCGGCCAGCCGGACACGCTGACGGACCCGCTGGTCCTGCGCCCGGATTTGTGAGTGCCGTGCTTCCCCGGCCATGATAATCTATTGAGGCAATGGGGCCCACTACACCAACCGCGGCTCCCCCGGTAACCGCTGAATACACGAGCGCTCTGCAGCCGCCGAAGTCCAACCTGCCGCCGGCCGAGTCCAGCTATCGATTCACCCGCGCGACCGACGGAAAAACGCGCGTGGATTCCGGTAAGACTTCGGTGATCTCGGACCCGGCAGCCGGACAGACGATTCTGCTGGACCACGCGAAGAAGACGGCGATGATCGCTCCTCAACCAGCGCCACAAATTCCCGGCATGCCGCAGATGCCGCACCTGGCGCCTCCGGGAATGCCAGCCGCGCCGCAGCCTCCCGCTATGCAGGTGCAGGATTTGGGAAAAAGCGTCCTGCAAGGGCACGAGGTGGAGGGGAAACGCTACGTGATTCCTCCGCCGCCAAAGCCGAAAGCTCCCCTAATGCCGAGCGCTTCGGCAGGTCAGGCGCCAGCCATGCCGAAACTCCCGCAAGCGCCTGGGATGCCCAAGCTTCCCCAGATGGCGGGAGCGCCGAAGCCGCCAAGCGCTCCTCCGGTGCCTGGCGTGGCACCGCCTCCTCCGCCGGCACCTGGAGCACCACCCCCTCCGCCGGCCGCTGGCGCGCCGCCGGCCCGCCAGTTGCCCACCACGGCGGAAGTCTGGACCAGCCCCAGTATGCAACTGCCCATGCTGACCAAGATGAAGGGAAACTTCGGCCAGCTCACCCAGGTCTGCCATCGCGCCGTCCCCGGCGAACCACACCCGGCGGCCTTTCAGATTCCACCGGGCTACAAAGTGATTACTCCGCAACGACCGAAGCCACCGGCCATGCCGAAGCCGCCGGCCGTGCCGAACCTGCCAGCGGCGCCGAAGCCGCCAGCCATGCCGAAGCTGTGACGGAGTAGCGCATCTCGAAACGCCTCTGGACGCGGGGTCAAACGCCGCTCGAACAGACAATACCGCGAGCCAAGATGCATTCTGTCTTCTGACTTCTGACTTCTGTCTTCCGACTCCCGACTTCCTACGGCACTTCTACCGTCATCTCGCCCGGCGAGGTGAACGTGATGACCCCGCCCCAGATGCACATCAACTGGGAAACGTTGTCCAAAGCTGGGAAGTTGCCGAGCAGGTCCGTGACCGCGCCTGGAACCCACGGCGCGGGCGTTGCCGGAATGCAGGGCATGGGAGTGAGCACACCCAGAGCCGCGGCGGTGGCGGCGGCCACTACGGGGTTCGACGGCGACATGCACATCCCAAACGGCATGATGTTCACCATGGGAATGTGATCCATGATGTTGGCGTCGGGCACCATATTCGTGAAAACCTTGTTGGTGGGCAGTACCACCAGGGAACTGGGCGCCACCCCGAATGTGCATGCCATCATGGCTCCCATACAGACCTGCATCGGCATCCAATACCTCCTTGTCGCGCGCTCTACATTCTATCGAACTATCAGGGGTGGGAGAGGGTGCGCGGCCGACAAGTCAGCAAGTCACCCGATGGTGCTTAGCCGTGCTTAGCTGATCGGAGCCGCGACCATAGGGAGCGGTCGGTTGGTACGGAACGAGTGCTCACTCCAGCGACGATCCATCCCACTCGTGCCCCGCGTCGGGGTAGAACGTCACACCGGTGCCGCAAGCTACCAGCCATCCGCCCGGAACCTTGGCTCGCGCCACGGCATAGACGCCTGCGTCCAGCCGCTCAAACTTCAGTTTGGCCTCTTTGGCGCCCGGTGCGGTGGATGGTCCCGATTCCACCAGTGCTGGAGCCACTGCTGGCGCGGCGGCCGACGCGGCAGCCTCATCCGGCCTGGTAGCCTCCAGAAATGTTTCGCGGCGCACCGAATACGGCTCGCCCAGGTAGCGAAACTTCTCGCGATCGCGATCTCTCCCCATTGACTCAACCAGCGCGCCGAAGGGTATCGTCACTTCCGGCCCGGCGAGTGGCGCTCCTGTCCGCTCGTGGAGTTTGGTGGCTTCGATCCTTTTGTTCAACGATATTTTGGCCAACTTACCTCCTTAGTCACCCTCCCTGCTTACTTCGCATCTTTCGCGCAGCGAAATCCCACCCTAAGATCCTTCCAGCGTTCGGGGACGGCGTTCGAATCCCAGATCGCGTTGTCAACCAGGGACTCCCAGGCGGACTCGCCCCGGATCATGTACCAGGCTTCGCCGGGCTGCATGGGCGGCTTCAGGGTCTTGAAGGGACTCGGGTCCGAGGGAGGCGCACGCCGTTTGTCCACCAACTCCCAGGCGTTGCCGACCATCTGTAAGGCGCCGTATGGACTGGCGCCCGATGGAAAGCTGTCGACCGGCCGCAGCAGATCGGCGCTGTCCGGCAGGAACTTCCCGCTATTGTTCGTATTGGCACGCGAGATTTCGCTCACGTTGCCCCACGGATAAGTGCGTCCGTCGGTGCCCCGCGCAGCCTTTTCCCACTCCAGGTCGTTCGGCAGCCTCTTGCCCGCCCACCTGGCGAATTCGCGCGCGTCATCGATGTTCACAAATACCACCGGAAGGTTCGGCTGGTTGCCGGGAAAGTGCTCGGGAAGCGGCCGGCTCGTCGCCTGGCAGAACTGGCTATAAGCGGCATTGCTCACTTCGGTCTTGTCTATGTAATAGGCGGGAAGGGACGCAACCTGCTTGTTCTCCCCAAAACGGAATTCCCCGCTCGGCACCAACACCATCTCGCCGGTGGGAGTGGAGATGGTCTTAGGCAGTTCCACCACCTTGGGCGCAGCCGCGGGCTTGAAAGCGAAATATCCGCCGATCATCCCTATCGCCAGCAGCACGGCCAAACCGGCCAGGAGCACAGGCGTACGGTTTTTTCGCGGCGCGGGGGAAGCGGCCGGGCGCTCCGCTGCTGGTGTCTCTCCAGACAGGCTGGCGATCATGCGCTCCAGGTCGGCGATGATGGGAGCGAAGCCCTGCGGCCGTTCCGCGGCCACCTTGGCGTTGCAGGCCGACACCAGTTGGATCACCGGTTGGGGCACACCCGCACTCTGCAACGGCGCCACGTCCAAGGGGACATTCAAGATGCTGTAGAAGATCCGATCCACCGAATCCGCCACGAAGACTTTCTGCCCCGTCAGCAGTTCATATAGCAGGACCCCGAAGGCATAGACATCTACCAGGCCGGTGAGTTGCTCTCCCCGCACCTGTTCGGGCGCCATGTAGTAGGGCGTCCCGAGCACATAGCCCGGCTGCGTGCGCGAGAGATCTTCGCTCTTGGCAATTCCGAAATCCATCAGCTTGACCACGCCGGCGGTGTTGATGTGAACGTTCTCCGGCTTGATGTCGCGGTGGATGATTCGGTTCTTGTGGATGAAATCGAGAGCGCGGGCGATTTGCAGCGCGATTTGCAGTTTGCTGCGCAGGTCGCCCGTATGGCCGTTCTTGATGGCGTGCCGCAGGTCTTCGCCCTGCAGGAACTCCATCACCATGAACAGGCCCATCTCGTCGTCGGTACCGAAATCGTAGATGCTGATGACGTTTTCGTGGGTTACCTTGGCGGCGGTTTGCGCTTCCGCCAGGAAGCGGTCGCGGGCTTCGGGATCCTGCGATGCCGGCTCGACCAGGATTTTAACCGCCACCGTGCGTCCGATAACCGTATCGAAGGCCTTGTAGACATGCGACATCCCACCACCGAGGAATTCTTGCAGCTCGTACTTGCCGAGGCGGGCGGGCAGTTGCATCAGAGTGAGAGAAATCTTTAGCAGCTCCGATCACTCGGGGCTTCCAGTTGCATGCGATTTTCGATACTATACCATAACAGCTTTCGGCCGCGGACGATGCAGGATGAAAGTGGTCGAAACGCATGACGGAGAGAAAACGGATGCGAAGATTACTGGCCCTGGTGACGGCCCTTGGTGCAACTGCCGGCATGGCGCAACAGCCGCCGCCGGCGGAGGGCGCACGGGAACTTTTTTTCGCCGGCGCCGCGCCGAAGGACGAATTGCCTCCGGTCCGCCAATCGGCGCCGGCCAAGGCAGCTCCGGCAACCGTACCGCCAGCCTCGCAGCCGGGGCGCGCCACGTCCGGCTCGGCGGCGGCGCTCGGCGCGGTGCACCTGGGGCTTCGGTATAACCTGCTGCTGGTGAGCGCGCGCGGCGACCGCGGCCAGCCGGTGGATCCGGATCGCAACTTCCGCAAAGGCGACTGCGTGGCCGTCGAGCTGGAGGCGAACCGGTCCGGGTATCTGTATGTGCTGTCGAAACAGTCGAGCGGCGACTGGGTTCCGCTTTTTCCCACGCCGGAACTGTCGGATCAGAGCAATCGGATCGACCCAGGCCGGATCGTTCGGACGCCGAAGCACGCTTGCTTTGAAATTGACGACCCGCCCGGGACAGAGACCTTGTTCGTGGTGCTGTCGAGGGACCCCCGCGACATTGACGAATTGTCCGAAAGCATCAAGGGTCCGGGGGATCGGCCGCAACCATCGTCAGGCCCGACCCAGATTGCCGCCTCCGGACGAATCAATTCCGCCGTGGGACGGATTACCGAGCAGTATGGCACGCGCGACCTGCCGTTCCGGCAGGTTGCCCAGCCGGCTTCGGCGCAGAAGGCATCTGCGGGACCGGCGGTCAAGAATGAGCCGCAGCATGCGGTGTACGTGGTGAACGGGTCCGGCAAGCCGGCAGCTACCCTGGTGACCAAGGTGGAGATCCTCCACCGTTAAGAGGGCCAACTTCTGGCTCGTGGCGCTCCGCTACTTCTGTTCGCCTTGGGAAGCCGGCGGCGCGGCAGGCCAGCCCGAGATCTTCGACGGGTCGGAAACGACCGTTAATGCAAACGGGCTCTTGACGAAGGAATCGACGGCCCCCTCGAATTCCAGAACGGTTCCGGCGGCGGCATCGTTCGGGAACTCGATAGTCAGTTTGAGCACGATCTCCGCCTGGGCCGGGTCGATGACGCCAATCGTCAGCTCGTTCGGCTTGCCGGGCGGGTCGGCCTTGATCAGCACGCCCTTCAATTTGGGAAGCGGGCTGTTGTGCAGGGTTTCCGCAAAGTATTTGTCGCCGTCGGGAGCTTCCAGCTTTTGCCGCATGCGGACCCACGCCAACAATTGCGGGTTGGTGCGGCTGAGTTCCTCGTCCTGCTTGCGTAGGGCTGCCGCCGCCACCGATTCGATGTCAAAACCCACCGGCGGAAACGGCGCTGCGGCGGCGGCGGTGCGCAGTTGATCCAGGCCGCTCGAATTGCCGTGGTAAGAAGTGTAAAGGCGCTCCAGAACCTCGCCGAACTGGCGCCGCAGCCCGTCGGGCAGTGCCCCCGAATCCTGGTAAGCCGAAGCGCGCGCAAGCTGCCACAGCGCGGGCACCCGCTTGTCCGGCTGCTGCTCGGTCGCGAGTACCGTGCCCAGCCAGCCCGATATCTCGGCGGCGGTGGGATTCACTTGCAAGCACTTTTGGAACTCCTCTTCGGCCTGCGTGTATTCGCTCCGTTGCCAATGAATCCAGCCCAGCGTGCGGTGGGCCATCGATTCGACACCGCCGGCCGGTTTCGGGTCCGCAAGCAATTGACGGCTGGCCTTCTCGCCCACAGCCAATTGCTCGGGTAAGGCCGACTTTTCTTCCGGCAGCAATAGGGTGAACCAATACGCGCCAACCGGGTTGTCCGGCTGGGCCGCCAGCATCTCCCCGGCGACGCTGAGCGTGTGCGGGCTGTCTCCCAGCGCTTGATAGGTTGCAAGGTACAATTCCAGGCGGGCCTGCCCGAGTTCGCTCTTGGGGTATTCGCTCTTCCACTGGTCGAGCAACCCCAGCCTCTTTTGAGGCGAGGTCTCGGCCCGGATGTTCAGAACCAGGTCGTATTCCTTGCGGTCGGTCCAGTTGGCCGCGGTGGCGCAAATCGTCCACAGCAGCGTGAGAGCGAGATATTTCATGGCCGCTTCACCTTGAATGTTTGCGTGGAGAGTGGCGTCACTTCCAGATCCTGCCGGTTGACCACTTTCCCTTCGTCCACGGTGCGGATTTCGTATTTTCCAGTGGGAAGCTTGAGCTTGGTGGGAAGCACTACCTGTTTGCCCGCGAACACCACCGGGGTTTCGCCGGCGGGACCGTCGAACTGCACGTAGCCGAACTCCTCGGCGGCGTCGGGGCGGAGCCGCAGGTTCCTGGTATCTCCAGTGGGAACCACTTCCACATGAAAGATGGCGTTGTTCACGGCTGCGGCTTGCGCGTCGTCTGCGTGGTCGGCCGCCGTCTCGGCGGTAGCCTGCGCGGTGGTCTCGGCGGCCGGCGCCGGTGTCGCAGTCGCGGCCGACGCGACCAGCACCGGCATCGGAACCTCCATCTTCAGGTCCTTCGTCCACCGCGTGATATCGACCTCCGCGGTTTCGAGGTGCCGCTTCCCGGCATCCCAATCGGGAACTCCAAAGTGCATGCCGCTGAAGACCTCCTCGATGGGAGGCGGCTGGGGCACGCCTGACTGAACCTCCGTGGCGGCCTCGGGCGATACCGCGGCAAGCTGTTTTAACATCAAGTCGGCGGTCTGAACGGCCTCGGAGGTTCCACGGAGACGCATGGCTTTGAGCAGTACGATGGCTTCCGGCAGATGGTCCTGCAGCAGGTAGCTGTTGACGCCCTGCAAAACGGCATTCATCGCGAACGGGTCCAACTTCAGGGCTTGTTCGTAAGAGTTGGCCGCGGCCGGGTAGTCGCCAGCCTCAAAGCGCGCCTGGGCATTCTTGCGGGCAGTCAGGTAGGGCAATCTCTCTTTCGCCAGCGTTTCGAGGGCTCCGCCGGGCTTCCTCTGCAGCACCTGATTGACCAGGTCGATGGCCTCTGCCCACTCTTCGCGCTGCTCCCGGACGCGGGCGTCCTCCATCCATTTCTCGGCCACGGTGGAATCGCTATCGGAGTCGCCGTTCGGGGGCATGTGGAAGTAGAACCGGCTGGTGAGGTTGGAGGTGGTCCAGGGCGTTTGCCGGCCTTCGGTCGCCTGCGAGACCCGCTTCTTGACACGCGTAAACACCTCGTTGATTTCCACGGTGAGCGCGGATTGCGAGATGTAGTCGGCCAGCGCTTCGGTGAACCAACTGTCGCGGCCGTTCGGATTGTCCGTGGCGGTCTGGCCAGGACCCGTGGAGAAGGCCACGAACGATTCACTCGGAGCATCCTGCGGATTAGCCAGGCCGGCCTCGAGCGAGTACTTCTCAGCTACCGGATTGCTCCGGCAGGCGTCCAGAATGACGATGTTCCGCTTGGCCCGTTTGCGTTTCAGCTCATCGAAAATCCGGGCTACCGACATGCAGGCGAACTTGGCGGCCGATATGGTCGCAACCGAGGGAAAGTCCACGGGCACCAGAAAATTTTCGTTTTCGATCTGGACGCCGTGGCCGGCAAAAAAGAACAGGGCGGTGTCATCGGGGCCGAGCTTGTCGAGGAATTCGCCGATGGCGCGATCCATGTCCGCTTTCCTGGCGTTCTCCAGTGTGACGGTCAGGAAGCCCGCGCTCTTGAGCGCCTTGTCCATGGCGCGCGCGTCGTTCACGGCGTTCTTCAGCGGGCTGATCGAATAGGCATCGTTACCGATGATCAACGCCAGGCGCCTGCCGGTTTCCTGAGCGTGGAGCGCCGGCGCGAGGGCCGCGAGAAACAGCAGACTGCAATTCAGCCAGGCAGACTTGCCCCGCCCGGTCGATCGAACGATTTGCATCATTTCACCAGTGTGGAAGGTGAGTTCGCCAGGAACGTCACCTTGCGGTTGCGGTTGTCCAGGGTCGGGTCGGTGGCCGCCTCCGCCGATACCAGCCGATTCGCCATGTAGTTGTATTTGATGTGCGAGGGCTTGCCCTGGCCCTGAATTTCTTCCGATACCAGCCGCCCGTCTTCATATTGCATTGTGCGCTCGTAGTTCTTGGTCTTCCCCAGATAGCCGCGGATAGCGGTCAGTTGCATCCCGTTCCATTCGAATTCGAGTACCTGCTCGGCGGGGGAGCCCGCGGGGCCGGTCAGCTCCTGGGCGCGGCTGATTCGTCCGCTATCGTCGTAGGCGATCCGGAAATAGTAAAGCTTCTCCCATACGAACGGGTTGAAGAACGGGTTGCCTGCGATGGCCACCGCCAGGTTCTTTCCGGTGATGCGCTGCACCGCGACAGGGTCCACAAACGGGCTGTTGCGCACGAGTACGGTAGAGCGTCTGTACGCTTCGTCGGGATCGGCGGGTACGGGCGGCCGGGCTTCTTCGCCATCGGTGGCCCACACCACCTGCGGCACATGGTCTTCGTAGCCGAACGTAATGGTTTTCTCGCTCGTCGCGTGAGCGGCGTTTTCAAAGGTGGGTCTAACGGACTTCAACCGTTCGCCATCCCATTCGAACGCCACGTGAAACTTGTTGGACCCGTCGATGTGGTCGATACGCGGCTGGAAGGCGAGGCTGACGGGGGAATAGAACACCCCCTTGGGCAGTTTCTCTCCGGAGAGCCAGTTGGGGTCGCCTCCGGCGGCGCCGGCGGGTATCGCGACGGAAGCCAGCAGCCGGCTGACTAGTGTCCGTTGCTCGGTGTTGGCATCCAGCGTGTCGGAGGCTTCCAGGTAGTGTGTGAGACGGTCGTGGGCCAGTTTGGGCGCCCGCTCGATCAGTGCCGACACGCCCGCATAATACAACAGGTCGGCGTCCTCGGCATCCATCCTCAAACCTTGGGCGGACAGTTGATGGGCCAAGCCGAAATTCCCTTCGGACCAGGCCGCCTGCAGCTTGGTTTTCAAATTTTTCAGCGACGCATTCAGGTTGAACAGAAGTTGATTGCGCAGCGCCTCGGCCGGTGCGCGCTCCTCGTCGACGGCATGCAGGTCGTACGTATCGAGCGCCGCCAGGGCTTCGGCAATGCGATCCTCCGCCGCCAGGATATCGGCCTCGGCGTACCACACCTTCAAGGTCGTGTTGCTGATGCTGCCCCCCGGCTGGGAAGTTCGCAACGCGGTTTCGGCATCCTGCACGCTCTTCAGGGCTTCCTCGAGCTTCTTCTCGCGCTTATTCTGGTCGGCGAAGTAGAGAGCGCGATCTACGGTGCTCTGCGGGCCGGCGCCGAGCTTGGTCCGTTTTGCTTGCAGGTCCATGGCGTTCCGCCGCGAATACTCGGTCCACGCCTGCATGGCGCGCTCGCGCAACGCGGAGTCCGATGGCTTGCGCAGACCGGCCAGTAGGAACTCGCGGTACGCATCGCCATAGTCACCCTCACTCTGGCGTGCCGTGGCGAGCTTCAGGTGCAGTTGGAGGCTGCCCTGCAGGGCCTGCCGGTGATCGTTCGCCATCTCCGGGAAAGCCTGCTGGTAACGCGCCAGGTCGCGGTCGCCTAAAAGGAACGCATCCCACTGGGCAGCCGCGGCGAAGGCCTTCTCGACCGCGATCTTGCGATCGAGCCATGCCTTGCGCGTGATTAGAAGCTGCCGCAGTTTGTCCTGCTCCAGCGACTTGGGGTACGCCGATTGCGACAGCGTGGCGAAGTCGAGCCCCTGGTTCAGAACGTCGATGCCGCCCACGCCGTTTTCGAAGGCTTCATATCGGCTGCGCATCCCCTCTCCGACATACTTTTCGAGCGGAGCCATCGCCGGATCGGTGCCGTAAGCCTTCACCGCGGCGGACATCAATTCGACTTGGGTGGGAAAACTCTTGCCCTTCCCGCCGATCAACTGCAACGCGCCGGTGTCCTTGCACAACGCGGCCAGATCCGCCACTCCTGCCGGGAGGAACGCCACGAAGCTGTCGAAAGGAACCTCGGTTCCAGCCTTGTCGGAGGAGGACTGTTTGTATACGATCCTGGCTTCCTTCCAGGCGCCCGCCGGGTCGTCCGGTGCGTTCTTAGGCAGGCCTTCGGGAAGCAGGTAGTTGGCGTTGCCGGAATCGTACTCCAGCAGGACGCCGGCGTCGCCGTCTTTGAGCAGTGTGCCTGCCAGGCGAGCCGAAGACCGTTTGGAACCTGCGGTGCCGGTGGGCTGGCTGCCCAGGCTAAGAGCTTTGTCTTTGCCATTGACCGCGATCGATACCGCGTCGGTGAACTGGAGACCATGTTCGGACCGGACGACCAGGATGCCGGCGCGTGCGGATACGCACAAAACCAGGCACGCCATCACACGGTGTAAAGGGAGCCTCTGAATCGTAATCCCCTCCAAACGTTTTAGTAGTAGAACGCCGGGTCGCAAGCACCTGCGAACCGTAATGATGGATTGAGTTTACACACAACGGGCTCGGTTTGGCAAGCTGGTTGGCCGGTTGCGCACGGGGGAGTAGGACCAGTACGAAACCATGGTCCTGGGTTATCCCTGCTTGGCTTCGCAATCTGGCGGCGCCGCCGGTCCGTGCGGCGCCGCCCGCTGCACTTACTTCCTCGGCGCCTTCGTTTCCCGCCCGCCCTGATGAATCACCAGGTGCGTCACGGTTCCGCTCGGGTCCACAAAGAACTCCACCTGCGCGTCGATTACCTTCAGGAAGAACCTGGTCTCCGACTCGGCGAATAATTCGAACTTCGGCTGACCCGTGATCTGGGTCATCAACCGGCCGCCCTCCACCGTCATCGTCACGTCCCCGCATACCTTGCCAGGAGTTGCGGCGAAACTTGAATCTCTTTCCGCGGAGGAGGACCCTCCGCCTTATCGCTGGTCCGTGGTGCCTTCTGATCGCGTCCACCCTGATGCAACACCAGGTGCGTCACCGCGCCGCTCGAGTCCTTTACGAACTCAATCTGTGCATCCACCACTTTCAGGAAGAACATCGTCTCCGATTCCGGAAAAATCGGAAACGCCGATTGGCTCGCCAGCTTCTCCGAAAGCTGATTGCCTTCGAGCGTGATCAGCATGTTAGCGCCCGCCATCAATTCATACGTCCCCACGTATCGAGCCAGCACCTTCGGATCCAGCGTGATTTCCTTCCGCTCCGCCGGCAGCTTCACCGCCTCGCCATGCGCCAACGCCGCCAGCTTCGCGGCAATATCCCCCGGCGCCGAGCCGCTCACGTTCCCCAGCACTATCACCGTCAGCATGTCCTCCGGGTAGTACGTCAGTTGCGTGTTGAAGCCTTCGATGCCGCCACCGTGCTGGATCACCTTGCGCCCGTCCTTCGTCTCCACAAACAGGCCGCACGCATAATTGCTTTGGAACGGCTTGGTCATCTGTAACAATGACGCCGCTGTAAGCAGCTTGCCGCCGAATAACCCCTGCTCCCACTTCAGCAGGTCTTCGGTGGTGGAATCGAGCGCTCCCGCGGAAAACGGAATGGTCATGTTCACGAACCCCGCATTCACCGGCTCACCCTTACTGAGCTCGTAACCCGATGCGCGCCTCGGGATGATGGCGGAGTTCGAGTCGTAGCCCGAGTCCTTCATACCCAGCGGCGCGAAAATATTCTCGCGCACGAACTTTTCATAGCTGCCGCCCGTGATCTTCTCGATCAGGTACCCCAGCAGCACATATCCCGAATTGCTATAGCTCCATTTCTCGCCCGGCGCGAAATCCAACGGTTTGTCGCGGAA
>Ga0302202_10005659_pt1 | contig 12661 bp, 8 predicted proteins | sample II_Bog_N3_3_FD_194579 | JGI IMG/M metagenome (GOLD analysis project Ga0302202, IMG submission 194579) | Peat permafrost microbial communities from Stordalen Mire near Abisko, Sweden - II_Bog_N3_3 | ecosystem: Environmental > Terrestrial > Soil > Wetlands > Peat | place: Sweden: Abisko, Stordalen...
CGACCGGGCGGACATCGCCCTGCTGGTCATCGACGCCACGGCAGGCGTCACCCATCAAGACCAACGCCTGGCCGAGCGGGTGGCCGCCGCCGGGTGCCCGACGGTGGTGATCCTGAACAAGTGGGAGCTGGTGGCCACCGAGGACCGTCCGGACATCCTGGTCGACGTGGGCGACCGGCTGGCCTTCCTCGGGGAGGCCCCGGTGCTGAAGATCAGTGCGGCGTCGGGGCTGGGGGTGCACGGCATCCTGCCGGCGGTGGCCGCCGCCGAGGAGGCCTACCACTCGCGGATCCCGACGGGCGAGCTCAACCGGGCCATCAAGGCCATCCAGGTGGCCCATCCTCCGGTGGGGGCCCGGATCCAGTACGCCGTGCAGGGGGCCAACGACCCGCCGACGTTCACCCTGTTCACCAACGGGAAGCTCCAGGCCACCTACCTGCGCTACGTGGAACGGGGCCTGCGCGAACGCTTCGACCTCGGGCCGACCCCCATCAAGCTGCGCGTCCGGGCCAAGGGCCCACGCGGAGGTGGGGGTCGACGGCGGTGAGCCGGTCGCCGGTCCGGGGAACCGGGGGAGGTGCCCGGCGTGCCGTGGTGTGAGGAGTGCGACACCGGCCTCGAGGACGAGGAGCTCACCGAGGACGGCACCTGCCCGAACTGCGGGTCCGAGCCCATTGCCCACCGGAAGTACCCCTGGTACTTCAAGTTCATGCTGGTGGCCACGGTGATCTACCTGGGCTACCGGACCTTCCAGGGTGTGACCTGGTTGATCCACCACGGGTGAGCCCGGGCCGGGCGCCGGTCGGCGACGTCCCCGTCCGCCGAGGGCCGGCGGGTCGCGTCGCCATCGCCCGTCGGGTTGTCGAGGAAGGCGGAACGTGAGGGGGACACCGCCGGCATTGACTAGGGTGTCGACAGGTCCGGTCCCGACCCCTGCTCCGCAGGTCGTCGGTGAGCGGTCCCGCTGGACGGACCGGTGTGCCGATGTGCACGCCTCCGGCCAGGGACGGGCTGTGGCGCAGCTTGGTTAGCGCGCTTGACTGGGGGTCAAGAGGTCCCGGGTTCAAATCCCGGCAGCCCGACCACGAACGTGCAGGTGAAGGGCCACCTACGGGTGGCCCTTTCTGCTGGACCGGGGCCCGTGGTCACAGAATGGTCACAAGAAACCGGCTCGCCGGGCGGGGGAGCTGGTGCAATGGCGGAAGGCATTCGTGGCCCCGGGAGAGTGGGGGTAGTGGTGACGGAAAGGGAGCCACATGACGAAAGCGGAACACCCACGAGGAGTGCGGTCACAACGGACACCGGTCCCCGGAGATGCTGATGGCTGAGCCCTACGTGTCAGGATTCGGTGAGACGCCCGCTGCTGTAGATCTTCCCTCGTAGGGCGAGAACGGAACACCTGATTGATGTCACCTCCTACTGCACTTCTGGACGGTCGCGCCCACAATGGTGACGTGCCCGAGATCGACCCCGCCGCCCGGCCGCTCCGACGGAAGTTCTCTGCCGAATACAAGCAGATGATCCTCGCCGAGTACGAGGCTGCTCCCGAAGGGGAGAAGGGATCGGTCCTGCGCCGTGAGGGCCTCTACTCCTCGCAGATCACCGAGTGGCGTCTGGCCCGAGACGCCGGTGCCCTGGGCGCCCTGGAACCCGGGACCCGACAGCGCAAGCGCAGCGCCGCCGAGGTGGAGCTGGAGAAGCTGAAGCGCAAGCACGAGCGGACCGAAGCCGAGCTGGCCCGGACACGATTGGCGCTCGACATCATGGGAAAAGCTTCCGCGCTCTTGGAGTCGTTGGCCGAGAGCGCGGACACGGACAAGAGGTCACCGAAGTGACGATCGCCACCTGCGACGAGCTCATCGAAGTGGTCGGCACCACCACGGCCTGCCGCCTGACCGGCCGGTCCAAGGCCACCCACTACCGGGCGATGGCTGGCCCGATGCACGGGCCCCCGGCCCCTCGACCCACGCCGTCGAACGCCTTGAGCGACGAGGAGCGGGCCGAGATCCTGGCGGTGCTGCGCTCCCCGGCCTACGCCGACCTCGCCGTCGCCCAGGTGTGGGCCATGCTCCTCGACCAGGGCACGTATCTGGCCAGCCAGTCCACCATGCACCGGGTGCTGCGTGAGTGCGGCGAGAGCCGTGACCGCCGACGCCAGCGCACCCATCCAGCGAAGAAGAAGCCGCACCTCGTGGCCCGCAAGCCTCTGGTCGTCTGGAGCTGGGATATCACCAAACTGCCCGGTCCTCTCCGGCCGGACTTCCGCAGATGATGGGCACACGACACCCCTGAAAAGTGGTGTTGACCAGGGGGAACGGCCGCGAACGCTCAAACGAGTCGTGTTACTACGCGAGCCTGTGACCAGGGACTACGCGGAAGGGGTCGGAAGCTCGAAATCGAGGAACCGGCCGGGCTCGTCGATCTCGAGGGCAGTAAAGATCTCGGCCTGACGCGTGGTCGTGGTGGTGCGTTGGGCGACGCGACCGTCGGCGGTCTCCATGGTGACGAGGTGCATCCGGTCGAGTTCGTGGCGCACGTTGCGCCAGGTGTCGCCGGTGCCGTTCTCGATGACCCGGATGAGGAGGAGGGCGAGCCAGCAGAGCTGGACGTGGCTCCTGATCCGGTCCTCCCGGTGGTGAAAGACGGGACGGAGCCCGAGCGAGCCCTTCATGTCCCGCCACCCTCGCTCGACCTCGAGCAGCTGCTTGTAGGCGGTGGCGAGGTCGGTGGGTGTGAGGCTGTCGTCGCTGGTCCGCAGCAACCACTTGCCGTCGAGCTTCTCCTCGCCTGCGACAGCCGCCTTGTCGATGCGGAACCGACCGTCACCGAGCCGACGGACGAGACGCCAGAGAGCCGGCGTGGTGCGGAGCTTGCCGGCCAGCTCGTCACGCTTCGACGTGGTCCACTCGTCGGTGCCGTCGATCTGTGACTCCAGGTAGGCGACCAGGTTGGCCCGCACCTGTTGGTCGCGCTCTTCGGCTTCGGGGTTGTGGCAGACCACGAAGCGCTGTCGACGCTCACCCTCGCCAACGATGACCTCTTTCACTTCCAGGTTGCCGGCGGCCTGGTGGTAGCGACCGGGACGGGCGAGTGCCTCCTTGGCTTCACCGCTGGCGTTGCGCAGCTTCTCGGCCACCACGTAGTGGCCACCGCCCTGCTGCAGGTAAGCCCGGTTGGCCACCGAGTTGAAGCCCCGGTCGGCCACCCACACCACCCGGTTGAGCATCCATCCGGCCAGGTCGTCCTTGATGGTGCGGATGATGACCTGGTCCGAGGTGTTGCCCGGGAACGTCCAACATCTGACCGGCACCCCTTCGGCCGTCACCGCCATGCCGAGCACCACCTGGGGCAGGTCGGGTCGCTTGTCCTTCGAGTGCTTGTTGAACCGGCGGGCGGCCGACTCGGAGGGGCCTCCGGCATCGAGCCCGTTGAGGTCGGCAGCCTTCTCCTCCACGGTCTTCGCCAGATCGAGATCGTCCTCTCCGTCGGCCACGTCACGTTCGAAGTAGGTGGAGGTGGTGTCGACGAAGATGATGTCGCACGACAGGTTCAACAAGTTGGCCGTAGAGGAGAAGATCCGCTCCGCGATCTCGGGGAGCGCGGCGAGGAGGAAGTCCATGGCCCGATAGGCGGCATCGTCGTCGAAGTCCGGGCAGTCGGGGATGGCCACCCGCTCGCCTACCCACTGGATGGCCGCCAACTTCGATGCCGGCTCCAGACACCGCTGAGCGACGAGAGCGAAGCAGATGCGCTCGACCACGTCGGCATCGATGCGACGTCCCTTGGCCGCCGTCCGCAGCGCATCGGCGATCCCGAGTCGCTCCCACATCTGGTCGAGCACGAAGGCGCCACCCAACCGGCGGGAATCGACGATCTCGAGACTGGAGGACGCAACCGAGGACTCCGTCATCGGAACATCCAGGATCCGACTGATCGACGACACCAGCCGGGCCAGCGCTTCCTTGTCGACCTTGTCCTTGCGCCCGAAGTTGTGGATGACCTTGGCCACCGGCGAGCCGGTCTTCGGGTGACGCTCGTTGTGGGCCAGTTGGAGATAGGTAACCTTCGAGCCGTCCTTGTTCCGCCGGCTGGACTCTCGCAGGTACACGCCTACATTGTTACTGAACCACGCAGGTCAGTCAACTAGTCGTGTGCCTACATATTTCGGCATCTCGAGAGGCCCGCAACGCTGTGACCAGGGGCGATGACTCGTCGGACTCCCCAAAATGCCTACGAACTGCGGAACCCCGGCCGGACGGCCGAGTGGATCCGGGTCGCCCGGAAGTGGACGGCGGGATGGGGGCGAGGATCGAGCTCGACGACCGGCTGTGGGGGGACGCCACGACGGCGACCGACGACGAGGCACGTGACGAGGAGTACCCGGGGCGAGGTGGGCGCAGTACGGGATGGGCTGCTCAAGGGTTTCCCGTCCGAGACAGATCTGGGCCGGGGATCTACTGTTGAAACCAATACCCCTGTTCCCGGAGAACGACGACGTCCCGGCACCGCCGGAGAAGAGAGCAACCTATGACGACGGACCCGGTCAACGACGACAATCTGGTCACCGACGGCACCGACGGCGATCAGGCGAGCGGTGGCTCGTGGACCCGGCGAGGGCTCATTGCTGGTGTGGCTGCGGCCGGAGCAGGGGCTGCGGCTGGGTTGCTCGGTGCCGCGACACCTGTGGGGGCTGCCAATGGTGACACCATCACCGTCGGAGGATCATTTACGGGAAGTGCGACGACGACGGTGACCACTACGGCCGAATCCGCACTTGCCGGGGTGACCTCGGCGGACACCTGGAGTGGCATCGCCGGTTCCGATAACAGTTCGGGCGGGGGACAGGGTGTCTTCGGGGTCTCCCAGCACGGCATCGGTGTGTGGGGTGTGAACCCCGACCCGAGCGGGTTGCTCGGTACCGACGTGGCTGGAGTGGTCGGGGACTCGAACTCGTCCTCCGGCGTACTCGGGTTGTCGAGTTCCTCGGCTGGAGTACTGGGCAAATCGAGCGGCGCCCATCAATCTGGGGTCGGTGGATACGACACCAGCACGGGCGGCGGCTGGGGAGTCTATGCATCATCGGAGCACGGAACCGGACTCGGCGCAGTCTCTACGTCCGGCTTGGACATCGAGGCGGCCGGTACCGGCCGATTCAGACAGGAGGCACAAGCGACAGCCGGAGCACCGCCTCAATCGGACGTTGCCTACTTTGCCGGCGAACAGGTCCGTGACGCGCTCGGGGCGATGTACCTGTGCGTTGAGAGTGGGTCACCCGGGACGTGGGTCCGGGTGGCGACCGGCCCTTCGGCCTACGCCTCCGGAGCGTCCTGCCTGCTGCCGACGCCGATCCGGCTGCTCGACACCCGGCCGAACGCCACCGCCCCCGATCACCCGGGGACACCGGTCACCGGTGACGGGAAGATCACCGTGCCCATCACTGGTCAGTCGGTGGGAGGTGTGTCGATCCCGGCCGGGGCGGTGGCGGTCATCGGCAACGTGACGGCGGTCAACGCCGTGGCCCACGGCTACCTCACGCTCTGGCCTGACGGGGTGACCCAGCCTGAGACCTCCTCCATCAACTTCCCGGCCACGACCTCGGTAGCCAACGGGGTGACCGTGGCCCTGTCAACGGAGGGGAAGATGGAGATCTACGCCTCCCAGACGACCGATGTGATCTTCGACGCCACAGGGTTCATCGCCTGAGCGGTTGGTCCGGGGCCACGAGGTCCGCCCTCCCGCCCAGGACTGTCGTGGGCTCCTCCCGGGCCGGTACCGGCCCGTGTGCCGAGAGCGGGGACGTCGTCGTGGTGCATCGGCCGGTACCGGTGACGGAGGGCCCGTCGTACCTGAACCGGTGATCAAGGAATGGTCCCTCGACACCGCTGGACGTGGGCGGTAGACAGGGTTCCGGTCCTCAGGGGGCAACTCCGGGGAGCCGACCACCGTGCCGGCTGTCTTCCGGCCCGATCGATGAGGAGTGCCGTCCATGGCCACCGACCCAGCCACGCATGAGTACGCCGACGACCCCGACGGGGACGTGACCGAAGCCCCGGGTGGCACCTGGTCACGCCGGGGCCTGATCGCCGGGGTGGCCGCGGCCGGCGCCGGGGCGGCAGCCGGCCTGGTGCTGGGTGCGGACCCGGCGGGCGCCACGCAGGGAAGTGCCGTTCTGCTGGGGGTCGACAACACCGGAGCCACGGCCCGGACGGGGGTCTTCTACACCGGCAATACCTACGCCGCCACGTTCTCCGATCCCGAGAACGACTGCGGTGTCCTGGGTCAGGACAGCACGACCTCGACCGGTGGTTCGGGGGTGAAGGGCATCTCCGGCCAGAACAACGGCGTCTACGGGACGAGCACGGCGACGAGTGGGATCCTGGTGGCCGAACAGGTGGCCGGCGTCGTCGGGGACAGCACGATCTCGCCGGGGGTCATCGGAGCGTCGTCGGAGAACGACGGTGTACAGGGCTTCACCTCGTTGCCCGGTGGGGCCGGCGTGCTCGGGTCGAACGGCGACACGGACGGTGGCTACGGCGTGAAGGGCTTCTCCAATGGCTCGATCGGCGTCTACGGCGTAGCCCACTTCTCGAGCGGCGTGGCCGAAGTGACCTCGGCCGGCGTCGTCGGCGACAGCAACACCGCGACCGGTGTCGCCGGCTATTCGACGGCGGCCAACGGCGTCGTCGCCTATACCAGTGCCGACGGCTTCTCCGGCGTGTCCGCCACCGACGGGAGCACCGGGGGCGGTACCGCGGTGCTCGGTGTCTCGACCAACGGGGTCGGGGTCGTGGGACAGACATCGAAGAACGGTGCCCAGGGCGTGATCGGCACCGACGAGAGCGTCCAGGGAGGGTTCGGGGTCTACGGGACGTCGATCGCTGGCGTCGGGGTCTTCGGGCAGACGGATGCCGATGGATCGTCGGGGACCTTCGGCAAGGACAACAGCGGCGGGGGCGGCGTCGGCGTGTCCGGTACGTCGCTGGTCGGTATCGGCACCTACGGCCAGAGCGTCGCGGCGAGTGGGCTGCTCGACGACAGGCAGGCAGGTGTGGTCGGTGAGAGCACGACCAACGCCGGTGTCATCGGCCTGTCGACCACCACCAACGGCGTCTACGGCGAGACCACCGCCAATGACGAGGCCGGTGTATTCGGCAGCGATGGCAGCCCGTCCGGGGGCTACGCCGTGTCGGGGATCTCGTACCACGGCATCGGCGTCGTCGGCGTGTCCAACGAGGGCACGGGCATCCGGGGCTGGGGAGTGCTGCCGAGCAACCTCATCGTGAACCCGTCGGCCGGGGCCGTCGGTGACAGCAACACGCACGCCGGCGTGATCGGCTTGTCCAGTGCCTCCAACGGTGTCTACGGTCAGACGTCGGCCGGTTCCTCCGCCGGCCTGGCCGGCCAGGACACCAGCGAGACCGGGGGAGCCGGTGTATCGGCCACGTCGACCAACGGCCATGGTGTGGTGGCTTCCGGAGGACTGGCCCCGTTGCTCCTGACGCCGGCGGCCGCGCCCGGGCCACCCACGGCCGGAGCCCACGCCCAGGGCGAGCTGGTCACCGACAGCAACGGGACGCTGTTCTGCTGCATCACCGCCGGGTCTCCGGGGACGTGGCTCCAGGTGACGGCGGGCCCGACGGCCTATGCCCAGGGCGCCTTCTGTCTACTGCCCGCCCCCATCCGCCTGCTGGACACCCGGTCCGCGGCGTCGGCGCCCGACCGCCCGGGACGGCCGGTCACCGGAGGGACCTCGATCGTCGTCCCCATCACCGGCCAGGCGGTCGGCGGCATCTCGGTACCCGCCGGGGCCGTTGCGGTGATCGGTAACGTGACAGCCGTCGACGCCGAGGCCCACGGGTACCTCACGCTGTGGCCTGACGGAGTCACCCAGCCCGATACGTCCTCGCTCAACTTCCCGGCCACCTCCTCGGTGGCCAACGGCGTGACCGTGGCCCTCTCGACGTCCGGGAAACTCGACATCTACGCCTCACAGACAACCGACGTGATCTTCGACGCCACGGGGTTCATCGCCTGAGGGACCGCGGGTGCCGGCGGACGGACCCTGGCACGGGTGTCCTTCACCCCGATGGACGCCGATCGATCGTGCGCATCGTGGTTCCCAACCCGCCGATTCCGTGGGATCCCGTACCGGACGCAATCGTGAGCCGGACGGGTGTACCCGGCAGCGAACCAGGTCCGATCTAGGGTGTCGGTCCGACGATCAATCCGGTGGAGGTCCGAATCCCATGACGAACGCGGCTGACAGTTCCCGGAGCCCGCAGCGATCGCGATTCACCTCCCTGGCGCTGGCCGGCGTGTTGATCGTGGCCATGTTGAGCGTCGTGGGAGTGTCCGGTTCGATCGTCCGGGCCCCGGAGGCCGGGGCGGCCTCGGTGGGCGCGGTGTGGAGCCCGGCCATCACGTGTGGAACCTTCAGCACGGCGACACCGCCTCCCGGGACCTACTCCGCCACGCTGACGCTCAACGGCGGTGGTGGCGGCGGTGGCGGCAACGACAGTGCCGGTGGCGGCAACGGCGGACAGGTGACGGGCTCGTTCGCCCTTACCCACAGCCAGGGAGCCGTCTCGGTGGACATCGGGTGCGGCGGGGGAGGCGGGCAGTCCGGAAGCTCGTGCAACACCCCGTACAGCGGCGGCACCTTCGGCAACGGTTACGAAGTGGGGGCTTCCGGAGGTGCGGGCGAAGCCGAGACAGCGTGCCTCTACGGAGCGGCCGGCGGCGGGGGCGGCGGCGGAGGGTCGGCCCTCTGTCACGGCACCACCGGGTGCATCTCCTTGGTGGCATTGGCCGGCGGGGGCGGCGGGGGCGGCGGGGGCAAGGGGTGTGTCGGAGGGAGCAACACGGGCGGCGCCGGCGGGGCGGGCGAGAGCGGGGGAACCGGAGCGAACAGTGCGGGGACCGAGGGCTCCACCAGTGCCGACGGTGTCGGCGGGGGAGCCGGTGGTCCGGCCGGAGGATCGAACGCGGCCACCATGGGGGCCAACAGCGGCGGTAACGAGGCCAATGCCGGCGGTGGCGGGGGCGGCGGGGGAGCGGGTGGCGGATCGGGTGGCGGCGGCGACTACTGCACCAGTGGCAGCGATTCCGGCGGTGGCGGGGGCGGCGGCGGCTCCGAGGCGGTGGTGGACGTCTCGAGCGTCTCCTACAACGGCAACGGTGGAGCGGGGGGTGGGACCAACGTCCCGGGTACCGTCGGGTCCATCACGCTGACCTGGAACTATGCCGTGGTGTCGATCACGACACCGGCAGCCCAGACCGGCACATCGGGTACGGCGATCACCCCCCTCCACATCTCGGCCAGCGACTCGGACAGCCTGGGCCTGACCTATTCCGCCGCCGGACTGCCTCCCGGACTGACGATCGCCACGTCGACCGGCATCATCTCGGGAACGCCGACGACCGGGAGCTCGACGCCCTACTCGGTCGTGGTGACGGCCACCGACGCCCAGTCGGCGACCGCGTCCACCAGCGCCTTCCCCTGGACGGTCCACAACACGGTGACCATCAAGAGCACCGCCCCCCAGTCCGACGACTCCGGGACGACTATCGCGTCGCTCCCCCTGACGGCGTCGACCACGGGGGCCGCCGGCGGGGCGGGCATCTCGTCGTCCGGTTGGTCGGTGATCGGCGGCTCCCTCCCGCCCGGGCTCACGCTGTCGTCAGCGGGCGTCGTCACCGGCACGCCCACCACCGGCGGGGAGTACTCGGCCACGGTGCAGGCCACCGACACGGCCGGGTTCGCCGGCACGTCCACGCTGGTCTTCACCATCGAGAACGTGGTCGAGGTGGGGGCCCCACCGGGGTTCGCCGTCGACGCCGGGGCCGCCATCACACCGGTCAGGGTGACGGCGATCACCTCCGGGGCCGCTGGCGGGGCGACCATCACCGGTTGGTCGTTGAGCGGCGCCCCCCCGGGCCTCTCGATCTCGTCGGGAGGTGTCATCTCCGGCACACCGACCACCGGCGGTTCGTACCCGGTGACGGTGACGGCCACGGACTCCCAGGGCTTCTCCGCGACCAGCTCCACGTTCACCGTCACGGTCTCGGACGTGGTGACCGTCGTGAACCCGGGACCGCAGACATCGGTCTCGGGTACGGCCATCACCGCGCTCCCGTCGGATGCCACCGTCGCCGGTGGCGGCACCATCGTCGGGTGGTCGGCCACCGGTCTGCCTCCGGGGCTGACCATCGACCCGTCGAGCGGACTGATCACGGGCACCCCGACGGAGGGGAGCACCACGCCCTTCTCGGTGACCATCACCGCCGTCGACAGTTCAGACGCCCAGGGATCGGCCACCTTCGACTGGACGGTGGGCATCGTCGTGTCGGTCACGAACCCCGGTATCCAGGCGGACGACGCCGGTGTGGCCATCAGCCCTCTGGACATCGTCGCCTCGGACTCGAACCCGTCGGCGACGCTGACCTACGCGGCCACCGGGCTTCCGGCGGGGCTGTCCCTCGACACGACGACCGGGGCGATCACGGGGACCCCGACGAAACTGGGCAACACGTCGGTCGAGGTGACGGTGACCGACGACTCGGACGTCACAGGATCGGTCACTTTCGCCTGGGTCGTGAACGGCCCCCCGACGATCACCACCACGTCCCTCCCGTCGGGCACGGTGGGGGTCCCCTATTCGCAGACCCTGGGGGTCACCGGGGGGACGACCCCGTTCACCTGGTCGATCACCTCGGGGACGCTGCCGCCCGGCCTGAGCCTCGACCCCTCGTCCGGAGCCATCACCGGGACACCGACGACGCCAGGGACGCCGAACCTCGGATTCCTCGCCACCGATGCCGACGGCCTGACGGCGTCGGCCCTCCTGTCGATCACCATCGAGGAGCCGGGACCCTACTCGGCACTCGCCCCGGTGCGCATCTGCGACACCCGGGCCGGGAACCCCTCAAGCCTCAGCGGTCCCTCGGCCCAATGCAACGGGACGAGGAACGCGGGTGAGCGCCTCGTGGCCGACACGCCCTTGACCATCGACGTGGTGGGGGAGTTCGGCGTCCCCGCCGATGCCATGGCCGTGGTGCTGAACGTGACGGCGGTGAACGCCACAGGCTCGGGTTACCTCACCGTCTACCCGAAGGGGAACAACATTCCCACGGCGTCGACCGTCAACGTCCGGGCCGACCAACGGGTGGCCAACCTGGTCGAGACCGGGGTGGGGATATCGAGCCAGGTGTCGGTGGTGGCGAACACGGCGATGGACGTGGTGATCGACCTCCAGGGCTACGTGGCTCCGGACAGCCTGGGCGGGGCCGGGCTGTACAACCCCTTGGCCTCGCCGGCCCGCATCTGCGACACCCGGGCGGGGAACCCGTCGGCGCTGAGCGACGGCGACGCCCAGTGCGACGGGACGGCCAATGCCGGGGAGCGCCTGTCCCCGAACTCGCCACTGACCGTGACGGTGGACGGTCTCGGCGGTGTCCCGGCGACCGGGGTCTCGGCCGTGGTGCTGAACGTCACCGCGGTCGATCCGTCGGCCGCCGGGTACCTCACGGCCTATCCGCAGGGCATGACGGCGCCCACGGCCTCGAACCTCAACTACGCCCCCGGCGAGACGATCCCCAATCGGGTGATCGTCCCGGTGTCGGCTGCGGGGAAGATCTCGCTGGTGGTGAACCAGACGTCCGACGTCCTGGTGGACGTCTCGGGCTGGTACTCGTCCTCCGGTGGTACCGGGACCGAGTTCACCGCCGAGGCGGCACCGGTCCGGATCTGCGATACGCGACCCGGCAACCCCTCGAACCTCACGGGTGGGTCCACCCAGTGCAACGGGACGGCCAATGCCGGGGATCCGCTCGGGGCGAGGTCCGAGCTCACCCTCTCGGTGGCCGGACTGGCCGGGGTCCCGTCGGACGCCGCGGCCGTGGTGCTGAACGTCACGGCCGTCGATCCCACCACCCAGACCCATCTCACGGTCTTCCCGTCGGGGGTGCCGCCGGTGGTTTCCGACCTCAACCCCAACCCGGTGGGGGTGTCCACCAACATGGTGGTGGCCACGGTGTCGGCGTCGGGGACCATCGAGCTCTACAACTACGCAGGCACCGTGAACGTGGTCGTCGACTGCGAGGGGTGGTACGCCTAGCCGCCGGCACTCCGGTGTCCGACCCGTTCGACAGGGACGGGCCGAGGCGGTAGACAGGTCCGTGCCCTCCGGTCGCCGACGCGACCGGGCGGGCCCCCGAGGGAATGGCCACTGTGCCGGAGACCGCCGGCCCGACCGACGAGGAGCACGAACCATGGCGCACGAACCGGTGGAGTGCGGACCGGTCGATCGCACGGGAAGTGTCCGGAGCCGGGGACCGAACGGATCGGTCCCGTCGAGAGGAGGCAGACGTGTCGCAGACAGTTGACGAGTACGAGGTGCTGCCGCCGCCGCCCAAGGCCGGCGGGACCGAGGCCCTCCGGACCGCCCTACAGCACAAGGCGGCCCAGGGGTTCGCCTGGGTGGGGACCGTTTCGTGTGCTGACGGCGGGGAGTTCGTCGTGATGCGCCGGTCCGTGCCCGCCCCGGAGATCGCCTAGGTCCACCGTCGGCGGTCCGGCGGTGCGGGATCCTCGACACGGACGGAGGTGGGCGGTAGACAGGGATGATGCACTGCTCGCCTTCCGGTCGACGGTGTCGTTGTC
>Ga0302202_10005663_pt1 | contig 12657 bp, 10 predicted proteins | sample II_Bog_N3_3_FD_194579 | JGI IMG/M metagenome (GOLD analysis project Ga0302202, IMG submission 194579) | Peat permafrost microbial communities from Stordalen Mire near Abisko, Sweden - II_Bog_N3_3 | ecosystem: Environmental > Terrestrial > Soil > Wetlands > Peat | place: Sweden: Abisko...
TATGACCGTCCGACAAGGACCGTCCGCCTCGGAGCGTCCGCCTCGGAGCGTCCGCCTCGCGTCCGTAGTATGCCATCGACATGGGACACCAGCGCCCGCCATTTCCAACATTCGTTTACTTTTTGCTGTCCGCCGCCGAGGCTGCCGCCGCCGCTGCTGCCGCCGCACGCTTCGCGTCCAGTTGCAGCGCCACGATCATGTCCACGAGACGCTCCCGATCCTTCTCGGCCGCGGCCACTGCGTCGCGCAGCTCGGAGGCCTCGCCCAGCGCCGTCTGCAGCCGCGCCTCCGTCGCCTCCAGCCGCGCCTCCACTTCCAGCAGCTCCTCCACCGCCACGGAGCGCTCCGTTTCGGTGCGCGCTGCCCGCTCCTCCGCCGCCGCCCGCCCCGCCTCCGCCGCCGTGACCCGCGCCTTGACCGCATTGTACTTTTTCGTCTGCGCCTCGTGCTCCGCGCGCAGCATCGCCAGCTCCGCAGCCGCCGCGTCCAGCCGTTTGCCCTGCAGGCGCACCATGAGCGCGGCGGACGACTGCTCCGAGTCGTGCGAAGAGACTGACGCGGACGCGGACGCGGACGCTGCGACGTCGTCCTCCTCGTCATTGGCGTCAAGGCGCAAGGCGCGCAGGGCGTCGCTGCCATCCCCTGCGCCAGCGGCGGCCGCGGCGGGGACGGGGACGGGGTCGGCGCGCGCGGCCGTGGCGGCCCGCTTGAATGGCGGCGCGGGCACGGCGGCATTCTCCTCGTCGTCGCCCTCGTCGTCGACCTCCACGACGCGCGCAGGCTGGCGCTGCCGCCCGACGCGCGCTGGAGGGCGCGTCGGGGGCGGGGGGAGCGCCGCGGCCGCCGCGGCCTCCGCGTGCACGCCGTCCAACGCGCGCCACACGCGGTTCGCGCGATGCCGCGCGCGATCCACGAGCGCGGCGCGCGCTTGCGCGCTCGCCTCATCCAGCTTGGCGCCGCGCGCCGCCGCGTACCACTCGCGCTCGTCGGGCGTCATGGCCCACGTGCACAGCGCCTTGCGCAGCGCCGCATCGCCGTCGCGCTCCCGCAGGGTGCGCAGCGTGGGGGCGTGCGCGCGCGCAATGGCGCGCGGCGCGTCGCCCCTGTCGAATGCGGCAACGAGCGCGCGCGTGTCCGCGTCGTCCGAGTCGGCGCGGAAGATGCTTGCCGCCATGGGTGCACGCGTGCACGTCCCGAGGGGGGAAAGTCGCCGAGGAGAAATGGCGTGGATTTTGATGCGCCGTGGCGCGAGCGCAGGTGGTCAAGAAGCGAGTCGACTGATGTGGTGCATGGACCTGAAGAAAGTGCATGCGAACACGTCCGCAGACACGGACCCCAGCGTACAGTACTCTTTTTAGCCCTTGCCGTGGCAGTGCGCAGGCGCGGGAGCGGCGATGGCTCGTACCGCCTGCACACACAGACAAAAGCGACCTATCTCGGCATGCCGACGACACGCTCGCAGAGTCGCGGGCGCCGCCCGCCGCCCACGCCCCGCCGCGCCGCGTCGCCGTCGCGTACGCGCCGCGGGGCCAGCCGCCTCCGCGGCGGCTCCGTCTTGACCGCCATCCGCTCCGCGGTGCAGTCAGACTGCGTGGGCACGATCATGGCCGCGTCGCGCGCGACGCCCGCCAAGGACTACAAGTCGTGGGCCGAGTACTGGCAGACGCGCTTCGCGTACTTTGGGTGGCGACTGCAGAAGCAGGACGCGTACGGCGCGCGCACGTGGGTGTTTGTCCGCGACGCGCCGTCCGCGCCGCAGTTCGCGAGCGCGACGCCCGTGCACGCCGTCTACTATTGCGGCATGGGCAACAGCGTCGCGTACCAGCTCGACAGCTTCGCGCCGCTGTTCGAACAGCCCACGCCGCTCGTCCGCATCGCGGTGCTCGACTGGATGCAGTACAAGTACTTTGAAGCCGCGCAGGACGCGGCGGCAGCGTTCGCGACCGCCGAGATGGCGACTGCCGCGGCGGCGGGGCGCCGCGTCATCGTGGGCGGGCTGAGCACGGGCGGCGCGCTGGCGGCGCACGCGTCGCGCTACGCGACGCCGCCGAGCAGCGCGCCCGCCATCCAGACCGCGCTCTTCCTCATGTCGCCCCTGCTGCGCCTCGACAAGCTCAGCGTCGCGCCTGGCCGCGGCGTCACCAGCTTCCTGTGCGCGGACAGCCTGCACACGGTAGAGGACGCGACCGTCGTGGAGCAGCGCGGCGTCTCGGTCGTGGCGACGTCCAGCGCGGACGACGTGCTGCTGCCGTCCGAGAAGCACCAGGTGCCCGCGCTGCGCTCCATCACCGAGCGGCCCGAGGGCGCGTCGAACCGCTTCTTCCTGCTGGCGCGCGCGGACCACTCGTTCACCATGACGCCCGAGGTGGTGGCGGCGATTTCGACGGCGGCGGTGACGGCGCGCCGCACCAAGTGAAGGGCGGCCGCTCCAAGAGGATGTAACAAAACGGGAATGCCGTCCACGCGGTGGTCTCGCCACGTCAAGCGATTCGCTGCAGAGCACGGCTGCACGTGGGCCGAAGCCCAGTCCCGCGCCTCGGGCACGTACGAGCCCAAGCAGACGGCGAGCAGCCCCTCGCGCCTGCGCGGGGGCGCCATTGCCTCGTACGACCCCGCCAACGAGCCGCGGTTCTTTGCGTGCGGCGCGCTGCAGCGCGCGCCGCTGCTGGAGGCGCTCGAGCGCGGCGGGACGTACGCGGACGCCCACGGCGCGGTGATTGCATTCGGGGCCACGCCGCCCGCGCGCCGCGCCCTGATTGCAGCCAAAGTGCGCGCGATTCGCGGGCCCTTCAAGGTTGTCGTGACCAAGTCTGGATTCCTCATTGCCACGGCGTGCTAGTCCCTCGTCGAGACGACCTCGATTGACACAGGGGTCACTGGCTGCCCGTTGGCCGAATCATGGCGCGGGCGAGGGCGTCGACGAGTGCAGCGGCTGTCGCTGCATCCGCGCACGCTACGCGCCGCACACGTTGTGCCTGACCCTGGCGCGACCACGCGGCGTCGACGACGCTCAGTTCGACGATGTGCGGGTCATGGCCGCTAGCGCGCACGCACACGACCGCGTCGCCGAGGGTGCGAGCATTGCCCAGTATCGCGCGGGCGTCCGCCTCGGGTGAGGAGGCGGCTGCCGCTGCAGCGACAGTGCCGCTCTGCGTTGCGAGGGCGGGAGCCGCGGCGGCGTCCGCGTAGGACCGTGGGCGCCACTGGGCTGCGGGCATTCTCTGTCGATTTGATCGACTGCCACCGACGACTCGGCACCATCTTTGAGTCGTAAGAAAACAGCAGTCGGAATGACCAAGTGCGCGTCGCTCGGAGCGCCGCCACCCCCCACATTGCACGTGCGTTCCGCGGGCAAGGCGCTGAGCCATGGCCCGTTCTGTGCGCGAAGTTACACCGTTACGGTGCGCGGACTGCGGACAGTGGACGGCGGCGCGACGTGCACGTTCCGACGTCGCTTGCGCGTCGTGAAGCACGTGGGCGCGCGGATTCACGCGGCGATCGTGGAGGACGCCGCGCAGAGCGCAGCGCGCGGGTTGCGCGTGGAGACGGACATTTCAAGAGACGGCGAGCTGCTCCTCGCGCTGCACAGCGACGGCCGCGTGGTCGACGAGGACGCGTGCGTCGTAACGCTCACCCTGTTGCACGCCTCGGACGCGCCACTGACCGTGAGCTAGCACTCACGTGGCGCCGCGCGGGCGCTTCTCGGTGCCCGCATCGCGGCGCGCCGTCCGCCGCGCGCGAGCGCTCGTGCTGCTCTCGTAGCCGCTGCCCGCGTCGTCGCCCGCGACGCCAGGGGCGGGCGCTGGCGCACGCCACGACGGGCTGCACGGCGGGCGGTCGTCGGGCGGCCCCACGACGTCCGCGACAGGGTGCGCGCGCGCGCGGCGGCTCGTCCCAGACAAGTCGGCGGGCGCGTCGTGGCTGTGGCGCGGGCACGTCAGCACGGCGCGCCGCGCGTCCCGCACCTCGACGTAGATCTCGACGGCGTCGCGCGCCGCGTCCAGCGCGAGACGCAGCGCGAGCGCGGACGTCGGCGCCGTGACCCTCGCGCACGCCACGTGCGGCGCGCCGATGGAGAGCAGCGCCCGCCAACGCTTGCTGTCCAGGGAAAACGTGAGCGGCGAGACGGGGACGAGCACCGTCACGGCGCCCTCGCGGGACGTGGACTTGATGACGGCTTGCGGCCACGACAGCGACGGCGCAATGCACGCGTACAGGACCAGCCACTGCTCGGCGCTGGCATCCCACATGACGCAGCGGGCGCGCGTGGCGGCCGCACCGTCCATCACCCACGCGGGGGGCGGCGGCTCTGCGCCGCACACGACCGCGTCCCCGCGCGCTTGCGGCAACTGCTCTGGCGGCGGCGCCGCTGCGGCTGCCGCATCCACGGGCGCGGCGGCGCTTGGCCTCAGTTTCGTCTTGTGTCCCGTCGACATGGTCGCGCGCCGTCTCTCTTCACGCTGACGGCCGCAATCGTCATCACGACTTGGCGGGATCGCGTGGCATGAACGCCAAATTCCTGAAGTCGAGATTCTTTATCCACGGCCAATTCTTGAAATTCGTATCAAACACAACCGTAGTCTTCACACCATCACACCGTCACACACCTCGCCATGTCGTCCAAGACCGTGCACGTTGTCTTTGAGAACCGCAAGCTCGCGCTGGAGCAGGAGGACATTGAGACTGCCATCCGAATGATCGCGATTGCGGTGCCCCGTGAGTTCGACGCGTTCGTGGTCGGCATCCAGAAGCGCGAGTGTGCGCGCACGAAGGCGCTCGCGGCCGCGAAGGACGCGGAGGTCGCGCGCGACGCGATCGCGCGCCCCTTCCTCGAGGCGCTGTGGGCCAAGGATCCGTGCCCACCCAAGGAGGTTGTCGTCGCGCTCACGCCCGCGGAGCTGCTCGTCGCGCGCGCGCTGCTGCTGAACGGCGGCGGCTCGGACGTGGCGCTGCCGACGGCGGCGACGCAGTGGACGATCCGCTCGACGCCGATGGAGGCGCCGCATGCGCCCCACATCCAGCTCATCTCTCGCGGCAACAACGAGAACGCGCGCTTCGTGATCGAGACGGCGTTTTTTGAGACGGAGTGAGCGCGTGTATTGGGTAGTTGGCGCCGCGACGCAAACGTCGTAGTCGGCACGCCGCCCACCCTCTCAAAGCGTCGCGCGGGCAAGAAAAGGCCACGAGCGCGCCGTTACGTGGCATGAACGCTGCCAATTCTTGAAGCTCATTTATCTGAAATTAAGAGATTGCATTTGCTCAACAGAATGGAGGACGTGGACCAGGACGCGCACGGTGCGTCCGACGCGGACGCCACGCTCGCAAGCGCGCTCGGTTCGCTCAAGATCGAGCACGACGCGTACAATGCCGAGCGCTACGCGGCGTCCGTGCTCGCCGCGCGCGCCGTGGGCACGCCGCTCGCCGCCCTGCACACCGTGCCGACCGACGGGCGCACGCGCGGGGACGCGACCGTGCTCGAGCGTCTGTCCGCGCTGATGAACGTGCGCGCCGACGAGCTGTACGCGCTCCTGGCGACGCACCCGTGCCTCGTGATTGCGGGCGGTGCGGTGCTGCACTGCATCGCCGAGACGGCGCGTGGCAAGTCGGAGCGCGGCGACGTCGACGTGTGGATCGTGGGCGCCAGCGACGAGGCCGCGGCGGCGGCGGCGGTGGCCGCGCTGCACGTGCTGCACAGCGGCGCCGTCGCCTTCGCGCCCGCCATCCTCACCATTGTGCGCCACGGGGCGCGCGACGTCCAGATCGTGCGCACCGCCGCGCCCGACATGGAGGCGCTGCTGGCGGGCTTCGACGGCCCCCCGTGCCAGGTGGGCGTCAACGCCGCGCACGTGCTCGCGACGCCCGAGTTCCTCGCCACGATGCGCAGCGGCGTCATCCAGCGGTGGCACAACGCGCATTTGGCGGCGGACCGCGTGCGCAAGTACGCGGGCCGCGGCTTTTCCCTCGGCCCAGGGCTGCAGGCGCGAATCCAGGGCGCCGCGACGCTACACGCGAGCAGTGGCGCCGACGAGGACATGGAGTCTGGGGACGCGCCGCCCCGCTCGGCCCTCGAGGTGCACGCCCGCAGCGTCTTGCCGTGGGCGTACGATATCCACGACGCGAGCGTCGTCGGATGCGCGCCGCCGCGCGAGGAGATCGAGAAGTGGAGCGGGCGCGCCGACGGGGTGCTCGAGCTCGCGCACTTTGGCGACGACGGGGGCTCCTACGAGGACGCGTGGCTGCCGTACCACGGGCGGCACGTCATGCGTTCTTGGGAGGCCGCGGGCGCGCGCGTGACCGTCGCGTGGGGCGCGCACGTCGACACGCGCGCGCCCGCGCATGCGCGCGCGCCTTTCCAAACTCAGCCCGACGATGTGCAGTCGCGGATCATCCTGCCCATTTCCGCCGACACGCGCGCCGACATTGCGCGCGCGCGCCGCGCGCTGACGCTTCGGCCGCTGCTCCCCGAGATCGATGCCGTAAAACCGTGGATGGCGCAGTCTCGTCACCCGCTGTTCGAGCTCATCAAGGCGCGCCACTTTGACTGCGACAACGCCGACCTGCACGTCATCGTCTACCCACAACGCGGGGCCCGCGTCTTCATCGTCAGCGGCGGCGGCGCGCGCGTGCGCGTAACTTCGGCAGAGAACTGGTCGCCGTTTCCACGCGTGGCGCGCACCGAGCGCGGCGAGCTGGCGTACGATGCGACGGCCGCGCCGCCTCGGGACCACGACGGCGTGCACCTGGAGCGCTTGCCGCTCGGCCCGCGCGTGCGCGCGTGGGGCGTGCCGCTTGTGTACGAAGCCGCGCCGATCAGCGTCACGCGGCTGTACGCGCACACGATTGCCGTGTACGAGGACGATTGAATGAATGCAACGTGCATCAATGAAGAGAGCCGAACGGCAAAAGGCGCGAGAGAAAAGGCGCGCGGCATTCCGTGCGAGTGGCATGAAGTGGCATGAAGCGAGCGCGCACCCGTCCTTGAAGTCGCTAGCTCAGTGCATCGTCGTTTTCCTCGCCGAGATGGAGACGTACCGCATCGTGGACGACGACGCCATGCTGCTGACGGAGGACATGCTCGCGTCCTCCTCGGCGTCCAAGCGGAGCAAGACGAACAGCGGGTGGGTGCGCCGCGGCCCGTCCGCCGCCGCCCCGCGGCCGCCGCCGCCGCCGCCGCCCGCCTTTGACGCGGACGACATCCTGGACCTGCCGTTCGGCGTCACGGTGCGCGCGAGCAACCCGCCGTCGCACGCCGCGTTCGTCGGCACGAGCGCCAACTCAAACGACCGCGTCAACCGCGCCGACGCGGAGGCCGAGGCCGCGTACTCGGACCCGCCGCCGTGGGACGAGGCGGGCGACGACGACCCGACGACCGCGGCCGCTGCCAGTGCGGCCGCGTCCGTCGTGGGCGACCCGCACGACGGCGAGGACGACGAGGAGGGCGAGGACGGCGAGGCGCGCGTTGACGCGGCCGAGCTCACGGCGGACGAGCGCGCGGACCGCGCCGACGCGGCCGCGGCGGACGGCCCGCCGCAGGGCACCGTCGACGAGGTCGCGCCCGTCCCGCGCCCGCTCGACGAGCAGCTCACGCCCGCCGAGTTTTATTTCCTTTTTGTGAGTCGCGACGAGGACGCGGTCGCGCGCGAGGGCGCGGCGCCGCAGCGCTCCGTCGAGTGGCTCGCGGCGCGCATGTACTGCATCACGGCGTCGCAGTTCGGCGCCGCCGTCGGTAACAATTCTTACCAGACTTCCCTCGACTGCCTCATCGACAAGTTGTGGGGCGGTTTCCAAGGCAACGCCTTCACGCGGTGGGGCACGCTGCACGAGCCGCACGCGCGCGAGGCGTTCGAGCGGTGGTTCGGCGCCTACCTGAAGCGGCGCTACGTCGCGGCGGGCCGCGACCCCGCGCTCGCCACCTTCACCTTCTACGAGGACGGCCTGCTCAAGCGCGCGGACGTCGTCAAGGAGGACGGCACGCTCGAGCTCAACGCGTGGATCGGCGTCTCGCCCGACGGCCGCGTGACGTACGAGGACGCGGACGGCACGCACAAGCACGCGCTCATCGAGTTCAAGTGCCCCGCAAGCGACGCGGGCCTCGCGAAGAAGGGCCACCCGTACGGCCACTACAAGAACAGCGTGCCGCTGTACTACTGGGATCAGGCGAGTCGGTTCGTATCGCCAGCGATCCGACGCGCATTTGACACCAGTGCTTTCCCCCATTCCGCGCAGGTCCAAGGCATCTCGGCGTACCTCCAGCCCGTCTTTGACTTTGACGAGATCTTTTTTATCGTGTGGCGCCCGACTGATTGCTACATCAGCCGCTTCGCCGTGGACGCCGTGTACGGCAAGGAGCTCCTCGACCGTCTCGCGTCCTTTTTTTTTGGCGCTTTATTGCCTGGGTTCACGCACAAGTACAATGGCCTGCTGGCCAAGGGCGAGGCGGAGCCCGCGCGCACCGTCGAGATCAACAACTCGCACGACGTGTACACCAAGCGCGCGGCGCAAGTGCTCGCATCCGTCAGCGGCGCGGCGGCGGCGGCCAAGGCGGCGGCGCCCAAGAAGAGCGCGGCGGCCAAGCCCGCGCCTGGGCGCTCGGCGCCGCCGCCCGAGCTCGTGCTTGGCGCGCTGCCCGACGTGTCGTCAATCCTCGCGCGCATCGCGGCGGGGGCCAAGGCGTGAGACGTTGAAGCGGTGATAGTGTGGCATGAAACATTGCGCTGGCCTGCATTGCGTACGCGTCAAAAGATGCGGACCAAGCGCGCGCGCTCCCCCGCGTCGTCATCGTCTAGCGCGCGACACCGCAAGAGCGCGCGCGGCGCCGATACGCTGTCGCCGCGCGAAAATGCAGAGTTGCGCACCGTCGCGCTCAAGGCCAAGTGGGTCGCGGCGCACCTCGACGGCACGCTGCAGCCTAGCCTCGACGCGTTCAATGCAAAAGCCACCGCGCGCGGGCGGACGCGCGTTCTCCAAGTGATAAAGGCGGCTGGAAGCATCACCCTCTCCGTACTCGTCGTCGTCGCATGCGTGTCCTGCGGCATCGAAAAGCCGCTGCTGCCTTCGCACTACGTCGTTAATAGCGAAGACGAGGCGCTGGAGTCGTGCCCACCAGGAACTGAGGCGTTCAACAACTCGACAAGCTACCCATGCAAGACGTGCTGGGCTCGCAAGTTGGCAGAGCGCGACGACACTGTTGACGGGCGTGTGCGCCTCCTTATGAAACCATACCGCCGCCTGTGCCCGCCGCGTGCATCTGGGTTCGAGCAGACGCCAGTGGGCTGGTTCTGGTGGCGGTGGAAGGAGCAGGGAGGCGCCTTCGACATTGTCAACACGAAGCATGTCATCACCAAGGCAGCGTGCTGCGCCAACACGGGCGCCCCCATCCTGCTGACTGGCCGCGGGATGAAAGACGCGTTTTCTCCCTCAGTTAACAACACGGACATGAGCATCAAGAATCCCGAGGACCACGTCGAGCCTTCGACGCTGCTCGTGTGTAAGGAGACGAATGTAAGCCAGGGCGACGCGATGCCCGTGCTCGCAGACTCATGGCTGTGCTTTATGACCGCGTCAGTGCGTGTGGCGACGCTGGTGGCGAGCGAGGCGGGACGAGCGGTGCTCGCGACGGAGCGCGCGTGCGAGGCGGAGCGTTGCAGCGCGAACCTGGGCAACCGCAACAATAAGCGCGCCAACGGTGTCACGGCACATTCTACGAAGGAAACCGCTGCATACGACAAACAGTGCTACGAGCTGGACATGTCTACGATTTGCCGTCAGGCGACACATAGCCACAAGGCGAACGATAAGAAAAAGGGCCGCGATGTGAGCGCTAACATAACAGGCGACCAGATGGCGGAGCGGTGGATCGCGCAGCCGTGGTGTGCCCTTAGCGGCGTTCTCTTCACCATAAACAACGGCCCCTTCCGCCCGTCCGTCGACCGCGTGACGCACGGTGTGTCGCATACGGCGAATGACACGCGGCTCGTGTGCCGTATCCTCAACTGCAACCCTTCGTGGACGCGCCGCACGTTTGTCGAGCTGCTGCTGGCGCAGACGCGTGTGGAGGTGCCGCCCGCGGCGCGCGCGGCGCTGGAGGCCGAGATCGCAGAACAGTAGCGCGCGCTGCCCGACGTGTCGTCCATCCTGGCGCGCATCGCGGCGGGGGCTAAGGCGTGATACGTTGAAGCGGTCATGGTGTGGCATGAAGCAGACGGAAATCCACGTCACGATTGCTACCCTGTCTGAGCGGGACCACTACTTATGCGAGATGGATGTGCGGACGTGTGGCCAAGCACTGTCGGAGCTCGCAAGCAAGCTCGCGCGCGCCATTAGCGCCCTGTGTCACGCGTGCATCACGGGTGCGCCGCCCGCGCCACCACCCGCCGCCGCATAGACAGCGGAGCCGCGTCCCGCGGCACCGAAACAATGCAACAGTATACGGCGCACCATTGACGACAGCAACGACGACAGCAATAGCAGCAACGATGTCTTTTGCTCACCACGCCCCCGCGGGGCGTGGCATAGCGCGTCAACCGCGTCTTTGTTGCGGAGTGCCTCGCGGCGTGGGCGAAGGCGTGAGACGTTGAAGCGTTCAGACGGTGTGGGCTGACGCAGACGCAAAGTGCCACCCGCGAGGCGCACTTTGATCGAGGCAGAGCTTTCAGCTGCGTAACGTGTAGACCCGTCGTTCATGCCACACGAGTTGGCGATTGGGAATCCCTGCACCCGAATTGTGTATCGCACGCCGAAAGAATGCCCAACGGACGCGCGCGCCGCCGCGCTTACGCGCGCAGGCAAGAGGAAGCCCTGCGGAGCGCTAGCCTAGAGGCCGAGGCGCAGCGTGCTGCCGCAGTCACAGCGGCGGCCGCGGCCGAGGCTGCCACGCGCGCGGCCCATGCCCTCGAGTGGCCGTCCCGCGTCGGCGCCCAGCTCGTGGACGGCACGCCCGCGGAGTGGGACGAGCCGCCGCTAATCGCCAAGCTGACCCCCGCGTCCGAGCGCATCCTTGGCATGACGTACGTCACGGGGCACAACACCGACGTGCGCGAGTGGGTCCCGAACGTGGACTGCCACAGCGGGATGCACTTTGCCGAGTCGCGCGTCGACCTGCCGCTGTGGCTCGCCTCGCGCCGCCAGTCGTCAGCGGAAAAGGACGCGTGGGTGCGGTCGGCGCACATCGTGGCGGCGTCGCCCCACGAGTACAGCGAGAAGCTCCGCAAGGGCCGCGCGCACGCGCTCGAGCTGGGGCCACGCTTGTCGGTCGAGCGGTGGTGCACGCTGTGGATGCGGTGGGCGGCGGCGCAGTCGGAACCCGCGTGGCGCGCGCTGCCGCACATTGAGAGCGGCGGGCAGCCCATCATCCGTGCGGAGCACACGGGCCACTATGCCGCGCTCGTCATCTTCCAACTGTCGCGGTTCAAGACGTGGCCCATCGTCAAGGACCTCGTGGCGTGGGGGTACGTCAAGGAGGTGCTCGAGAGCATCGGCCCCGTCACCGACGTCGACGCGCAGCTCCACATCGCGCTGGCGCCGCGCGGCATCGGGCTGCTGCTCAAGCACACGGACCTGGGCGTCCTCTCCCCGACGGCCGTGGACGCGGGGCTCGCGGTGGACCCGCGCGGCGCGTGGGCGGCACTGCCCCCAGCGGGTCGGACGGGCGCGCGCCTGCTGCGCGCGCTGGACGCGTGCCCCACCCTCGTGCTCGACCTCGTCGCGCCCGCGCCCGCCGACGTCCCGACTGCCGCGCTCCAGGCCGCGTACGTCAAGGCGATCATGAGCGAGTCGTTCCCTGTTCCGCGGATGAGCACGCACGACTGGCACGACAACGCGTTACTGCTCGCGCTCGAGCGCGCCGTCGCCACCAAGCATTCCGACGCCGCGCTCGCCGCGACGCTCTCGGTGCTGGCGCGCGCGCCACCGTCGGTGCTGGCGAAGGTGCCGACGACCACGATACGCGCCATTGCACAGATGGACGGCACCCTCGTGCCGCGCTATTTCAAAGGCGCGGCGGAGGCCGACCCCGCGGTGCGTGCCGCAGCGCGGACGCACGCGCGCCGCGTCGCCGCGCTCGTGAAGCGCACGTGCGTCGTCGACGCGGCGGTGGACAACGCCCGCATCGTGATCATGGTGGTCGCGGCGTTCCTGGCGGGCGCGGGCTTTGTCATGCTCCGCGCGACCTCGCATTGAATGTACTGAATGTACTGCTACGGAATGTACCGCGTCATGCTTTCAACCCTCGACTCCGTCGCCCTCGCGCGCGCGCTTGTGCCCCGCGGTGGCGCGCGGCGCGCCCACGTCGAGCGTCACGCGGTACGGCGTCGTCTGCGGCGCGCCGCACTGGCCGCACACGCACGGCCGCCCCACCGCGGCGCGCGCCACCATGTCGAGCGCGCAGCACAGCACGCGGTGCAGCGTGCACGCCGTCACGGCGACGGCGTCGCGGTCGCGCAGCGGCTCAAGGCAGAAGAGGCAGTCGCCCCCCGCGGCGAGCGCGGCGTCGACGGCGCCGCGGACGGCCGCCGCGGCCTCGGCGGGCGGCTCGGGGAGCCCGCGGACAAGCGCGCGCTCCTGGGCGGCGCGCGCCGCCACGATGCGCACGTCGACCTGCGCGAGCATGGTTGCCGCATCGTGGACGCCGTTGCCACTCGCGTCGACTGCAGCGACGAG
>Ga0302202_10005666_pt1 | contig 12655 bp, 8 predicted proteins | sample II_Bog_N3_3_FD_194579 | JGI IMG/M metagenome (GOLD analysis project Ga0302202, IMG submission 194579) | Peat permafrost microbial communities from Stordalen Mire near Abisko, Sweden - II_Bog_N3_3 | ecosystem: Environmental > Terrestrial > Soil > Wetlands > Peat | place: Sweden: Abisko, Stordalen...
CGTATAGAAACACGGTGGAGAAACAACATGCGTCGCAACCAACAACAGAAGCAAAAACCCTATGAATAAAAAAACGGAGATCAACCCTTGACACAGACGACCTTCTCATAGAAATCCCGTATTGCGACAGGTGGGCCGGCTCCCGCCACATTGAAATCGGCGGGGGTTTGCGCGGGGACATAAATGTGCCGCGCTTTGCGTGGTCGAGCCTACTTCTTAGGGACGGTGAGAGGGATTTCGAGGGTGCCGGCTTTGTTAGCAGCCGTGTCGAAGACGCCGGCGTGGAGGGTGAGCTGGCCGTGCGGGAGGTCGATGGGGAGTGAGAGGTTGATCGGCTTGCGGTAGAAGGCGGCGTATTGCTCGGGGGTGACGGTGAACTTGAAGGTTTGGCTGCGGGCCGCGACGAGCTTCCCATAGAAATCGAAGGCTCCAAGGTCGAGTTCGATGTTTGCGGTGCGAGTGCCGTCGGGCGTCTCGGTGAGGGCGATCTGGGTGGGATCGAGGGCGAACGTCGTGTTGTAGGGAGCGGCTTTGGCGTGAGCGGGCTGTGCGGAGGATGTGTTGAGTTCTACGTGTAGGTCGAAGAGGATCTGGGTCGAGGGAAGCGCGCCGAGACGCATGGGGCCTTGGATCATCTGCTGCCTGAGGACGGCATCGGGTGGTTGGGGCTGCTCATCGTTGTAGCCGGGGCGGTAGCGAAGGTGAAGATCAGTGCGGGAGAGCTTGATGGTGATGGCGTGGTAGTGGCCATCTTCGATGGGGCGCGGCGGAACAAAGGACAGGGTGTAGCCGTGGAGCGTGTCGTCGACGATGTCAGCGATTGTGCCCTTGTAGTCATTGGAGTTAGTGAAGGCACCGCCCGTCTGATCGGCGACGTCGACCCTCATCAGTTCTGCCATGTTGTTGATCGTGTGGACGCCGCGAACGTCAATGGGGCTGATGGCGATCTGTTCGCGGGTGAAGATGTCGTAAGTGTCCATGAGGCGATGAACGAGAGTCATATCCCGGATTCCCCAGGACAAACCGCCATCGTGGACGATCAAGGGTGGCGAACCTTGCAATACCCACATCAGGTTCTTGGCGCCATGGACACCAGCGACGTAGTCGGCAATCTGATTGGCGGCGGTGATGGCGTCAGGAAGTCCCGATCCGGGCTCGGGGCTCCATTCGGGATCGAGATTTTCGACGGCGGAAGCTGCTGACGCACCGTCGGTCGTGAATCCCTGGAGCAGCCGCAGGCCTTTGCTTGGCGACAAGTTAAAGATTGCGACGATGGTTCCGGTCGGCATGGTGCGGAAGTAGCTGGCGATGTATTGCTTTGATCGCTGTAGGTCTGCCGGAGTGGAGGCAATGCGGTCGAGGAGGAAGATCTGGACGGGGCCGTTGGCGGGCAAGGCTGTGGAGTTGGTGTAGGTGTTACGCGGGACGGTGCGTGCGGGTGCGGGAGTGGTGATCTTGTCGTATTCGTAGAAGCTGCGGATGGGTCGGGGGTTGCCGTCTTCAAGGATGGTGAAGTCGGATTGTTTGAGGCCGCGGACGGGCTGGCCTTTGTCGTCGGTGACGAGGACATCGACGATCGTTTCGCGGGAATAGACGCGGATGGTGGGAGCGGCGGGCGCGGATGGGTTCTGGCTTACAGCGAAAGATGGCAAGATGAGAACCGCAGCAGAGAGAAGGCTCAGCTTGCCGAGGCGCACGTTGGGTTCTCCCGTGTCCCGCAGACAATGCATGCTGCATTTTGCTGGGATGATTCTATTGCATCTTGCGAACCGCCTGCGATGTCGGGGTTGTGCCCCTGAATCGGCATTTTGGGAAACTGAGAATTTTCCCCGTCGCTGACTGGCGGAATTCGTCTGAAACGGGTGCCCAGATAACTTTGCAGCGTTGCCTCCGCCAGGCGGCGGCATAACTTTGCAGGGGTGACGGCATACCATTGCAGCCAGCAGCCGGTGCGCTCAAAGCGGACAATTTCCTGATCCATTCGACAGATAAGCAGCCAATCCGGTTCGATGTGAGCGTCGCGGTAGCCCGACCAGTCGTTCTTGAGGGCATGGTCCTTGCACCGAGGAGGCAATGGTTGGTCGTCAATCAGGAGTGCCAGGACTTCGCGCAGTTTGTCAGGTCCTAGCCTCGTTTCTGGGCAAGCTTAACATCACGGTGAAATCGGGTGGAATACTCGGGAACGCGCGTCGACATCATTATCTTCCTTGAGCTTGGAAAAGTTTTTGTAAAAGCAGATGGCTCGGAAGCCACCTACGCCTCCGAGCCATGCCGGGGTCTTCCAAAGGAAGTCAGTCCAGAATCTATCCAGTTAGCTCAGGCAGAACAGAGAAGCGTAATCATCCCTGAGTGTTTGTGGTCCGGCCTTGTGTCGGGCCTTCAGCCCTCTGGCTCTTTGGTTTCTGTAACCTAGGCCTTCGGCCTAGGCTGGTATGTGTCGCGCTTTCAGCGCTGAAGGCCGAGGCCGGTATGTGTCGGGCTTTCAGCCCTCTGGCTCTTTGGCTTCTGTAACCTAGGCCTTCGGCCTAGGCTGGTATGTGTCGCGCTTCAGCGCTGAAGACCCAGGCTGGTATGTGTCGGGCTTTCAGCCCTCTGGCTCTTTGGCTTCTGTAACCTAGGCCTTCGGCCTAGGCTGGTATGTGTCGCGCTTTCAGCGCTGAAGGCCGAGGCCGGTATGTGTCGGGCCTTCAGCCCTCTGACTCTTTGGTTTCTGTAACCTAGGCCTTCGGCCCAGGCTGGTATGTGTCGCGCTTTCAGCGCTGAAGACCCAGGCTGGTATGTGTCGGGCTTTCAGCGCTGAAGGCCGAGGCACGATTGTTGCCCAGTTGAGCTACCTGCGGCGGAGGATCTGGCGGGGGAGGCTGGAGCCGGTGGCGAGCAGGGTAAGGGCGGCGGCCGCGGCCCAGGCGAGGCTGGCGATGGCGATGGTGAGGATGTCGCGCGAATGGGTGGAGACGGGCGGCAGGAGATGAGCCGCAGTGGCGGTTGCGGCGAAGGCGACCAGCGCGGCGGTGAAGGCGCGGGCGAGTTCGGCGAACTCGAGGTGCGCAAGCGAGACCAGGCGTTTGCGATGCAGAAGGATGGCGAGCGATGCGGTCTGAGCGAGAATGCCGATGTCTGAGGCGACGGCCAGTCCGCGGAGTCCGAAGGCGTGGAAGAAGCTGGCGTACATGGGGACCGAGATGAGGGTGATGAGAGTGCCGGTGATGGCGGGGGTTCTGGTGTCGCTGGCGGCGTAGAAGGCGCGCGCGTAGATGCCCTGCACAGCCCAGAGGGCGAGGGTGACGGAGAGAATGGCGAAGAGCTGGGTGGTGGCTACGGCGTCGTCATGGTTGAAGCGGCCGCCGCGGAAGAGGTCCATGAGCCAGGGGGCGAGGGCGATCATCCAGGCGGAGACGATCATACCGACGGCGAAGAGGCGCGATACGGAACGGGCGACAGAGGCGGAGAAATCGTGGGCGCGGCGCTGCTGGAAGAGTGAAGCGAAGAAGGGCAGCGAGGCCGCTCCCGCGGCGGGGCCGATGATGTTGAACGGCGCGTTGAAGAGGTTTTTTGCGGTGGTGATGAAGGTGATGCCGCCGACCTGGATGGAGCCGAAGTATTTAAGGAAGATGCCGTCGAACATGACCAGCGAGACGCCGATCATCAGCGGTAGGGAGAGCTTGAGCCACTCCAGGAAGGCCGGATCGCGGAAGCCGATGATGGGGTGATAGCGCAGGCCGATGCGGAAGGCGCCGAGCGAGTTGAGCAGCGCGGAGCCGAGGATGACGCCGGCGAGGACTCCCCAGGCGAGGGAATGGATGCCTTGGTGGCCGTCGTGGATGCGGTTGTGCAGGAAGAGCGCGCCGGCGATGATGCCGACGTTGTAGATGATGGGCGTGAAGGCCTGGTAGAGGAAGATCTTGCGCACCTGCAGGCGCGAGCTCATGACGCTGCCGATGAAGAAGAAGAGCTGGGCCGGCAGTATGAGACGGGTGAGCGAGACGCAGAGGTCGGCGCGGATGGCGTCGTGGCGGAAGCCCTTGTTGGCGAGCCAGACGTATTGCGGTGCGAAGATTTCGCCGAGCAGGACGCCGGCGCCGAGGACGACGAGCATGGTGGTGAGGATGACGGAGAGCGCGCGGTCGGCGCCTTCATCATCCCCGGCGACGAGGTAGCGGTTGAGGATGGTGATGACGGAGATGGAAGCTGCGCCGCCGATGAGGAAGTAGTTGAGCAGGTCAGGGAGGGTGAAGGCGGCCTGGTAGGCGTCCTGCTCGATGCCCGCGCCCCAGAGGTGGTTGACGTACTTGATGCGGATGAGGGCGAGGAGGCCGGAGGCGAAGGAGGACAGCATCAGCAGGATAGCGGCGGAACCGGCGGTGTGCTGTTTGCCGGGGGCGCGCGGGGCTGGGGGCTGCGCTTCGAGCGAGGGCGGGAGACTCATCGGGATACTACGATTCTAAGGGGAAAGCGAGAAGACAAAGGCAAAGGCGAATCACAGAGTACACAGAGGAGAAGAGAGATCACGGAGAGGGACCTGGGCCTTCGGATCAGGACAGCGGCGCGAGTGGAGTGGGGCTATTCGGATGGGTTGGAGGGAGGGTCGAAGGAGAATTCGCCGGGCTGCATCTTTTTTGCGGCGTGGCGCTGGGCGCGGATGGATTGGATGGGCAGATGCTTCTTGGCGGGGCTGGGCGCTCCGACGGGGCGGCCGAGCATCGCGGCCAGGGCTTCCAGCTCGCGACGCAGGCTGCGCAACTGCGCGGCGGTGGGTCCAGGGCCGGCGTCGCCCAGCAGGGAAAGCTGCGGCTCCTTCTGCTTGAACTCGGACTTGAGCACCGCCCGTGCGCCGGGGATGGTGTAGCCCTCGTCCTTCAGCAGGCTCTTGACGCGGAGGGCCATCTCCACGTCGCGGCGGCGGTAGAGACGCTGGCCGGTGCCGCCCTTGTTGGGCTTGAGTTGGGGGAACTCACTCTCCCAGAAGCGGAGGACGTAGGCGGGAACCTCGCAGAGGCGGGCGACTTCGCCGATGCGGAAGTAGAGCTTGTCCGGGATATCGGACGCGGACGCGCCGGTGCCATGCGCGGTCTTACGGGTTGGTGCGTTGTGTCCCATTCCAGACTCGAACCGTCCCCTCGAAATCCAGAGCTGAAATACTAAACCCGAAATCCTTGAATTGAAAGGACCATCCGGAAACGGTCCATAACAGTGTATCGAGTTTGCAGGAATTCGGGGCGGACAGGTCCAGTTCGTGGCGATCCATCATGGCCGGGGGGGATAGGTCGGGCTTTCAGCCCTCTGATTCTTATGGATCGCCCAGTCATGGGGCTTCGCCCCATGCTGGTATAGGACGCGCCTTCGGCGCTTTTGAAGCAGTCGTCTGAGCGAAGCAGAGGATCCTCTACCGCGATTCTTCGCGTTCGATAAGCAACAGCGACAGCAAAGGCGGAATGCGGGGATTCTTCGCTACGCTCAGAATGACAAGCGAATTCAGGGGCGGAATGACAAGCCAATTCGGGGGCAGCAAAGGCGAAATGCGGGGATTCTTCGCTGCGCTCAGAATGACAAGCGAATTCAGGGGCAGGATGACAAGCCAATTCAGGGGCAGCGAATTCCGGGGCAGAATGACAAGCAAAAGAGGCGCGAGAACGACTAGAAGGGGTTGAGTTTGCCGAGGCCCTTCTTGGGTTTGCGCTTGCTGGAGGATGTGTCGGATTTGTCGATGTCTGCCTTGGCCTTCTTGCCGTCAGCCGGGGGAGCCTGGGCAGCAGGCTGGGTTCCGGGCTTGACCTCGTTGATGGCGTCGGGAGCGACGGCCGGCTTCTCGATCGGGGCCAGCGCGGTGTTATTGGGCGGCGCAACCGGCTTGATCCCGCCCATGGGATCGGGTGCCGGGATTGCGGCGGCGGGGGCCGGCGCAGCGGCAGCAGGAGTGGTGCCGGGGAAGGCAGGAGGCTGAGCCGGCGGCGTAATGGGAGCCTGGGATTTCGAGTTCGAAGACGGCTGCACAATCTCCACACCCAAGGAGGCGCCCGAGGAGGATGTGCCGGAGTTGTCTGCGGCGGGAACGTCCTGGAAGGACATGGGCTGGGCCGGGGGTGCTGACTGAGCCGGGTCGGTTGCGGCGGCTGGAGCGATTGGCTGGCCCTGGCGCGGCGCTGCGGCGGACGGGTTCATGGCGGTGTTGAAGTCAGCAACGGACTGGCGGACGACCTGCGGCGCCAGCGTGGGCTTGGCGTCTTCCAGCGGCGGTTCGCCTATGGTGGCGGCCGGGACGGTGTCTGCCTGGTGCAGGAACAGGAGGGTGGCGCGCTTGGACAGCGTGTACTGACCGCGGCTGTTCTCCAGGGCGACGCTGGCGGCGATCTGTTCTGCTGTGGGAACCGGGATAGGCAGCCCCATGCCAACGATGCGGTCGCGTGCATCCTCCACGTGCGGTGCGGCGGAGTGCTCCAGCACGACTTTGCTGTAGGCCGCATAGGCCTCGTCTTCGTAGACCTTCTGCAGCCGTGCCTTGCCGGCCTCGGGCAGCTTGAGTCCGCGGACGAACCTGGACTCGGCCTCGTAGGCGTCGCCGACGGCCACCAGGACCTCGTCCATGTGGCTGTAGAGCGGGTAGGTATCGATGACGGTCTGGTAACGGGCGATGGTGGCAGGCCAGTTGGAGTGGGTGGAGTAGAAGTTTGCGATGTCGGCCTCGCGGGAGGCGAGCGTCTCCTGTACCTCGCGCAGGCGCTGGCGGGCCTGGGGCACCAGCGGCGAATCGGGGAACTGCTGCAGCATCAGGCGGTACTCCTGCTCGGCGTGGGTGGTGGCGGTGTAATCGCGGTCGGGCTTGTCCATCTCCTTGAAGTAGATGTCGCCGATCCGCATCTGGGCCTCGGCGGCTTCGGGCGCGTTGGGGAAGAAGGTGATGAAGTCCTTGTACTCCTGCTCGGCCTGGGTGAGGGCCGCGGTGCCGCCCTCCTTGAACCAGCTATCGGCGATGGCCAGCTTGGCGTGCATCATGTACTGCGACTCAGGGTATGTATTCAGCAGGGTCTGGAGGTCGAGGCGACCGACGTCAAAGCGTCCATGCTTGATGGCGTCCTCGGCCTTGTCGAAGAGCTGCTTGTCGGGGATCTTGGAGTCGATCCCCTCCAGACCATTGGTCTTCTGGACCTTCTTGACTTCCTTCTTGGTGTCCTTGGTCTGGACGACCTTGTCGTCCTTCTTGCTGGCCTTGGCGGGCTTGCGATTGCTGATGACGGCGCCCGCCGGGGCCTGGGCGGCCGCTGCCGGCTGTGCTGCGGCGGGGTCGCTGGCAGCAGGAGCATCCTGCGCGCGCAGGCAAATGGGGGATGCAAGCAGAACCGCCAGGGCGAATCCAGCAGCCAGGACTGCGCACGCCGATATTCCGCGCGACGGTGCCGCGCCGCGGCCGGTGCAGAAGCAGGGAACTGGAGAGAAGGAACGAGCCTGGGTGCTGAGGGTGCAGTCTTCGGTGGTGCGTTGCGTCATGCGGGAAACTCCATCTGCCGCGTGCTGGGGACCGCTGGCTGGCGCGCACCGGGCGATGTGCGTGCCGCCCCTTTATTCTAGAGCAATCCGGGGGATTGCGTGGCCTCGGCAGGGGTGGAGTGGGCGGCTTTTCTTGGCGAAAAGCTCGCTGCGAAACGTGGGACGGGCTATGCCGCGGGTGCAGCGGCGCGGGCGATGCGCAGGAACTCGACGGCATTCTGCTCGGCACGCCCCTTTTCGAAGATGGCTGAGCCGGCGACCAGCATATCGGCTCCTGCTTGGACGACGGAGGCGACGGTGTCGTGAGCGACGCCGCCGTCGACTTCGATACGGAAGTTCAGGCCCATGTGTTCGCGGAGTTCGGCCAGGTGGGCGATCTTGTCCAGCGCGAGCGGCAGGAACTGCTGGCCGCCAAAGCCGGGGTTGACGCTCATGACGAGCACATAGTGGACCATGGGCAGGATTTCGATGAGCGTTTCTACTGGGGTGGCGGGGTTGAGGACGACACCGGGCAGGCAGTTGTTCTCGGCGATGTGGGAGAGCGTGCGATGCAGGTGGCGGCAGACCTCCTGCTGGACGGAGATCATGTCCGCGCCGGCCTGGGCAAAGGCGGGGATGAAGGCGTCGGGGTCTTCGATCATCAGATGGCAATCGAGCGGCAGCGTGGTGATGGGGCGCAGGGCCTTGACCACGGGCGGGCCAAAGGTGATGTTGGGGACGAAGTGGCCGTCCATGACGTCGACGTGGACGATGGTGCCGCCGCCGCGGGTGGCAGCGGCAACTTCGTCGGCGAGGTGGGCGAAGTCCGAGGCGAGGATGGAGAAACAGAGATCGATCATAAGGGCGGTTGTTCGTTGCTCGTTGAACAGCAGGTGCGCTGGGGGAAGTGTATCAGCGCGGGGATCGGGGGTTCATCGGTGGACCGTTATGCGCGTTCCTGACGCGGACGCTGATGCGGAGATCGATCCATCGAGCCTGAGCGAGCAGGCGTTGGACTCCAGCGGACGGCCCGACAGCGGCAGCCTGCTGGAGTCGGATCGGTCTGGTGCGAGATACGACGGAAACGATTATGCCCTGAACCGCAACTTCGGGACCTATCTCATTCTCCATTGATCTCCCGGCGGTGGGTTTCGGCGATGGGTTTGGGTTCGCCGAGGGCGAGGCGGGCGGCGCCGTTGAGGATGCGGCGGATGGGCCATGCTGATTCGCTGTCTTTGCGGGGAAAGAAGACTTCGCCGGCGCGCTGCTTTTCCGGGCGGTAGTACCAGCGGCGAAGGAGCGAGAGGTGGTCGCTGAGGGTGGCGATGTCGGTTGGCGCAGAGGCTTGTTGTTCGAGGGCGGCGATGAGGGCGGCGGCGCGGAGTTCGGGGCTTACGGCGGGGCTGAGTGGCCTGGGTTCAGTGGCTGGAAGGCCAGGAGCAGTCGCTGCGGCATGGGATTCGTCGGGGTCCTTCGACTCGCTGCGCTCGCTCAGGATGACGGAGTTTTTATCCGAAGAGGATTCTTCAAGAGGGATGGCCTGAAGCATGAGGGGTTGGGCGAACAGGGAGCTGCCGACGGAGGATTGTTCTTTGACGGCGCGGATGCCGAGGGTAGAGAGGTGCGCGGGGCCTAGAAGGCAGCCGCCATGCAGCAGGAAGATCGCGGCGTGATCCTCTGTTCCCTGCTCCCGGTTCTCTGTTCCCTGCGATGCTCTTTGCACGAGGATGGAGCGGAGGTTGGGGATGCGTGCGACAAGTTCGTCGGCGAGGGCGATGGCGGCTTTGACCTTCTGCAGTTGGGCGTGGAGTTCGGCGGCGCGCTCGAAGTCGAGGTCGGCGGAGGCCTGGTCGCGCTGGGCGGTGAGCGGGGCGAGCATGGAGTCGCCGTGGGTTTGGAAGAAGGCGTGGACTGCGTCGGCCTCGGCGGCGTAGGCGGCGGTGCCGGCTGGTGTGCAGGCCTGGTTGCATGGCGCCAGGCACTTGTTCATCTCCTGGTAGACGCAGCCGGGATGCTCCGGATACGGAGCGAGGTCCTCGTAGCAGCGGCGGAGTTTGAAGAGGTCGAGGACGGCGTCGCAGTAGCGGTCGGCGGCGGCGCGCGAGGGGAACGGGCCGTACATGTGGGCCAATGAGCGTTTGGCGAGGCGGTTGGTGGAGTAGACGCGCGGGTAGGCATTGTCCGCGGTGAAGCGGAGGAAGAACGGGGTGCGGAGCTTGAGGCGGCGGCGGGCTTCGTCGAGGCCGAAGACGGAGGCGGAGGCGTGGTAGAGAGCGAGGGTGGACTCGAACTCGGAGCCGGTGACGGTGTAGTCGATGCGGGCGACGCGGTCGCGGAGATTCAGCCGCTTGGACTGCGAGTCCGGCGGGGCGAGGATGCGGGTGATGCGGCGGCGGAGGTCGGCGGCGCGGGTGAGGTAGGGCTGGGCCTCGGCGCTCGGGCCATGCAGCGCGAAGACGCCGGGGAGCGCGGGGAGCGCGCGCAGGATTTCGGGCGCGGTCTCCGGTGAGAAAGTGAGCGAGTGCTCGAAATGGAAGGGCGCGGCCACAGTCAGAATTGTAGCCGCGGGCAGTTGCGCTGGCTCCGCGGCTAGTACCCCTGAGTCTGAAATCGCGAGTGCGGGCGGGAGCGAAATGCGGGGATTCTTCGCTGCGCTCAGAATGACAAAGCGGTAAGAATGATGGCGTGCCTTCAGACTTGGGACACTAGTCGATCTTTACCTTCAGTTCTGTGCCGGTGTAGTTGACGGTGCGGTCGCTAGTGTCGGTGGTGGCTTCGCCGGCGCCGTGGGCGGGGCGGGCGGCGACGATGTGGAAGGTGGTCTGCTGCGGCATGTTGGGGTAGGTGCCGCTGCGCGCCCCGAAGGTGAGGGTGCGGTCGGCGTCGGACCAGGTGAGGGTGGTGGTAGCGTGGGCGCCCTTCTCGTAGTCGTAGTTGTCGCCCTCGTCGTTGTAGAGGGTGAAGCTGCCGTTGGCGCCGGGATAGATGCGGAGCTCGATGGGTCCGTTCGGCTTCTCGTCGGCGTACTCCTCTTCCGGCCCGAGGGGCAGGATGGAGCCGGCGCGCACGTAGAGCGGGAGGCGCGTGAGCGGCGCGGCGGCCTGCAGGTGCTGCCCGCCGGTGAGCTTCTCGCCGGTCCAGAAGTCGTACCAGGTCGTGTCCTTCGGCAGATAGACACGGCGGCTGGTGGCGCCGGCTTCGGTGACGGGATTGACCAGAAGCGCGGGGCCGAACATGTACTCCGTCGCGTCGTTCCAGGTGAGCGGGTCGGCGCGGAAGTCCATGGGCAGCGCGCGCATCACGGTGTAGTCGTCGGCGGAGACGCGCCAGGCGAGCGAGTAGATGTAAGGCATCAGACGATAGCGGAGCTTGTCGAAGGTGAGCAGCGTGGGCTCGACCAGCGGGTAGCTCCACAGCTCGTTGTTGGGGCGATGGCCGTGGGTGCGGAAGACGGGGCAGAAGGTGGCGAACTGGTACCAGCGGGTGTAGAGCTCCTGGTACTCCGGAGTGGTGGTATCGCCGAGGGGATGATAGCCGCCGCCATCGGTGGTCCAGTAGGGCAGGCCGGAGAGCGTGTAGTTAAGCCCGGCGGGAATCTGGCGGGCGAGCGCCCAGAAGCTCTGGTAGACATCGCCCGACCAGACGGTGCCACCGACGCGCTGCGAGCCGAGGAAGGCCGAGCGCGTGAGCAGGAAGACGCGCTTCTGGTCGGTGGTCTTGCGCCAGTTCTCCTGCACGCCCTGGTTGTGCAGCAGCGGGTACACATTGGTGTAGGTCGCTCCGTTACCAATGGCGATGGTGCGAGAGTTCAGGATGGCGTCGCCCAAATGCGGGGAGTACTCCTCGGGCTCGGCCGAGTCGAGCCAGAAGGAGTCCCAGCCCATGGCGAAGAGTTTGCCGGGGAGGTTGTCCCAGTACATCTGGCGGCCCTGGGCGCTGCTGGCGTCGTAGACGTGCGCGTTCGAGATGAGCAGGTTGGCGGCGTCGAGCTTCTTGTAGGTCTCGGAGGCGGGGTCCATCAGGCCCCAGGCGGAGATCATGGTGTGGATGTGCTCGTCGTGGAGCTTCGCCAGGTAGGTGGGAACGTCGTGGTAGTTCTTGTTGAAGATGGGGTCGCCTTCATGCTCCCACCAGTACCAGTCCTGCACGATGGTGTCGACGGGGATGTGCTCGGTGCGGTAGCGGGCGGCGATGGTCTGGATCTCGTCGAGCGAGGTGTAGCGGTCTTTGGACTGGATGAAGCCGTAGGACCAGCGCGGCATCATGGGCACATGGCCGGTGAGCGAGCGGTAGTCGTGGACGATCTGGTCGAACTCCGGGCCATAGAGGACGAAGTAGTCGGCGCCGTCTCCGGAGAGGGTGTCGAACTTCAGCTCCAGCGGGAAGCGGTTGTCCATGTACGTCTGGCTGGCGGAGTTCCACAGGATGCCGTAGCCGTGGGTGGAGACCAGCACGGGAATGGCGATGTCGGTGTTGTTCTGCGCCAGCTCGACGGTTGAGCCGCGGTAGTTGAAGAGGCCGCCCTGGTGCTGGCCCAGACCGTAGAGGGCTTCGGTGGCGTCGGGCGAGAAGCGGTCGACGACGTGGTAGGTGGGCTGGCCGTTGAGCGTGACCGCTGTGTAGGTGCGCGGAACGTTGCCGGCTTCGCGCAGGAAGCTCTTGCCGTCGGGCGTGGCGAAGCTGAGGTTGCCGTGGGCGAGATCGAGCGAGACGGTCAGGGCGGCGGTCTTCAGCGTGGCGCGCTTCGCGTCCTGGGCGAAGTCGAAGTGCGTGCCGGGGCAGGATTGCGCTGCGGGCAGCAGCCAGGGCTGGGCGAGCGTGGCGTCGCCCCCGTTGGGGCGCGTGACGACGTGGACGATGGCGTCGGTGCAGACTGTGACGCGGAGTGTCTCAGGCCCGAGGGTGGCGTCGAAGCCGGTGGCGGATGGCGTGACGTGGGCGGCTGGCGCAGGCGGAGGAGTCTGGGCGAAGGCGCTGGCGGATGCGGCGAAGGTTAGAGCGACGAGAAGAGTGCGCGTCGAGAGCATGTACTTTTCTAGTCGAGTTGCGCGAAGAAAGCGAGGGAGTGTGGATTTCCTGATGGTATGCAGACGTTCGATGTGTCGGGCCTTCGGCCCTCGGATTCTCGGAGGGCCGCCTACCTAGGCCTTCGGCCCAGGCTGGTATGTGTCGGGCCTTCGGCCCTCGGGTTCTC
>Ga0302202_10005688_pt1 | contig 12636 bp, 10 predicted proteins | sample II_Bog_N3_3_FD_194579 | JGI IMG/M metagenome (GOLD analysis project Ga0302202, IMG submission 194579) | Peat permafrost microbial communities from Stordalen Mire near Abisko, Sweden - II_Bog_N3_3 | ecosystem: Environmental > Terrestrial > Soil > Wetlands > Peat | place: Sweden: Abisko...
CGGAGTCTGACACCGATCTGCTAGTCGATACGCTGGTTGAGAACGCGACCGTGAACCGTGCAACGCTGCCGTCGCTGGCGGCGCATGAGTCTATCGTCTCCAAGGTGGATGAGGTTGTCTTCTTCGGAAAGAGCGTCTACAAGGCCGAGGCCGCAGTGCGCATGGTGCGCAAGTCCACGGGCGGTCCGATGGAAGAGTCTCGACAAATTATGGTGCTGAACGGAAAGACGATTGCGCCGAATGAGCAAGCTCGCCTGCCCTTCGATTTTGTCGACGACTTCGATGACTTTCAGACCGAGTTCTTCAGCCCCCAGCATCGCCGCTGCTACAACTTCGCGCTGGTGCCGCATGCAAATCGAAGCGCGCCTCTTGAGCTCTCCATCACTCCCCGTGCCGACGCTGCCGCGCAGCTCCCATGCGCGCTCGCTCAGAAGGGGCTTGCCGGCATGGTCCGTATCGATCCTTCCGCGGATCAATTGACGCATCTGGAGTTTACCCTTCCGGTCGCGGCTGCTGAGCCGATCCATCATCCCACGTTTCTCGCGGCCGATTATTCCCCCGCCAAGGTGGGCAACAAGACCTTCTGGCTGCCCACCACCGTGATTGCGCACTGGGTAGGCGGGGCCGACAGAAAGACGCCGTTTGCGTGGGTCTCGCGCTACTCGGATTACCACCAATACACGGCCAGCGTTACGATCTCTCCGGTTGAATCGGAGCCGGATGCTCCGCCAGTCTCATCCCAATGATTGGCTGTGACTAGTCGGGAACGGTCCAGCCGGCGATGGTGCTGGCCATGGTGATCTTGTCAGCGGAGGCGCCGCTGGTGGCGCTGGCGAAGGCGGGGAAGGCGGCGCGGACGCCGGCGGAATCGGCCCAGACGGGAATGTCTTCGATCTTGTAGTGGTAGGAGACCTGGGTTTCGGGGAAGCCGTTGGCGGGCGCGGGCGGGGTGAAGCTATCTATGGTGGTGATGACGCGGTGGCCGTAACAGAAGCGGGGCGCGACGCGGGCCCCGGCGGGCGTCGTGTCATAACGGCTGACGCGGATGGTCTGCTCCGACGAGACGGTGAGCAGTTGCGCGTCGACCAGCGCGTTCATCTGCTTCAGTTCGACGGGGTCGCCGGTCTCGTAGGGGAAGTGCGGCGCATTGGGCAGCAGGCACTCGGGATGTTCGAGGAAGTGGGCGTTGAGGACGGCGGTGAAATTTGCGGGCGTGGGCTTGGTTTTGGAGTCGCAGGCTGAAGCGGCGACCAGCAGCGCAGCGCCGGCGAGCAGGGCAGCGAGTTTCGGAACGGAGAGCATGAAGGTACCTCAATTGCAATTCTGCTTTGTTGGATGCAATCCTGGCCCTGCTGCCGCGACGGGCGTGGGCAGGCTTAGTAGAAGTCGGCGCAACTGAGGAAGTAACCGCAGGTGCGGCAGACCAGCTTGCAGCGGTGGTCGGTGAGGCGCGAGGAGCAGGTGGGGCAGAAGACGGAGTGGTGCTCTCCGGTTGCGATGGGGCACTGGCCGGGTTGCTGATCGGGTGCGTTCGGGTTGGCGGGGTGCGATTCTTCCGTCTGCATAAGGGATAGCGTAGAGCATGGGCGTCGGAATTTCATATCCCTTTCCGGACGCGACGCGACGAGCGGGCATCCGATAAGGTACCGTTTGTATTGGCACCTTCCGAAAGCAGCCAAAATCACAGGAGACGAATATGGACCGCAGCGCGAGTGCAGTTTGGAATGGCAGTCTGAAAGAGGGCAAGGGCACGATCTCCAGCCAGAGCGGAGCCCTAAAGGATATGCAGTACAGCTTTGCGGCGCGGTTTGCCGAGGGCGTGGGGACGAATCCGGAGGAGCTGATTGCGGCGTCACACGCGGGCTGCTTCACGATGGCGCTGAGCGCGGAGTTGGGCAAGGCGGGCTTTACGCCGGACTCGATTGAGACGACCGCGGTGGTGACGCTGGACCTGCACGACAAGCCGACCGTGACCAAGAGCCATCTGACGACCAAGGCGAAGATTCCGGGGATCGACAAGGCGAAGTTCGACGAGATTGCCGCCGGCGCGAAGGCGGGATGCCCGATTTCGCGGCTGCTGGCCGCAGCGGAGATCACGCTCGACGCGACGCTGGTGTAGCGTATCGGTTGAAAAACACAGCGACCACGGATTTCGCGGATAAGCACGGATTAAGGCGAGGACGAACCGTCTTATCCGTTTTCATCCGTAGAATCCGTGGTCGCTTTGCGTCGCGATCAGTGGGAGTGGCTGTGGCCGTGGTGGTGATGGTGGTCGTGGGGACCGACGGCTTCGAGCACGGGTGGGGCGGAGCAGCCGTGGGTGGTCTCGCAGCCGCGAATCTCGAACTGGATGGTGGTGTGGGTGATGCGGAACCCTTCGCGCAACGCACAATTGATGGCGTCCAGGATGCTGGTGCATTCGGAGACAGGCATCTCCGGAATGCAGACATGGCTGGCGAGCGCGTGGGAGGCTGAGCCGAGCGACCAGACGTGGAGATCGTGGATGTCGACGACGCCAGGGATCTGCATGAGAGCGGTGCGGATGTCGGTGAGTTGCAGACCGCGCGGCGTGCCCTCGAGCAGGATGTTGAGGGTCTCGCGGACGATGGAGACAGAGCTCCAGACGATCATGGCGGCGATGCCCAGGGAGAGTACGGGGTCGATCCACATGATGCCGGTGAAGAGGATGGCAACGCCGCCCACGATGACGGCCGCGGTGGAGAGCGTGTCGCCGAGCATGTGCAGGAAGACGCTGCGGATGTTCACATCGCCGGAGAACTTCCAGAGCAGGCCGGCGATGGCGCCGTTCATCAGGACACCGGCAGCGGCGACGGCCATCATCAACCTCGGCTGGACGGCGACTGGCGTATAGAGGCGATGTATGGCGGAGATGCCGATCCACGCGGCCAGCACGATGAGGGTGAGGGCGTTGACGAAGGCGGCGAGGACGCCGGCGCGCTGGTAGCCAAAGGTCTTCTGGTCGGTGGCCGGGCGGGTTTGGAAGTAGACGGCGGCGAAAGAGAGCAGGATGGCGAGGAGATCGCTGACGTTGTGCCCGGCCTCGGAGATGAGCGCCAGGGAGTGTGCGCGCATGCCGAAGTAGAAGGTGGCCAGGACATAAGCCGCAGTCAGCGCCATGGAGAGCTTGAGGACCCGCTGCATTTTGCGATTTGGGCCAGCGACCATGTGCATGGGTTGAGTATACGAGGTTCGCGGTCCAAGGATCGAGGGTGGGTCTGAGGTGGTTGGGGATTGACGATATACTGGTTGTTGCTCATGAAATCGACTTTTTACGACTCCGCCGATATTTCGTTGAAACAAAAAGACACTCAACGTCCCGCCGATGCGATGGGGCATCCTCTTGATTTAGGGGATGGCCGGAGAGTGCGGTCCACGACGGTGCTGTGCGTGCGCCGGGGCGACAGCGTGGTGATGGCGGCCGACGGACAGGTGACGCTGGGTTCGAGCGTAATGAAGGCGTCTGCGAAGAAGATTCGGCGGCTGTATCAGGAGAAGGTGCTGGCGGGGTTTGCGGGATCGACGGCCGATGCGTTCTCGCTGTTTGGGCGGTTCGAGACCAAGCTGGAGCAGTATGCGGGCAACCTGAGCCGCTCCGCGGTGGAGTTGGCGAAGGACTGGCGGACCGACCGGATGCTGCGGCATCTGGAGGCGCTGCTGATTGTGACCGACCTGACCGCGACGTTCGTGCTGAGCGGAAACGGCGACGTGATCGAGCCAGACGAGGGGATTGTGGCGATCGGATCGGGTGGGAGCTACGCGCTGGCTGCGGCGCGGGCATTGATGGAGAATACCGAACTGAGCGCGCGGGAGATTGCGGAGAAGAGTTTGAAGATCGCGGGACAGATTTGTATCTATACGAATGACCAGGTGACGGTGGAAGAGCTGAAGAAAGCCTAAGAGTTCGCGGCGGCGCAAATGCGGGGATTCTTCGCTGCGCTCAGAATGACAAGCGGAAAATCTGTGGTGGGATTGAGGAACAAGTGATGGCGATTTATTTACCGGGGACGGCGGAAGACCAGGCCTTGGCGCTGGATGAGATGACTCCGCGCGAGATTGTGGCGGAGTTGGATAAGTATGTGGTGGGGCAGCACGCGGCGAAGCGCGCTGTGGCGATTGCGCTGCGCAATCGGATGCGGCGGCAGAAGCTGCCGCCGGAGTTGGCCGACGACATCATGCCGAAGAACATCATCATGATTGGGCCGACGGGCGTGGGCAAGACGGAGATTGCGCGGCGGCTGGCGAAGCTGACCAACTCACCGTTCCTGAAGGTGGAGGCGTCGAAGTTCACCGAAGTTGGCTACGTGGGGCGCGACGTGGAGTCGATTGTGCGCGACCTGGTGGAGATCGCCATCGATATGGTGCGCGAAGAGAAGATGGAGGACGTGGAAGACAAGGCGGAGATGAACGCCGAGGACCGCCTGCTGGACCTGTTGCTGCCGCCGCCGTCTGCCACGCAGGCGGCTGGGGCGAAGGCAACCGCTGGGCCGGCTGCGGTGGTGATGACTCCGGGGGGGCTGCGCGCCATGCAGATGATCCAGGTGCCGTCGGCGGCTGTGGAAGGTGAGGCTGTGGCGGAGCCGGAGGTCATCGAGGGTAAGGCCGGCGAGAAGCAGGGCGACCGGGCGGCGGCCGCGGCGGCGCAGTCCAGCCACGAGCGAACGCGGGAGAAGCTGCGGCAGCAGTTCCGCGAGGGCAAGCTGGATGAGCGGATGGTGGAGCTGGATGTGCGCGACCGCAACCAGCCGAGCTTCGAGTTCCTGAGCGCGCAGACACCGGACGACATGGACATGAGCCTGAAAGACATGTTGCCCGGGCTGTTTGGCCAGCGCACGAAGAAGCGCAAGATGAAGGTGGTGGAGGCGTTCGAGTACCTGATTCAGGAGGAAGAAGGCCGGCTGATCGACATGGACCAGGTGACGCGGTTGGCCGTGGAACGGGTGGAAGATTCGGGGATCGTGTTCCTGGACGAGATCGACAAGATTGCGGGACGCGAAGGAAGCCATGGTCCGGACGTGAGCCGCGAGGGCGTGCAGCGGGACATTCTGCCGATTGTGGAAGGCACAACGGTGAACACGAAGTATGGGATGGTTTCGACCGACCACATCCTGTTTATTGCGGCGGGCGCGTTCCACGTATCCAAGCCGAGCGACCTGATTCCGGAGCTGCAAGGACGCTTCCCAATTCGGGTGGAGTTGCAGTCGCTGACGGTCGAGGACTTTGTGCGGATTCTGACGGAGCCGAAGTCGTCGCTGGTGAAGCAGTCGACGGCGCTGCTGGAGACCGAGGGTCTGAAGTTGGAGTTTACGCCGGAGGCGCTGGCGGAGATGGCGCAGTTCGCATTCCGGGTGAACGAGACGACGGAGAACATCGGGGCACGGCGGCTGCACACGATTATGGAGCGCGTGCTGGACGAGATCAGCTTCCAGGCGCCGGACTTGTTCAAGAGCCCGCGGGCCGAGGCTTCGCAGGAGGGTGTGATCGCGGAGGTGGGCGCGTCGGCTCCGCTGGGAAATGAGCCGCAGAAGGCCTCGCCGCCGCTGCCTGTGATCGAGCGGAAGAAAGACGACGGCACGGTGGAGAAGGTGATCGTCGTCGACCCGGAGTACGTGCGCCAGCAGGTGGCATCGATTGTGAAGGACCAGGATCTGAGCCGGTACATTTTGTAGGTTCGTGGTTCGACGGACTAGGTGGCGGGTGAGGGCTTGGGTTTCCAGCCGGCCACGAAGGGCTGTTTGGCGGCGACGATGACGCGGCCGTCGGAGGCGAAGTCGACCTTGACGATGGCGGGTTTTTCGCGGAAGGGCGATTGGCTGTCATTGCCGAAGTAGCTGGACCACCAGCCGCCGGCGTGGTCCTGAAAGAAGCCGGTTCCGCCGCCGCAGGGGACGGACTCGTGGCGCGTGTGGTACGGGCCGTAGATATTGTCCGACATGGCCAGGCAGGTTGAGTAGCGGCCTTCATAGCTGTCGGCCGCGCCGAGATAATAGACGCCGTTGGCCTTGAAGAGGACAGCGCCCTCGGTGCCGAGGTCGTTCATTCCGCGACCCTCGCAGCGGTCGGCGTGGTGGGCGGGCGTGTGATCGCCGGCAACTAGCTTGATGGGGCGCCAGTCATCGGCGAAACCGGAGAGGTCATCCTTGAGCTGGACGATGCGAGTGGCGGAGCTGGCGGTGAAGTAGACCTTGCCGTCGGTGTCCTGGAAGAGCGTGGGGTCGATGGCGTTGATGATGGGCTTGTCCGGCGAGAAGGCGTGGACGTAGGGGCCGGTGGGCTTGCCGGTGGTGCTCTTCAAGATGGAGATGCCGGTGGGCGCGATGGAAAGGCAGATGTAGTAGCTGCCGCGGACGTAGTGGATCTCCGGCGCCCAGATGGCGCGGCAGGGCTTGTTGTGGAGCGGCCGCCAGGCCTTCTCCCAGGTGCCTTCCTTGTCCATGTCCCAGACGAGGCCAAGGTAGTGCCACTTCTTTAGGTCCGGGGAACTCCAGAGCTCGACGCCGCGATTGTAGGCCCAGATGTTCTCGCCGGTGGAGCCGGTCATGTAGAAGTGGCCGTCGCCGCCCTTGCAGACGATGGTGTCGCGGACCTGGACCTCAAGGATGGGCTTGAGCGGGGGGATGAGGCCGGCGGCAACAGCGGAGCCGGAGGCGTCATGGTCGGTGAGGACCTGGGTGGGAAAGGGGTATGGATGCTCACCGGCGTAGGCGAGACCGCTGGAGCCGGAGCGGTAGCCACCGTGGCCGCTGGCGGCGTCGACGGGCCAGCCGCGCCCGCTGACGCCGGAGTAGGCGTAGGGGGATTTGCCAGGCATGCCGTTTACGTCGGGAGGCATGGGGGTGCCTTCGGGGACACCGTTCATGCCGCCGGGCGGAACGGTGGCTGGTGCAACAGGAGCCGGGGTCGAGGCCGCGGGAGTTTGGGCGCGCAAGGCGGAGGGAAGCAGCAGGCCGGCGGCGAGGAGACTGGAGTCGGTGAGGAGGGTCCTGCGGGTGAGATGCCAGCCCGAGTGGGGGGACTGCTTCATGCGGATCGTTCCTCTGGAGTTTCTTTAATGACGAAGACCGCGTCCGGGAAGACGCGGTCTAAGGATAACTAATGGCGGATCGATTTAGTGGGCGCCAACGGTTTGCTTCTCGCTGATCTCGCTGAGGCGCTTGGCGAGGAGTTTCTCGAGGTCTTCGAGGGCCTTGGAGAAGCCCTCGATGCCTTCTTTCAGCTTGTCGTGGGCCATGCGATCGGCGGCGTGCATCTTGTCGAAGGTGGCCTTGTCCATGGGGATCTTCTCGATGGTCATGCCGGCGGCCTTGGCGGCGTCGAGCTTGCGCGGCAGTGGGTCGCTCTTGGAGTTGAGCTCGGCGAGCAGCTTGGGTGCGATGGTGAGCAGGTCGCAGCCGGCGAGTTCGGTGATCTCGCCGATATTGCGGAAGCTGGCGCCCATGACCTGGGTCTTGTAGCTGAATTTCTTGTAGTAGTTGTAGATGGTGGTGACGGACTGGACGCCGGGGTCGTCGGCGCCGGTGTAGTCCTTGCCGGTGTCCTTCTTGTACCAGTCGAGGATGCGTCCGACGAATGGCGAGATGAGGGTGACTTTGGCCTCTGCGCAGGCGATGGCCTGGTGCAGGCCGAAGAGCAGGGTGAGGTTGCAGTGGATGCCCTCCTGCTCAAGGATCTCGGCGGCCTTGATGCCCTCCCATGTGGATGCGATCTTGATGAGGACGCGGTCGCGGCCGATGCCGGCGTGGTCATATTGCTGGATGATGTCGCGGGCCTGGACGAGGGTCTTCTCGGTATCGTAGGACAGGCGTGCGTCGACCTCGGTGGAGACGCGGCCGGGAACGATCTCGAGGATCTTCTTGCCGAAGGCGACGGCGAGGGTCTTGAATGCGAGCGTGGCGACGTCGGCGTCGGAGGCCGACGGGCCGGCTTCCTTGCGGGCTTCCATCAGGACGCCGTCGACGATGGGCGCATAGGCGGGGAGCCCGGCTGCCGCTGCGATGAGCGAAGGATTGGTGGTGGAGTCTGTCGGCTTGAACTGCACGATGGAGTTGATGTCGCCGGAGTCGGCGACGACAGTGGTCATGCCGCGAAGTTGCTCGAGAAGAGTTGCCATGGAAAGCTCCTTGTGCGCTGTTCGATGCGCAATTGTCGTCATGTCGATTCTACCAAGATCGCTGCGATGCGGTAGCTTGGTATGCGGAAGTGTGAGGATGAACGCGATGTGGTTGCGGCTGAACAAGATCAGGTCGGTTGTGCTGCTGGCGGGGCTGGTGGTGGCTGCGGGAGTGGCGACGGCACAAACTCCAATTGCGATTCCGGGGTGGTCGGCCAAGTGGATTCAGGCTCCGTGGAGCACGGTGCGGGATGGCGCAGAGTTGGACGGGAGCAGGCCGATGCCGGTATTTCGGCGGGAGTTCCTTGTGCGCGCGAAGCCAGTGAAGGCGACGCTGCGGATCGCGGGGCTGGGGCAGTACGAGGTGAGCCTGGACGGTCGACCGCTGTCGTCCGAGGGGCTTCATCAGGCCTGGACGGATTATCGGAAGACGGTAACGTATGACAGCTACACCCTGGCATTGAAGCCGGGAAAGCATGTGCTGGGGGTGATGCTGGGCAACGGGATGTACAACGTGCAGCAGACCAAAGGGCGTTACACGAAGTTCGAGGGGAGCTTTGGGCCGCCGAAGCTGATTGTAGAATTGCAGGTGAAGTATGCGGATGGGAAGACGGAGACGATCGCGACGGACACGGCGTGGAAGGTTGCGAAGGGGCCGGTGACGTTTAGCTCAACATACGGCGGCGAGGATTTCGACGCAAGCATGGAGCAGCCGGGATGGGATTCACCGGCACTCAATGACGCGGAGTGGTCCGCCGCGACCGAGACGGACGGGCCCGGCGGTGCGTTGACCAAGGCAATTGCAGCGGACGTGCGGGCGTGGGATACCCGCGAGCCGGTGAAGACCACCGAGGTAAGGCCGGGCGTGACGGTCTACGATCTCGGGCAGAACTTCGCGGGCGTGCCTTCGATCCGCGTGACCGGCCCGGCGGGAGCTGTGCTGAAATTGACGCCGGGCGAACTGCTGAAGCCGGATGGATCGGTGTCGCAGGGCAGTTCTGGCGGACCGATGTGGTGGAGTTATACGCTGCGTGGCGACGTAGAGGGGGAGAGTTGGGCACCGCGCTTTGGGTATTACGGTTTCCGATATCTGCAGGCGGAGTGGCTTTTCATGAATACGCCCGCGCCGCCGAGGATCGACGACATCAAGGGCGTGGAGTGGCATTCGGCGTCGCCGGTGACGGGTAGCTTCGAGAGCTCGGATGCGACGCTGAACGCCATTCACTCGCTGATTGTGAATGCGATGCACAACAACGAGGTGAGCATCTTCACGGATTGTCCCCACCGGGAGAAGCTGGGCTGGTTGGAGGAGACGCACCTGGTGGCGTCGGGGCTGATGTTCAACAACGATCTGCGCGGGCTATACGCGGCGACGGAGAGGAATATTGCGGACGCGCAGCACGCGGATGGCGAGGTGGCAACCATCGCGCCGCAGTACACGGTGTTCGGAACGGTGGCCAAATACTCGGTGTTCGATGATTCTCCAGAGTGGGGATCGGCCAGTGTGCTGGGACCGTGGGCGGCGTACCGGTTCTATGGCGACAAGCAGCAGCTCGAGCAGAACTATCCAGTGATGCAGGCGTATGTGAAATCTCTGCAGAGCAGGGCGGTGGATGGGATTGTGGCGTATGGGCTGGGCGACTGGTACGACATTGGGCCGAAGCCGCCGGGGGTATCGCAGAACACGTCGCTCGGCGTGACGGGGACGTTGATGTTGTACGAGGACGCGATGGCGATGAACCGTATTGCCAAGCTGCTGGGGCACGCGGAAGATGCGGCAATGTATGCGGCGCTGGCGCAGCGCGAGGCGGAGGCGTTCAACCGCAAATACTGGGACGCGGAGAAGGGTTGGTACGACCGCGGCAGCCAGACGGCGAACGCGATGCCGCTGGCGCTGGGGATTGTGCCGGAGGAGCGGCGTGCGGGCGTGCTGGCGCACATGGTTGCGGATATTCATGCGCACGACGACCACATTACGACGGGCGAGGTGGGGTATCCGTACCTGCTGCGCGCTCTGACGGAGGCCGGACGCACCGATGTGGTGATGGCGATGATGCTGCGCAAGGACCCGCCGAGCTATGGGTCGCAACTGGCGGCGGGCGCCACCTCGCTGACGGAGGCGTGGGACGCGGGGCCGAGGAGCAGCCAGGACCACTTTATGCTGGGCGGCGCGGAAGAGTGGTTCTATCGCGGGCTGGGTGGGATCGACTTCGACATGTCGCGAGCGAAGGACGAGCGGATTACGGTGCGGCCACAGATGGTGGACGGCGTGAGCTGGGTGAAGTGCAGCTATGATTCGGTGCTGGGCAAGATACAGAGCGAGTGGCACCAGGAGGACGGCGCGACGTCGATCGATATTGCCATCCCTCCGCGAGCGACGGCGACGCTGATTCTGCCGGTGAAGATGGTGCCGAGTTCGCCGGAGAATGCGCTGCCGAAGAGCAAGGGACCTCAGTTGGAGGAGTTGCGGCGCGACGATGCGGTGGTGGTGTATCGTGCGACTCCCGGGATGTTTCACTTTCGCGAAGCGGAGTAGAGGGCGGAACGGTGCGTTGCGCAGCGTGCTGCTTGTGTGCTGCTTGTCCGGTTCTTTATAGTTTGCGCAGCGTGTTGCAGGATGGCGATGGAAGGAAATCCATGAGTGGGATGTCCCCGGCGGAGTTTGCAAAACAGATTGGAGCGGGGCTGCTCTCGTTTCCCGTGACGCATTTCACAAATGATTTCATGTTCGATGAGCGCGGGTATCGCGGCCATATCGACTGGTTACTGGAACATCAGCCGGCTGGACTATTCGCAGCGGGAGGCACGGGCGAGTATTTTTCGCTGACTCTCGAGGAATACTCGACAGTGGTAGCGGCGGCGGTCGAGCAGACGGACCGGCGCGTGCCGGTGGTGGCTGGGTGCGGATACGGTACAGCGATGGCGAAGCAGTTTGCGCAGGCAGGCGAGGCCGCGGGGGCGGATGGACTGCTGCTGTTTCCTCCCTATCTGATCAACGCCGACCCGGCCGGGCTGGCCGCCCATGTGGAGGCGGTGTGCGCAGCGACGAAGCTGGGCGTGATCTTCTACAACCGCGACAACGCGATTTTGAACGAGGTGTGGTTAGAGCGGCTGTGCGACCGCTGCCCGAACCTGGTGGGTTTCAAGGACGGATTGGGCGACATTGAGCTGATGACGAGGATTTACACGCGCATGGGCGAGCGGCTGACGTATATCGGCGGATTGCCGACGGCGGAGACGTTTGCGCTGCCGTATCTGGAGATGGGCGTGACGACGTACTCCTCGGCAATCTTCAACTTTCTGCCGCAGTTTGCGCAGAGCTTCTATGCGGCAGTGCGCAGGCGCGACCACGCGATGGTGTTCCAGGGGCTTCGCGAATTTGTGCTGCCGTATATCGATATCCGCAACCGGCACAAGGGTTATGCGGTGTCGATTGTGAAGGCGGGGATGCGCGCGGTGGGCCGGCCGGCCGGGCCGGTGCGGACGCCGCTGACCGATCTGGATGCGGGCGAGATGGATGCGCTGAGCAAACTGATTGCGGGACGCTCGTGATCCGGCTGGAATCGTCGTTCCGGGCAGAGAAGGCGACGCACATCCGCTATCTGATCGTCGCGATGCTATTCGTCGCAAGTTGCTTCAGCTATGGCGATCGCGCAGCGCTCTCTGTGGCTGGGGTGGCAATGCAGAAGGCAATGGCGTTGAGCCCGGCCAGGATGGGCATTTTGTTTTCCGGCTTTGGCTGGGCGTATGTATGCGGGCAGTTGCCCTCGGGCGGACTGCTGGACAGGTTAGGATCGAAGCAGGTGTACGGCGTCAGCATTATTGCGTGGTCGGTCTGCGCGTTCTTGATCGGGCTGGCCGGCTATGCGCCCGCGGCGTGGGTGTTCACCGCGATCTTTACGGTGCGGCTGCTCTCCGGACTGGCACAGTCGCCGGTGTTTCCTGGCAATGGGCGTGTGGTTGCCGCGTGGTTTCCAACGGCAGAGCGCGGGCGCGCTTCGGCCATCTTCAATGCGTCGCAGTATTTTTCTCTGGTGGCATTTGGGCCGTTGTTTGGGTGGCTGACGACGCACTATGGATGGCAGAGCTGCTTCTACTTTATGGGTCTGACGGGCATGGCGCTGGCGTTTGCGTGGTGGAAGCTGGTGTTCAACGTCACCGAGCACCCGATGATCTCCCGGCCGGAGATCGACTGCATTGAACAAGGCGGCGGACTGGTGCATCTGGACCAGGCGGGCTCGCGCCGCACTCCGCTGACGTGGTCGATGTTCAAACAACTGCTGAGCCAGCGGATGCTGGTGGGGATTTATATCGGTCAGTTCTGCATCAATACGCTGACGACATTCTTCCTGACATGGTTTCCGTCGTACCTTGTAAAGCAGCGGCACATGAGCATTCTGCAGGCGGGGTTTGCCGCGGCGCTGCCCGCGCTGTGCGGATTTACGGGAGGGATTCTGGGAGGCATCGTCTCGGACGGGCTGCTGCGAGCGGGCTACTCGCTGACGTTT
>Ga0302202_10005689_pt1 | contig 12636 bp, 9 predicted proteins | sample II_Bog_N3_3_FD_194579 | JGI IMG/M metagenome (GOLD analysis project Ga0302202, IMG submission 194579) | Peat permafrost microbial communities from Stordalen Mire near Abisko, Sweden - II_Bog_N3_3 | ecosystem: Environmental > Terrestrial > Soil > Wetlands > Peat | place: Sweden: Abisko, Stordalen...
TCAGGGCCCATATGAGATACATCTCCCTCCGTCTTCTCGCCATCGTGGTAATCGCCTCTTTCTTCGCTGGCTGTAGCTCCATAAACCATGTCACCGCACCGTCCTCCGCCCCTCCTGACCTCACGGGGGACTGGGCCTTCGGCATCACGGCTCTGTCAGGCCCCGGTCCCTTAGCGATCACGGAACTCAACGGCGCGCTCTCCGGCGGCGGCCAGAACATTAATGGCGTATTCCAGGCTATAGAAGGTACCGGATGCGTCTCTCCGACATTCGACATCGCTTTCACCGGAAGCCAGGACTCTGCCGGCGATCTCACACTCACGTCAACCAACCTGCCCGGCAACGTCGCTACAATCACGATAAAGGGAACAGAGTTCCTCGACGGCAACACTTTCGGCCTCGGAGACCTCATCATCACGGGTAGCGGCCCATGCGCCGAAACCAGCAGCGCGCTCCTCGGCGGCGAAGTCCTCAACATCACCGGAACCTACACTGGCTCCTTGACCGCCGGACTGGGTGGTGCAGCCACGCCCTTTAATGTCAGCCTCGCGGAGGTGGGGGTCAACACCAACGGCCAGTTTCCGGTTACGGGAACGGTCACGGTCACAGGCCCAGGCTGCACTAATGTATTCTCGCTCAGCGGCCTGGTCTCCGGACTGAATTTCAACGCAAGCCTGACCTCTACCTCCGGCCCTTCGGCCACAGGGAACCTCTTCATTGAAGCGATCGACAGCGCGCAACCGGGATCGCAGGACTTTGGTGCACTGATCACCGGCTCCGGCTGCAACAACAACGGCTACAGCGGCAGCCTCACCAAACAGTAAAATGCGCGCGTTCGTTCCGAGAATTTCCCATTAAACCTGCCGGGTTCCCCATCCATCGCGTACTTTGCGATGGGTGGGATGCAAAACACTGGGTGCCCCATCTTCGCGACGGTTTCATCGTCGCTAAGGTGGGGCCTTGCCTCTGCCCATCATTCCATCCCCGCGCTAAACTAACCCTCAACTGAGGTCGCCTCATGCCCCGCGCGCTCACCCTCACCCTCGCGCTCCTCGCTCTCGCCGCACCGCTCCGCGCCCAGCCACCCGACTCCGACCTCACCCAGGCCGAGATCGAACAGGTCCGCGAGGCCCGCTACTACCCCGCCGACTGCGTCCTTCTTTACGTCAACTTCCTCGACCTCCGCACCCAGGAACTCCACGACCTCTACGCCCATCCCCGCCGCCCCGGCCGCGAGCAGGACACCCACGACCTCATCCTTCAGTTCACCTCCATCGCCGACCAGCTCTCCGACAACCTGGACGACTACGGCCCCCGCCACGTCGACATCCGCCGCGCCCTCCCCAAAATCCTCACCGCCATCGACCGCTGGTCCGCCGCCCTCAACGCCCTCCCAGAAGACGACGCCTACGCCATCGCCCGCAAGCTCGCCCTCGAGTCCCTCCGCGACCTCCGCGAGTCCACCACCCAGCTCGCCGCCGACCAGGCCGCCTGGTTCAAGTCCCATCCCCCCAACAAATCCTCCACCGACAAAAACGGCCCCGTCGACATCCCCCGCTGACTCGCCGACTTGCTGACTCGCTGACTCGCCGCACCTCACCACGCATGGTAGAACCCATCCCGCTGCATCACCCTTACCTCCACCCCAAACAGCTCGCTCAGCACCGGCTCCGTCAGCAGTTTTTCCTTCGCGCCATCCGCCACAATCCGCCCTTCGCGCATCAGGATCACCCGCCCAATCTCCGGCAGGATGTCCGCAATCTGGTGCGTAATCAGCAGAATCCCCGTCCCCTGCTGCGCCAGCCGCCGCAGCATCCCTCGCAGCCCCTGCTGCGCCGCAATATCCAGCGCATTCGAAGGCTCATCCAGCAGCAGCATCTGGTTGCTCGCGCCAGAATCGGCGCGCCCAGAACCTGCGCCCGACCCCACCAGCGCCCGCCCGATCATCACCCTCCGCTGCTCCCCCGCAGACATCTCCCCCACCAGCTTCTCCGCGGTCCCCATCGCACCCACCAGCTCCAGAACCTCCTCCGCCCGCGCCCGCATCTCCGCCGTCACCGTTAGATTCGGCCACAGCGTCGAGCTGGAGAAGAACCCCGTCAGCACTGCATCCCTCCCCGTCGTCCGCAGCGTCGGCCTGCCCGGCAGCTCGTCCGATACCACCCCCAGCCGCCGCTTCAGCTCCGTCAGGTCCCACCGCTCGCGCCCGAAGATGCTCACCCGCGTCCCCGCCTGCGCCAGCGGATAGCACTCGCACGTCATCGTCTTGATCAGCGTCGATTTGCCGCACCCATTCGGCCCCAGCACCGCAATCTGCTCGCCCGCCTCCACCCGCAGGTTGATCCCGTGCAGCACCACCCTCCCGCCGCGCGCAACATTAACTTCTTCAAGTTCCAAAAATGGCCGCATGGCTCCAGAATAATCGCTCCCACCTCATCCGCTCATCCCGCCCCGTTATAATCGACCCCAAGCCGATGCCCTCTCAAACCAGCTCGACCGCGCAAGCCCGCATCGCCTCCGCGCTTCTGCTCGCCCTCACCCTCCTCTGGTGCATCTACTGGTTCGTCCACGCCCTGCACTACTGGGAGGACGACGCCTACATCCATCTCGAGTTCGCCCGCAGCCTCGCCGCAGGACTCGGCTTCGCCTTCAATGGCCGCGTCGTCGCCGGAGACACCGCGCCTCTCTGGGTCTTTCTTCTTGCCGCAACCCACTCCCTCATCCCCGGCTGGCTCGCCGCCGGCAAGCTCCTCACCGTCCTCGGCGCGGCCCTCTCGCTCGCCGGCCTCTACGCCTTCGCACGCCGCCTCGCCACCTCGCTCCTCCCACCAAGCCCCGACGCCGCACTCTTTCCCGCCGCCATCCTGCTCCTCGTCGTCGTCAACCCTTACACCTGCTACTGGATCTTCTCCGGAATGGAGCCCCTGGCCGCCTCTGGCCTCGCCTTCTTTGCCGTCCTCGCCGCCACGCAGACGCATCCCTCCACAAAAACCCTCCTCGCCGCCTGCCTGCTCGCTGGCATCATGCCGCTCCTGCGGCCAGAGATGATCTTCCTCTCCGCTCTCCTCCTTCTTCCGCTCTTCGCCCAGTGGCGCCGTCTTCCCGGCAATCCATCCTCACCCTCCAAACTCGCGGCCTTCGCCTCCGCCCTGTTCCTCGTTGCCACCCCCGTCCTGCTCTGGTCCCTCTACTCTCTCCGCGCCTTCGGGCATCTCCTGCCCAACACCAACGCCGCCAAGCGCGCCGCCCACGCAGACTCCGTCGTCCGCCATCTCCTCTCCATCTACGCGGCAGGATTCCCTCTCATCCTCTGCGGTCTCATCGCCGGCATCCTCTATCTCATCCTGCGCCCCGCCGCCGTCCGCCGCTCCCTGCAATACGCCGTCTCCGCAGCATTCAATCCCACCACGCCCACCGCCGCGCGACCCACCCCCACCCTTCCCCTCGCCGGCTGGATCTTTCTCCTCTGGCCCCTCATCGCGACCCTCTTCTACATCGCCAATCACACCTACGTCCAGACGCGTTACATCCTGGTCACTGCTCCGGCCCTCACCCTCGTAATTCTGGTTCTAGCCCTCCAGTCCGCGCCGCGCGCCGCCCGCTTCGTCTACCTCGCCGCGCTCGCCGCATCCCTCGCCATCAGCCTCATCACAGTCCGCCCCTTGATCCGCAACAAAGCCATCGACTGCCAAACCACCAAAGACCTCGCCCTCTTCATCCACGACCACATCCCGCCCGGCGCGCCTGTCGCCGACTACGCCATCGGCGAGATCGCCTTCTTCTCCCAGCACCCTATCCTCGACACCAGCGGAATCACCCGCCCCGACGCCGTCCCCTACCTCAATGCCCCACCCACGGCCATGATTCTCTGGGCGCGCTCCCAGGGCGCGCGGTACTGGATCGGCAATCGCCCCACCCCAGACTCCATCCTCATCTATTCCGTCAACCAGAGCTTCGCCACTTGGTCCCTCCACCCCGCGCTCTACGCCTCCTCCACTCGCATCGAACTCTGGCAGCTCCCCCCACAACCTTCGCCCAGATAAACCCAGGCCGGGTGCCCCATCCATCGCGTACTTTGCGATGGGTGGGATGCGTGCATCAAGACACAGAAAAAACCCGGCCACCCAGCCGGGCTTTCAGCAACCAACAACCAGCAACCAACAACCAACAACCTACGTCGTAATATCCACCCCGCGCCAGAACGCCACATGGTGTTTCACGCTGCGAGCCGCGGGCTTCGGATCGGGGTAGTACCACGCCGCATCCGGGTTCTCCTGTCCATCCACCACCAGCGTGTAGTACCGCGCCTGCCCCCAGGTGTTGCTCGATGTCGTCGAGCTGGCCCGGAAATACTCCCGGTTCATCGATTCGTCAGGAAAGTAAACAACTCCCTCAACCGTCTCGACCGTCTCGCTTTCGGCGAGGGTCTGACCATTCCACACTGCCTTAGCCATAGACTAACCCTGCATTCTTTTCAAGAAGTTACAACACCAGCGGAGAAAACCCGACTGGCATCCCAGGCTCTCAAGCCTAACATTCCACATCGCCTTTGTATCAGAGTTGACAAAAAAACGAAAGCCCTCCCCTCCGCCATCTGCGGAGTCGTTTGCACTTCGGAGGGAGCGGGGGGCTTCAGTGCTGCAGAAAAACTCACGTTTTTGTCTTTCGGAGGGAGCAGGGGGCTTCAGCCCCCTGAATAAAGCCAAGGAATCAAGGGGCTTTAGCCCCGGGCCTTCTGCTCGCCGCTCCCATCCCGCACTTCTTCCGCACCACTTATGCCACGCTCTCCACCACCGCCCGCGTCTTCTCCGGATCGGGCATCTTCAGCACCGGAACCTCTGCTGCCGCCGGAGGCCCAATCTTCTTCTGGAACCCGCACTCCGGTGTCGTCGGCTCCGCAACCTTCGCGCCCTTCTTCGGCCGCCGCTTGGGCAGCGCCTCGCGGTTGTTCGGGCACACCAGGAAGACGCCCTTCGCGTTCGACAGCTCCAGCAGATACGCGCTATCGCACTTCGGACACACCTCGTTCACCATCTTCTGGTTGCTCGAAAAATCGCACTTGGGATAGTTCACGCATCCATAGAACGTATCGCCCCGCTTCGTCTTCCGTACCGCAACGTCGCCGCCGCACTTCGGGCACGGCACCTCCAGCAGCTCCTGCTTCACGTACTTGCACTTCGGATAGCCGCTGCACGCAATGAACTCGCCGTACTGCCCGTCGCGCTGTAGCAACGGCTTGCCGCACTTCGGACACATCTCATCCAGCACCACCGGCGGCTTCTGCTGCACCTTCTGCGTCAGCTTGCGGATCGTCTTGCACGGCGGGTCCTCCGAGTAGCCCGGGCAGCTCATGAACGGCCCCCACGGCCCATTCTTCAGCACCATCACACGCCCGCAGTTGTCGCAGAACTCCTCCTCCGGCACCTCGTCCGCCCCCGGAGCGCTCAGGTCCGGCTTGGCCGCGAAGTTCTCCTTCGTGAAGTCGCAGCTCACCTGCTCCACCGTCACCTTCTTGCCCGCCGCCTGCGCCAGCTCGATCGCCGCCGCCATCTCACCCGCGTCGCTAACCTCCTGCGAAAACTCCGTCACATGCCCATTCGCCGCCTTCACCGTCATGGGGAACTTCAACGCCGTCACGATCTTCTTCGTCACCGCCTTGGCGTCCTTCTTCCACGGCCCGGCGGAGACGGTAATCGGCTTCAACCGGCTGAAGTTCGAGCAGGAATAAAAGCTCCCGAACTTGCCCCACTTCAGATACAGCGGGCTCCCGCACTTGTCGCAGATCTCGTTCGTCGCCTGCTCCATCCGCTTGATGTCTTCCATCTCCCTGGCCGCAACCACCAGCTCCTCTTCAAAGTAGTCATAGAACCCGTTCAGCAGGTCGGTCCATTTTTCCTGTCCGTCCTCCACCGCATCCAGCTCGCTCTCCAGCTTCGCCGTATACAGCAGGTCGAAGATGTACGGAAAGTTCTTCACCAGCAACCCCGTCACCACGGTGCCAATCTCGGTCGGCACAAACTTCTTGTCGATCTTCTTCACATAGTCGCGGTCCTGGATCGTATTGATGATCGACGCGTACGTCGAAGGCCGCCCAATCCCGCGCTCCTCCAGCATCTTCACCAGGCTCGCCTCGTTGAACCGTGGCGGCGGCTGCGTAAACTTCTGCTCCGAATTCACCGCAATCTTCTCCAGCGTCTGCGCCGCCGTCAACTCCGGCAGGATCGTGTCCTCCGATCCGCCCTCCCACACCCTCTGGAATCCATCGAACTTCAGCACGCTCCCCGTCACGCGGAAGTCATACGTCCGCTCCGCCTTCGCAGTAATATCCACCGTCGTCTGGTCGAAGATCGCCGGCGTCATCTGGCTCGAAACAAACTTCTGCCAGATCAGCTTGTACAGCTTGTACTGCTCTTCGCTCAAGCTGGCGCGAATCGAATCCGGCGTAAAGTCCACCCGCGTCGGACGGATCGCCTCATGCGCGTCCTGCGCCTGCGCCTGCCGCTTGCCCGCAAACTCATTCGCCTTCTCCGGCAGATATTTCTTGCCCAGCTTCGCAATAAACTCTCGCGCCTCCGCAATCGCATCCGGCGAAACGCGCGTCGAGTCGGTCCTCATATATGTAATCAGTCCGACCGTCCCCTCCTTGCCAATCTCCACGCCCTCATACAATCGCTGCGCCACGCCCATCGTCCGCCGCACGTTGAAGCCCAGTTTGCTCGCTGCGTCCTGTTGCAGCTTGCTGGTGATATACGGAGCCGTCGGGTTCGCCCGCCGCTCCTTCTTCTCCACCCCGCGCACACTCCACTTCGCGCGCTCCAACTCGGCCACCACCTCCGCGACAGCCTCCCCGTCCGGCAGCGCGCTGGAAAGAAACTGCTCTTTGCCCTCTGCATCGACTCCGTTCGAAACCCGCGCCGCCACTCCATCCACGCCCACAAACTTCGCCGTGAACTCCTCGCTCTTCGCCGTCTTCAGCTGCGCATCGATGTTCCAGTACTCCACCGGCTTGAAATCGTTGATCTCCTGCTCGCGCTCCACAATCAGACGCAGAGCCACCGTCTGCACCCGCCCCGCGCTCAGCCCGCGCCGCACCTTCTCCCACAGCAGCGGCGAGACCTGATAGCCCACCAGCCGGTCCAGAACCCTCCGCGTCTGCTGCGCGTCCACCAGGTTCTCATCAATGTCCCGCGAGTGCGCAAACGCCGCCTTCACCGCCTTCTGCGTGATCTCGTTGAACGTCACCCGCCGCAGCTTGCTCTTGTCCTTCATCACCGGCAACAACTGCATCGCCAGGTGCGCCGCTATCGCCTCGCCCTCGCGGTCCGGGTCAGGCGCAAGATACACAAAGTCCGCCTTCGCCGCCAGCTTCTTCAGCCGCTCCACCACCTTTTCCTTGCCCGGAGAAACAATCAGCGTCGGCTCAAACGTCCTGTGCTCAAGTTCCACTCCAATGTCGTTCTTCGGCAGGTCCATGATGTGCCCGATCGAGGCCTCCACCACATACTCGCTGCCCAGATATTTATTGATCGTCTTCGCCTTCGCCGGCGATTCCACGATCACAAGTGACTTTGCCATTCGTCCCCTTCAATTCAAATTCCGATTGCCACGCGGCAATCCCTGTCTTCGTCCATCGTTCCATTAGCGAACCTAACATGGAACCGCAAAAAAATGCGAACCCACCCGCCCCGGCAAAAACTCCGGCGCCAGTCGAGAATCTACACCCATAGACTCCCCCACCACAAATCCGTCTCACCCCGCTTACCCAAAAATTGAGCGATGAATCGATCCCATTCGTTGTCATCCGGCCATGAGCGAAGCCCATTTGAAATCGTCATTCTGGCGCAGCCAGAATCTCTGTATTCATTTGTCGTTGTCTGTTCTTTTGTCATTCCGCAGCGAAGCGGAGGAATCTGCTTCTGCACTTTTTGTTTGTCATTCTGAGCGCAGCGAAGAATCCCCGCATTTCGCTTTTGCACTTGCTCTTGCCGTTGTCTGTTCTTGCTGTCATCCTGAGCGCGTCTTTAGAGCGCGAAGGCCCCCGACGAAGCTCGCCCCGCCAATACCGCCTGGACCTTTCTCCCAACAAAGCCACCGTTGTCTGTTCTCAATCCGCGCTCGTCTTCACCCTCAGAAGCACCGCACGTAATTCTTCCCCGGCATCTGCTTCACCCGTCCGCGCAGCTCCAGCTCGAACAGCGCCGTAAAGATCTCCGCCGACCCCAGCGTTCCCTCCAGCCCCTCGATCAGCTCATCCAGTTGCACCGACTCATCCCGCCGCAGCTTCTCCAGCACCACCCGTTCAGCCTCCGGCATCGGCTTCTCGTCTTCAAATAGAGATGCGCTCCCGCCCGCCTTCGATTCAATCTGCCCCGCCGCCTCCATCTCTTCTTCCAGTTGCAATCGGATCTGCGTCGGCAGGTCCTCCCAGATGTCCTCCCACGTCGCGGTCAGCTTCGCTCCCTGCTTGATCAGCGTATTCGGCCCCCACGCAATCTTGTTGGTCACATTCCCCGGCACGGCGTATACATCCCTGTTTTGCTCCATCGCGCAGCGCGCCGTTATCCGTGTACCCGAGTACTCGCCGCCCTCCACCACCAGCACGCCCACGCTCATCCCGCTCAGTATCCTGTTGCGCAGAGGAAAGTTCTGCGGCGCGGGAAACGTCCCCAGCGGATACTCGCTGACGATCGCCCCCCCGCTCGCCACAATCCGCTCCGCCAGCTTCTTGTTCTCCTTCGGATACACCACATCGATCCCTGTCCCCCACACCGCCACCGTCAACCCATTCGCATCCAGCGCGCCCTTGTGCGCCGCCGAGTCCACGCCCCGCGCCATCCCGCTCAGGATCGTCATCCTTCTGTTCGCCAGATCGCGCGCCAGCATCTCCGCCATTCCCGATCCGTACGGCGTAGGATGCCGCGTTCCCACCACCGCAATCCCCGGCCGCTCCAGCAGCTTTGCGTCGCCGCGAACCCACAGCACCGCCGGCGGATCGTAGATCTGCAACAGCCGCCCCGGATAAGCCGCGTCCTCGCGCGTCAGAAAAAATCCACCCGCCTCCGCAACCTGCTTCGCCTCTTTCTCCGCCGCCGCCCGCGCCCGCCCATCGGCCACAAACTGCGCCGCCTTGGCCGGCATCCCCGCCGCCTCCAGCTCCGTCAGCGAAGCCTCGAACACCCGCTCCGCCCCGCGAAATGCCCGCGCCTCACCGGAACCATCCGCTCCCAGCCGCTCCATCGCCCGCGCAATCCGTGTCGGCCCCATCTCCGGAGTCAGAGCCAGCGCCATCCACCCCAGCCGCCCCACCTCGTCCCTCTTCAGCGCATCCCGCTCCGCGTCGCTGGCTATCGTCATATCACTCCGTAACATCACTCCCAGATGAAAACCTGCGTCCGAGGGAGATTATCATGTTACTCAATGGCCGAATTGAAAAATCTCTCGCCCAGCAACGAATCCTCCGCAGGACGTTGCCTTGGATTGGTTGGCGGCTTGGGCGTAGGTGCCACGGTCCACTACTATCGTGAACTGGCCGCTGCTCACGCCACGCGCGGATGCGCCCTCGACACCGTCATCGTCCACGCCGACATAGGCCTCCTCATGAAGCTCGTCGCCGTCAGCGATACCGCCGGCATGGCACGTTACCTCGCGCGCATCATCCACCGCATGTCAGCGGCCGGAGCGCAGATCGCCGCCATTCCCGCCATCACTCCACAGATCTGCGCCGCCGAGCTCGCCCTGCTCTCTCCCATCCCCCTGGTCAGTCCCATCGACGCAACCCTCCAATCCATCCGCGCCCGAGGCATCCGGCGCGTCGCTCTCTTCGGCACCCGCTTCACCATCGAGACAAAGATGTTTGGTCAGCTCATCGATGTCGAAGTCGTCACACCCCACCCAGTCGAGATCGAAATGATTCACAGCATCTATGTCGCTCTTGCAACCTCTGGCAGCGCCGACCAGGCTCAATTCCAAGCCCTCCGCGGAATCGCACACACCCTCATCGAGCGCGACCGCGTAGACACCGTCATCCTCGCCGGAACCGATCTCTGCCTGCTCTTCAACCAGGCCAATACCGACTTCCCCCACATCGACGCCGCCCGAGTTCATCTCGATGAGATCATGCGCCAACTCTTCGCTGCCCCCGCGAAAGACAGCAGCGCATAAACTAATCTCTTGCCCCATCCCGCCCCATCCCGCCTGCGCGTAGCCGCCATCGACTTCCTCAATCCCGCGCCCCTCATGTGGGACTTCGACCACCCCCCGCTCGCCTCCACTCTCGCCGCCCGCTACCAGGTCCACTCCACCCAACCCGCGCAGTGCGCCGTCGAACTCCTCGAAGGCCGCGCCGACCTCGGCCTCATCCCCATCGCCTCGCTCACCCCCTCGCTCGCCATCGTCTCCGGCTGCGCCATCGCATCCCTCGACCGCGTCCGCTCCATTCAGCTCATCATTAAATTAAATAACTCGCCCGCAGATGACATCGACCGCGTCCTCGCCCGTGTCCGCACTATCGCCGCAGACACCGCATCCCGCAGCTCACTCGCCTACGCCCAAATCCTCTTCCGCAAATTCATCGGCACCGCGCCTCAATTTCTCCCCGCGCCCGCCGACCCCATCGACATGCTCACCCACGCCGACGCAGCCCTGCTCATCGGCGACCCCGCGCTCATCGCCCAGGAGTCTCGTACCCAGATCGAAGCCGCCGTCGGCCCATGCCTCTGGCTCGACCTCGCCCACGAGTGGCACGCCCGCACTAAACTCCCCTGGGTCGCCGCCGTCTGGGCCGTCCGCCCCGAATCCCTCGCCGCCTCATCCATCACCCCAGCCCAGCTCACCGCAGACCTTCAGCTCTCCCGCGATCACGGCCTCGCCAACATCGACCAACTTGTCGCCGAATGGACCCCGCGCATCGCCATCCCACCGGAGACCATCCGCCACTACCTCACCCGCAACATCCACTACACCCTCTCGCCCGACTGCGTCGCCGCCATCCAGCTCTTCCGCAGCCACGCCGCCGAAGCCAGCCTCCTGCCCCCGCTCCCCACCCTCCGCTTCCTCTAGTTGTTTTTCCCAACAACCAACAACCAGCAACCAGCAACCTTTCTTTCACATCTCCCACTGCAACAGCGTAGCCGCCACCGTAAATCCAGCCCCTGCGCTGGCCAGCAGAACCAGGTCGCCCTTCTTCAGCCGGCCCTCTTCCATTGCCGTCTGCATCGCCATTGGGATGGTTGCCGCCGTCGTATTGCCAAAGCGGTCGATGTTGATGATCACCCGTTCCACCGGCAGTCCCAGCCGCTCCGCCGTCGACAGAATGATCCGCTTGTTCGCCTGGTGCGGAATGAAGCAATCGACGTCCTTGCCGGTCAGTCCGTTATTTGCCAGCACCGACTCGGTCGCCTCTGCCATCTTGCGCACCGCAAACTTGTACACTGCGGGCCCGTCCTGGTGGACGTAGTGCATCTTCTTCGCCACCGTCTCGGCCGACGGTGGATTCAGGCTCCCGCCTCCCGGCATGTACAGCGATCCCGCGCCCGTCCCATCGATCTCGTGCCAGTAGTCGATCAGCCCCACCTCGCCTGCCGCGCACGGCTCCAGCAGCACTGCGCCCGCCCCGTCCCCGAAGATCACACACGTCGTCCGGTCCGTATAGTCGATGATCGAGCTCATCGTGTCCGCGCCCACCACCATCACCTTCTTGTGCGCCCCCGTCTCCACCAGCTTCGCGCCCACCTGCAGCGCGTAGGGAAATCCCGAACACGCCGCCGACAGGTCGAACCCCCACGCCCCCTTCGCCCCAATCTTCTCCTGGATCAGGCACGCCGTCGCCGGGAACAGCATGTCCGGCGTCACCGTCGCCACCACGATCACCTCAACCTCGCTCGCCTCGATGCCTCGCGCCGCCAGGCACCGCCGAGCCGCCTCCGCGCCCAGGTCGCTCGTCGCCACCCCCTTGTCCACGATGTGCCGTTCACGGATTCCCGTCCGCTCCGTGATCCATTTGTCGTTGGTCGCCACCATCGTCTCCAGGTCGGCATTGGTCAGCAGCCGCGGAGGAACATACGTCCCCACCGAACTGATCTTCACCCTCACGCTCTCGTGCGCCTTCAACGTCAAACTCAATCCATCACCTCGCTGTCTCTTCTGGACCAACTCGGCCCCGAATCATTCTCTCCGACCCGCGCCCCAAGAACAAGTCCCACCCTACGCAATCGTGTCGTTGTCTGTTCTTGCTGTCATCCTGAGCGCGTCTTTCGAGCGCGAAGGACCCCGACGAAGCTCGTCCCGCCAATACCGCCCGAACCGTTCTCCCAACAATGCCACCGTTGTCTCTTCTTTGTTTGTCATTCTGAGCGCAGCGAAGAATCCCCGTATTTCGCCGTTGCCTGTTTTCTCCCCGCGATGAGCACACGGCCGCAACCCCTCGCGCACCTCCCGCCAAACCACGCTCAAATTGTTAAGAGGGACAATCCCGGCCAGCCCGCCGTCAACTGACAACCAACAACCAACAACCAGCAACCAACAACCGCATTTAAAAAAAGTACCGGGCGACCTACTGCGCCCGTAATGACCCGTTGCCGTTGCTTCCTTCCGGACCTGGCGGGGTTGGCGGGATTACGTCGCGTAGGGCCCGGCACA
>Ga0302202_10005690_pt1 | contig 12636 bp, 11 predicted proteins | sample II_Bog_N3_3_FD_194579 | JGI IMG/M metagenome (GOLD analysis project Ga0302202, IMG submission 194579) | Peat permafrost microbial communities from Stordalen Mire near Abisko, Sweden - II_Bog_N3_3 | ecosystem: Environmental > Terrestrial > Soil > Wetlands > Peat | place: Sweden: Abisko...
CGGGGCAAAAATGGTGTTGCGGTCGGGCAGATTGGTCTCAACGATGGCGACGATCTTGTCCGGGTCACACCGCAATGTGGTCTCACCAATCCGGTCGCCGACGGAGATCAGCGGAATCGGCTGACGATGCGGCGGCAGATGGGTGCCGTAGTAGACATCGTGCATCCCCTCCAACCGCAAATCGTGATGCGAATTGACCTCCAGGATCACCATGTCGGCCTGATCGAGCCATGTCTTGTTGTTGCCGATGGAGGAGGATGGCACCAGACTGCCATCCGGCTTGATCGCGGTCACTTCCACCACGGCCACGTTGAGCTTGCCGAGAAAGCCGAACCACACATATTGCGCGACGTGCGAGAGGTGGATGTCGATATATTCCATCCGCCCGTCATTGATCCGCTGACGGCAGGTCGGGTCGGACTGATAGGGCAGACGCATCTCGATGCCGTCCACCTTGGCCAGCGCCCCATCAAGCTCCGGCGCGGTTGACGCCCCCGTCCAGACGCTGACTTTGAAATTGTCCCCCAGCGCATGCATCGCCTCGATCCGGCTGGCGAGGGCCGCCGGGACAAGCTTGGGATAGCCGGCCCCAGTGAACCCACTCATCCCGATGGTGGCCCCATGCGGGATCAGGGCAGCAGCCTGATCGGCGCTCATGATGCGGCTGCGGAGCGACTCGCTCTGAATACGATGAGTATGCATGTTATGCGCTTTTCGTAACAAATTCGGCAACGGCAAGACATGACCAGTGTCTCACTCTGCCGCGCTTATTACGCGAACCCGCTCCAGCGACAACGCGCGCCGGGTCGGGGCCAGATCTGTGAATCGGTCAGGAAGAACATCGGTGGGCCTTACGCGGCAGGGCAGCCGTGTCGGGGCGCGGTGGAGTGGTCCTGGCCGCCGGGCGGTGCTGCGCGATGGATGGGGGCCGGTGCGTCGAAACTGGCGTTGAACTCTTTCTCGAAGCGGTTGAGCGTGCTGATCACAATGCGCGACGCATCCCGCAATGCCACCAGCTTGGCGTGCGCGTCGCCATGTAGCCCTGCCGCCTCTGCCGTCAGCGCATCCCGCCCCAGCGTGTGCACCAGCCGATGCGCTTCGTCCAAGTCGCGATAAGCGGGCAAGGCGGTGGTGAGGGTATCGGTGACGGAATCATACCATCGACCCAGCCTGCACCCGTGATGGGTGGCCAGCGAGGCCGGGTTGAGATTTTGGTGTTCCTCCACCGCCGTGACCACGCGCTGCACAAACGCCACATGATCGGCCGTCGTCAGCCGCACCATCTCGGCCGCTGTCTCGCGCGCGATGCGGTCAGCCAGGGTGGTGGGGATGTTCTGAGAGAAGGACACGTGCAGGCCTTGTCGCGAGATGTTGACCACCTGCGCCGCAATGTCCGCCCGATACTGCGCGAGATGCAGTTGCAGCGCGCTGCCCGTCGGAAGCTCGGTTTCTGACTCGAGCAACGCGCCCCCTTCGGCAATGTTGCGCATCATGGCCTTCAGTTTGCGGCCTTCGTGGACGAATTCCACCTCCAGCAGGCAGGGGCGGCGGCGGCTGAAGCGGCGTTCAGTATTTTCGGATGAATTGCGCACCGCGCGCTTCAACAACGTCGGCAGGCTCTCCAGCGCCTCCTGCACCTGCTCGGCCCCGCCCCGCACCAATTGCGCCACCTCGGCGACCGAGCTGGTCTCGCGGTCCACATTGGTCATCAGGCTGGTCACATCCTGGGCGACATTGGCCACCGCCTGCACATTGCGAGCGATTTCCTGGGTGGCGGCGGCCTGTTCCTCAACGGCGGCGGCGATGGAGCTGTTGACCTCGGCCAATTGCTGCACCGAATTGGCCACCCGCATGATCGTCTGCATCGCCGAGTTGGCAACACTGCGGATCGCCTCCACCTTGGTGCCGATTTCCTCCGCTGAGCGGGCGGATTGGTTGGCCAGCCCCTTTACCTCCTGCGCCACCACGGCAAAGCCCTTGCCCGCCTCCCCCGCCCGTGCAGCCTCGATGGTGGCGTTGAGCGCTAGAAGATTGGTCTGGCTGGCAATCTGACGAATCAGACCAAGAATGCCGCCAATCTGCTCAGCCGCCTGCCCGAGTTGATCGATCACATCACGTGCATCATTGGCCTCCGACACCGCAAGATCGACCACCTTGCAGGCATTTCCGACCTGTTGGCTGATCTCCCCGATGGCTTGGTGCAACTGGCCCGACGCATCCGCTACCGCTTGCGCAGATTCCTCCGAACGCTCATTGGCACGCGCCGCCGCCTCGGTGCCCTTGCGCACGCTGCGGGTGGCGGTGTCGAGTTTGACGACGCTGGCCTGCAGTTCATCGGTAAACTGCATCACGCCGCCGATCACATCCGTGGCCTGACCATCAACCAATTCAATCATGCCATCGACCAGCCTGCGCCGCTGGGCCGTAATCTCCTGCCAATAGGAGCTGAGTGCGAATTCCATATCCGCCATACACAGGCCAATGAAGAACGGAATGACGGACGCCAACTCATCCGTTTTACCCACCAGGAACAGCGCCGGGCGACGCTGTTGCAGCAGCAATTCGCACAGCCGCCGCAACACCAGCCCGTAACTGCGAACATACCAATCCGCCGATAACCCAACCCGAAAATGTGCCTCCCCCACTTTGCGGGCGGTGGCGAGAAAGGCCGCATCGAACTTGCCTTCCAGCAAGCCTTGCCAATGGTGAATTTGCGCGTGTTTCAGCAGGGCAATATGCGCCTCCCCCTTAAACATCGCCGCCACCTCCGGCTCTTGACTGGCGATGACGTAGAATTCATCGATGACCTGCGGCAGCACCTCCATGATGCGACGGCGCGCGACACTCCATCGCGGATCGTCGGCTGCCGGAACCCCGTAAAACCGGGCGCGGATGGCAGGATCGAAGGCAGATGCGGTTTCGCTGGCTTGCATGGCTGGCACGGACCTCAGTGACACACCCGATTGGGCATCACCGTCAGCATCGCCGCCAAAAGTTAACAAAGCATTGAAAGCGAGCGTTTATTCCTGCAGCGTCTGCTCATGCGCTTCATCCATCGCCGCACGGGCTTCGCGGAAATGTTTGGCCGCTGTGCTGTAGCTCTGCCGCCAGACCAGCATCAGGGTGATCGCAATCCCCGCCAACGCCAACGCCCACGGGCCGATCAACCAGGCCAGTCCGCCAATGGCGAAGTAATAGGCCCGGATGCCGGTGTTGAACGTCGACAACGCCGCCGATAACGATCGACCGATGGCCTGTGCCAGCCTTTCAGCCAGAACACCCGACAGTAGCCGTCGGTCCGGTGCAGCACCAATCATCGCGATGGTGTAGTTCAACTGCCGCAGCGACCAAGTCAGGCAGGCAAAGCCATGGAGCAGCACCGCCAGTGGCAGCGCCACTTTCAGCTCGAAGACCATCCGAGCAATCGGCGCGACGAACGCCAATTGCTCCACCGCGGGCTGCACCCGATCGATATTGGACAGCAAGGACAGCAGCGCGCCGATCACGATCAGGCTGGTTGAGGTGAAAAAGCTGGCACTGTGCACCACGTGGCCGAGCAAAGCTGAATCGACGATGCGGTTCTCCCGGCGCAGCATGGTGCGCATCCAGGAGATGCGCAGGCCGATCAACCCCATATTGATGGCATTGGGCACAAATCGCCGCACCATGGACGCATAGCCCAGCCAGCAGGCGATGAAGATGACCAGGGCTATGATGTCGGGGATGCTGAGCTTTTCCATGCCTTTCAGCCTCCGAGATGCGCCTGCACCCAACCCGCCCAGGCCAGCGCAGCCCGGTCCCGACCTCTGCGGCCAATGATCTGGATACCGAGCGGCAGACCCATCGGACCAGTGCCTGCGGGCACGGTGATGCAGGGCACGTGCAGCGCCGTCCAAGCGCCGTTGAACGAGGGCTCACCCGTCCACTCCAGCCCGGACGGCGCTTCGCCAGGGGCGGAGGGGGTGAGCAGGATGTCGTAACCACCGATAAAATCGTCAAACGCCAGCCGCAGCCGATCGATGCTGAGCTGGGCGTTGCGCAATGCGTCGATGCCCTGTGCCGCCCCCCAATGCAGCCGGTCGCGCAGGCCGTCGCTGATCTGGCTGGCGTGGTGGGCAAGCTCCCAGGCCATCGACAACGCCGATTCGCCGTTCATCATAATCGGATGCGACTGCTCCAGCGCGTGGAAGGCCGTGGGCAGTGTGGCGTCGGAGACTTTCGCCCCCGCCTTGGACATCGCCACCGCCGCCCGGTCGAGCAGTGATTTGGTTGCGTCATCGGCGATAGCGCCCTTCGGCCCGGCGCAGATGCCGATGCGGGGTGCTGCGCCGGTGGCTTGGTCGGGATTGCCGAGATCGCCGCCGCCAGTGGCCGAGACCAGCAAAGCAGCGTCGGCCAACGAGCGGGCGAGTGCGCCGATGGTGTCCAGGCTCTCACTCATCAGCTTCATGCCGATGCGCGGGATGGTGCCATAGGTGGGCTTGAAGCCGACCACGCCGCAGAACGCCGCCGGGCGGATGATGCTGCCGGCCGTCTGCGTGCCGAACGCCACCGGAAAGAACCCCGCCGCCACGCCGGCCGCCGAGCCGGAGGAGGAGCCGCCGGGCGTATGGCCGGTGTGGTGCGGGTTGGCGGTGGGGCCAGGGCGGCGTGTGGCGAATTCGGTGGTGACGGTCTTGCCCATCACCACAGCCCCCGCCGATGTCGCCAATGCCACTGCGGCTGCGTCAGCGCGCGGGCGGTGGCCGGTCCAGATCGACGAGCCGTATTCAGTGGGCAGATCGGCGGTGTCCAGCACGTCCTTCACACCGAGCGGAACGCCTGCGAGCTTGCCGGTGGAGGGCGGGTGCGCGCGGATGTGTGCCGGGTCATGAGCGGTGAAGGCGCGGATGGTGGGCTCGGCGGCGTGGATGCGCGCCAGCTGGGCTTCATGCCATTCGACAACACTCAGCCGCCCCGCCGCAATGCGCGCCAGAGCCTCGGTGGCCGTCAACATCGCCAGTTCACGCATCGCAGATCTCCCCTCGCTTCACATCACGCAAAGATGGCGCGTTGCGGGGTTGCGGTCCATGTTTGAGGCATGACGCGCCCTGCAACCCCGATCCGCATTCAAACCTCCACCGCCATCGGTGGCGTGATGACGTATCTGATCAGCGCCCCACCGGAGACGCTGCCTGCAGTGCTGCCGCGTGAATTGGAACGCGCCTGGCACGCCGCCCGCACAGCCGCCCTCGCCGAAACCGATGGCCCTGCCCTGCTGTTCCGCTTCCTGCGCGGCCCCGCCGAGACGCCGACCGATCTGGCGCTGACCGATCATGATGCACGATGCTGGGCGGAAGCCGTTGATGCGGCGCGCGGGCTGGACACCGTGGCCGGGCTTTCAATTTGTCTGCGCCTGCTCGCCCTGATCGATCTGCTGGCGCGGGAGCGTTGGGCGAGCAGTCATATCGCGCTGCATCGCGATGGGGCGGAGATCAGTCTGGCGCTGTTGCAGGCGGCAAGCGAGATACCGCTCAGCCGCGAGGCACGCTTTGACACAGAGGCGATGCGCACGCGGCTCTCCCGCAACCGATCGCTTGCCGCTATGGTGCCGCGCGACTCGACTGTTTCGCCGCCACGCCCTTGAGGAGCTTGTGCATGACCTTGCCCCGTCCGGCCTTGAAGGCCACTGCTTTGGCCGCCCTGTTGCTGGGGCTGGCAGGTTGCGCCCAGTTCCACGCTCAAAACAGCCTCGAAGGCGTCTCACCCGCGCGGCAGGCCGAGTGCCACAGCCGCACGGAGCAGAGTTTCGTGGCGCAAAACCGTGCCGACATCTACCGCGCCGACACCGCCACCACGAGCGGCAACGCCTCGCCCTTCTCTGGCTCTAGCCCGACTGGGGTGAATTCTGACGTGCTTGGCACGCGCTATGCCTATCAGCGCGCGCTGAACGATTGCTACAATGCCAGCCCCGACCCGGTGCCTGGCGCCAGTTCCAAACCCTGATCAGGACGTATCCGATGGGAGACCACCACCACATGAGCAAGATCATTCGCAACGAGCCGAACGCGGTCCTCTCGAAGGCCGTTGAATACCACGGCTTCGTTTTCACCCAAGGTTGCGTGGCCACCGACGTGACGAAAGACATCTCCGGCCAGACCGAAGAAGTGCTCGCCTCGCTCGACGCCATTCTTGAGACGCATGGCACCGACAACACCCGGCTGCTGCAGGCGCAAATTTGGTTGAAGAATATTTCAGACCGCGAAGCTCTGAACAAATTGTGGGTGAAGTGGCTGCCAGCAGGCGGCGCTCCGGCCCGCGCCTGCGTGCAGGCTGAACTCGCAGATCCGCGCCATCTCGTTGAAATCATGGTGATTGCAACGAAGTAAGCCGTTATGGGGCCGATTTCGGGGACTCCGAAATCGGCCCTTTTTATGCCCTGTTGCCGAATAGCAACACGCGCGTGTTATTTGCACAACAGAACATTTTAACGCGCGGAAATTAGGAAGATATGCGGATCTCGGACATGGGATCTGCACATGAGACTGCAAAGTTGCATGGCTGGTCCGTAATTTTGCAGCCACCGTATTGCCATCTGCCGCCCGGTGTTGCACCCAGTAACATATCGTGAGGCACGATTTCCGGGGGTAGCAGATGCGAGACTGGCAGAAAGCGATTGGCACTGTGGCACTATGCCTGAGTGTGTTGACTGCAACCTCCCTGATCTCCGCCACCGCTTTTGCCGCCACTGACAGCACCAAATCCGAAGCCTCGAAATCCTCAAGCGTCCTCAAGCCGATGCCGAGCCATGTCGCCGCGCCGGTTGTGAAGCATGTGAATTACAATCCTGCTGAAAAGCAGAAATCGGCCGAAAAGCCGAAGGTGATTGCCTCCAAGCAGCAGACGCAGATCAAGGGCCAGAAGGTGCAGTATGTGCACTCGACCCGCCTGCAATGCGTCCCCTTCGCCCGCGCCGCTTCAGGCATCGAAATCAAAGGCAATGCCGCCAATTGGTGGGATTCGGCGACCGGCGTTTATGCCCGTGGTCAGGCACCGGAAGCTGGCAGCGTGCTGAATTTCCGCTCCACCCGTGGCATGCGCCTGGGCCACGTGGCGGTCGTCACGGCCGTTGTGTCCTCGCGTGAAGTCGAGATCGATCACGCCAACTGGGCTGGCCCCGGTGCCTCCAAGGGCGGCGTATCGCGCGGGATGTCGGTGATCGACGTGTCGCCGGACAATAGCTGGACGCAGGTTCGCGTCTCCCTCGGCGGCGAAGGCAAGTATGGTTCGGTCTATCCGACCTACGGCTTTATTTATGACCGTCCGGATAGCGGCGTGTTCGCGCAGAACAACCACAGCGACAGCAATTTGGACGAAGTGGCCGAACTGCCGTCGCACGAACTGCATTGAGCGGCGGTTGATGGGGAGCGCTTCGCTCACCCATCCTTGTTACACCAATCCCAACGCCCCCAGCGCCGCACCGCCCGCCAGTAACCACAGCGGATGAATTTTCGTGCGCAGCAGCACAATCGTTGTGCCAATCGCCAACGCCAGCGCCACCCAGGACACCGCAGAAGCCCGCACCAGCAGAATACCGGCCGCCGCGATCAGACCGACGGTGACGGCGTTCATCCCGGTCTGCACCGGGGCCAGCCAGGGTGCCCCGCGCAACCGCCGCCATGCGTTGGACAGAAAATAGGTCAAAATCGCCGGCGGCAGCACCAGCGCGCCGGTGGCGACCAAGGCACCTGCAAGCCCCGCATGATACCAGCCGATCAGCGTGACCAGCAGCAGGTTCGGCCCCGGTGCCGCCTGGGCGAGGGTGAACAGCGTGGCGAAGGTGTGGGCGTCCATCCAGCCGTGAACGCTGACCACCTCGCGCTGAATTTCCGGAATGAGCGCAATCACGCCGCCCACGGCCACCATGCCAATTTTGGCGAAGAGCAGTGCCAAGTCCAACAGTTTGCTCATCGCGCACGCCCCTTCATCGCCCACCAATGCGCCGCAATCGCCGCCGGGATCAGCACTGCCAGTGCTGGCAGCAACGGCAACCGCAGACCGCCCACAGCGCCCACCGAGGCCAAGGTGAAGCCGAGCGATATCCAGTCCTTCTTCCGCAACACCGGCAAAGCGAGCTTCACGCCAAGTGCCACCACCAGCCCCGCCGCCACCGCCGACATGCCGCGCAGCGCGCCGATCACTACCGGCGCCTCAGACACCTGCATCAGCAGCGTGTAGGCACCGATGACGATCACCATAGGTGCCGCCATGATCCCAGCCACGCCCGCCAGCGAGCCGAGCGGCCCCTGGAAGCGAGCACCGACGGCCACCGCCAGATTGACCACGTTCGGGCCGGGCACGAATTGGCACATCGACAAGGCGTCGAGGAACTCATCCGCTGAGAGCCAACGGCGTTGTTCGACCAGCATCAGCCGGGCGAACGGCATCACGCCGCCGAAGCCGTTGATGCCGATGGAAAAGAACCCCAAGAAAATCTCGTGCACTGAGGGCATCGCAATGCCCGTGGTGGGCGGCTGGCGCACCTGCGTCACAATTCAGACCCACCCGCCATTATTCACTCCCCCGTCCCAGCGCATCCGCAACGGAAAACCAGGCCGCACACACTTTGAAAAGCCAGAGTGAAGGGGCAACCCAGCAAGCGCAAGGCCGGGAAAGTTGATCGATTTATATCGACAACGATAAAATTAACTCGATTTTATTTTATTTAAACTGAATCATTCTACATAAAATTTGACACTAAACTTGACATTTCATTTCAATTTTGCCTCAATAAACTGGATAAAACATGATATGATCTCTTCTGATCATAATATTGATTTAGATCAAGATTGGCATTGCAATGAAATTCATCCATCTCACGGTCGCAGTGGCTTTCACCACTGCCTTGGTCCTGTCAGCTCCAGTTGCGGCCCAGACTTTCACAACGATTAATCTGAGCAATGTTGTAAATGGGAACATCGCACTCAATCCCGATACATTTCCGACTGGGACCACCACCGGCAACCAGGGCACCAACATCCCGTTCAACATCGCGACGTATGGTGGTGTTGCAGGGTCGTGGATTGCCGACAATGTTCCCGGATATGGTTTTGGCAGCAGCGTCTCTGGCGTGTCGCTCACCGTGAATCTCGCCAGCAATAACATCAGCGGCGCTGCGTCATTCTACGCGCTTTTGAACAATTATTGGGGCGTTGCGGGCGCGAATGAGTACAATATCACCATCACTGCCACCAACAACCAGTTCGTCACATATTCCTCCATTGGTGGATATGACACGCGTGACTACAACAACGCGCAGTACACCAACGCCATCTCCAACACGACAACGGAATGGTTTAACAACAGTGCCATTGAGGGTGATCTCTACCAACGCTTTGACGTGCGCGAGTTCACTCTGCCGGGCTATATGGCCGCTGACACCATCGCCAGCTTCACCATCGCGATGACCGACAGCACCGAAGGCCCGGGCTACAACATGGACACAGCGGTGTTATCCGGCCTGACCTTCAGCACCCAGCCCGCAGAAACCTTCCCCACAGCAGCACCTGAACCCGCTTCGCTGATGCTGCTGGCATTTGGCGTGGCGGGGCTGATGGGCGTACGCGGGAAACGTCGCGGCTGAGCTGAACGCCTTATTTTCCGCGCGTCACCAACCGCCCGGCCCGCGCTTCGGTGGCTCCCTTGCCATAGACATAGGCCGATTGCCCGGCCACCCAGGTCTCCATGATCCCGTCGGCGGGCAGAGTGGGCGTGTCGAAATTGGCGGTGTCTTTGACCGTCAGCGGGTCGAACAGCACCAGATCGGCAAACGCCCCCGTGCGCACCACGCCACGATCGGCCAGCCCGAACACATCGGCCACCCGCCCGGTCATTTTGTGCACGGCAGTCTCCAGCGAGAACAGGCCGAGATCGCGCGCATAATGCCCCAGCACGCGCGGGAAGGTGCCCCACAGGCGCGGATGTGGGAATTGGTCATGCGGCAGGCCGTCGGAGCCGACCATGGAGCGCGGATGGGCGAGGATGCGCTGCATGTCCTCCTCGTTGATCTGATAATAGATCGCCCCGGCCGGCAGCAGCCGCTTGGCCGCCGTCACCTGATCGACACCCCAATCGGTGGCGATGTCGGCCAGAAACCGCCCGGTGAATTGCGGGAACGGCACTGACCAGGTGATGCGCACCGGCACGTGCGGATGCAGCTTCTCCGGCATCAGCACAGTGGAGGAAGCATTGTAGGGATAGACGTCAAAATCCGCCTTCTGGCGCGCCTGGACGGCTTCGAGCAGCGCCAACGTCTCAACAGAGCGGCCAAAATTGTTCGGCATGACGCATTTGTGGTGGCTGATCACCACCGGGGCCCCCACCGAGCTGCCGATGCGCAATGTCTCCTCGATGGAGGCGAGCACGTTGTCGCCCTCATCGCGCATGTGCGTCACATAGAGGCCGCCGGTTTCGCGCAAAGCCTCGGCCACCGCGATCACCTCGGCGGTGGGAGCTTGGTTGCTGGCGGGGTAGTAGAGGCCGGTGGAGAAGCCGCTCGCCCCCTCCTGCAGCGACTGACGCAGGCGGGACTGCATATGCGCCGCCTCCTTATCCGTCGCCGCCCGGAACACATCGCCCTCCATCGCCTCAACCCGCAGCGACATATGGCCAATCAGCGCCACCGTGTTGACCGGCGACGGGTCGGTCTCCAACCGCTCGGCGTATTCGGCAAAACTGTCGAAAGTCCACCATTCCTCGCTGCCGAGCAGGTCGAGCGGCGGGATCGGACGGTTCTTCATCCGCACCGGGCTGAGCGAAATGCCGCAATTGCCGACGACGACCGTCGTCACACCCTGGCTCATCTTGCACAGCATGCATTCCGGCCCACAGAGCACGGCGCGGTCGTCATGGGTGTGGGCGTCGATGAAACCGGGGGCGAGAACGCGGCCGCTTGCCTCGATCTCCCGATCCGCCGACCACGCGCCCAGATCGCCGATGCCCGCTATGCGGTCGCCCTTGATCGCCACGTCGCCCTTGATGCGGTTGGCGCCGGTGCCATCGATGATGGTGGCACCTCGGATGATTGTGTCGCAGCGCATGGTCTATGCTCCCCTCAACCCTGCGGTTCCCGCCGCATCCAGAACGCCATCGTGGCTGACGGCCACCTTGTAGAGAAGGCGTGCATTCTCCACCGAGACCAGCCCGTCACGCACATCGCGCGCGACCAGCGCCGGGTCACGCGCCACTGGATCTCCCATCCCGCCACCGCCGGGCAGCGAGAGCAGCAAATGCTTGTTGTCCGGGATGATCTGGAAGCCCTTGGTGCGCATTGGCTCGCCAGTGGCATAGGCGACCGCACCGGGTGCGCCCTCCTGCCCGCCATCGCGGCCTTTCGGTGGGAAGGTGATGCGGTCGAAGATGGCGTTGACGGCGAATTCCAACTCGCCCTTGCTGCCGATCTCCATCACCTGCCCAAGCCCACCGCGCGTGCGACCGGCACCGCCGCTGTCGGGGCGGAGTTCCTTGCGCCAGAACACCAGGGGCGCGACATTTTCCGTCGCCTCCACCGGCATGGTGCGCACGCCAGAGGGGAAGGCGGTGGCATCGAGGCCATCCTTCGTCATCCGCGCTCCGGTGCCGCCGGAGTTGAAGGTGATGGTCTCGAAATCCTCGATCACCTTCTTATTGCTGGTGCCCTGCCCGGAGACCGCACCACCACCGCGCAAAGGCGGGTTCCACAGGCAGGACGAACCCTCCGCCGTCACCTGCTCCGGCACGATCTGGGCGAGGCAGCCCATCATCAAATCCGGCAGCAACTGCCCCACCACATGGCGCACCGACACCGGATACGGGCGCGGTGCGTTGAGGATGCAGCCTTCGGGGATCACCATGCGGAAGGGTTGCAGGCTGGCCCAGTTGTTCGGAATCTCCGGTGCCACCACCACCTTGATGCCGAAGCTCGCATAAGCGCGGCAATAGGCGGCGGGCACGTTGATGCCGCGTTGCGACAGGCCGGAGGTGCCCGTGTAATCGACTTCAATCGCATCCGCGCTGATCGTCATCGCCGCATGCAAGGTCAGCGGCGCTTCATAGCCGTCCGAGCCGATCTGGTTGCGGTAGGTGCCAGGCTTGAGCTTGGCAATCTGCGCCAGCGTCGCTGCACGCGACGCGGTGAAGATGTGCTCGGCCAGCGGGTCCAGACTGTCCAGTTGGAACTCATCCAACATCGCCACCAGCCGCTTGGCCGCCGCATCATTGCAAGCGCACAGCGAATAAACGTCGCCCTCCAGTTCCACCGGCAGCCGCGAGCCCCAGCGGATGAAGTCAAAGAAGGTCTCGTTGGCAACACCCCGGTCGAAGCATTTGATGATGGGGATATAGATCCCCTCCTCAAACACCGAGCGCGCCTCCGGCCCCATGCCGAGGCCACCGACATCGATCACATGGGCGGTGTTGGCGAGCAGCGCCACAATCGCGCCTCGGCGGAACACCGGGGAGACGACGGTGAGGTCGTGCAGATGGCCGGTGCCGAGCCAGGGGTCATTGGTGATGTAGTGATCGCCCGGCTGCATGGTCGCTGCCGGGAATTTGGCGAGGAAATGGCCGACCGCCTCCATCATCGAGTTCACATGGCCCGGCGTGCCGGTAACGGCCTGG
>Ga0302202_10005704_pt1 | contig 12616 bp, 8 predicted proteins | sample II_Bog_N3_3_FD_194579 | JGI IMG/M metagenome (GOLD analysis project Ga0302202, IMG submission 194579) | Peat permafrost microbial communities from Stordalen Mire near Abisko, Sweden - II_Bog_N3_3 | ecosystem: Environmental > Terrestrial > Soil > Wetlands > Peat | place: Sweden: Abisko, Stordalen...
CCCTCGGCCCTTGGCCAGCAGTTCCCGGGCATACAGGTAGGGGGTGGAGATCACCGCCTTGCCTGAACCCAGGGCATAGGCCAAGGTGCCCGAGGTGATCTGCTCCATTTTCAAGTACGGGGTGATGTAGATGTCGGCCGCGGCCAGGAAAGCGGTGAGCTCTTCCAGGGTGGCGAAGCGGTTGTGGAAGATGACGCTGGACGCCACTCCCAGGTGGCTGGCGCGGTCCTGGAGCATGGTCCGGTAGCTCTCCCCTTTCTCGGCGACGATATTGGGGTGGGAGGCCCCGAGCACCACATAGACGGCGTTCGGGAATCGCCGCAGGATCCCGGGCATGGCGTCGATGACATATTCGATGCCCTTGTCCGGGGCGAGCAGGCCGAAGGTGAGCAGCACCTGCCGCCCTTCCAGGCCGAGCCGCTGCTGGTCGGTGCTCTGGAAGGGAACCGCGGGAATCCCGTGGGGGATCAGGTCGATCCGGGCGGGATGTACGCCATGGACCGTCCCCAGCAGTTTGGCGCCATGGGCGCTCATCACGACCAGGCGTTCCGAAAGCCGGGTGATCTCGTCCATGACCGCCCGTTGGCGCGGGGTGGGGTCGGAAAGGATGGTGTGGAGGGTGGTGACGATCGGCAGGCGCACGGCCCGCATCAGGGCCAGGATATGGCTGCCGGCCTCGCCGCCGAAAATTCCGTATTCATGCTGGAGGCTCAGCACCTCCACCTTGCGCCCATTGAGGATCTCCGCGGCCCTCTGATAGGAGTCGATCGATTGTTCGGCGATCTGGACCTGCACGCACTCGGGGTAGGCATAGGTCTGCTTGGGGTCGTTCATGGCCAGCACGAAACTGTCCAGGGCCGGAAACCGGGTCCGGAGGGCGCCACTGAGATCGGCGGTGAAGGTGGCGATTCCGCACTGGCGCGGGGTATGGTTGCCGAGCATGGCAATTCGGCGGAGGCCGCCGTTGGGACCGGTACGATTCATAAACGCTCCTCGAAAATGGGCGAGGATTCAGCCCGAAGTCCATCGCCTCTCCCGGCGCGGGCCTGAACGAGGCCCTGGGACGGTGCATGGGGGATCTCTAATGCCGGGCCCCTGGTTTCATCAGTACGATGGAGGGAGCCGGCGGAAGACCTACAGCAATACCTGTTCCATTTGAAATCAAGTTGCAAATAAAAGAGTTAGCAGTGCACGATTCCGCCTGAATGGACTATTTGAGTGGGAATGGCATCAAAGCGGTCCGGATTTCTCCATTTTGATGGCATCGCCTCATCCTTTGGATGACGGCCCGTGCTCCATGGGGATCTTTCCGTAGCTCTTGAGCTTGCGGTACAAGGTCGCCGCCCCGATCTTCAGCTGCTCGGCGGTGCGGGTCTGGTTGCCGCCATTCAGCTCCAGCACGTTGAGGATATAGTCCCGCTCCACCTGGTCCAGGGATTGGACCGCTCCCCGGGTCACTTCGGGCTTGGGGCTCGCCTGGCGGATCTCTTCGGGCAGGTCTTCCAGCTCCACTCGGTTCCCGGATGCCAGGGCCACGGCGCGCTCCATGGCGTTCTCAAGCTCGCGCACGTTGCCCGGCCATGGGTAGCGCAGGAGCTGATCGGCCACCCCCGGCGCGAACCCGGAGATCTTCCGTTCCATCTGCACCGCCGACCTAGTCAGCAGCACCCGGGCCAGGGGCAGGATGTCATCCCGGCGCTCCCGCAGGGCGGGCACGTGCAGTTCGACCACCTTTAGCCGATAGTAGAGGTCCTGGCGGAAGGTGCCGCTGGCGACCCCCTGGGCCAGGTCGCGATTGGTGGCGGCGATGATGCGCACGTCGATCGACCGCACCCGGTTCTCACCGACCCGCCGGATCTCCCGCTCCTGGATCGCCCGCAGGAGCTTGACCTGCATCATCGGCGCGATGTCGCCGATTTCGTCCAGCAGCAGAGTGCCCTTGTTGGCCGCCTCGAACAGGCCCGGGCGGTCCTGGGTCGCCCCGGTGAACGCGCCGCGGGCGTGGCCGAACAGCTCGCTCTCCAGCAGGGTGTCGGTGATGGCGCCGCAGTTGAGGGCGATGAACGGCCCGGTGGCCCGGGTGGACTCCTCATGGACCAGCCGGGCCACCCGCTCCTTGCCGGACCCGCTCTCCCCGGTGAGGAGGATGGTGGAATCGACCTTGGCCACCCGGCGGGTCAGATCCAGCAGCTGGACCATGGGCCGGCTCCTGGCCACGATCCCCAGCAGCGGGTTTTCCAGTTCGGGCACCACCTGGGTCAGCACCCGGTGGTGCTCCAGCAGCTTGCGCTCGGCCGCCTGCAACGATTCCATGACCCGGCTCAGGGACACCTCCAGGCAGTCCTTGAGCCGGTCGGGCTTGAAGAACCGCAGTTGCTCGGCGCGCTCCTCGCCCCACGCCTCCCGGGTGCGTCCGATCAGGTGGCAACCCGCATCGCCCTTGCCGATGCAACGGTCCTCCAGGACGTAGATCTCCTGGCCGGCATTGCGGCTGAGGTAGCCGCTGATGAGGCCGCAGATGGTCCAGCACACCGCGGTCTCGGCCCGGCCGAAGTGCAGCAGGTGCTGCTCCGCCTCATAGGAGGCGGCGACCATGACCCCCTCCTTGGACAGCGGATCGGCGCTGCCCGACGCCACCCGGAACAGACCCTCCAGGGCGTGGATGCGGGTGCCGGCCAGGCGCAGCTCTTCGCCGTTCTCCCACTTGAACTCGGCCTGCATGGCCTCGGCCATGCGCCAACCGTGGGCGAAGCCGAACTGGGTGAGCACGGTCCGGGTGGCGTTGAGACCGAAGTTCTCCACCAGATACTTGCGCAGGACCCCCATGGCCACGGCGTCCAGCAGGATCGCCCGCTGGCCGGCGAACCGGATCACCCCGCCTTCCGGGTCCAATTCCAGCAATTCCTTGTGATCCAGATCCGTTACCCGCATGGAGTGCCTTCCTGGGGAGGGTGGCGTCTTTCTTCTATTCTACAGGCATGCAGAAGGGAAAAAGGGGGAATCCCACGCAGCAATGACTTTTTTATAATTTTTTGGAATCAGAAGAAGAGCACCTCGCCTTTCTCCACGCAGGCGGCGGCATAGAGATACATGGAGGCGGACCAGGTCTGCCAGTCCTGGCCTGACGGCTGGCCGTTCTGGGCCCGGAACCATTCGTTGAAACCAAAGGCGACCTTGGCTTCCCGGGCCGGGCGGACCAGGTCGGTCAAGGCCCTGAGCTTGGTTTCGGCCAGGTCGAGCCGGCCCGCGGCCACCAGGGCCGCCACATAGAACCCGCACACGAAGGGCCAGATTCCGCCGTTGTGGTAGTTGCCGGGGAGGTTGTATAACTCATAACGGGGATGCCAGTCGGACTCGGTAGGCAGCACGAAAGGGAAGAAACAGGGGGGCAGTTCCAGGGCCAACTCGCCGCTGGCGCGCATGGTCTCGCACTGGGCTTCGATCCAGGTGACCATCTGCCCGGCCCGCTCGGGGGAGGCCAGGCCGGTGATGATCGCCAGGCTGTTGCCCAGCAGGTCGCAGCGCTCGTCCCGAAGCACCTTGTACGACCACATGGCGTAGGTGGGCTGTCCGCGCACGGACAATCCTTCCTCGCTCTGGCCGGGGGCGATGCTGTCGTCCGGCCCGTTGAGCGCGCCCTGGAGTTCCTCGGCCCGCTCCCGTTGGCCCAGGACCTTGAGGAAGCCGTAGACCAGCGCGTTCACGAACAGGCCGTGGCCCAGGACCCAGTGCTCGTCCCGCCAGTCGCTGGTGGGCTGCTGGGCGACCAGCACCCGGTCGTCGGTGGTCTGGTAGGCCATCCAGCGCAGGGCCTTGGCCACCGGGCCGGCCAGATAGTTGGGCTGGTGCAGTTCCTTGCGCAGGACGCCCGCCAGCAGGAGGAACAGCGGGGTGGTGTCGCTGGCGCCCCGGTCCTCGGGGGCGTCCACCAGGGATGGGATATGGCCCAGGTTGCTCTGGTTGTTCGCCAAGGTGGCCATCACCCGCAATAGGGATGCCAGCAGCGCCGGGTCGCCCGAGGCCAGGATCCCCAGTCCGGAGATGAGCAGGTCCCGGGTATACGGCTCCGGGTAGCCCCAGCCCGCGGTCCGCGGGAGGTGGTCGTGGGGACCGTCGGCATTGTGCAGGAGGACCTCATGGGCGGCCCGTTTGGCTTGCTGGATGATGGGGTCGAGGGGTTTGGCCATCTCACACCAGCCCGAGGTTTTCGGTGAGGGTCGTCACCAGCTGCCGGGCCACTTGCCGGTAGTCGAAGCGCTCCACCACCCGTTTCCGGCCGGCCTCGCCCATGCGCCGCCGCATCTGGGGATCGTTGAGCAGGAGCTTCAGGTAGGAGGCGATGTCGCTGACGCTGGCCCGGTAGTCCACCACCCTCGGCTGATCGAAGGTGACGTGATGGCCGGGCTCATAGCCGGATTCCGGGCCCAGGGTGGCGCCGGAGACGCTGATGGCATCGGCCACCCCGGCCAGGAAAGCGGTCTCGTGGTGGACCAGGGTGTCCAGCATGGCCATGGCCCGGATCCCGATCACCGGCTTGCCGCAGGCGCCGGCTTCCACCTGGGGCATGCCGAAGCCCTCCAGGCGGGAAGGGGCCGCATAGACATCGCAGGCGGAGATGAGGAAGGGCATGAGGTCCCGGGAGACCCGGTGGGCCGGGAAGCTCACCTTGTGGGCGATGCCGAGCTTTTCGGCCAGCTCCAGGTCCAGGGCATTCTGGATTTCGGTCCTGGGCTGGGGCCAGACCTTGCAGACGTAGCGCCAGTCAGGCACCTCGTCGCCGAGCTGGGCCAGGGCCTCCATCACTTCCCGGCCGCCCTTGGAGGCGGCGTCACCGCCCACGGTCAGGATCATGAGCTGATCCGGACTGACCCCGAGGATCTCCCGCACCGCGTGCACCCTGGGGTCGGCGGCCGACCTGGGAATGAAGCTGTCGGTATCGCACCCCACCGGGAGGGTCACCATATGATCGCCGCGGATGCCATCCCTTACATAGGTCTCCCGGACCCAGTCCGCGGTCACCAGGATCAAAGGCATCTCATTGAGTTCGTGGCGGTAGTTGGCCACGTAGCCGTCGGCCAGCACCCAGGGCACCGCCCGCATTCCGAACCGCTGCGGGTGCTGGACGATATCGGGGAAGTCGCCCCAGTAGCCCACCCCGATCACCGCGTCCGGCTTGAACCAGCGGTAGTACCACTCCTTTTCCAGGTCCGAGCGCAGATGGGCGGCGTGGGCGTCCACGCCGATTTCCAGCAGGCCGTGGTACAGCAGGTCGCCCTGGGTGGCCAGGCCGCCGGGGGCCGGGGGGTAGTCGTAGAGCACAAGGATCTTCATCAGAGAGCATTCCTTCCGGAGATGGCTGAGGTGAATGAAAGAGAACCCGGGCCTGGGGCGGTTCGCCCCAGGCCCAGGTGGGACTCAGGCCAGGTAGCTGGCCAGGTCCTTGGCGCCAAGTCCGACCAGGAGGTCCTGCTCGCCGTTGGCGAGGAGTTGGACCGCCATCACGCCGGCCATTGCCAGGGCGCCGGCGTCGAGCTTGGACCCGTCCACCAGCCGCACCCGGATCCGGGTGGCGGCCACGGCCGCCAGTTCCTTGATGTTGGCCTTGCCGCCCAGGGCGGTGCGGATCAGACCGGCCTGCTGTTCGGAGCCGACGCTGGGAGCGGCGGGAGCGGGGGCGGGAGCCGCCGCCTCGGAACTTGCCTTGGCAGCGGCGCCCGGGAGGGGGCCGTCCGCTTCGGGGCCGGCGGTCTTGAGGTAGATCTCCAAATCGGTCTTCATGTTCTCGGACTGGGGGCCGAAGATGGCCTGGATGCAGTCGCCGGCATGGACCACGGCCGTGGCGCCCAGGGCTTTCAGCCGGTCTGTGGCCACCTGGCCGGGCTCGGCCACGGTCACCCGCAGCCGGGTGATGCAGGCGTCCAGACCGGTGATGTTGTGGCGGCCGCCGAAGGCCAGCACCAGTTCCTTGGAAAACTGGTCCTTCTCCACCGGAACCATGGCCGCCGCGGCGTCATCGTCCTCCCGGCCGGGGGTCTTGAGATGGAAGAAGTTGATCGACCAGGTGAACAGGAAATAGTAGACGGCGAAATAGACCGGGCCGAACACCAGGATCAGCCACCAGCGCTGGGCGTCGGGGTTGATGACGTTGCAGAGCAGGAAGTCGAGCCCGCCCTGGGAGAAGGTGAAGCCCATGTGGATGTGGAAGGAGTTGGCCAGGAACTGGGTGGAGGCGGCCAGCACGGCGTGGAACAGGTAGAGCAGCGGTGCCACGAACATGAAGGAGAATTCGATCGGCTCGGTGATGCCGGTGAGGAAGGAGGTGAGGGCGGCGGAGATCATGAGGCTGCCCACGGCCGCCCGGTGTTCGGGCTTGGCGGCGCGCCACATGGCGACGGCGGCGCCGGGCAGGCCGAACATCTTGAACAGGAAGGCCCCGGCCAGGATCCCGGCCGTGCGGTCGCCGGCGAAGAACCGGGCGATGTCGCCATGGACGATCTGCCCGTTGGCGGCCTTGTAGGTGCCGATCTCGAAGAAGAACGGCACGTTCCAGACGTGGTGCAGGCCGAACGGCAGCAGCAGGCGCTCGACGAAGCCATAGACGGTGGCGGCGCTGCGCGGATCGCCCACCGCGGCCCAGTGGGAGAACCGGTCGATGCCGCTCTGGACGAAGGGCCAGACCAGCGCCAGGAGCACGCCCATGAAGATGGCGGCGATGGCCGTGACGATGGGCACGAACCGCTTGCCGGCGAAGAAGGCGAGGTAGTTGGGGAGCTTGATCCGGTAGAACCGGTTGAACAGGTAGGCCGCGAGACCGCCGGCCAGGATGCCGCCGAACACGCCGGTCTCCATGGAGGGGATGCCCATGATCAGGACGGTCTTCACGTGGAGGGCGACGGCCATCCCGCCCATGGAGGCCAGCAGGACCAGGAAGCCCACGGTGGCGGCGATCCCGGCGACCCCGTCATTCTCGGTGAAGCCCAGGGCGACGCCGATGGCGAAGATCAGGGCCAGGTTGGTGAAGATGACGTCCCCGGCCCCCTTCATCAGGGTGGCGACGACCAGGACGGCGCCGTTGGGGGAATGCGCCACCAGGGCCGAGCCGATGGCCAGCATGAGCCCGGCTACGGGCAGTACCGCCACCGGAAGCATCAGCGCCTTACCGATTTTCTGCATGAATGGCAATATGTTCTTGAACATGATGCCCCCTTAATCGATGAATGAGGCAAGGCGCGCACGGACTTCCGCGGCGGTGCCCAGCAACAGGATTTCCTTGGCCAGGATTTCGCACTTGCTCCGGTCCAGGCGTGCGATCTGGGCCTTGATGCTGGCGATGGCGGGGACCGCCACGGAGAGTTCGTCCACCCCCAGGCCGATCAGCGCGGCCACGGCCAGAGTGTCCGAGGCGATGCCGCCGCAGACCCCGACCCAGCGGCCATGCTTGTGGGCGCCCTCGACCGTGAGGCTGATCAGCTTCAGGACCCCGGGATGCAGACCATCGGCCTGCTTGGCGAAGAACGGGTCACCCCGGTCCATGGCCAGGCAGTACTGGGTCAGGTCATTGGTGCCGATGGAGAAGAAGTCCGCTTCCCCGGCCAGCTGGTCGGCGATGAGGGCGGCCGCGGGGACCTCCACCATCAGGCCGACCTTGGCGGTCTGGCCCACCGCTTCGGCTTCCTCTCGCAGGATCTGCTTGGCGGCGCGCAGTTCGTCCAGGGATGAGATCATGGGGAACATGATGTGCAGATCGCCCTTGGGCGCCGCGGCCAGGATGGCCCTCAGCTGGATCCGGAACAGGGCGGGCCGGTTCAGGCTGACCCGGATCCCGCGCAGGCCGAGGAAGGGGTTGGCCTCCTTGGGCAGGGGCAGGTAGGCCAGGGGCTTGTCGCCGCCCACGTCCAGGGTGCGCACCACCAGCTTGCGCTCGCGCCCCAGCGCTTCGGCGGTGGCGAGGTACTGGGCGGCCTGCTCCTCCTCGGTGGGAGCGGTGTCGCGGTTGGCGAACAGGAATTCCGAGCGCAGCAGGCCGACTCCATCGGCGCCCGCGGCCACGGCCTCCTGGGCGTCGGCGGCGCTGCGGATGTTGGCGGTCACCTCGATGCGCGCGCCGTCCCGGGTCATGGCCGGCTTGTTGGCCTCGGCCTGTTCCCGTTCCTGCTGGGCCTTCATCCGGGTGATGCGGCCCTGGATGGCGGTCAGCTCCGCTTCGGTGGGATCGCGGCGCAGCAGGCCGGTGGCGCCGTCCAGCACCACCGGGGTGCCGTCGGTCAGGTCCAGGACCTTGCTGTCGATGCCGCAGATGGCGGGAATGCCGAGGGATCGGGCCAGGATCGCCACATGGCTGGTGGCGCCGCCGGTGACGGTGCACAGGCCGAGGATCCTGGTCCGGTCCAGTTTGACGGTGTCGGCGGCCGACAGTTCCTCGGCCACCAGGATGGTATTGGCGGGGAACTCGGCCTGGGCCTTGCGTGGGCCGGCCAGGAGCTGGAGCACCCGGCGTCCCACCCCCCGCACGTCCGCGGCCCGTTCCTTCAACATGGGGTTGTCCAGGCCTTCGAGCCGGGTGGCGAAGGTGGTGCAGGCGTGGCGCCAGGCGAACCCGGCGCTCTTGCCGGCGCTGATGGTGTCCCGGGCCAGGCCGCCCAGCTCGGGATCCTCGAGGATCTCCTGGTCCGCGGCGAGGATCTGGGCCTTGGACGGGTCCGTCATCTTCGCCTTGACCGCCTCGATCTGGAGCCGGGCGTCGTGGAGGGCGGATTTCAGGCGGGAATGTTCGATGTCCGGGGTTTCGCCCTGGGTGGGCACCTCGATCGGCTCCTGGAGCAGCTGGAAGATCTGGCCCACGGCCAGACCCGGGGAGGCGGCGATGCCGGCGAATTCCCTTTTGTCGGCGGCGGGGAGCGTCTCGGTGGCGGTTGCCTTGGCGGGCCTGGCCTTGGGCGCTTCGGAGGGGTCGCTGGGCTGGGTGGGGGCGGCCGCCGAGGGCTCCTCGCCGCAGCCGGTGGCCAGGAGCCGGGCCAGGGCTTCGGTGGCGGCCTGGGCGTCCACGCCCGTGGCCGCGACCTGCACCGGGTCGCCCTGGCTGGCGCCCAGGCCCATGATGGCCAGGACGGAACGGGCGTTGACCTCGTCCTTGCCGGATCTGAGCCTTATGTCCGAGGCGAACTTCTTGGCTTCGGCGGCCAGGATTGCCGCTGGGCGCGCGTGCAGGCCGAAACGGTTAACCAGCGGCACCGGGGCGGACAGGACCGTGGCGCCGTCAACGGCTGCCGCCGGCGCGGCCAGGGGTTTGGCAGGGGCGGTCCCGGCCGAGGCCGGACCGGCGGTGGCTTCGGCCCCGGCCAGGGGTTTGGCGGGGGCGGTCCCGGCCGAGGCCGGACCGGCGGTGGCTTCGGCCCCGGCCAGGGGTTGGGCGGGGGCGGTCCCGACCGAGGCCGGACCGGTGGTGGCTTCGGCCCCGGCCAGGCGCAGGGTCAGGATCGGATCCTTGCCGGCGGTGACCAGGCCGGTGGCGACGGTCATGGCGGCGACCTTCTCGCCGTTGGTGATCACGATCTGGGTGAGCAGGCTCGCGGCCTTGCGCCCGATCACCACCGGATCGAAGCTGAGCAGGCACTGGCCGACCTTCACCTTGTCGCCCTTCTTGGTCTTGCAGACGAAGCCCTCGCCCTTCAGGGTCACCGTATCCAGGCCGATGTGGACCAGCACCTCGATGCCGCTGCCGGTGGTGATGGCCAGGGCATGGTGGGCGCCGTGCAATTGGGTGACGGTCCCGGCCACCGGGGCCAGCACGTCCGTGGAGGTGGGGTCGATGGAGACTCCGTCGCCGACCATCTTCCCGGCGAACACCGGGTCGGGCACGGTGTCGATGGGCACCAGGACGCCGGAAAGGGGGGCGAAGATGGTCAGGGTGGCGGCGGCGGTGGCGGGTGGCGGCTCCAGGAGGGCGGGGGTCTGGGCAGGGGTCATGGCGGATATCTCCTTAAATCCCTCGGGCAGGTCAGGGCATTGGAATCATCTGGGTCAGAACTTCCTCAGGAACGGTTAGGGTCCCTGGCAAGGGCAACCTCGGACACTCCGCCGGCCGCTGCCATCTGGTGACCAACCCAATGCAAGCCTCATGCCACTGTAAATGCATGGTTTAAAGGATGGTTGGGTAGAGATATCGCTTGGGCGGCCGCTCTACTTCATCAAAATGATTAAAGTGCTCCTTCACTTTGGCCAGGGGAACCAGGGGGCGGTCGGGGGGTGGCCGGATTTGCGCTCGCCGGGCTGGCCTGGATGGTTCCTCCCGTGGCTGGGACGCGCCCTGTCATTGACTGGGTGGGGAAAAGGAGAAATCGGTTCGGCCATGGCTGGAATAGTGGACCCGATTTTGCTTTGGCTGGGCCTGGAAGGCGCAGGCATCGCGGTTGGACCCGGAGTGGGGGTGCCGGGGGAATGGCACCGCGAGGAACCCTCTGGAACCTGACGCCGGCCGCACGGCTCCTGATCGATCCGTGAGAGGACTGCCCGCTCGCTTATCTCTCTCTCCGTCCCCCCCCCACCGAAACCCATAAGGAGGTTTCATGAATTCCATCGTCAGCTTGTTCCGCATGGCCACCCGGTTCGCGGTGATTCCGGTCGCCCTGGTGGTCCCTTTTGCCCCGCTTCTGGCGTTCACCCAGTCCCAGGGCCAGATGCCCGGCTTCCTGAGCCTTCCGGACCCGTCCCGGGCGCGGGCGGACTCCCCCGGGGAGCTTCAGAATCAGCTCGGACTGGCCCCCATCGCCATCGCCGACCAAGCCGCCAGGGCCGAGGCCGTCGAGCTGGCCCGGTGCCAGGCGGCAGCCCAGGCCGGGGACCTGGAGGCCCAGGCCAAGCTGGGAGTCCTGTATTTCTGGGGGCAGGGGGCGCCTCCGGATTGGGTCGAGGCCCGGTCATGGTTGCGCAAGGCGGCGGACCGTGGCCATCCCATGGCCCAGACCAAGCTAGGGACCATGTACTTCCTGGGGCAAGGCGGGCCGAGGGATCTGGCCGAAGCCGCCAGGTGGTTCCGGCAGGCCGCGGACCTGGGCGAACCTTACGCCCAGGAATGCCTGGGGGCGATGTATGCGGTGGGCGAAGGGGTCGATCGGGACCTGGTCGCGGCCTATGCCTGGCTCTACCGGGCCAAGGCCGGCGGCGACCCCGGTAGCGCCGGGCTTTTCTCGTGGGTGAAGGCCCGCCTTTCCCCAGCGGAGGTCAAGGAGGGCGAGCGCCGGGCGGCTCAGGGGATGGGCAACCGGGAACCGGCGGCTATGGACAAGGGTGGGACTTCCAGGGGAATCCAATGAAAGTAGGAATCATCGGCACCGGATCCGTGGGCAGCAGCGCTGCCTACGCCATGGTCCTGGGCAGCGTGGCCAGCGAGTTGGTCCTCGTCGATCCCAACCAGGGCCTGGCCCGGGCCCAGGCTGAGGACATCGACGATGTCACCCCCTTCGCCCTGCCGGTGCGGATTTCGGCCGGGGACTATGGCCAGCTGGCCGGAGCCTCGGTGGTGGCCCTCTGCTGCGGGGCCCGGCAGCGCCCGGGGGAATCGCGGTTGGAACTGCTGGGCCGGAACGCCGCCATCTTCCGCCAGGTGGTCGCCGAGGTGGTGAAACATGCTCCGGACGCCATCCTCCTGGTGGTCTCCAACCCGGTGGACATCCTCACCGATCTGGTCTGCCGGATCTCCGGCCTGGCCGGCGGGAGGGTGTTCGGCACCGGAACCGTGCTGGACACCGCCCGGTTCCGCTCCCGTCTGGGTGCCCTGGTGGGGGTCTCCCCGGTCTCCATCCATGGTTATGTCCTGGGGGAACACGGGGATTCCGAAGTGCTGGTATGGTCCAGCGCCGCCGCCGGGGGCATTCCCCTGGAACTGCTCGCCGCCCAGGTGGGGCATCCGCTCACTGCCGAGGTCAAGGCCGGCATCGACGACGGGGTACGTTCCGCCGCCGCGCGCATCATCCAGGGCAAGGGGGCCACCTACTATGGCATTGGCGGCGCCGTCGCCCATATCGTCCGGGCCATCCGGGACAACGAGGACGCCCTCCTTACCGTCTCCGCCCCCGCCCCGGAGCTGGGCCAGACCCATCCCAGCTGCCTCTCCCTGCCCAGGATCGTAGGCAGGGACGGGATCAGGCGCACCCTGCTGCCGTCCCTTTCGGTCCAGGAACACCGGGAGTTGGAGCGGAGCGCCGGAATCCTCCGGGAGGCCGCCCTTTCGGTTGGATTGTCCTGAAGGCCAGGGTCATCCCCCCCTCGGACACTAAAATTCCACCCTGTTGGCCAGGCAGCCGAAATGCGACTAGCATCATGAAGTCTATCGTCCGCAACATGCCCATCAAACGCCCCACCGGGGATCCTTGGGATATGAACCTGGAATCTATTGAAGTTTTCATTTATGGGTGGACCGAGTACGACTACCGGACCGGGTCCGAAAGTTGGCGTTTTTCCACTTACAAAGTGACCCGGGAATACTTCGCCAACCGGCTGAAGTTCGGCAAGCTGCCCCCCTATCGCCTCGAGGAGGAGACGATGGAACGGGTCGCAGCGGAGCAGGTCGTGGGCGGGAAATTCCGTAAGGAGATTCATGCCTGAACCAAGGCCGGCC
>Ga0302202_10005712_pt1 | contig 12605 bp, 11 predicted proteins | sample II_Bog_N3_3_FD_194579 | JGI IMG/M metagenome (GOLD analysis project Ga0302202, IMG submission 194579) | Peat permafrost microbial communities from Stordalen Mire near Abisko, Sweden - II_Bog_N3_3 | ecosystem: Environmental > Terrestrial > Soil > Wetlands > Peat | place: Sweden: Abisko...
AACGGAATCGTCGCATGTGAACTAGCAGCCTCAACCTGAGTGCTGGGTGACGCGGCGATAAATGCAATTGCATCCTTGAACCCGCGCGCGGCCAGATCGACGACGCCATCGGTCGTCAACAGCCCCGGCCTCGGCTCCAAGGCTCCCTCGATAAACGTCACCAGCTTCATATCAACAGCCTCCGATACCAAACAATTTACAATGCCTTGCCTGACCATAGCCTACAATGTTGTCAGATATGAACTTGTATATTCTGCGACACGCCAGCGCGGGCGTAAGGCGCGTCAATCCGATTCTCGACCACAAGCGCCCTCTGGACAAAGAAGGCAAACGACACTGCCTGCAACTGGGTCATGTGCTGAGCCTGATGAAGGTGCAGTTCGACCTGATCGTGTCGAGTCCGCTGAAGCGCTCGATGCAATCGGCCTCGCTGGTGGGTACAGAGATGGGTTACGAGGCGAAGATTCTGTCGTCTGCAGCACTGGCGCCCGACGCCACATTCGCTCAGTTCCAGAAGCTGCTGCGCGAGTGCGCCGGGCACGAGAATCTCCTACTGGTTGGGCACAATCCGAATCTGGCGGCGTTTCTGGGGTCGTTACTTGTGCCCGCCACAGCCATTTCCGCTAACGGCGTAGACGACAGTGTTGGCGCGGCCAGTGTGCGTCTGCGCAAGGGATCGCTGGCGCGGTTGAGCGTGGCTCGTGGTCCGGCGGCACTACAGTGGTTGCTTGATCCGCGCACCGTGCGCGCGCTTTATGCCACCTCGACGGCCAGATCTCTCTTGAAGACCTCGCGAAAGTAGGCCGCCTCCTTCTTCAAGGACCATGCCTCCAACTCCGCACCTCCGCGACCCGGCAGCAGCTCCAGCAAAACGCGCTTTGGGTAGACGCGGACGCGCATCCTTGTCGCTGCGCTGGCGCGATCCTGATTGAGCGCCAATGCCAGACGCAGCAGAACCACGGCGCGCATTACAGGATCGTGCTGCTCGATGGGAGCGGCGCGCATCACGCGATCCAACGAATCGGGACGACTTTTGCCCATGTAGCGCGCAATTGCCGCTACCACAGCGCGTTGCTCGGGCGAAAACCCGAAGATCTCCGAGTTCGCAATGATGTACTGCGTGTGACGATGGTGTCCCTGATGGTTCATGTACTTTCCCACGTCCTGCATCATGGCGGCTGCGGCCAGCCATAGCCGGTACTCTGGCGGCAGCTCATGGACGCGCAGCATCTCGTCGTAGAGCTGCACCACATGCTGACGTACCGGCTCGGCTTTCTTCGCGTCCACGCCGTAATGTCTACAGAGATGCAAGACGCCCGCCCAGCGCTCGCCCTCGATCTTCTTATGCACGGACGCTCGCAGATCGACATCGGCCAGCATCTGCTCCAGAATGCCGTCGCGTAGCCCCAGCGGCGAGTAGCGAAACCCCTTCAGCCCCAACCGCTCCAGCAGGCTGGCGTAGACCAGCGCGCCGCCGATGACAATCTCCGAGCGGCGCGGCCCGATACCGGGCACGGCGGCTCGCTGCTGGTTGTTCATCTTGGCCAACTGATCGGCCAGCCGACGGACATCCGCAGTCTTGGCCACGCTGGGCCTGATGCGTACGAAGCGTTTAGGAGCGGCTTTGCGTACGGGTATCTTGGTGGCCAGCGCAACGCTGGCCTCGGCAAGCGCGGCAGCCGTGCCGGAGGTGGCAACCACCAGCCCGATGCGCGTCTCGCCCAGCTTGCGCTCAGCTTTCTGCAACTCTCGGTCGATGTACTGCTTTAGTCGCGCAATGTCCTCCTTCGCGGGTGGATCGACCTGCAAAAATTCCTGTTGTAGACGCACCGCGCCCAGCGGCAGGCTCACGGTCTCGCGGATGCGCCCTGCCTCGGAGAGCGTTACCTCACAGCTTCCACCGCCAAGGTCGATCAACAGACAGCGTCCCTTGGCTCCGGCCTCGTGCGTGGCCACGCCGAGGTGGATCAGCCGCCCCTCTTCGAGTCCGGAGATGACCTCGACCTGCCAGCCAGTGGCCGACTTTACCCACGCGGTAAAGGCAGCCGCGTTGCGTGCGTCGCGCATGGCGCTGGTGGCGACGACGCGGACGCGATCAACCACATGCAACTGCACCGCCTTCTGAAAACGCTTCAACGCGCGAATGGTGTTGGCCATCGCTTCCGGCGAGATGACGCCGGTCTGAAAAACACTCTCGCCCAGACGCACCACCTCGCGATCCTCATGCAGCGTCTTCAGCTTGTGCTGCTCGACGGAAGCGATCTTCAGTCGAACCGAGTTGGAACCAATATCGATTGCGGCAAATGTAGGCAAGCGTCAAACCTCTCCTAGCCAAGATACAACGCGGGCAAGGTTCCCGCGCAACCTTTATCCAAGTATGCTGTTAGAGCAAGTAATCCTCATGTCAATCACTACCACTCCCACCGCCGCGATTCCCCAACACGCCACCGAGCGCTCCAGCCACATGCGCGTACTGTCTCTGCTTGGTGTACTGTGGCTGGCGCTGTTTTTCACATCGATGTTTGCCCCGCCAGTGCTGGACGACGCCGACGGTACGCACGCCAACGCCGCCCGCCAGATGGCTCTCTCCGGCGACTGGGTCACGCTACGGGTCAACAATGTGCGTTATCTGGAGAAGGCTCCACTGCCCTACTGGATCGTCGCGGCCAGCCTGCGACTCTTCGGCGTCAACGCCTTCGCCGCGCATCTGCCGCAGGCTCTCTGCGTCCTCTGCCTGATGCTGCTTGGCGTCCGCTGGGCGCGCGAGGCCTTCGGCGAGCGAGCCGCTCTCTACACTGGCCTCGGCGTCCTTACCAGCGCCGGCGTCTTCCTCTTCACCCGCGTCTTCATCCCCGACGTCCTCCTCTCACTTCTCCTCGCCTGCGCCCTCTACTGCCTCCTCCAGTCCCTCCATCCCGCGCAAAATAAAACGATTGTCATTCTGAGCGAAGCGAAGAATCCCCGCATTTCGTCTTTGTCGGGTGCGGGTGCCCCACATCTCGATTCTGAGATGTGGGACGGAGCGCCACAAAATTCCGCGCCGTCCCGCATCTATCCCTACGCGATGTGGACGGCTTTAGCCCTAGCCATACTAACCAAAGGCCTCGTCGCGCTGGTCTTCTTCTTCGCCACAGCAGCCGTCTACCTCGCGCTGACCGGAGAACTCCGCAACTGGCGTCGCCTCAAACCCTTCACCGGCACGCTGCTCTTCCTCGCAATCGCCGCGCCATGGCACATCCTCGCGGGCCTGCGCAACACGGGAGGCATGAACGGCCACGGCTTCTTCTGGTTCTACTTCATCAACGAGCACGTCCTGCGCTTCCTCGGCCGCCGCATCCCGATGGACTACAACAAGCTCCCCTCGTACCTCTACTGGAGCCTGCATCTCGTCTGGCTCTTCCCCATGAGCCTCTTCATGCCCCTCGGCATCGCGGCTCTCCATCGCCATTACCTTTACCAGACCAAGACGCTCACAGGCCACATCGGACAGCTCAGATTTACGTGGAAGAGTTACTTTGCCAATATTCTGCTCTTCTTCCTTTTCATTTTCGTCCTTCAGGATCACCTTCATTGCGGATTCATCGAAAGCATCGGCTCGTTAATGATTGGCCTGTTCGGTATGGAGATCGTTCGTCGCCGCCGACACGCGGGACTCTCCTCATCGCCCTTTCACAACCTCGACGCTGCGCAACACACAACACTGCTGCTGAGTCTCTTCTCCGCTCTAGTTCTCGTCTTCTTTTCGCTCTCGACGAATCAGGAGTACTACACCTTCCCCGCCTACCTCCCGCTCCTGATGCTCCTCGCCGCAGCCCTCGCCCGCGCCGAACAACACGCAAGTCAACCAGCAACCAACAACAAACAACCAGCAACCTTGCTCTTCGCCCACGCCGCCTTCACCGCCATCGGCCTCGCCGTCGCCGCGGCCCTCGCCTACGGCCTCTACACCTCGCGCCATCTCGCCTTCGTCCCAGACATCGGCGAACTCCTCGCCCATCGCGGAGTCGGCGACTACACCCTCTCCATGTCTTCGCTCTTCGACCTCACCGGCCCCAGCTTCGCCGCCCTCCGCCTTCCCGCCAGTCTCGCTCTGGCCGCCTTTGCCGTCGGCCCAGCCATCTCGTGGATTCTCCGCGTCCGCCGACGCCACCTCGCCGCCACCACCGCCCTCGCCCTCACCGCCGCCGTCTTCCTCATCGCAGCGCACATCGCCCTCGTCCGCTTCGCCCCCATGCTCTCCTCGCAGGACTTCGCCGCCCGCATCCAGCAGCTCGAAGCCTCCGGCGCGATCTCCCGCGACAACACGCTCCTCCTCTACGGCGACCAGGCCTACGGCTCCTCCATCCCGTTCTACTTAAATCGCCCCCTCGACCGTCCCGCCCTCCTCGTCGATGGCCGCTCCTCCTCCATGCTCTTCGGCTCCACCTTCCCCGACGCGCAGTCCCTCTTCCTCACTCCCGCCCAGCTCTTCGCCCAGTGGGGTTCAGGCCCGCGCAAGCTCCTCTTCGTCCCGCTGGAACGCCGCGACGATGTAGACCGCCTCCTCGGCCCTCGCCAGTTCCTCCTCCAGGAGACCTCCGGCAAGGCCCTCCTCACCGACCGCCCTTTGAATTCCGATCCGGCCCGCCACCTCGACCCAACTCCGCAGAAAGATGAGACGCGCCGCAGTGAGTAATTCCCCACTCCAATCCGCTTCCCGATGGAACCCCCGCTCCATCGCCCTGATTGTCCTCGCATGGCTCATCCTGCACATCGGCTGCCTCTTCACTCCCGGCCTGCTCGACGACGTGGACTCCATCTACATCGAGATCGCCCGTTCCATGCTCCTCCGCCACGATTACGTCACCCCGTACATCGACGGCATCCGTTTCTTCGACAAGCCCCCACTCATGTACTGGCTCGCTTCCGGCTCGATGGCCGTCTTTGGACAAACCGACTGGGCCGCCCGTCTGCCCCTCGCTCTCCTCACCCTCGCCCTTCTCGTCGCCACCTACGCCCTCGGCCTCCGACTCTTCGCGGCCATCTCTCCCGCCAACCACCCCGACCGCGCCGCCCTCTACTCCGCCCTAGCCCTCGCCACCTGCATCGGCCCCTTCCTCTACACCCGATTCTTCATCCCAGACATCCTCATCTGCCTCTGGATGACCCTCGCCGTCCACGCCTTCCTCATCGCCCTCGACCGCCTCCACACAACCAGCAACCAACAACCAACAACCAACAACTCGTCTTTAATTCCTTGCCTCGCCTTCGCCGCCGTCACCGCCCTCAACCTCCTCACCAAGGGAATCATCGGCCTCGTCTTCCCCATCGGCTTCGTCGTCCTCTACCTGGCTCTCACCCGCCAGCTCCGCCTGCTCTTCAAGCTGCACCTCATCCCATCCACCCTGCTCTTCCTCCTCATCGCCGCCCCCTGGCACATCCTCGCCGCGCTGCGCAATCCCGCCATCGCCCTCCCCGCGGGCCTCGGCCTTCCCGCCCGCGCAGGCTGGGCCTGGTTCTATCTCTACAACGAGCACATCGCCCGCTTCCTGCAGCGCCGCATCCCGCACGACTACGGACAGGTCCCTGTCCTCCTCTTCTGGCTCCTCGCCGCTCTCTGGCTCTTTCCCTGGACGGCCTTCCTCCCCGCCGCAATCCTTCGCCACGTCCGCGACCTCCGCAACGGGGGACTTTTTTCCAAACAAAAGATTGTCATTCTGAGCGCAGCGAAGAATCCCCGTATTTCGCCCGAAGCACCACAAAAGCCGGGTGCCCCATCCATGTCGCAGTCTCATCGCGACATGGGTGGGATCGACCGCCAGACCGCCCTCACCCTCCTCCTCTGGGCTGGCCTCGTCCTCATCTTCTTTACCTTCTCCGCCCGACAGGAGTACTACTCCCTACCCGCAATCCCCGCCCTCGCCCTCATGGCCGGTGGCCTCCTCGCCCGCGCCGACCGCGACCCCGCCGGTCCCGCCGCGCGCAGCGCCCTCCTCGCTCACCGCTGGCTCCTCGTCCCGCTCTGCTCGCTCCTCGCCGCCATCGCTCTCTTCTTCGCCATCACCGCGCCCCACACCGACCCCGGCACCGACATCGCATCCCTTCTCTCCCAGGGCGGAGACTACAACCTCTCCCTCAGCCATCTCTTCGACCTCACCGGCCGCGCCATGGGCCTCTTCCGCGCCCCGCTCACCTTCGTCGCTCTTGGCATGATCGTCATCGGCCCGCTCAGCTACATCCTTCGTCGGAAGGCCCATCTCTACGCGGCAAATCTGACCATGGCCGCCGCCGCCGTCTGCCTCCTCCTCTGCATGCACGAAGGCCTCGTCCGCTTCTATCCCACCATGGGATCAAAGGGTCTCGCGGAAGCTATCCTGCAAGCCCAGCGGGAATCCACCAACAACCAACAACCAGCAACCAGCAACCGTCCTCCAGACCTCATTCTCATCGACGGCGAGCTCACCTCCGGCTCCACCCTGCTCTTCTACACCCGCCAGCCCGCGCACTTCGTCAACGGCCGCGTCAACGGCACCTGGTACGGCAGCTTCTGGCCAGACGCCCCCGCCGTCTTCGATGACGACGCATCCCTCGACCGCCTCTGGTCTGGCCCCCGCCGCATCTTTCTGTTGACCTACACCCCCGCCGCCCGCACCATCAGCCTCAGCCCCTTCGGCCCGGTCCACACCCTCGCCGCCGCCGGCGGCAAATCCATCCTCACCAACCAGTAATGATTTCTATTGTCGAGTGGTTGGAGAAGTATGTACTTTGTATTGCATGGCACTCGATAAAGAAGAGGAAGTACTCTTGGCCGAAGCGAAAGACCTCGCTAAACGCTATCGCAAACGATATAACAGGCCGCTCGGAATAACTGGTGAAGTCGCGGAACTCGAAGCAGCACACCTTTTGCATCTTAATCTGATGCCTGCTAGACAACCCGGATACGACGCTATTGAAACTGTGAAGGGCATTGAGCGACACCTACAGATCAAAGGTCGCTGTCTACTCAAAGATTGCAACCCTGGTCAGAGAGTCGGCTCAATCAATATCAACAAGGAATTCGATGCAGTCCTTCTAGTGTTACTCGATGAAGATTTCAACGCACTATCCATCTACGAGGCCACACGTGTTGCTGTGAAGAAAGAGTTACAGACCATCCGGCCTAAAGCGAAAAAAATGCGTACCGATATGAGCGTAATACGATTTAAGTCAATCAGCACGGTTCGATGGACAGCCCGACCTCATAGACCTTCGTAATTCGCAGATCACAACCAACAACAAGCAACCAACAACCAACAACCAGCAACCATCACTTCCGCTCCACCGGCTCGAACCGCCCGTCCACGCCCAGCGAGTACGATCCCCCGTGGTACACCATCGTGCTCCCCATATAGCTCGCCACCCACACCGCAAACCCCAACAAATCGCGCAGAGGATAGATCGTCGTCGGCCAACCCGCCTCCTCGTCCTCAATCGCAGCGAGCACCACCGCCGCCATCGCCCAGCGATTCACGCACGTCCCCAGCAGCCACATCACTCCCACCGCCGGATGCCCCGCCAGAATCCCCCACACCATCCCAATCAGCCCGAACGGCACCGCATACGTCAGCCCCGTCCCCAGGTGTCCCGCCGGCCGCGACCGCCGTGTGCTCTTCATCCATCGCAACTGGTCGCGGAACGACGCCCGCAACCCCTGTGGCAGAACCATCAGCCGCACCACATAGTTCGCCATCCTCACGCCGAACCCCGCCTCCGCCAGCCTCTGTCCCAGCACGAAGTCCTCGGCGTAGTACTGCCCCAGGTCCTCGTATCCTCCAGCCTTCTCGAACGCGTCCCGCCGCAGCACCATGCTTACTCCCAGCGCGAACCGCGTCCCACCCTCGATCATGTCGGCCACCAGAATCCCGCCCGTCATCTCCACGCTCTTGCCCACCGCGTCCAGTTGCGCCGCCAGCCCGCCGGTCGTCCGTCCCACATACAGGCACGACGCCAGCTCGCGCTTCGGATCGGCCAACTCCTGCACCATCCGCCGCAGATAGTCCGGCGACACCCGCGCGTCCGCATCGCTCGTCACCAGCGTCTCGTACTCTGCCGCCTGCGCCAGCATCGCCATAGACCACATCTTCGCATTGGGAAATTGCGGCTCGCCGCAGGTCAGGAACCGCGCCCGCACCCCAGGATGTTCCGCCGCAATCCGCTGCGCCATCTGCAGCCCCGCGTCGTCCGCATGGCGCGCGCAGAACAGCAGCTCATACTCCGGATAATCTAGAGCAAAAAACCTCCGCAGATTTTCTTCCAGGTCCGGCTCCGTGCCATGCAGCGGCTTCAGCACGCTCACCGGAGGCATGTACTCCACCGGCGTCCGCTCCTCCCGCCGCTTCCGCCGCGCAAAGCGAACCGCCCCCACCATCACCATCGCGCAGTAGATCGCCGACGTCACCGTCCCCGCCAGCGCACAATAAAAAAGTATCCTCAGCAGCAAACTCATCGCACCCTTCAGCCGGATTCACCCGCGCTTCCAGTGTAGTGCGGTTCTTGTCTTTCGGAGGGAGCAGGGGGCTTCAGCCCTGAAAAAAGCCCGCGAATTCAAAGGGCTTTAGCCCTGGGCCTTCTAGTCGCAACGTCTAGCCACAGAATTCCTACTTCCCCTTTGCCGCTTTCCCCGCGCTCTTCGCCCCCACAACCGCGCCCTTCAGCGCCGCGGCCTTTTCAGATAGAGCCGCGGCCTTCCCCGGCAAAGCCACAACCTTCCCCGCCGCCGCTCTCTGTGGCACAAACGCCGGCCGCGGCATCGGCACCAGCCCCGCGCTGGGCTGCTGCTGTTGGATGCGGCTCAGCATCTCCGTCCGCACATAGTCCACAAACCCCTGCATCTGCCGGTTCATCTCCTCCATCCGCTCCCGCATCTGCAGCACAATCGCGATCCCCGCGATGTTCACCCCCAGATCGCGCGCCAGGTTCAGGATGAACTCCAGCCGCTCCAGGTCCTCGTCGGTATACAGCCGCGTGTTGCCGTCGCTCCGGCTGGGCAGCAGCAACCCCTCGCGCTCATACAGCCGCAACGTCTGCGGATGGATCTCATACATCTCCGCCACCGCCGAGATCATGTACGCGCCCTTGCTCTTCCTCTTCGTCGCCATCGCCGCCCTTAACTCGCCTTCTGAAAATCCAGCGCCCTCTTCGCTACCTTAATCAGTAACCGCAGAGCCTCATTGACTGACTGAGAATTCAAAAAGACACCAGCCACATCGGGATCGAGGGCCACCATAACAACCCGAGGCGTACCGTCTTCTTCTTCAATTCCCTTATCCGTATTGATCGGTTCCATCGGTGTCATCGGTGTTAAGCCTTTGCCTTTGTTCTACACCTCGCCCAGCAGCTCCGCCCGTGGGTCCTCCGGGTTCAGCTTCGCCAGCTCCCGCAATATCTCCTTCGACCGTTCGTCCTGCACATGCGGCACCACGATCTTCACCTCCACAATCTCGTCCCCGCGCATCCCTTCGCGCGCAGCGCTCGGCACGCCCTTCTCCCGCAACCGCAGCCTCTGCCCGGTCTGCGTTCCCGGCGGAATCTTCAACTGAGTCCGCCCGCCGCCATCGTGCGTGTCGATCGTTGGCACGTCGATCTTCGCCCCCAGCGCCGCCTCCGTCATCGTCACCGGGACCGTCACATAAATGTCGTCCGCAACCCGCGTAAACACCGGGTGCGTCCCCACCTTCACAATCAGAAACAGATCGCCTGCCGCGCCGCCGTCCGTGCCCGCGTTTCCCTTGCCCGCCAGCCGGATCCTCTGCCCATCGCGCGTTCCTGCCTTGATGCGGAACTCCAGCGGCTCGTGTCGCGTCACCACGCCCTCGCCATTGCATGTCGGGCAGCCCTGCTGCAACTTGCCCGTCCCGCCGCATCGCGGGCATTGGATGTTGAACTTCATCCGTCCGCCCATCTGTGTCACCTGGCCCGTGCCGTGGCACTCCGCGCACTCGCTGCCGCCGCTCGTCGCCGACCTGCCCTTGCACGCAGGGCACATCTCCTGCCTCTGAATCTCCAGCCGCGCCACTCCGCCGCGCACCGCCGACCAGAAGTCCACGCTCACCTGATACTCCAGGTCGCTCCCCGGCCGCGGCCCGCGGGCCGCCTTGTGACCGCTGCTGAACATTCCGCCGAAGATGTCCTTGAAGCTCCCGCCAAACCCGCCGCCCGCCTGCTCCTGAGCTCCAGGGCCGCGCGCGTGTCCGCCGCCGCCCTGGAAGTCCGAAAAATCGAACCCTCCAAAGTCGAACGGAACCTCCTGTCCGCCCCGTCCGCCGGCCCGCGCCCCGCCCGGAAATCCGCCCCCCGCAAATCCACCGCCATACCCGCCGCGCGCCGCAGCCTCCGCCGTCGCCGGATCGATGTTGTCCGAATAAAATCCCACCTGGTCGTAGATCTTCCGCTTTTTCTCATCGCTCAACACGTCGTTGGCCTGCGATATCTCCTTGAACTTCTCCTCCGCCCGCTTGTCGTTCGGATTCACGTCCGGGTGGTACTTGCGCGCCAGCTTGCGGAACGCCTTGCGGATCTCCTCCGCCGTCGCCCCGCGCTTCACTCCCAGCGTGCTGTAGTAATCCTTCGTCTGTGTCGCCATCTCAAAACCCTTCTGACCTTCGCGCAATCTTCAATGCTCCCGTCGGACCTCATCCGCTCGACGGTCTCTCTTCATGCAAGACATCCGCCGCTACGCCACCTGGCGTTGCACCTCTCTCCGTATGGAGGGAAGCGTCGTGCGTTGCAGCGTCGACAGCTCATAAGTCGTCTGCAAATTCATCCACAGCTCCGCCGACGTTCCAAAGTAGGTCGCAAGCCGGTACGCTGTGTCCGCCGTGATCCCGCGCCGTTCATTCACAATCTGTGAAATGCGCGTCGCCGGAACGCGAAGCGCCATCGCCAGCGCATTCGCGCTCAGGCCCTTCGGCGCCATGAACTCCTCGCGCAGAATCTCTCCGGGATGCATCGGCGGCGCCATGCGGTTCGGGTCTCTTGCTATAGCCATCATCCTCTCCTTGCTCATTCAAAAAAAAAGCGCAGCCGAAGCCGCGCCTTTTTTGATCCATTGCTCAAGCTCAGCTTCCGGCCCTGCCAGCCCTTCAGTTCCACACCTTACGCGCCTCGATCTCTTCCACCGAGATCGCCTGGTCCGGCTCCATCTGCCGCATCCGGTTCATAAACTCCTCGGCCTCTTCGCGCGTGTTGAACATCACCCGGTTGTACAACTGTCCGGCTCGAACCTGGTCACACCGCCACATGGTCTCCGTCATAGCCTTGCCCTCCAAGCTCCGATTGAGTTCCAGGTCCTGTTATTCAGCTTTGCGTCCAACAACTCCGCTTCAGTTCGCGTACCCGCTCCTTGAGAAGATCAGACCTTTCAGCAGCTTCAGTCGTACAAAAATTCCATCTCCACCGTTTCGATGCGTCCTTTTGTCTCCACCAATGTCTCACGTTCTCGCCCTGTGCAACACTCCCATCCTGCAATTATCTGTGGGGAACCATCCCGAATCCCCCCCGCACTTTCTTTCTTGTCATTCCGCAGCCCTATCGCTTGTCATTCCGCACCCTGAGCTTGTCGAAGGGGGAGGAATCTGCTTTTCTCGCCTCAGTTCCACACCATCTGCAACGGCATCGGCTCAATCTTCAGCATCAGGTCCGGAGAGACCCCGGCCAGCTTGCGCGCAAACTCCCGCGCAGCCTCCTCGCTGCGGAACAGGTTCTGCTCCTTGATGAGTCCCCCTACCCACTGCTCGCACTTCCAAACCGTCGAATCCGTCATACGCACCCACCTCCGCAACCCAGCCTGTGTCTTTCCTGTTCCCTGCTCCTTGTTCCCTGCCTCTACTAGAAGAGCGCCCCAACCGATCCGGCCAGTTTGCCGGACTCAACCAGAGCGCCCTTCCCTGATTCATTGGATGCAGTCTCGATCCAAATCGATCTACATCCCATCATCGCGTCCGTGGCTGTCTTACTTATCCACGTCCACGTACTCCGCGTCGATAACACCTTCGTCCTTCTTTGCCTCTTCCGTTGTACTCGCCGCGCCCTCCGTGCCCGCGCCTGCTGCCGCGCCCTCTGCCGGACCGGCAGCCGCCGCGGCCTTGTACAACACCTCGGCCAGCTTGTGGCTTGCCGCCGTCAGCTTCTCCTTCGCGCCGTTCATATCCGCCGCGCTCGCTTCGCCTTCCAGAGTCTTTTTTGCCTCTGCCAGCGCCGCTTCCACGTCGACCTTGTCCGCAGCAGCCACCTTCTCGCCGCCGTCCTTGATCATCTTCTCCACGTTGTACACCAGCGAGTCGAGCCCGTTCCGCGCCTCCACCTTCTCACGCTGTTCCTTGTCCTCCGACGCGTGCGCCTCGGCGTCCTTCGCCATCCGCTCGATCTCGTCCTTGCTCAGCCCCGAAGAACTGGTAATCGCGATCTTCGCGTCCTTGCCCGTGGCCTTGTCCTTCGCCGTCACGTTCAGGATCCCGTTCGCGTCGATGTCGAACGTCACCTCGATCTGCGGCACGCCACGCGGGGCCAGTGGAATCCCGCCCAGCTTGAACTTGCCCAGCGTACGGTTCTGCGCCGCCATCGGCCGTTCGCCCTGCATCACGTGCACC
>Ga0302202_10005713_pt1 | contig 12605 bp, 23 predicted proteins | sample II_Bog_N3_3_FD_194579 | JGI IMG/M metagenome (GOLD analysis project Ga0302202, IMG submission 194579) | Peat permafrost microbial communities from Stordalen Mire near Abisko, Sweden - II_Bog_N3_3 | ecosystem: Environmental > Terrestrial > Soil > Wetlands > Peat | place: Sweden: Abisko...
CGTGGAGCTCTACGTTCATCAGCGGAAACTCCCTGAGGTAAAGCGTGAGTTTGTTGCAGCACATGGCATCACGGCTCGGCAGTTCAACTCAATCGCAGCCCAGCTGCGGGGGAAGGTGGAAGCCGTCGCGGAACTCAAAAAGCTGAACCTCACCAACCAGCGCCTCCGGGTTGAAAAACTCACCATGAGGCTGAAGAAGCTCAAGAGTCCCTTCGCGATCCACCAGGCCAAGCGGAAGCTGGCTAGGCATCAACTCCGACTCGCTGCGAAGGAAGCGGACAGGGTGAATCCGATCCCGAGTCTCAGCTTTGGTTCGAAGGCCCTTTTCAGGAAGCAGTTCAACCTGGCCAAGAACGGATATGAGAGCCATGGGGCTTGGTTGGAAGCCTGGCGGGACAATCGGGCGTCATCCTTCTTCGTTCTTGGCTCGGCCGATGAAACCTGCGGCAACCAGTCATGCCAGTACCGTGATGGTGCATTGCACCTGCGGTTGCCCAACGCCCTAGAGGCCAGGGCGGTGGCTATTCCAGTCAAGTTCAACTACCGGGAGGCCGACTTCCTGGCAGCGCTGGCGGACAAAGAGCAAACCCTCACTCGGGGCCCGAGAAAGAACGCGAACGATGGAGCCAATAAGGTCTTCCGTCCCGATGCCATCAGTTACCGTTTTGTGAGGGAGGACGATGCATGGCATGTCCACGCGTCCTTCGAGACTGTAGCGGCTCCTATCACCACCCGCCGAGACGTCGGCTGCGTTGGCGTGGACCTGAACCCCTGGGGCCTTGCGGTGACGCGCATTGACCGGCATGGCAACGGGGTCGGACACTTTGATATCCCTTGGCAGTTACAGGATCGGAGCCGTGCTCAGGTTGCCGCCTCGATAGGCGACGCGGTCCGCCAGGTTGTGCTCGATGCCAAGAAGCACGGCGTTCCGGTTGCCGTTGAGAAGCTCGACTTCACGGAGTGGAAGAAGGCACACGGTACATCCGGGTTTAACCGGATGCTCTCGGCCTTCGCGTATGCGGCCTTCTCCCAGATGGTGCGCGGGCGCTGTGGTCGGGAAGGCGTGGAACTGATCCCCGTGAACCCGGCCTTCACGTCGGTGATCGGAAGGGGAAAGTTCGCCACGGGGTATGGCCTTGGCGCGCATCGCTCAGCCGCCATGGTGATCGCCCGCAGGGCATTAAATTTCGGAGAGAAGCTGCGGACTCGTTATGCCGGGTCCGCCCTTGTGCTACCTGCAAGGAATCGCACGAGGCACGTCTGGCACAACTGGAGGCGGTGGGCGAAAGCCTCTCCGCCCACCCGCAGCATCTCCACCGGACCGAAAGGAAGCCGAGGCCTACAGCCTCACCGAGGCCGGGACGCAAGTCCTGATCCGCATCCACCCAACAACGGTGCTCGTGGCCGCTGCGCTGGAAGCGTGACGCCCCCTAAAGGGGCGCTCTTGGAGTGCGGTGCGAATCCGCAGGTTAGCCGCAAACATCGTTCGTGCGGCGTACATGGCTCACTTGCTCATCCTCCTTCCAAGGTGGCTTGAGATATATGACTATGGTTTAAGGAACGGTTGCGGACAAACCGGTATGGCCCCCGCACGACCAGCACCCTCGGGGGGTCCCACGGGGCGAGCGTTCCCCTCCCTTCGGTCGCGAACCACCACACCGTGGAAAAAACCAGGAGAAGCCCGGGAGAAGCCCCGAGCCGAGCAGGGCCAACCCCGCCCCCTGGAAGCCGACGGAGCCTGCGGGCTCTAGCGCAACGCCGCACCGCTCGGCGATCCAATAGGGGATCATGCCGGCGACCATGAAGGGCAGCACCGCCATGGCCAGAAGGTGGCGAAGGAATGTCGTCACGGCAGCGTGCCGGTCTGCCTACGGGATCGCTACTCGACCTCGACTTCGATTCCGCCAATCCACTTGGCAATAAAGTTATATATAAAGGCCCCGATGACGCCAAGGATGAACCCCATGACCGCATAGAAGATGGGCATCAGGAGGGCGAAGCCGGTGCCCAAAGCCATGATGCCGACGCGCTGCTGATCCTGGAGATGGGGCGCAACCAGGGAGATTACCAGGAAGACCGGACAGAAGAGCAGGCCCATGATTCCGTAGGTGAGGGCCATCATCTTGCCGAGTTGGAGCGGGGTGATCCGCTTGATTCGTCTCGTGACCGTGAGCTGCGGTGGGATTGGGTCCATAGGCTGATCGGGTTGGGGATTGCAGGCGCGGCCCGCCGGTGCGGGAAAGAGCAGCGAGAGGCCCGCGTGTGACCGCCTGTATTAACCCTTGCTGCGGTATATTACAGCAAATTGCTCGCACACCACGGGCATCCACGGGGCGGGCTCCCGGCCTATCCTGAGGCACTCTCTCCCGTAATACGCCCAGTGGGCGTCACGCCAATAGCTCAGCGAGGCGTCCTCCTCGCCTTCCGCCGCCGCAAACGCCTCCGTCACGTGGTCGAAGGGCACCACTCGCACACTCTGGGTCTCGATGACACAGAGCGGCTCGCGCGCCCAGTTGGTCACGATGCTCAGGTCACCGGGCCGCGGGAGACGCTTGCCCTCATGCTCGAGCCCCCAGACCAGGGTTGCCGTGGCCCGCTTTGTCCCCTCGAGCACCAAGGCGGCCAGGTGGTCCGCCGTCGCCTCCGCATCCCCAAAATACGTCGCCTCATAGAAGCGCTGTGACACCTCTTCCCCGCGGCCCGCCATGAAGGCGCCCCAGAAGGGGGCAAAGGCCCCGGGGACGGGCACGATGCATTTTTCCCCGCCCATCTCCGCGGCCAGCCCTAGGGCCGACCAGGCGCCCCATCCGGATTCTTGGCATTGGCCTCCATCGTTATCCTGAGGAGCGGGGGAAAAAGGTCCTTCGAGACAGCCATCGTCTCGTCCCTGAACCCGCTCCGGTGCACCCTCACATGGTAGCAGCCATCGCTGTCCCAGAAGTACAGCTCCAAATCGGCGTAGACCAGTCCCTGCGCATCGGAGGTCCGGGCCTGCACCTCCTCGACGGTGAGCTTTCGCACCTCGGCGCTATGATGTTCCTCGGTCTCGGGCATAATGACCGCCCCTTGGAGCGGCAATCCCTGTTCATTGACGACGATAATTCGGGCGACCGGCTTTTCCTCCCGCATGGAGGAGCAGGCAGACACCAGGACAGCCAGGGCTGCAAAAAGGAGGCGGTGCATTTTCATAGGGGAGATTACGCGGCCGGGCGTTTACTTTCAGGAGAGATCCCAGACCCCGGGGAGCAGCGTCGGTTTAGCCACTCTTTGAGTCATTTGGACTCCACATGTTCCTCAACCAATGCGGGCATGCCATTCTTATCGACCAGGAAATAGACCTTTCCGCTCTCGACAGAAGCATCGAATGACACCTCGCGGCCTGGATAGCCGGGCGGAAGCCGGTGCGGAGCCACCCTCGCCCTAAAATGGTGGTTCCCTATGGGGACAAGCGCACCGGGTTGGATGTCGACGAAAGGCGGAGGCACCTCGCGTGCGACCGGCGCGCCGTCGATCTCAAAAATCGTGAAATCGAGCTCGCTGCGGACCGGCGGAATGTTGCGGGGCGCAAAAACAATGTGCTCGCGCACTACCCCGAAACCCTCCGGAGCCTTGTGGATGCTCCATTCCCACCCGCAGCCCACCATGAGCAGAAGGCCGCCAAGTAGAAGAGCCCAACCCGTTATGGCTTTAGACAAGGTGATGGCGCGGCTCGAGGCGTGCCGCAGGCCAGCCGCTGGAACAAAAATGGGATGAGCCCGCTCATGCTATAGCCTGAGGAGGCAATATATTCCGGAAATGAGCACAAACAATAACGGCCAGATAAAAATGAACGATCCGTGCATCAATGCCCATACCGTAAACAGCTCCAGTCCCGCTAGCCTTGGCAAGGCAACGGTTCCAATAATCCCGAGTGCTGTCGCACACACAAACCTAACATCCCGAAAAAGAGCGACGCCCGCGCGCCGCGTTGTGCCAGCGCTGGACTTGCCCCACCGAAGAGCGAAAACGGCCGCGGCTCCCGCCGGCGGAAGAAATGTTATGGCCAAAACGAGCACCAGGACCAGGGCGTTTCCTATTCTCATGTATTCCTAAGGGTGCGCCGTTCTGACGGGGGTGCAACTCCTCGTCCACGGAAAGCATAACGGGCGACCGAGTCAGGTCAGGCGTAGGTAGGGTATCCCCATCCGTTGACCTAATTCGCAGCCGCCAAATGCGCGCGAACGCGATCCTCCAAGGAATTCAAATCCGTGACCACAACCCCCTCGATCGCTTGGAATTCGGGCTTGAATCGATCGATGACCTCGTTGCGCAGACTTAGCGAAACACTGGCGCGGCGAAACGCTTCCAGTGTCCTTTTCACCTCATCGTAAGCCTTCTGGACCGCGCCGTCTTTGTCATCGCGCAACCATATTTCGATCTCGTCCGGCCTGGCAGGAGTCTGGAGAGCCCACCGCCAGGGGCTCTCGTCCATTTTCACCATTTCAGGCCTCCCCTTCAGCTTCTTGATGAAAACCACACGCCTTAGTCGCTGCATGGCATCTTGCCACGGGACCAACACATTCCCATAGAACTCCGCCAGCTTGGGTTCCTTGCTTATAATAAAGGCCTGTTCGTTAGCCTGCTCCTTTGCGAGGCACCCATTGGCTTCGTCAAATGCCCTTAGGCGCCAATCCTCTTCGGGCCCTTCGGCAAAAGACGCGTGTCCCGCGCCGACCGCCAACACCACCAGCACGAGCACGCTTAGAGTCTTCATCGATTCAGGGTCCTGGATTCCGCTCGGCCTTATGTTGAAACCATCGGTGCCCCCGGAGGGCGAGCCTTCCTAACCCGCAGGAGGCGTGACCCCATTGGCGTCGGGTGTTGGTCGGGCTCTTTCTTTTCCCGGGCGCCACGAATTGCCGCAAGGGCGATACCGCGGACCTCTTCCACTGCGATCCATGCAATCATCAGCGGGACGAGCAACGAAAGGATCTGGGAGTTCCGCGGAGACATAGGGTTCTTGCCCCACGCCGATCGCCTCCGAGCCGGCAGGGGATTCGATTTCTCAGCCGTTTCAGAGGAGGGCGTCGGACAGGCCGGGACACTAGGTCGCAAGTTTCGTCACATCAAACTCATACCGCGCCACATATATCGGGCCAACCTGCCTATCGCTATGGTATTTAAAACCGAAACGTTCATAAACAGCCCTGAGTCGGGGCCTCGCAGCATCACAATCAAGCCGAAGATACGGCCTTCCCATCGCACGCGCCTTTGATGCTGCCCATAGTAGTATAGCCGACGAGATACCCTTGCCAGCATACCGTCGCCGAACGGCGAGACGATGCACAAACGCAGACTGGCCCTGCGGGATGTCCGGCCAAAACAAGGCATCCTCAAGCTGAAACTTGAAAATCGCGGCCGGTTGCCCCTCATATTCCACAAGTTGGAACAGGCCCGCCTCGATATCCAACGCAATCTGGCCAGGGTCGCGCTCTTCCGTCCGCCACATCGGCATCCCCTGATTCTCCAGCCAGAGCACTGCTTCTTCGAGAATTCCGATCACGGTATCGGTATCCCCTCTTAGCGCGCTCCGGATATGCTGTTCCATTTCGGCCTAAGGTTGAGGCGGCCCACCCGGGCACGGAAGAGATTTCTGCGCAAAAAAAGATTAGCAAACGGAGGCGCCAGCCGCTGCTGATTCTCTTTGCGCAGGTAAGCTCGAGCCGGTTTGAAGTATATTATACGAAGAGCTCCGCATTCTGGATTCCCGGATTCACCATGAGCTCCCGTGGCCCCCCGAATCGCTGCCCAATGGTCCATAAACCAAGCCGAACGTTAGGGTAAACCGCTCTAACGAATACGCGGCTCATTCCTCGCGGGATGCGTGTCAGGCATCGGCGTCGAATCTGATGGTTGGTTATGCTCCAGAATCTCGCGCTGAGAGGCAAATTTCCAGAGGCATCGAGCGACCCATAGATAGATAAGCGCCGCAATCAATTCGCTCAGTTTGCGGGGTGATTGGAGCGAAAGAACGAGAACAAGAAGCGCCAGGACCACCAAAGAATATGAGGTCATCCTCAAGGCGCGAGGTGAAGAATAGCCACCTTGCTTCCCTCGCCCAGTGAGAAGCTGATCGCTGGCCCTGAACAGGTAAATACTGGCGCCAGTGAGCAGCGCGCAAATGGCGGAAAGCGCCAAAAATGGACCGATTTTCGTCTCCTTATGCCAGAACAGTACTACCAATATCACCAGCGCAGCCGCACCACATAAGATGGCAAAGACGCCAACAAAGGCTCCCGACAGGATTTGCAACCAACGAGGCACACGAATGTTGTCAATCTCGGGAAGCTCAGAAGGCGCGCGTTTGAATACCAAATGCATAGCGTTGAGATGAAGCACCCTAACGAGGGCGCGATTCTTTCCCCGCTGGTTGCATGAGCGAGGCAGGGGTCGAGTCCGAAGGTTGGTTAGGCTTTTTCTTTTTCGATAAGAGAAAGAAACATCCCGCGCTCGTCGGCACCAGGGCAACCGTACCGAAGACGGCAACGAAAAGCACCAAATCGCCGAACGCAGACATGCCACCTGAAGCCTGGGCGCCCGACTCGCCTGTCAGTGCCGCGTGGAGAGCTACCGCCGCGGAGGCCATGAGGAACGCAAAAAGATATCCGCCTGCAACTATCGCTACCTTGAGGACTGGCTTCATGGCTTAATGCGGAACTTTGCCTAGCGTTGAGGTGAACCGCCCTGACGAGGGCGCGACTCCTGCCCTCTAACAGACGTGCCTGAGGCGGCCGTCGGATATAACGATTGCTGGGCTGCCGTGCGTTTCACGATAGCACCTCATTCCAGGCGCGAACAATCGGTTCCTTAACAACCCCGTTCATCACGAAAGGGTCGCCCTGGATAAACTCCACGGCCGCCTCTCTGGAGGTAAATACTCCAAGCGCTCCCTCCATCGGATTTTGATACGGACCAGCCATCAATAAAGTGCCCTTGGCGTGGAATTCATCGAGACGTGCGCGGTGGGCTTTGAAATGCGCCTGCGCGAGCGAAAGCTTTTCCGGGTTCGTTTCGTAAATCATTACATATTTCATTGGGCGAGCGCTTTTGCAGTTAACGTTGAGGTCAGCCGTGCCAACAATGGAGCGACTTGTGCCCTGCACAAGGCGAGCCTGATGCTGGCGTCGGTTGCGACGATAGGTTCGGGATTCCTTTCATTTCAGACGCCCTTCTTCCGCATCGTAAACATCGAAATAGTAGACAATTCTATGCTGTAGATCCTTGGGAACATGTTTCGGGATATAATCTTCGAAGAAGACCTGACTTTCAACGGGCCGCTCCGATATCCGCAGATATCGAAGACTATTATTCCAAACCACGACATCCTCCCGCCGAGTCACCCTGGTTTTCTGTTTGATCCAGGCCTCAACTTCTGGGTCGGTTACACCAGAATCGACGTAGACCTCAAACTCCTTGGCCGAGATTCCTGAAAACTCCAGCCACATACTTACAATCGTATTGGGCCAGAGATATTCGCCGGCTTGGCCTATGAGGTGTGCGCGGCAGATGTCGAGGGCCCGCGCCGCAACCACGAAACCCGCAAGCGTCTCGCGGGGGCTGCGCGGCGGAGACGTTCGAAGATCGGAAGCGAGCTCAAGCAATCGCGACGGTTTCATCTTTTTTGTCGAACGTCCTAATGATCTGCGGCGACGGAGAGCGCGCCCTCTGAAAAAGCAGGGGGCGTAACAAACGGAGATGTCGGATCCGACAGCTGGTTAGGCTGTCCCTTGTCTTCCTTTGGAACGCCGTCGACCCACTCAATTCTGTCGGTTGGGGAGACCTCGTAGACGAAGCCCTCATCAATCAAGTACGCTCTGCTAACTATCATGAGCAGGATGTCCCCATTCTTGAGGGCTGCACCATAGTCGCATCGAACCGCGAGCCGTTGCTGCCTCTTATTGCCGAAGAAAACGCGAGCTGGTTCCGAAAAGCTGAAAAAGAGCCTAGCGTATTCCGGGTGCTTGAATCCCACGTGGAGAGTCACGTAATCCTCGATAGCTGATTTATATTCCTTGGAACGCACCGAATCGCTTGCGTGCGCCGACAAGACAGTGGCGATGGCGATCGCAAATGCTAATGTGGATTTCCTCATAAGAAAGAAGCCTAGCATCCTAATGGTCTGCGGCTACGGATGGCGCACCTTTTGCACAAGCAGGAGGTGTGACAGACGGAGACGTCAAATTCGGCCGTCGGTTCTGTTTGCCGCTCATATTGAGCGCGAGCGGTCGGCCGCCATCGCTGCTTCGCTTTGTCTGCGCAACGTCGCGATCATATCCATGGTCGCCGCCAAATCCGGTGGGTTTCTCGGTCTATACTCCTGATCATTTGGATCAAATATGATTGTTTGCAAGACGACTACCCTACACGCGGGACCTTTGGTCCACCCCCTATCTTCACGCATCACCGGGAAGCGCCACCGCCGAAGACAGATAACGGCGCCCTTATCGAAGGCGTCATCGCCGCTGGATTTGAGCACCCTGACATCGATCGGAATACCAGCAATGTCGATCAACGCATCCAGGGTCACTTGAGCCTTCTTACCTGCGGCCTTCAATTCCGCTGGATAGGCAGGTGCAACCTTTGAGACTGGGACCAACGGCCACCAAATGGGCATTTCGCCCCAGGGTGTACTTCCAATTGTTAGAGCCCTCGACATGTCCGAGAATCCAATCTCGATAGACTTTGGCGTTGCCGATGGCGTATCTGCGGCCGTACCAGCCAAGGCAAATTGTCCAAGGACAAGGCAAGCGAGTGTGCGGATCACTCTATGCACAATGATGAACGGTCGCTTCTGTTTGATCGCGTCTGCGAATGTTGAGGTGAACCGCCCTCTAACGAGGGCGCGACTCCTGCCCCGTAGGAAGCGCGACCGAGGCAGGGGTCGGTTTCGATGATTGGTTCGGCGAGATCATCTGTCGTCAGCAATTAAATCAGCAATGCGCAGGGGTTTCTCAGCTCTACGTACGTGAAGAATATACACGTGAGCGCCCCCGATACGATAATATAGCCAACATGGTTTAATCCACACCTGGCGATACTCCTTGCGTGGAAATTCCTTAATCGGCCTACCCAAGCGCAGAAAACGCTCTGGATGGTCGGTCGTATCGATAATGCGCAAAGCGACAGCCTTGGCGGCCTCAGGTTTATCGAGGGCTATGAACTCGATTATTACCTCAAGCTGCAACAACGCAGGTGCCGACCATACTACTTGAGCCATTTCGAGAGGCGCCGCTTCGCTTCCAATTGAGTGTGAACCCGCCCGTCCCGGACAGCCTGCTCGCCCAGCGCGATCCCCTCGACAACAGAGAGGCGGCGATTGAGTTCATCGTAAGAGGCAACGTCTACTAGGTATGCTGCTGGCTTACCATGTTGCGTGATGAGGATAGGGTCTCCGTCGATCTGTAAGTCTGCGATGATCTCGGTAGCTCGCCTTTTCAAAGTCGTAACGAGTTCCGTTTTCATAAGTGCTACTTAAGTGATACTCCCGACCTGGTCAAGAAAAACGGAAAGCCTGCCTTGCCGAACGTTGAGTTTATCCGCACCGACGACGGCGCGGCCCCAGCCCCGCAGGAGACGTGACTGACGCAAGAGTCGGTTCCGACGATTGGTTAGCCTGATCCGACTTGACGATAGCATGATGACATACACCGTTATCATTCATGAGGACCATAGTCGATTTGCCCGATGAACAACTTGGGGCGCTTGCGCGTTTATGCGAGGAGCAAAAGATCTCCCGGGCTGAAGCAGTTAGACGTGCCGTCGACCAATTGATCAAGGAATCCACGATCAAGCGGAAGGATGTAGGTTTTGGCATCTGGAAACATAAACGTCTAGATGGCCGGAAATATACCGAAAAGCTCCGTGGAGAATGGCGTGATCGATGAGAGCAATTTTCGATAGCGACGTCCTAATCGACTACCTACAAGGGTCCGAGAAAGCCAAGAAGGAATTGGAGCGCTATTCGAAGCGAGAGATCAGCATCATATCCTGGATGGAGATCCTAGCGGGCGCAGATTCTCCAGAAGACGAAAAGGCGTGCCTTGAATTCTTATCCACCTTCATCGTCCATCAACTTTCGGTCAATATCGCCAGCGAAGCGGTGAGGATTCGTAAGGCTTTTCGGGTCCGGTTGCCAGACGCGATCGTGTGGGCAACTGCTCGAAGCGAGGGATCTCTACTCGTGACACGTAACTCGAAGGACTTCCCCCCTTCGGAACCCGGGGTGCGCATTCCCTATGTAGTTTAGGGAAGGCTAACGTTGAGATGATCCGCGGCTAAGGCTGTCACGTCGGTTGCCACGCAACCGACGTGACAGACGCAGACGTCGGATCCGGCGACTGGTTAGATCGGTGGCTTAGCTTACAATTCAAGCTCATCCGCTTTGCTGCGGCCTTCTCGATCAATAACTCGTTCGATCTCCCGACTCAGAACAACTGCCTTATTTCGAGCTACGTCGTAGACTACGGAATAATCCACGCCGAAATATTCGTGAATCAATTTATCTCTCATACCCGCCATCTTTCGCCACTCAACATCAGGGTACTTTGCCCTAAATGCTTCCGGTACTCGTTTTGAGGCCTCTCCGATCACTTCAATTGAACGAACACATGCTCGCTTAAGAACATCATTTCTCGCGAACTCATCAGCTGAAACTCCCGCAATAGATTTACGCAAGAACTCTGCCTCATCCCGGATGTGCCTTAGAAGGTCACTTGGTGAGGTCGACATATTTGACCTCACGAAGTATTTTTGGGCCGATATATGGGCTTAAGCCACCTTCTGTCACCAAGTCGATTTTCCTTTTAAATACCTCTTCTAGCGCTTCCCCAACCTCAAACAAATTGTCGTAGGTCCGGGCATCGGCCCGGAATCCCACAAGCACATCGACATCACTGTCAGGCCTTGCCTCACCGCGTGAAAATGAACCGAACAAACCCAGTCGCTCGACGCCAGCAGCGATCAAACGGTTCCGAATGGGTGCTATGTGAGACTCGAACACGCCTATGAAACTGCCCACCATTGAACGCTTGGTCAAGATTCACAGATCCGTGACAGCATGGGAATAACGCAGCCAACAGCTCCGCGTCGCATAATCAGATGACTGCCCTTTTGCCGAAGTTGAACGAAGCCCAATCGCTCGAACGCCCGAACCGCCTCTCGCCCAGATACGTGAGGAAGCTTAGGCGTCTACCAAAACATCAAACGTCTTGGTGATTAGGCTCCCCTGCAATGCCTTAGGAAATTCCTCCAGATAGAGCTCTGTTGCCTCACGCAGATTAGAAACAGCCTCCGTCTCGGTCTCGCCTTGCGAAGACGTGCCGGTCTCAGGATTGAACGCTACAAAACCGCCCTCGGGTGCAGGAGTTAAAACGGCAGTGAGTTTCATACGACTATCCAATCCAGAATCGAGGTCCCGTCAACATCCGGCCTGTCAACGTTGAGGTGAACCGCTCAAAGGAAGGCGCAGCTCCTGCCCCGCAGGAGATGTGCCTGACGCAAGAGCCGGTTCCGACGATTGTTCGGTCGGTCCTTTTTCATAATCTCGATCACGTATGCAGCTCGGGCTGTCGAATCCTTCCGTCGATTTGTCTGAAGACACCATAACTCGAATTCCCCAATGTCTAGAGGGCATCGCGCCACATCGACCCCTTCCTTTTTCCATTCGGCCTCCAAGTCGGTGGCGTGGGCAAGCCAACCTTCGAAGGTTTCGTCGCCCTTGTCTTCCATGACACGACAATATTCGGGCCATTGCGCCTTCGTATACCAGGCGAGCCCCAAAAGCACTTTGTTCCCTTTCATGGAGAGTTGAGACCCAACGTTGAGGTAAACCGCTCTCCTAACGAGGGCGCGACTCCTGCCCCGCAGGAGACGTGACCGAGGCAGGGGTCGGTTCCGACGTTTGGTTATGCTGCTTTCTATTCATAATGCGTCCACATACGAATAATTTTAGCGGCGCGTTGCGCCTTTAGAACTTGGTAGACGAGACGGTGCTGTATGTTGATCCGACGGGAATAAGCGCCGTCGAGATCACCTACCAACTTTTCGAAAGGGGGCGGATTTTGAAATGGATCGTTTTTCAATATCTCGAGCAACCTCTCGATCTGCGGACGGAGATTGGTCGAAGCAATCTTCTTGGCGTCCTTCTGCGCCTGCTTCGTAAAATAGAGTTCCCAACTCACCAGTTAAGGGTCTTTGAGGACTTGCTGAGCGGCTCCTTCAATCCCTTACGTATCGACTCCCGCATGCCAGGGATAGACACGAGATAGAGTGTCTCCTGAATGCTTCGCCAATCCTCCTCCGAAACGAGAACCGCATTGTTTCGTTTGCCGGTAATCTGGACTGGGACGTGTGTCGACGAAGCATCGTCAACAAGCTGATAAAGCATCGAACGCGCCTGCGTGACAGGAATTGAGGTCATGCCGCTACCGTACGCTTTTCCGTACGTTTGTCAACGCCTCGTGCAGCATAACGTTGAGGTGAACCGCTCTCCTATGAAGCCGGCTTGGTCAAGCAGACATTTATTGGGGTCAACATCGGGATGTGATCATGGGATATATATGGTTGAT
>Ga0302202_10005719_pt1 | contig 12595 bp, 10 predicted proteins | sample II_Bog_N3_3_FD_194579 | JGI IMG/M metagenome (GOLD analysis project Ga0302202, IMG submission 194579) | Peat permafrost microbial communities from Stordalen Mire near Abisko, Sweden - II_Bog_N3_3 | ecosystem: Environmental > Terrestrial > Soil > Wetlands > Peat | place: Sweden: Abisko...
GCGATCGCATGGCAAGGGCTTGCGCGGTGGTCTGCCGCCGGCTCCACGAGAGCAACTGCTTGCGGTCCGCCTCGGCCAGCGATAGCGGCAATAATGGACGACCCTTCGGCATCGGAGTTCTCCCACTCTATCCGATGACCGAAAGGAAATTATTTATGCTAATTATTTAAGAGACAGTACACTAGATTCAACGTACTCAGGAACTTCGGAGCCCTCGGTGCCGGCCTCGGTCTCGACTTTGAGGGCACGTCCCCAACAACGGAGTCAGTTTCTCCGGGATCAAGCTCTTCGGCTCGCTCTTCATCGCTGCCCTCGTTCGGATCATCCGTATCCACATTTACATCTGAACCAGCATTCAAACCAGCCGGGGGCCTAGAACGCTGACCCGCAATGGTCCGTGCCGCCGGTTCCGGACCTCGAGCTACGGCCTGCGCCAAAGTCCTAAGGCCCTGCTCGATGCGTTCATTTCCGCCTTCCATCTCAAATTCAATTACGCGGAACTTTATCTTTCCAGTCGTTGGGGGCGATTTGGGGTCATTACGTGCCATTCAGACACCTCGGTGCGGCGAAGTATAAGCGAATATATCATAGGCTCATAAAATATGACCACTGTATTGTCAACTCCATTGTCAACGGTTCCAATTCGGGACGCCTGGCTGCCCATCCATCGCCGCCCCATCGCGATAGGTGGGCGGAAATACGGGGACGTGAATGCATTCCCCTCGCATCTACCGCCCCTCCAAATCCTTCAGCATCTGTTCCCGCAGCATCCGGTTCACCCGCGTCTGATACCCCTGCCCATCCTTCTTCAGCCACGCCAGCACATCCGCATCCAGCCGCAGACTCACCGCCTCTTTCAGCGGACGATAGAACCTTCCCCTCACCGCATGTTTCCAAGCATCCGCCGGCAACTCCGGAATATACGACGTATCGATTTCCGAGTCGGGCTTCCGCAGCAATTCCTCGATATTTGCCTTAACTTCCTCCGATATAGGCTCACCCGGCTCGCGGCGATAGCTCACCCAACCGGGTCTCCCTTCAATGGGCCTCTTCATATATCCTCCTTTCCCGCCTGGTCACTTTCCGCGCAGAGAAGATACGAACAATCTCTTCGTTTTCGTCGATGGTGTGAGCCACGATCAACACCAAGACATCTCCGGCTCTTCCAATCGCTTGCCAGCGCGCCTCACCATCGACCCCGCGGTCCTGTTCTATCAGGCAGTTCGGGTCGTCGAATACCTCGACCGCCGTCTCAAACAGCACTCCATGTTTCTGATAATTCTCCCGAGCCTTCTCCGGGTCCCAATCAAAGCGCACTTGTACCGCCCTCCCATTGTATATACATATTTGTCTATACGGCAAGGAATCGCAAGATTACGCTACTGCACAGCCACCATATCCGCACTCACCCGAATCGCCCCACTCGCCACGTTCATGCTGCGTGTCCAATCCTTATACCCAGCCTTCTTCACCACAATCTCGTGCTTCCCCGCTGCCAGATTCAGCGTAGAAGGCGTATTCCCCACAAAGCTTCCATCCACGTCGATATCGCAGTTCGCCACACTCGCATCGATGGTCAGTCCCGATGCCGCTGCCACAACCGGCGTAACCACCGTTCCGGGCACAGGCACAGGAGCGAACTTCGCCATATCCAGCTTCATATCCCCCGCGATGAAGGCGGTCACCTCGGTCCCCTTCGGGATCGTGATGTCCTTACCGTGAATAAAGAGTAGCAGCGGAGCCGCCGGGAAAAACACAATCGCCGTCCCTACCATCCCAGCCGTCATCGCTCCAGTGTGCCCGCCACCCTTGGCGTTCTGAGTCGCGCTCAGCGCTGCGTTCTCACCATCCATCAACCGGACGCTGTCGATATTTACATCCAGCTTTCCACCCCGGCCCATGCTCTTCTTCGTCTCGGCAGTCGTCACCGTCGCCAGCGCCTGAGCACCTTTGGCGATCACGGGCACGCCCAGCAGATCAACTTCATCCAGTACCTCAAACAAAACCTGCTGCCCCATCTTCGCGCTCGCCGAAGTCAGATTCTCAGTCAGCCGCATCTTCACAGCGGTTCCGTTCTGCAAAATGTTCGCAAGCGGCACGCCCGCTGTCGCCGTTGGAATAGTAACGGGTACGATGGGAGCCTCAACCAGTGTCTGAGCCACGCCGTAGCCATTGAAACCAAGAAGAACTGCAAGAGTAGACGCGAGAACACGACGCATGTTGGGAACCTGATCTCTGTAGATTAGAAGTCATCGGAAAGGTAGCCCTAGCGCCGCCTGTGAGATGTGTCGCACGACACAGGTCTTCGGCGAGATGAATTCGTACCGCAAATACACTTGGCGACTGGCTCACCCATCATTCGGGGTGCCCCATTCATCACAGCTCCATCGTGATGGGTGGGGTCCGCACCCGCCAAACCCTACCACCCCTCTTGTGTTTGTCATTCTGAGCACAGCGAAGAATCCCCGTATTGGCTTTTGCTTCGACCGCAACACAAACGATTGGCTTACCTATGAGTCTTCAAAAACCAGGAATCGTCCGGGTATAGCTCCATAGCCTCAAAGGAATGGTTCGCATTATGCTCGTTTGTGATTGCTGAGATCAGATCAGCCGGCAAGCCGGCGCTCCAGGACGCTTCCCAACCCGGGGAACCAGGGACAAGTCGAACCATAATCCAGTTACCGCTCCTGTCCTCCCCTATATAGCGGATTGTCTTCTTGCCGTCGTTGGCCTTCTTCAGTTCCTGAAGAAGCGCGTCGCTGATCTGGTTGTACGTATAGCCGTTGGAGTCGAAAACAATGATCCAGCCGCCATTGGCGAATGATGCAACGTGTTCAATCTTTACACTGGTTCCCAGCTTGACCAGCGCGTCATAGAGACTGCGATGGACGGCGGTTGGAGTCGAGTTGGCGGGCTTGTCATTGACCACGGCCTGCCAATCGCCGTCGTCGAAGAGAATGATGGATGCCACTCCATGCGGGCTCTTGGAACCGATGACGCTATTCAGGCCATTCGGCAGCCATGTGAAGCCGACATTCGTGTTCGGATAGAGGATAGCCATGCGGCCCTGGCTGTCCTGGAACAGATCCTGCAGCGGATAGTTCCCTCGGCTGCCAAACCATAGAGGGCATTTCAGGAGAGTTGACATCCCTCCGCTGAACAGCCCGAAGTCTGCGTCCCTCTTCGCATAGATGGTAGGCGCTGTCTGCTCAAATGCGGTCATCCAGCTGCGGACTTCGCCGGAGTGCGCATTCACCCCGAACTGGCGCAGATAAATAGCTCCGAGATAGTAGGCCCACGGGGGCGATGTCGTCTTCGACTTTACAAACTGGTCAAAAGAGGTGTCCGCCGGCGAGGGGCTTTGGCCTATCGACACCTGCTGTAGTAAGAGGCCCGCCGCCAACAGTGCCAATACCGAGCGTTTAACGCATGGAAGCACGAACAACCTCCTTGATCTGGTCTTGCTTGTCTTTGGGCGCGCGATCCAATGCCATCTGCTGCAGCTGATTTGCCACGTCAAGCTTCCCCTGGGAGGCCATGCAGGCGGATGCGATTGCATAGGCCTCCCAGCGGCGGGGGAGCAGCTGCTCCGCTGAACCTAATTCGAGGACTGCATCCTGATTCATGCCATGGTCGATGAGCACTCGGGCGCGCACCAGGCTGGCATCGTATGCAGTGTTATCGAGCTGGATCTGAGTAGGAGGTTTGACGACATACTTTTTGACGATTGCCAGTTCGTGGGTTGCGCGTGGCGCATCGGTGCCGCTTGGAGAAAGGACAAGGTAGCGCCCAAATCCTTTGACTGCTGTTGGCCAGTCGCGGGAGGCCTCGGAGTAGATGGCAAGGTCAAACCAGGCGGCCGCATAGTTCGGATCAAGTTGGATCGCAGCCTGCGTTGCTTTTGCTGCGGCGCGAGAATCGTGAGTCCGGAGAAAAAGCGCGATGGCTGCGTTGCGCGCATCATGGGCCGCAGCATGATCGACAGGGGCGCTCCCGGAGACGGGCCTGCGAACTGACGCGGTCTGCGCCAGATAAAGACCGGAGCAGCCAGGCATTAAAACCGCGAGAAGAGCCCAGGCCCTACTGCTGCTGGTCATCGGTCGCGAGGCCCATACGTTGTGCGGCAGCATCCAACTGCGCTCCGGCTTGATCCGTCATTTTGGACAGATAGCCATAGAGCGCCTTAGCCTGCGATATCGGGTTAAGGCCCGCCTTGGCAAAGGCCCCGAAGCCGACAATCGCCTGACCGAAAGTCTTGTCAGCGGCCTCGTCGGGTGTATCCGTGGCCGTCGGCAAAGGTACGGTAGAGAGATCGCGCATGGCATAGATGTTGTTCGCCGTGCTGTAAAGGTCCTGGCCCTCCGTTTCCAACGCAGATGTATTGGAACTGGGGAACAGGCCGCTAAAGCCGTCCCGGAGCGAAGCGCCTGCACTGCTCACGGCCTGCCGCACTTCGCTGACCACACCGGACAAGACGGAGGGATTTTCATCAGGGGAAGATTCCGACGATGCTTGCAGGAAGATACTGCTCTGGTTCGCAACATAGCGACCGAGCAGCGGGTCATCTTTCATTACTTGGCCGTTGGCTGCATCTGCCACATCCTCGGTCTCCGCGATATTCTGCGAAGCCAATGCGAGTGCCGGCACAACCTCAGCCGACTCCTGCAAGCTCTCAGACTGGATCAGCTGTGCAACGGATGGCTGAGGCGGCGCGACTGGCTGTTGCACTTGCTGAACCGGGTACTCTACCTCAGACGGCGGCGGAGGCGCCTCGTCTTGACGAACGGAGACTCTTTCGCTGGGAGCATCATCGTCTGTGTCGGCAGACGGAGTATCGGCACTGTCGTCCGAAGAGGTATCTGTATCGTCAGATTTTGACTTTAGGATCTCTGCAATTGAGTCTGCGGCATTGCGAATGGCTTCTGCGTTCGCAGCATTGCGGGCAGCCGCCGCGTTGTATACATCCTGATATCTCTGAGCTTGGGATTCGGCTGCAGGCCGGCTGCTGCTCGATGACGAAGAATCGTCACCAATCGCAGAGCCAGCTGTCACACGCTGGGCGAAAACAGTCGTACTCACACACAGCAAACCGACCACAGAAGCAAAATTGACATAAGACAATCTGTGCATCTGGAGACTCCACATTATTTGATTTGGCTGGCCGACTTTGCGAAATTATAGTGTCGGGCGTGGTTTGATTCAACATAAATCCAGCTCAAATGGACCGACGCCGGGCACAGACCCGTTTCCTTACCGCCCGGTGGCCCACCCATCATTTTGGGTGCCCCATCCATCGCAGCCTTGTGATCGTGGCCCACCCATCATTTTGGGTGCCCCATTCATCGCAGCCCCATCGCGATGGGTGGGGTCCGCACCCGCCAAACCCTACCACCCCTCCCGTGTTTGTCATGCCCCTCCCGTGTTTGTCAGGCCACTCCTGTGTTTGTCATGCCCCTCCTGTGTTTGTCATGCCCCTCCTGTGTTTGTCAGGCCACTCCTGTGTTTGTCAGGCCACTCCTGTGTTTGTCATGCCCCTCCTGTGTTTGTCATGCCCCTCCTGTGTTTGTCATGCCCCTCCTGTGTTTGTCATTCTGAGCGCAGCGAAGAATCCCCGCATTGGCTCTCGCACTTGCCTCTGAGATAGCTCCAGGCTTCAGCCCGGACGCTCACGCCACACATTTACGTTTGTCATTCTTCCCCTGAGCACGGCTCAGGGGAAGAATCCCCGTATTTCGTCCGCCCGTCACCGCATCACGGGGACAACTCCATGCCGGAAGGACCCGGCTTCAGCCGTGCCGCAAACATGCTCTATCACAAGTGAAGGGGCGCGGCCTTCAGCCCGCGCATTCAGTTTTTCCCCTCCCTTATGGAGATTCGGCGTTTACATGCCGAAGCAGCAGAGAGCATCTCTCATGGGGAAGACTATGATCTGCTCAACAGTCTTTCGCTGGCGGAAACCGACCGCATGGTCTACCTCGCAGAAAAGGATAGGAGTAGGCTCGACGCGGGAAACGATAAACTGCTGGAGCTATCTAGGCGAAGGCTGTCCAATTCGGAAGCGCTCCACGTCTTCGTAACATCGGGCGATCTGAAGATCACGGGAAAGAGTTATCAGGAGGCCGCTCAGGATCTGAAAAAGGCGCTGTCCTACAATCCAAGCGCGACCGAAGCCGCGTTGATTCATTCTGAGATCGGCAACTGTCTCGCGGCGTCGAATGACATGCAGGAGGCTCAGACGGAGTACAAGAAAGCGGAAGATGCCTACCCTGAGGCTTACAAATTTGTCTTCTATTCGAACTACGGCTATATCCTTCTGCGAGGCAATCGGTTTAATGACTCGATCGACTATCTGCGTCGAGCCCTCGAGATCAAACAGGACGATTGGTACTCTCGACTCAACCTCGGCTTTGCCTTGGAAGGCATTGGCGAGTATGACCAAGCCGAAGCGGAATACAACAAGGTCATTGCGTCCAATGCCACAGATGTAAAGAATTTTGCATATGTGTTGTTAGGAAGGGCCGAAGAAATACAAAAGCAGCCGGCCGCAAAATATTTGGCCAATTTCCTGTTGGCCACCGGACGGGCACCGACGCCCGACGAACTTCACCTTATGCAATCGCAACGGGTCCAACTAGGTCAACTTTATAGAGATGCAGGAGCGATCATCGCGAACGGTAACTCCTTTGGCCTCGATCCCTATATCGACTGGTTCAACAAGAAAGCAACGGAGATTGAGCAAGGTCGATAAGGTGAGCGGGTAATAGGAGACATTGATACCCATTTCCACCCAGCCCTGGCATCCCTACCGCCCCTCCAAATCCTTCAGCATCCGTTCCCGCAGCATCCGGTTCACCCGCGTCTGATACCCCTCCATCCTTCTTCAGCCACGCCAGCACATCCGCATCCAGCCGCAGACTCACCGCCTGCTTCACCGGACGATAAAACCCTCCCCGCACCGCATGTTTCCACGCATCCGCCGGCAAATCCGGAATATCCGACGTATCGATCTTCCGATTCGGATTCGCCAGTAACTCTTCGATATTGGCCTTCGCTGCATCCGAAATCGGATCGCCCGAACTCCGCCGGTACGTCACCGTTCGCCCATTCTCACTACTGGCAGTCTTCATCATTCAAAGCAAATTTATCACCTCACTCCCATGTATCCACCGTCACAGACCGCTGTCGCCGGCACCCGTACACTTGCATCAGTAAGCTAGAGCCGTCGTGCGCCCAGCGCAGGACCTCCTGGCCCGGGAACCCAGGTTCTCCGATCTCCGCACTCGCATCCTCGTTGACAATCCGCGGTCACCATAACCCAATCAGGTCCTGACCGGGCCTACCGGCAGAGGTGTTAACCAATGTGTGACTCCCCTCCTCCATCTCGTTTGTTTCTTAGACTTTGACCATATAGGGGGGGGGAGGGGGGGGACAGCGCACGGTACAGCCCGTGGCGGGCGCCATCCGCATCCAACCAACCAGACCCACCCGGAAAGAGGAACCCCACATGACCGAGCATCACGATTCGCAGAAAGCCGCACCCAAAGCCCACGAGTTCCACACTGTCCACGAAGACCACACCAAGGGTCCCAGCAACCCGAAAGAGATCAACCCCAAAATCTCCTCCGACATCGCCTACTGGGCCAGGCAGTTCAACGTCACCAGCCAGGTCCTGCATGAAGCCATCCGCTCTCACGGCACCCACGTCGACAAGATCCGCGCCGCACTCGCCCACCACCCCGTCTGACCTGCCCCTGCCGCCCTGGCCTGGCGTCAATGCCATGCTGTCAGCACACACACCATAGGCCACGCATGCATCCCTGAGGCACAAGCCGCCTCGTCAGGCGGAGAAGGAAGGTCGTACAATTCCCGGCATGAAACGTGCCCTGATTCTGCTGCTCCTCGTCTCTTCCGCTCTCGCCCAGTCGCCTGCTCCCACCGTCGCCGGTCCGCTGCATAGCGGCTTCGTCCATCCACCGCAGAGCGCCCGTCCGCGCGTGTGGTGGCATTGGATGAACGGCAACATCTCGAAAGAGGGCATCCAGCTCGACCTCCAATGGATGCATCGCATCGGCATCGGGGGTTTCCAGAACTTCGACGCCGCGCTGGCCACGCCGCAGGTGGTCGACAAACGCCTCGCCTACATGACGCCTGAGTGGAAGGACGCCTTCCGCTATGCGACCACTCTAGCGGACCGGCTCGGCCTGGAAGAAGCCATCGCCGGCTCACCCGGCTGGAGCGAGAGTGGCGGCCCGTGGGTCCCCGGACCCCAGGCCATGAAAAAGTACGTCTGGAGCGAGACCACCGTCGAGGGTGGCAAGCCGTTCACCGGCACGCTCGCTCATCCTCCGTCGGTCACCGGCCCATTCCAGAACCTTCCTGTCGCCAATCCGGCTGCATTCAAGGAGCCTCAGTTCTATGCAGACAGCGCGGTCGTCGCCTATCGCGCCGCAGCCACTGATACCACCCTGAAGCCACTAATTACCTCCAGCAGCGGCCCCCTCGACGCCGCCCCGCTCTCCGACGCTGACCTCACCACCTCGATCATTCTGCCCGCCCTGCGCAGCGGCCCGGCCTGGATTCAGTTCACCTTCCCGCAGCCGCAGGTCATCCGCGCGCTCACACTGGTCGCGACCGGCGGACAGGGAGACTCCAGCGATCTCGAAGCCAGCGACGACGGCCAGAGCTTCCGCACCGTCACTTCCATCCCCCGCGGCGGCGCCCCGGAGCACACCATCTCCTTCGCTCCAGTCACCGCGAAGTCCTTCCGCGTCACCTTCCAGATGGGAGCGTCACCCCTTTCCAGCACGCCCCCCGGCAACCTGCCGATCATGAAGGGGGCATCCATCGCCGAACTCGAACTGCACGCGGGCGCGCGTATCAACCGCTTCGAGGAGAAAGCCGCCTTCCGCCAGACCCCGGACCTCTACGGCTTCGCCACGCCCAACTTCGCAACCTCGGACGCCATCCGCAAGAGCGACGTCATCGACCTGACCAGCCGCATGCATCCCGATGGCACCCTCGACTGGACTCCGCCCGCCGGCCAGTGGGTGGTTCTGCGCATTGGCTATTCGCTGCTCGGCATCACCAATCACCCGGCCACTGCGGAGGCCACCGGCCTCGAGGTCGACAAGCTGAACGCCACGTACGTGAAGAACTACATGGACGGCTACCTGGACAGCTACCGCGACACAGTGGGCGCAGGCATGATGGGCAAGCGCGGCATCCGCTACGTCATCACAGACAGTTGGGAGGCGGGCGCGCAGAACTGGACCGACAACATGATCGCCGAGTTCCGTCAGCGCCGTGGCTACGACCCGCTCCAATGGCTACCCGTGCTCTCCGGCCGTGTGGTGGAGAGTGCCCAGGCTAGCGACCAATTCCTCTGGGACCTGCGTAAGACCATCTCGGACCTGACCGCCGATGAGCACTACGGCCAGTTGCAGGCCTCGCTCCAGCAGCGCGGGATGGGTCACTACGGAGAATCGCACGAGGTCGGCCGCGCCTTCATCGCCGATGGCATGGAGGTGAAAAAGCTCGACGACATTCCCATGGGCGCCATGTGGACCGAGCCCCTGGGCGAGTACAGGGAGCAGTATGGCTACAACGCGGACGATCGAGAATCCGCCTCCGTCGCCCACATCTATGGCCAGAACCTTGCCGCAGCGGAGTCGATGACCGCCCGAATCGATAGCGCCTGGGCATGGTCACCGGCCACGCTCAAGCCCACAGCAGACCAGGAGTTGCTGAACGGCATCAATCGCATCGTCATCCACGAGTCGGCCCACCAACCACTGGTGGACAAGGCGCCCGGCCTCACCCTGGGACCATACGGACAATGGTTCAACCGCAACGAGACCTGGGCCGAGCAAGCCGGCCCGTGGATCGACTACCTGGCGCGCAGCAGCTACATGCTGCAGCAGGGCCGCTTCGCCGCGGACCTGCTCTACTTCTATGGCGAAGACTCCAACCTGACGGCCATCTTTGCCACCAAAGCGCCCGACCTGCCCGCCGGCTATGGCTTCGATTACATTAATGCCGACGGACTCATCCATGCCGTCAACGTTGACAATGCGCAACTCGCAACCCGCAGCGGCATGCGCTACCGGTTGCTGGTGCTCGATCCCTACAGCCGCCACATGTCGCTGCCTGTGCTGCGCGCCATCCACTCCCTGGTCGCGGCCGGCGCAATCGTCGCTGGACAAAAGCCCACGGATACGCCCAGCCTGGGCGACGACCCTGCGGAATTCGCGCGTCTTAACGACGAACTCTTCGGCAACGGCACTGGCGTGCACGCCGTCGGCCGCGGCAAAGTCTTCGCCGGTCAGAGCGCGGCCGCAGCTATTACCTCACTCAACATCGCGCCAGACTTCGACCACACCAGGCCGTTGCCAGATACCCGTATCGAGTTCGTCCATCGCAAGCTTCCCGCCGGCGACATCTACTTCCTCGACAACCGGAATGCACGCGACGAGAACTTCGCCGCAACCTTCCGCATCGCCGGCAAGGCCCCCGAGTTGTGGCACGCGGAGACCGGCAAGTCGGAGCCCGTCTCCTACGCCATCGTCAACGGCCGCACCACCGTGCCGCTGCATCTGGAGCCATGGGGTACGGTCTTTGTCGTCTTCCGCCATGCGGCCACCAAGTCGTCCATCAAGCTGCCCCGGACTGTGGAAACGAAGCTCTCCACCGTCGATGGCCCCTGGAACCTAGCGTTCCAGCCCGGCCGGGGAGCACCGGCCTCCGTCACGCTGGACCACCTCATCTCGTGGAGTGACAGCGCCGACGGCGGTGTTCGGTACTTCTCTGGATCGGGCACCTATACACGCAGTATCCAGGCTTCGGCCGCGTGGTTCCAGCCTGGCGCAAAACTCCGGCTCGATCTGGGCGACGTCAAGAACCTCGCTTCAGTCACAGTCAATGGCAAGCGGCTCGGCATCGTGTGGCACGCGCCCTACCGCGTCGACGTCACCGCAGTCCTCAAACCTGGCGCAAATACCCTCAGCATCCAGGTCACGAATGCATGGGTCAATCGGCTTATCGGAGATCAGCAGCCCGGCGCGACGAAGTATACCTTCGCCGACATCGCTCCCTACAAGGCCACTTCACCCTTGCTGCCCTCAGGCCTGCTCGGTCCAGTCGTCATCGTCCGCTCATCGGAACAGCAATGAACTGACCACGCCCGACGATAGCGGCAAAAAGCCAACGGCGGCCCCATGGACAGGGGCCGCCGCCCATCATTCGCCTATTGCGAGGTGAAGGAGGTCTGCACGCCAGTGTAGTAGAACGGATTGCCGGCAATGTCGTACAGATACCAGTTATTCGACGTAACCACCAGGTCATAGATGGTGGCCGAGGTCAACGGCGAAGTCGGCGTCAGGGTCACCGTCTTCAGGTCGGCGGAGACACTCACCGTCGTCGGAACCAGCGTCTGCGTATTGTGCGTACGCAGGTACACATGGTTCGTGTCGATGAGCACCGGATTCATCTGCGCACTGAACGTGACCGAAATCGACGGCGCTGTATCGGAGATCGCCGTCGCCCCGTTCCCTGGAGATACTGCCGTTACCGTCGGGTTCGCAAAGTCGAAGCTTGAACCCGTGGTAAAGCTGCTCGTGACCGGTGTCATTGCGTTGCCGTTCAGATCGGTGACGCCGCTTACGCCGTAGGTATACGTCATATTCGGCAGCAGCGACGACGGCAGTTGCACCCAGACAAATGTGTTTCCATTTTCCGGGTACGCCGCGATCGGTAGAGCACTGCCTCCGCTTGGAGTCAGCGTAATGTTGCCCAGCGAGTTGGACGCAACCGGTTCGCTGAACTGCAGGCCCAGGCTGGAACCAACCCACGGACCGCTGTTCGTATTCACTGGCACATTCGTGGCGCCGCTGGTCGGATTCGCAAGCACCAGCGTTGGGCCGGTAGTAACAGGACCACTGCCGGTATAGAAGCCATCCGAGTTGTTGTTTTGCGCGTTGCCGGTCAGATCGATCGCGCCACCGCAGTAGTAGACGAACTGCGAGTTGGCCGTCAACGCCGCGGTGGGAGTGATGGTCGCAGACAGCATGTCGGAAGAGACGGAGACCGTTCCAGCCACTCGGGCTCCGGCCGTATAGCTGTAGATGTAGAGGCCCGCAGTCGTAATGCTGCTCGGATCGATCGGTTCCGAGTAGCGGCAGGTGAAGACCGCGTTCGTCCCGATTCCCGTCTGCGAATACGGGAAGTCCATAGAAGCGTTCGGGGCTGAGTAGTCGGGCAGCGCCGCCGTGGTGAATTGCGACGGCGTACTGAGGAACGTATTGCCCGCGTAATCCAGCAACCCGGTTACGGTCACCTTGATCACGCTCGACGTCGGCAGCGGATTCAGCGGATAGAAGTTCACTCCGTACAGGTCGCCGCTGCTGGTGTTGTAGGTAAGGCTGCCCGGTATCGGGTTGCCACCCGTGGTCACCTGGATGTTGCTGAGCGTCGCCGTCGTCCGGTCCGCTGGCTTGGAGAACTGCACACGAATGTAAGCGTTCGTGCCCACATTCACCACGCCGTTCGGCGGCCCGATCGTCACGGTTCCCGGAGTCGTATCGGGTGTACTGCTGGAACT
>Ga0302202_10005722_pt1 | contig 12582 bp, 15 predicted proteins | sample II_Bog_N3_3_FD_194579 | JGI IMG/M metagenome (GOLD analysis project Ga0302202, IMG submission 194579) | Peat permafrost microbial communities from Stordalen Mire near Abisko, Sweden - II_Bog_N3_3 | ecosystem: Environmental > Terrestrial > Soil > Wetlands > Peat | place: Sweden: Abisko...
TCGCCCGCGGAAAAGGCGACCGCGGCCGTGCGCCGGGGCAGGCGGGTGATCTTCTTCGGTCCATCGTAGGAAAGCGCCGAGAACCGCTCGCGGGTGATGATCTCCACGCCCGGCAGCAGCCGGCGGATCAGCGGCGCCATGGTCCCTGACCCCAAGAACATGGTCTCGTAACGGCCGCGGGCGCCCAGCAGACGCTGGGTGAACACATGCCCGCGCTCCGGGTCGGCGCAGAGCTGGATCTCGTCCACCGCCAGGAATTCCACCTCACGATTCAGCGGCATGGCCTCGACGGTGCAGACGAAATAGTGCGCCCGGGGCGGGACGATCTTCTCCTCGCCGGTGATCAGCGCCACCGCCCGGGCGCCGCGCAGCGAGACCACCCGGTCATAGATCTCCCGCGCCAGAAGCCTGAGCGGCAGGCCGATCATGCCCGAGGCATGGCCGAGCATCCGCTCGACCGCCAGGTGCGTCTTGCCGGTGTTGGTTGGCCCCAGCACCGCGACCAGCCGCGACGGCGCCAGTCCGGGAGCGACGGTCGTCATGTCCCAGATTTGGGGGAAGACTCAGCATCTGGCAACGGCGCACCTGTCGGGCGGCGCTATTCCTCCAGCAGCCGCTCGAAATCCTGGCCGCCGTAGAACAGGCGCAGAATCAAGACGTTGCTGTCGGTCACGGTGAACAGGATGGTGACCCTGCGCTCGAACCCGACGATGCGGACGCGCGGCCTCAGGTCGTCCCGCCGCGTTCCCCGCTCGGGCGCGGCGTCGAAGCGAAGACAATAATCTCGCAGGCGGTCGGTATAGCGCTTGGCGGTCGCCACGCTCGAGCGGTCGGCGATCCATTCGAACAGATCGTCGAGATCGTCCTGCGCCGCCCGGTCGAAGACGACGGCCAGGCTCACCCGGCGCGGGCCTTCCGCGCCCGGTAGCGCGCTTCCAGGCCGTCGAAGACCTCGTCGATGGGGATGCCGCGCGATGGGTCGGCCATGTAAGCGTCGTAGGTCGGGACGACCTGTTCGCGCAGCCAGCGTTCGACCTCGGCGTCGCGATCCTGAAGCGCCCTCAGCCCTTCTCGGATCACTTCGCTTTCGGAGGCGTAGAACCCCGAGGCGACCTTCTGCTTGACCATATCCGCCATGGTCGTCGGCAGGGTGATGCTGAGTTGCTTGGTGGATCGCATGGCCATCGTCCGGAGGCGGGTAGGATTCAATCCTACTTGCTGGGGCGGCGTCGGTCCAGTTCGCTGGGCCGCCGAACATTGGTTTCCAAGGCGTAAAGTCTTATGGTTAACAGATGGAACGGGAACGAAACGAACCGTGTCCGAATCACTTACCCGCCGCGATTCGGGCTTTGTTCCCCACAAGCTGTTGTATCTGAATCAGTTTTCACCACTAGACGCCGGCGCCGCGCCGACCTCCGCTAGGAACGCGGCACGGTCGGATTCGGACGAAATCCTAAGACCGAGGCGGTGGCAGAGCTCGTCACGGGTGCTCGCCAACGGGCGTTCGCGCCGGATCAGTTGCGGTGCGATCGGGCCGATGTGACGCATCAGCGCGGTGGTGATGGCGTCGAGATCCGGGTCGAAAAGCGGATCGGCGAATTCATCGACGGCGGTCGGTGCGGCGTCGGCCGCGACCCCGGCGAGGAAGGCGGCGCGGTCGGCCGGACCGGCGATGCCCTCGGCCAGCCGGACGTAGAGGTCGGCCTCGCCCGACGCCCGCACCGCCGCCTCACGCACCAGCACACCGGCGATCGGTCCGAGATAGTGGGTCAGCCGCCGTTCCGCCTCGGCCAGCAGTTCGGGGGCGAAGCTCACCGGCGACGGAACTGTCGCCGGCCCGGTCTCGCCGGCGATGGCGGCCAGGCAGCGCTTCAGCGCGCCGGCGTAGTCGTGGCGGGCGTCGATGAACTGCATCCGGGTCAAGCGCAGCGGCGGCGTGCAGGCCTCGATCAGGATCGGGATCACCCGCTTGCCGGCGTCCAGCGCCACCGACACCTCGTCGGCGACATTGGGGGAGGCGGCCGAGTGCGGCGACAGCACCACGATCAACCCGTCGCAGCCACGCACCGCCGCTTCCACCGCCCGATCCCAATGCTCGCTGGGCTGGATGTCGTACTGGTCGACCCAGACCTTCACCCCGGCGGCGATCAGGTCGCCGGCGATGCGCAGCGCCAGAGCGTCGGCGCGGGCATAGCTGAGGAAATAGCCGGTCATGGATGGGCGGGGCGCATGGCCGCGCCAGACTTCACTGGCCCGACAGCATGCGCAAGGCTTCCTGCAAGCTGCGACGCAGGCGGTTGATGGCGCCCGACAGCCGGGCGATCTGGTCGTACCCGCCGCGCACATACTCCGGCGTGTCCAGCTTACCGAGGCTGACCGCCTCGGCGGCGCTCGCCATCTGGTCGATCGGGCCGATCACCAGCTGGTCGAGCAGCAGGTTGAGCAGCAGGAACAGCAGCAGGATCACCCCGACGTAGGGGATCAAAAGCAGCAGCCGCACCCGCGCCGCGCGGGCCAGCGGCACCGCCATCGGCACGCTGACGATCTGCGCGGCGACGATCTCATTCGGCTTCCAGCCGAAGCCGTTCTGGGCGCCATAGAGGGCGATCATCGACTTCGGGGCCGCGTCCGGGGTGGAATGGCAGGTCAGGCACGGGGCGGTGTTGACGATCGGCCGGGCCAGATCCAGCACCGGCCCCATCGGTGTCTGCCGCTGCAGCACGATCTCCTGCTTGTCCGGGTGCTGGCGGAAGTCGTTGATGATGTCGGCCTCCCAGTCGGCCGCCCGGTCCTCCGGATTGGTCGGATTGAGCGCCGCCTCGCGGTAGGCGTAGTCGGTGAACTTGGCGCTGAGCACCGCGAAGCCCTTCTTGGCCGCATAGGCCGACACCGCCTGCGGATGGAAGGTGGTCGCCATGCCGGGCTCCAGCAGCGGCGCCACCTCTGCGACGGTGTAGTCGCGGGTCCCGGCCGAGCTCTCCATCATGATCCGCGAGCTTTGCAGCACTTCGTCGCGGGCCAGCCCTTCGAGCAGCGGCGTCGCGGCGAAGGCGAACATCACCACGCCGGTCACGGCCACGGCCAGCAGCATCAGATTGAACTTGGCCCTCAGGCCCATCCGCCCGACTCCCCCGCGTCCTTCGATGCTTACACTGGCGCGGCGGCGTGGGCCAAGGCGGCGACCTTGACGCTGACCCGGCCTTGCGACTATATCCCCGCCTCCCGCGCGAGGCCTGACGCTTCGCGCGGCGCCGTTTTTATTGCGAAGGCACTATCCCATGTCGCGCCGCTGCGAACTCACGGGCGTTGGCCCCATGATCGGCCACCACGTGAGCCACTCCAACGTCAAGTCCAAGCGCCGCTTCCTGCCGGCGCTGTCGCCGGTGAAGCTGGCCTCGGATTCGCTGGGCCAGAGCTTCGCCCTGCGCATCTCCAACGCCGCCCTGCGCACCGTCGACTTCCGCGGCGGCCTCGACGCCTTCCTGCTCAACGCCAAGGACGCCCAGCTCTCGCCGCGCGCCCTGAAGATCAAGAAGCAGGTCAAGGCCAAGCAAGCCCCCGCCGAAGCCGCGGCGGCCTAAGTGTCGAAGCTATGAAGGTTGTTCACCCGAGGAGGGGCTGAGAAGCTGGGGTTGCGAAGCACCAACCCTAAGCCCGGAGCTCCCCGGATGAACGTGCACAAGAATGCCCGCCTGACGCCTGCGGGTCGAGCCTTGCTGGCCGATCGAGTGATGCGTGGCTGGACGGTGAAGTCGGCGGCGCAGGCGGCCGGGGTGTCGCCCAGGACAGCGCACAAGTGGTTGGGTCGGCATCGGCTCGGGGGCGAGCGAAGGCATCACGACCGCAGCTCGGCGCCGAGGCGATGTCCGCGCAGGACCCCGCCGGAGCGTCTGGCCGAGATCGAGGCGCTGCGTCGCCAACGGATGAGCGGACCACAGATCGCCCGGGCTCTGGGCATGGCGCGCTCGACCGTCGGTCTGCTGCTGCGGCGGCTGGGGCTTGGCAAGCTGGCGGCGCTCGATCCGAAGCCGCCGGTGGTGCGCTACGAGAAGGCTACGCCCGGCGAGCTGATCCACATCGACATCAAGAGCCTGGGCAAGATCGACGGCGTCGGCCATCGCATCACCGGCTATCACGAGCGCCAACACCGAGCTCGCGGGATCGGTCACGAGCATCTGCATGTGGCCATCGATGACGCCTCGCGCCTGGCCTATACCGAGATCCTGCCGAGCCTGGGCCAGCAGGACGCCACCGACTTCCTTCGAAGAGCCCTGGCCTGGTACGGCCGCCTCGGCGTGAAGGTCGAGCGCGTCATGACCGACAACGGCTCGGCCTATCGCTCCAAGCTCTTCGCCAGCGCGCTGCGCGAAGCCGGCGCCCGCCACATCCGAACCCGGCCCTACACGCCGCGCACCAATGGCAAGGCCGAGCGCTTCATCCAGACCAGTCTGCGAGAATGGGCCTACGCCAGAGCCTACGCCTCGTCAGACCAGCGCACCTCAGCCATCGGACCGTGGATCGACGACTACAACCTCAAGCGGCCCCACGCCGGCATCGGCGGCCTTACCCCTTGGGCTCGCGTGAACAACCTGCTTGGAAACGACAGCTAGCGCGCTGCGCTGGCCCTCGCCCGCTGCAGCCTCGGACTCGTCGCGGCGGCTTCGGCGTCTTCCAGCGCTTCCATCAGCCGGGCGCGGACGGCGGCGGTGCGGCGGGGCTCGGTCAGTTTTCCCTGGCGCGCGACCACATAGAAGGTGTCCACCGCCCGCTCGCCGTAGTTGTCGATGTGCGCCGACTGGACGGAGAGCTCGGCCTCCGCCAGAATCCGCGCCAGGGCGGCCAGCAGGCCAGGGCGGTCGCGGCCGGAGATCTCGATCACCGTCGCGGCGGGCGAGGCGTCGTTGTCGATGGTGATGGTCGGCGAGATCGAGAAGGCGGCGGCGCGGCCGAGTTCCTCGGCCTTGCGTGGCTCGACCACCGGCGACTGGCCGCGGCCGGCGCTCTGCAGCGCCTCCACCAGCCGGGCCAGCGAGCGCGGGCTCTCCTGGCCGAACGGATGGCCGGACGCGTCCTGCACATAGAAGACGTCCAGCGCCTCGCCCCGGGTGGAGGTGAAGATGCGCGCGCCGACCACATTGCCGCCCAGGCCGGCGATAGCCAGGGCCAGGTCGGCGAACAGGCCCTCGCGGTCGCGGGCGGCCACCGCCACCTCGGCGGCGTCGCGGTCGCCGCGCACCTTGGCTTCGGCCGCCGCGCCGCCCTCGGTCTCGGCCTCGCGCCACAGATTGAAGTGGCCGGCCTGCTCGGCGGGGCTGAAGACGGCGAAATAGGCGTCCTCCATCGCCGTCGCCCAGGACCGGGAGTCCGGATCGGCGGCGACCAGGGCGGTGCGGCTGTCGTAGGCCAGCGCTTCCAGTCGGCGGCGAGCCATGCCCGCGGCGTCGGCGATCCGACCGCCCCGGAACACCGCCTCGGTGGCGGCGTAGAGCTCGCGCATCAGCTGGCCCTTCCAGCCGTTCCAGACGCCCGGACCCACGGCGCGGATGTCGGCGATGGTCAGCACCAGGAGCAGGCGCATGCGCTCGGGGTTCTCGACGATGCGGGCGAAGGCGGCGACCGTGGCCGGGTCGTTGACGTCCCGCTTCTGGGCGAAATCGCTCATCATCAGGTGGTGCTCGACCAGCCAGGCGATCAGTTCGATCTTCGAGCGCTCCAGGCCCATCCGCTCGCAGGCCTGCCGGGCGGCCCGGGCGCCGGCCTTCTCCTGCCCGCCGACCCCGCCCTTGCCGGTGTCGTGCAGCAGCATGGCCAGGAACAGCGCCTCGCGGTCCTCGATCAGCGGCATGATCGAGGTGGCCAGGGGATGGTCCTCGGCGAAGCGTCCGGCGGCGATGTCGGCGATCACGCCCACGGCGCGCAGGGTGTGCTCGTCGACGGTGTACGAGTGGTACATGTTGAACTGCATCTGCGCGACGATGCGGCCGAATTCGGGGATGAAGCGGCCAAGCACCCCGGCCTCGTTCATCAGCTCCAGCGTCCGCCGGGGATTTCGCCCCCGCGCCAGGGTCGCCAGAAACACCTTCGCCGCCGCTGGATCGCGGCGCACCTTGGAGGTGATCAGGTGCAGGGCCCGGGTGGCGTCGGTGAAGGCGTCCGGGTGCAGGTCGAGGTCGCGCTCGTCGGCGATCTTGAACAGACGCAGCAGGTTGACCGGGTCGTCCTGGAAGGTCTGCGGCCCGTCCACCGACAGCCGCCGGCCCTCCAGGTGGAAGCCGGGCGCGTCCAGGTTCTGCCGCTTCGGCTTGCCCGCCGGCAGGAACCGCGACAGCCCCTTAGGCGCCGATTTCAGGTGTTCGGCCTCCAGCATGGCCGAGAAGGCCCGGGTCAGCGTGCCGACCTCCTTGGCGATCAGGAAGTAGCGGCGCATGAAGCGCTCGACGGCGGGATTGGGGTCGCCGCCGGCCGGCCGGGCGCGGTCGGCGTAGCCCATCCGCCGGGCGACCTCCGGCTGCAGGTCGAAGCTGATCCGCTCCTCCGGCCGGCCGGTGGCGAAGTGCAGGTGCGCCCGCACCGCCTCCAGGAAGTCGAAGGCGCGGATGAAGGCGCGAACCTCGCGGCCCTGGAACACGTCCATCTTCAGCACCGCGTCGACGCTGTCGGCCGGATGCAGGTAGCGGGCGATCCAGAACAGCGTGTGCAGGTCGCGAAGGCCGCCCTTGCCCTCCTTGACGTTGGGCTCGACCATGAACCGGCTGGCGCCCGCCCGGGCGTGGCGCTCGTCCCGCTCCTTCAGCTTGGCGGCGACGAATTCCGGGCCGGTGTTCTTGACCACCTCGTCGCGGAAACGCCTCCGCAGCTGCTCGGCCATCGCCTCGTCGCCGGTGAGCCTTCGGCCCTCCAGGATCGAGGTGCGGATGGTGATGTCCTCGCGCGAGAGCTTGAGGCAATCCTCCACCGTGCGCGAGGCGTGGCCGACTTTGAAACCCATGTCCCAGAGGGCGTAGAGCATGTACTCGATGACGCTCTCGACGTGGGCGGTCTGCTTGTAGGGCCGCAGGAATAAGAGATCGATGTCGGAGTAGGGCGCCAGGGCGCCCCGGCCGTAGCCGCCTACGGCGATCAGGGTGAGCCGCTCGCCCTCGGTGGGGTTGCGGGCGCGGAACACGTGCACGGTGGTGAAGTCCCAGAGCGCGGTGATCACCTCGTCGGTCACCGCCGACAGCAGCCGGGCGGTCTCCAGCCCGCCGGCGCCGTTCTCCAGCCGCTCCTTGGCGATCATCCGGCCGCGGAACAGGGCGCCTTTGAGAATCTCGATCGCCCGGCGCCGCTGCTCGGCCTCGTCGCCGATGGAGTCGAGGGCCGCGGCCGACAGCTGCGCCCGCAGGCGGACCCCGTCGACGACGTGCTCGATACGCGTTGGGCGAAGGTGGGCGGGCATCGCCATCGCATATAGCGAGCGCCGCTAAGAATGTCGTTCGGCGACGGTGATTTATCCGTCGATTGTCAGGCGTGCTCGCCGCGGATGGTCCAGGAGTAGACGACCCCGGCGATCAGCGGGCCGGCGGCGCAGGCGACGATCAGGCCGATCAGCGCCAGGTGGCCCAGCGCCGCCAGGCAGCCGGCGGCCAGCAGCACGCCCCCCGCCAGCAACAGCCGGCCGGTGAAACGGTGGGTCTTGTCCCACACTCGGGCGTCGGTGAGCGTCCAGGGGGTGCGCACGCCGAACACGAAGTTGTGGCGCACCTTGCCCAGGAAGTTGCCCAGCAGCACAAGCAGCGCCGCCACTGCCAGGAACACCCAGCGCAGCACGTCGAAGCTGGCGTCCAGCGCGTGGGCGATCAGCGCCGCCTCGCTGACCAGGAAGATGGCGGCCAGGCCCGTGACCAGCAGGCCATAGGGCTCGGCCGACTCCGCCAGGCCTTTCTTGATCGGCGCCAGCCGCGGCAACAGGGCCAGCAGCAGCACCACGCCGGCGCCGATCGCCGGCATCAGGCTGAGACCGACCGCCTTGGACATGAAGGCGTGTGGGCGCCCGTCGAGGCCGAAGTTGTAGCCCATCACCGCGCCGGCCGGCAGGCGGCCGTAGCCCCAGAAGCCGAGCACCGCCGTGGCGGCGATCAGGACGGCGGCGACGATCAGCGCGCGTTGCAGTTTCATGGCGTAGTTCCCTTGGAGTCGCCCAGCTTGAAGCCGTCCATCAGCGCCAGCAGCGCCTCCTCGAGCACGGAGACGTTGAGCCGGTAGGTGATGGTCGTGCCCGACTTCTCCGGCGCCACCAGCCCCGCCTCGCGCAGCACCGCGAAGTGCCCTGAGAGGGTCGGCTTGGCGAGCTCGAAGTGACCGGCGATCTCGCCGGCGCTCATCTCCTTGTCCCGTAGGAGCTGGAGAATCCGCCGCCGGGTCGGGTCGGCCAGGGCTCGGTAGACTTCTGACATGGATGTTCCGTATTTCGCTAAAAAGCAAAATACCGAAATACTGCAAGGGCGCAAGGGTTATTTTGGTGGATGACGAAATAAGCGGGGCCGTCGCGACCCCTCACCTCACCTCTCCCCGTTTGAACGGGAGAGGGCTACTGAAGGGACGAGGTCGCCGATAGGACGTTGAAGCGCGCCAACCTATCCGTAGCCCTCTCCCACTTGTGGGAGAGGTGAGGTGAGGGCCGGCGGCCCCTAAAGCCCCGCCACCGTCCGGTCCAGCCACCCCCGCAGATCCGCCACCACCTCGGCGCGGTTGGTTTCGTTCAGCATCTCGTGCCGGCCGCCCGGATAGACCTTCAGCGTCACATCGAGCCCAGCGGCCTTGTAGGCGTCGACCAACGGGGTCAGGCGCGCCAGCTTGGCGTTGATCGGGTCGGCGTCGCCGACGAAGATGTAGACCGGCAGCCCCTTTTTGACCTTGGCCAGGGTCTCGGCATCGAGGCGCCGCTCGCGCAGGGCCACGAACGAGGCCTGGCTCTCCGGCGCGAAGCGGATGCCGCAGAACGGGTCGGCGATATATTTGTCGACCTCGGCGTCGTCGCGCGAGAGCCAGTCGTAGGCCGTCCGCTGCTCGGGAAAGCCGGCGTTGAGGCTCTCCGGGCGGATCGGCGACGGCCCGGCGGTGCCGGAGAGCACCAGCGCGTCGATCAGCGCCGAGTGATCCAACAGCCAGGCCTGCGAGAACATCGCCCCCATGGAATGGCCCAGCAGCACCAGCGGCAGGCCGGGCTCGCGCTCGCGGATCAGCCGCGCCAGCACCGCCATGTCGTCCACCGCCGCGGGCGCGCCGCCGGGGCCGAAGTCGCCGAGGTGGCTCATGCCGGAGGTCATCCCGTGGCCCCGGTGGTCGGCGGCGTAGATCACGTAGCCGGCTTCCAGGATCGGGGTCAGCGGCCCTAGGTAGCGCATGGAATGCTCGCCGGCCCCGTGGGCCAGCTGGATCACCGCCTTGGGCTTAGCCTCAGCGCTCCAGCGAAACCCGGCCAGCCCGGTCCCGTCGGCGCCTTCGTAGCGGAAGCGGTGGTCGGTGATGGGCATCGGGCTCTCCTACTCTAGCGCAACTTGTCGCCAGCATCGTGATATGGCATCATTCGCCGTATGAGCGATATGCGCAAGATCACCGCCTTTGTCCCGGCCAAACTGCTTGCCGCGGCCCAAGCCCACACGGGCGAGGGCGTGACGGAAACCTTGCGCCAGGGACTCGAGAAAATCGCGCATCAGGCCTTTTATGATCGGTTGCGGGCGCTCAAAGGCAAGGTGAAGTTCGATGTCGATCTCGACACCCTGCGCGAAGACCGTGAATTCGACGGGCGCGGCAACGTCCGGTGATCGCCGTCGACAGCAGCAGCCTGATTGCGTTTCTCGAAGGCCATGACGGCCCGGATGTCGCGCTGATCGAGCGCGCGATCGACGCGCGGGACCTGGTCTTCGCTCCGCCTGTCCTGACCGAACTTCGGGCCGGGGCAATCGCCAATGACGACCTGGAATTGCTGTTGAGCGACCCTCAGGTGCTGCCGATCTCCGACGGCTTCTGGGAACGCGCCGGGCGCGCGCGGCGGCTGTTGATCGACAAAGGCCTCAGAGCTCGCTTCGCCGACGCCTTGATCGCCCAGTGTTGCATTGACGCGGACGTGCCCCTCATCACCAGGGACCAGGACTACCGGCACTTCGAGCGCTGGTGCGGCCTGGCGCTGGCCACATGAAGCGGCGGCCGGGCGGGCAGATGTCGCCGGGTCGGTTCGTGCTGCCGATGGCGCTGGGCCTGATCGTCGGCACCGGCGTGTTCGCCGGCTATCTGTTCTGGTCGCAGGCCAAGACCCAGCAAGCGCTGGCGGCGGCGCCCGGCGATCCGGACCTGGCCAAACCCTCGCCCGTCGAGTGCGCCGTCGCCGAAGCGGCGGTGAGCGCCGTCCACGGCTCGGGCGACGACGCCAAATGGAAGGCCGCGGCCGGGGTCAAGGACATGTCGCTCAGGGCGGCCAGCCAGATCGTCAACCCTTCGGACCTGCCCGGCCTCGGCGACGACGAAATCGCCGACCTGCGCGGCAAGACCACCGCCGACTGGCGCGCCTGCGCCGGCCTCGGCGCCTTTCTGCACGGCGTCGGCTGGAGCCCGATCAATCCGGACGAAAGCGTCGCCAACCTCGCCCTCGGCCGGCCCGCGCTGAACCAGGCCGGCGACGAAGCCAAGATCTACCAGATCTTCGTCGTGCCCGACGCCGACAGCGGTTCGCTCCGAACCGCGGGCGGCCCGTGGCTGGTCACCCTGCACAAGGACGCCGCCGGCGCCTGGCGCGCGGCCGGCACAGTCGCCCTGCCGGGCTCGCACCATTGACTTGAAGGCGCCGTAGCGCGCTGAACGACGCACCATGCCCTTCACCGCCACCGCCCTGACCATGTTCCCCGAAGCCTTCCCCGGACCGCTTGGCGTCTCGCTGATCGGGACCGCCTGGCGCGAGCAGGACCTGTGGCGCCTTGAAACAGTGGACATTCGGGGGTTTTCCACAGATAAGCGCGGCTTCCTGGACGACACCCCTGCCGGGGGTGGGCCGGGACAGGTGATGCGGGCGGACGTGATCGCCTCGGCGCTGGACAGCGTGGAGGCGGCCGGGCGTCCGCTTTTGTATATGAGCGCCCGGGGTCGGCCCCTGACCCAGGCGAAGGTTCGCGAATGGTCGACGGGCCCAGGCCTGATCGTCCTTTGCGGCCGGTTTGAGGGGGTGGACCAGCGGGTGCTCGACGCCCGGGGGTTCGAGGAGGTCTCCGTCGGGGACGCGGTGCTCGCCGGCGGCGAGGCGGCGGCCCTGGTGACCATCGAGGCCTGCGTGAGGCTGCTGCCGGGCGTCTTGGGCCAGGCGGCCAGTCTGAGTGAAGAGAGTTTCGAGGACGACCTCCTCGAGCATCCGCAGTTCACCCGACCGCGGACGTTCGAAGGAAGGGACATCCCCGAGGTGCTGACGTCGGGCCACCACGGTGCGGTGGCCAAGTGGCGGCAGGGCGAGCGTGAGAAAACCACGCGGGAGCGGCGGCCGGACCTCTGGTCGAAGCATCTCGCCAACCAACAGCCAAAGGGCGCTTCAAGCCCAGTAGGAGATGACGATGAACGTGATTGAAGAGCTCGAAAAAGAAGAATCCGCCCGCCTGAAGGGTGGCAAGAAGACCCCGGACTTCCAGCCCGGCGACACCGTCCGCGTCAATGTGCGGATCAAGGAAGGCGAGCGCGAGCGGATCCAGGCCTTCGAAGGCGTCTGCATCGCCCGGTCCGGCGGCGGCCTGCAGGAGAATTTCACCGTCCGCAAGATCAGCTTCGGCGAAGGCGTCGAGCGGGTGTTCCCGGTGCTCTCGCCGATGATCGAGTCGATCGAGGTCAAGCGCCGCGGCGCCGTGCGCCGGGCCAAGCTCTATTACCTGCGCGACCGCCGCGGCAAGTCCGCCCGGATCGCCGAACGCGCGGCCGGCGCGGTCAAGGAAGACGCCGAAACCGAAGGCTGATTGCGTGGTTCGAGACGCGTCCCCCGATCAAGTCCGGGGGACGCTCCTCACCATGACGAGACTGATTGAAGCCCAACCAAGGTCGTCATCCTGAGGAGGCCGCGTGCGGCCGTCTCGAAGGACGCACCGCTTCACCGCGACTCCCGCACGTACTCCCCCAGGCCGTCGGCAAGCCAGTCGAACATCAGGCGCATGCGGCGGCTGGCCTTCAGGTCTTCGTGCATGGCCACCCACACCTCCATGTCGTAGCGAAACGCCTCCTCCAGCACCGGCACCAGCTCCGGATCGCGGCGGGCGATGCCGGTCTGGCAGGCGCCGATGCCGAAGCCGGCCCTGAGCGCCGCCAGCTGCGCCAGGTCGCCGTCGGAGCGGAAGGCGAACAGCTCCCGGGTGATCGGCAGCTGCCGCTCCTCCAGCGAGCGCTGCATCTGCGTGTCGCGGTCAAAGCCGATGGCGGTGTGGCTGGGGTCGTCGATCCGGGTCGGCGTCCCGTGGGCGGCGAGATAGCGGCGGTGGGCGTAGAGCCGCAGCGGCACGGACCCCACCCGGCGCGCGGTCAGCGCGGTCTGGGTCGGCCGGATCATGCGCACGGCGATGTCCGACTCCCGGTGCA
>Ga0302202_10005723_pt1 | contig 12579 bp, 11 predicted proteins | sample II_Bog_N3_3_FD_194579 | JGI IMG/M metagenome (GOLD analysis project Ga0302202, IMG submission 194579) | Peat permafrost microbial communities from Stordalen Mire near Abisko, Sweden - II_Bog_N3_3 | ecosystem: Environmental > Terrestrial > Soil > Wetlands > Peat | place: Sweden: Abisko...
GAAAACTCGCCCTCGAAGGTCGCGGCGAGCGAGAAGCCGTTCAGCCATTTGATCTCGGCGGAAGTGGTGGTCAACGCGGAATCGTGCGCCTGCGCCGCACCATTGACCACGAAGGAGGCGCCGGGCAGCGTCTGGAACACCGCGGAGATGTTGCGGTCGGTGTCGAAATCATGCGCCCAGGCGAGGCGGCCGCGCAAGGTCAGGATCGCGTTGGGCAGCGCGAACGACCGGTCGGTGCGAACGCCGAGTTCGCTTCGGGCGTCCGTGACATCCTTGGCGGCGTAGTTCAGCGCGAACGTGCCGGCGCCGGCCAATACCTGCTCGGCATAGGCCGGCAGGTCGAAGGTGGTGAATTGCGCGGCGGCGTAGGGCGCGAGGCCGACCCAGGGCGTGGCGAAGCGATAGCCGCCTTCGAGGCGCCCCGAATAGGCATTGGCGTCGAACTGCGCGCGCAGCTGGTCGACGCCGGCGACGGTCACGATGCGATCGGTGGTGACATCCTGCCAGCCATAGGCCAGCGAACCCGCCAGATAGGCCGCACCGGCATCGTGGCGCATGAACGCACCGGCCTGGAACAGGTCCGAGCGCCCGGAGCCGGACCCAATGACGGAAAAATTGGTGCCGCCGCCACCGAGCGCAAATCCGACCAGTGTATCCGGCGAGATCCGGTAGTCCGCACCTGCCACCAAGCCGAACGCCCGCGCCGAAGAGCCGTTGGATCCCAGCGCCGTATTGCCGTCGGTCGAACTGCCGCCGCCATAGGAAGCCCCCCACACGCTCCAATGCGGTTCGAACGGATCGTTGCGCGCGGCAGCGGCCTTGGTGGGAAATTGCGCGAAGGCATCGCCCACGGCATTGGGCCGGTTGCCGGCATAGGCGCTGGCGCCGTCGTCGGCAAAGGCCGGCGGGCCGACGGGAGGCGAACCTGCTCCGCCGCGGCCGGTGATGGAGGGATCGGTCAGCAACCCCAGGAACAGGGTCATGGCATCGAAGGTGGCCTGCTGCGACCCCGTCGCCACTTCGCCGGAGACCTGGGTCAGGCCCGCCGCCGACAGGGTGGCGAACGGCAGCGGAATTCCGCCATTGGCGTTGAAGAAGCCGGTCAGCACGTTGCCGACATTCTGCTGGTTGACGTTGATGCCGGGCAGGGCGGCGAAGTTGAGACCAAAATTGAGATAGGCATGGCTGAGGTCGTAGCTGAGCGTGGCGACCAGCCCGCCGGGATCGCCGAGCACGGCGGCACCGTCAAAGGCGCCGCTGCGGCCACCGGCAAAACCCAGGATCGGATATTGCTTCATCACCGTGCTGCCGGGCGCGAACGACGCCCCGACATTGCCCGCCAGCGTGACGGCGCCGGTCACATTGGCGAAGGTCGAGGCCACCGAGTTGAGCTGTACCAGGTACAACGCGCCCGACTGGAACGCGAGATTGCCGGATACCGTCGTGAACGAACCCGGCGGGCCGTTGCCGGGCAGGAAAATACCGCCGCCGGCGATCACGGTGTTGCCGACGGTGCCGGCGCCGGTCAACGCACCACCGTTGTTCACAGTAGCAAGAACCGAGGAAGCAATCGAGCCTTCGACGTCGAGCACGCCGCCGAACACCGTCGTCGTGCCGGTGTAGGTATTGCTGCCCGAAAGCGTCAACGTGCCGGTGCCGACTTTCTCCAGCGAGCCCGATCCCGTGGTGCAGCCACAGGGATTGTTGTCGGCAATCACGCCGCTCACGGTGGTCGACAGATTGTTGCTGCCGACGGTGAGCGTGTTGCCACCGCCGATGTAATAGAAGCCGGAGCCCGCGATCGAGCCGGCGCTGATCCGACCGTCGCCGTTCGGACCGAGGCTCTCGGAGAAATCCACGTAGCCGGTGCCATTGGTGATGAACTGGGCATTGCCGCCGGTCGAGCCGTCGAAAAAGCCGACCGCGCCGCCGCTGCCGGTGGTGATGGTGGCGTTGCCGGCGGTCGTCCACCCATAGAATCCCAGACTGCTGCCGGCATTGTTGGTGATGGACGCGTGATCCGCCGACGCCGTGTCGCTTCCGCCCGGTTCGCCGAAAGAGATAAAGCCGTTGTTGTTGTTGACGATCGTAGCGGTTCCGGCGGTACTGGCCTCGAAGAAACCGAGCCCGACGGGAGGGCCAAAAATGCCGCCAAGGCTATTGTTCGTGATGGTCGCATTTCCGGCCGAACTGTTGCCTGCGAACAGCGTGCTGCCGCCAAATAGATTGGTCATGTTGGCGCTGCCGGCCGTGCTGAGATTGTTGAAGAGCATCAAGCCGCCATACCTGTTGACGATGGTGGCGGTGCCGGCATTGCTGCTGTCGAGGAACTCCGTTTCTCCGGAATACCGGTTGGTTATTGTTGCACTGCCGGCGGTGGTCATCGCATAGAAGACTGTCGTGCCTTCGTAACGGTTGGTGATCGAAGCGCTGCCGGCCGTGGCTGTATCGGTGCCATGGAGCACGCCGAAATCGGTTTCACCGCCGTCCTTGTTGACGATAACAGCTGAACTTGCCGAGGTTGCGTTGAAAAATGTCGTGAGGCCGCCGTCGTTGTCGATCGAGGTGATCCCTGCCGTGTTGGCGTTGACGATGTTGAACTGGCCTTCATTGGTGACGGCGCCGACGATGCTTCCCGCAGTGGCGAGTGTGCCGAGCTGCAGCGTCGAGCAACTGCAAATCAAGGTGCCGCCGCTGTAGGTGTTGTTGCCGGTCAGCACGACGGCGCTGCCGCTTGCCGTCGAGTCCACCGTCTCCAGATTCCCGGGGCCGGTGATATTCCCGGAAATGGTCAGCGTGGCGCCATTGGCGTCGAGGAAGCCGCCGCCGCCGGCAAGCGAAAAGTTGTTGCTCAGCGATACATTGCTGCCGTTGGCCTGGATCGCTCCAAGGTCCAGCGTGACCGTGCCTGAACCGACCGATGCGCTGTTGGTCACCTGCAGCGTTGCGCCTGCGCTGACGGAGGTGCCGCCGGAATAGCTGTTGGTGCCGGACAGGATCAGCGTACTGGTGCCGGTCTGCTGCACCTGGACGCCGGCGACCTGTCCTCCGATGGCGTTGGCGATCGAAATCACCTGACCGGAATTGGCGTTGTCGATGATGCCGCCGCTGGCTCCCGCCAGGCTGAAATTCACCGGCGCGCCGCTGATCGCATAGGATTGCGAGGCCGCGGTGAAGGTCCAGGAGTCGGGTGCGATGGGGCCGGCGGTGACCGTCACCGCGGTCGATCCTGCGGTGTCGAAAACCGCCGACTGGCCGGCCGCGACCGGCGGCGCGCCGGCGGGTGGGCTGGTCCAGTTGCTGCCGAGGTTGTAGTCGCCGGTGGCGCCGCTCCAGGTAAAAGCCTGCGCCTGCGCGGGGGTCGCCGACACCACGCTTGCGGCGGCCAGCATCGCGCCGGACCAAGGCACGAAGGTGCTTCGGCGCAGCCAGCCCTGCACGCGCGATACCAACGGGAAACGCAACGCCAACCCCTGTGGTCCCGCCCTCTTGGGGCGCTTTCGCAGGGTTAGGCTAGCATGCCGTTGACCCCTGGACATGATCGCCTGAACGGAATCCCGCGGACACCCGCTGAAAACCCGGGTTTTGCGCTGGAAGTGTTGCCTCGACGCAACGCTCGTCGCCCACCCGCCTCTGTCGTGGGCCTGGTCGGATCAGGCGTTGGGCGACAGCTCGGCTGCGACCGTCAGCAGCTGCGAGCGACGCATGCGCTCGCGATGCGCGGTATAGAGCCCGCTGGCGACGATGAAGGCGGCGCCGGTCACGGTCCAGACGTCAGGTATTTCGCCGAACACGGCAAAGCCGAGCAGGCTGACCCACAAAAGCTGGGTATAGGAAAACGGCGCCAGCACCGAGGCATCGGCGTAGCGAAACGCCAGCACCACGATCCACTGCCCGGCGGTGGAGGAAACACCGATCAGGAGGCCGAACAGGATATCGTGCCAGTCCGGCGCCACCCAGACCCACGGCACCAGCGCCGACATGATGGCAACGCCAGCGATCGACGAATAGGCCATGACGGTGCCGGCGTGCTCCGTTCCGCTCATCATCCGGGTCATGATCAGCGTGCCGGCCCAGGCCAGCGCCGATACGATCGGGAAGAACGCCGCCGGATGAAACGCGCCTGTGCCCGGCCTGATGATGACCAGCACGCCCATCAGCCCGACCGCGGTCGCGACCCAGCGGCGCAGGCCGACGCGCTCGCCGAGAAACACGATCGACAGCGCGGTAACGAACAGCGGCGCGACGAAACTGGTGGCGGAGGCTTCCGCGATCGGCAGAAAGCGCAGGCCCGAGATGTAGAGCAGCGACGAAAACAACAGCGCGGCGCCGCGCATCAGCTGCAGGCCGCGGCGCTGCGACCGCAGCGCGTAGAATGGCGAGCCCGGCAGGATCGCCGGCACCATGATCACCGCGAACGTCAGAAACCTGATCCAGGCGATCTCGATCGACGGCAATGTCGCCGACAGATATTTCGCGGTGACATCGGAAATTCCGAGAAACACCGTCGAGGCGAGGATCAGCGCAATGCCGCGGAACGGCCGGTCGGCGCGCGCGGGCGCCAGCCGGACGGCTGACTTGTTGTCAGGCGATGGCAATGCAGGAGTGTCCAGCCTGGCGGCGGCAGCGGATGGCGGGGTCACGGTTGAACTCGGGCGCAGAAACGAATCGGGCGAGCGCCAAAAAACGATAATTGCCCTGCTCCGACAAGGCCCGGAAACAGGCAGCCGATATGCGCGATCGCGCGGCGGCTGCAACATCCGGTCAGAAAGCGTGAACGCTACAGCATCGGCAGGCTGTGCGGCTTGCGGCCGCGCGGAAACATCCGGTCCAGCGACGCGATCTCGTCTTCGCTCAGCATCAGGCTTCCGGCCGCGGCGTTGTCGGCGGCGTGGCCCGCCGCCGAGGCTTTCGGAATCGCAAACACGTTTCGCGCGCGCGTCAGGAAAGCCAGCGCGACCTGGCGGGGCGAAGCGCCATGGGCGTTGGCGATCGCCTCGAGCAACGCGCCCGGCTTGCTTGCGGCTTGCGGAAAATCATCATGGCCGAACGGCGAATAGGCCACCACCGCGACGTCGTGCCGGGTGCACCACGGGATCACCGCGTGCTCGATCGCGCGCTCCTTCAGGTGATAGAGTACCTGGTTGCAGGCGATCCTGCCCTTGCCGGCTACCGCCAGCAACTCGTCGAGATCGTCATGATCGAAATTGCTGACACCCCAGCTGCGGATCTTGCCGGCATCGACCAGCCGTTCGAACGCGGCCACGGTTTCCGCCAGCGGATGCGGCCCGCGCCAGTGCAGCAGATAGCAATCGAGCCGGTCGGTCTTCAGCCGCGCCAGAGAACGTTCGCAGGCGGTGATGGTGCCGCGGAGCGAGGCGTTGCTCGGCAGCACCTTGGAGACCAGGAAGACGCCGTCGCGCCGTCCGCCGATCGCATCGGCGACCACCAGCTCGGCGTCGCCATACATCTCGGCGGTGTCGATGTGGGTCATGCCGAGATCGAGGCCGCGGCGCAAGGCGGCGACCGCGCTTTTGCGATCGCCTTGGTCGATATACCAGGTGCCCTGCCCAATCACCGGCACCTGGCAATCGGTTGGGCCGAATGCTTGCTGTCTCATGATGGCCTCGCTTCAAGTACTGCCTTGCTTCGCCGTTCACGCCGCCCGCGACGGCGATTCGAGCACGCTGATATCCGCGACCAGGATGCTGCCGGTGACGGATTCCGTCACATAGAGACGGCCGTCATTGTCGCCGCCGATCGCGACATTGGTGCAGCTCGGCCCGGCGCAGGATTTGATGCGCGCGATGCATTCGCCGTTCGGCGCGAACACGAACACATGTCCGAGCGAGGCGTGGGCCACGAACAGCCGTCCGGCGCCGTCCATGGCGAGGCCGTCGGGACCGCTGGCGCCGAAAGTCGAGCAGAAGCGTCCGACCTTGGCGACCCCGCCGTCCCGCATCAGCGGCACGCGCCAGACCGCGTTGTCGCGGGTCATCGCCACGAACAGCACGGTTTCGGCCGGATCGAGCACCAGGCCGTTGGGGCTGACGCCGGTGTCGATCAGGCAGTCGAGCCGGCCGTCCGGCGACAGCCGGTAGACCCGTCCGGTCGGATCCTGCAGGCCGGTCTGGCCCTGGTCGGTGAAATAGATGTCGCCATTGCCGGCGATATGCAGATCGTTGCAGCCCTTGAACGATTCCGAATGGCGCGCCGTCAGGAGCTTCTGCATCCGGCCGGTCCCGGGATCGAGTTGCATGAGGCCGTGCCGATAATCAGCGACCAGCACGCGTCCGTCGGGGTGAATCTTGAGGCCGTTGGGCCAGCCGTCATATTCCGTAACCAGCGACCATGTTCCGTCCGGCGCCACCTTGAAGATGCGGCCGAACGGGATATCCACGATGTAGAGCTGGCCCGACGCATCGAATGCCGGGCCCTCGATGAAACAGTCGGTCGGCTGGCCCGGCCGGTTGGCGTCGGCCCACTGGCTGCGCACGCCCTTGCGCCTGAACTGCTCGGGCATCGCCGAAAAAACGGTTGTGCCGATCAGCCGCGGCGGGGTGTCCAGAAACATCATCGCATGGTCCACCTGTGCAACAGGACCGGCATCATAAATGAGCCTGTCCGCGCCGTCGATGTCATGAGGTGAGCCCGACGCGGTGCGCGAATCGGCGGCCAGCATCGATTCCCGGTTCGACCGCTTGCCCGAAAAGTGCTAGGTTGGGAGGGACAACCGGGCGGAATGACGCCACTGCGCCGCGCCGGTTCCGCCGCCAATGCGGGGCAATCTTCATGGCCACGATGGACGATCCCAAGTCGAACAGACCTGAACAACCCGATGTTTCGCGCACGCCCTCGGAATGGGCCGAAGTGCGTCTCCTCAATGACGACCTGACCCCGATGGAGTTCGTGGTCTGGGTATTGGAGGAAGTGTTCGGCAAGGACCGCGAGGGCGCCACCCGGACTATGCTCGATACCCATAACCATGGGGCCGGCATCTGCGGAACGTTTCCATACGCGGTGGCGGAGGCGAAGGTAACGGAAGTACTCGCCCTGGCACGCCGACATCAGCAGCCGCTTCAATGCGTTCTGCAGCGAAGCACGACGGCCGCGCCGGACGCAGGATGAAGCCCAACGCCGCTGCATGAGTCGCGCGCCTGTCGATCGGGCTTGCGGCGTTGCGCTCCATCGCCTCCATGGCATCGCCCGATCGCGGTGACGACCGGGCGTTCCACATTCACAGCGAAACCTTGCGGTTATCACCCATCTCCGGCCGGGTGCCCGTGGCGGCGGCGGCCGCCATCTTGACATAGGACATGACCGTACCCGGCGAGTCCCAGAATTCCGCGTCGTCGGGCGTGATCTTCAGAACGCGGATATTGGGGTCGTCGGCGCTTTCCCACCACGCCTTCGCGGGCATCGAAAACAGCTCCCTGATCTTGGCCCGGTCGTTGGAAACAACGGCGGTGCCGGTCAGCGAAACGTATTTCTGTGAAGAGGCGTCGGCAAAGGAGAGGTTGACGCCGGGATTGCGCGCAATCTCTTCGTCCTTGTGACGCCGCGCGTCCGTCAGGAAATAGATCGTGTTGGTTTCGCGTTCGAAAGAGGCGCTCATCGGCCGGGCGCGCAGTTTCTCTCCGTCATGGGTCACGAGCATTGCGAAGCCGATCTTCTTCATCAACTCCCAGGCGCGGTCGACATCATTGTCGTTGGTCATGTTCCTCTCCATCGCTACAGCGTGAGGTAACGGCGCAGTGGAGACCAGGTTCCCTGGTCGTGAATGCGATGCCGCCCCGATCTTGTTGCTCGGCGACAGTCGTCGCGCCCCGCGCACGGACTCGCCCGGGCCCGGCACCGTGCCGCGATCCGATCCGGCCCGCGAGCCGTTGCAATGCCGGCTTCTCGTCGGGATGGTCATCGGCGTCGCCAACTTTCGACAGTCATTCCAGGCAGCGGCGGTCCGCAGCCGATCGTGGCGTCGGAGCAGCATTCCCGGCCTAATTTGTCGCTTTAGGGCGCGGACTCATTAGCACGCAGCCAAATTCGGATTGATGCGAGTTTGACGAACGCCAGGTAGTTAGCTGCGAGTTTGTCGTATCGAGTCGCGACACGCCGACACTGCTTGATCTTGTTGAAGAACCGTTCGACCAGGTTGCGTGCACGATACAGGTACGGGCTGAAGCAGATCGGGTCTTTGCGATTTCGCTTCGGCGGAATGTTCGCCCATGCTCCCTGCTGGCGAACAAGCTCCCTGATCCAGTCGGCGTCATAACCGCGATCCGCCAGCACCATCGTTTTAGGCAGCAACGCGCTGAGCAGAGCCGAACATAGCCGATTGTCATGCGCCTCGCCGGGCGTGAGAGCGAGATGGACCGGCAGGCCGTGGGTGTCCACCACCGCGTGAATCTTGCTCGTCAGGCCGCCTCGCGAGCGGCCCATGTCTTGGTGATTGTTGTCGGCCACGGAAGCCCCGTGCTGGTGCACACGGACGACGGAGGTATCGATCATCTGCACTGCCGCGTCGTGACCGGCAGCCAGCGCATCCATGATCCGGTCCCAGACGCCAGCCCGCCGCCACCGAACGAAGCGATTGTAACAGGTGGTGCGGGGACCATAGGTTTCTGGCAGGTCGCGCCATGGCGCCCCGGAGCGCAGAACCCAAAAGATGCCATTGAGCAGGCGACGGTCATTTACCCGCCGAACGCCGCGCGGCTTGTTGGGCAGCATCGGCTTGATGGCGGTCCATTCGTAGAGGCCCTGACCGACGCGATTGACCCACACCGGGCCTCGGCAACCTCTGAAGATATTTCATTCGATCCGCCCCAGCGTCTTTCAAGTGACGAGATTGGGTAGCTAAAATGGCTCGGCTCTGATCTTTGGGCGGACGCCCGGAAGTCGGCGCTTAGGCTTTCAGATCAACGGTAACGCTGGAGGAGCGTATGTCGGGTCAAGAGAAGACTATCGTCGTAAATTCCGATCAAGTGACCTGGAGAGATAACCCAACGTTGAAGGGTGGTAAAATGGCTGTCTTGGCTGGTGATCCCACAAAAGCTGGACCAGTCGTGATGCGGTTCAAAATTCCGGCGAACACTAAGCATCAGCCGCACTTGCATCCCCATGCAGAGGTTGTGACTGTTCTGGCCGGGAGGATAGGCTACGGCGAGGGCGAAAAATTCGACGCATCGCTGGGCCAAATGGGAGAACCAAACACCTTCGCCATGGTGCCTGCGAACCAGCCCCATTTCGTGTGGACAGAGGACGAAGATGCTGTAGTCCAAGTTCAATTCGTCGGGCCTTTCGACATCAAATTTATTAACCCGGCCGACGACCCGCGCAACAAATAGCACTGGTTCGGCGAAGGCCACGCGGAAGTCCCGCTCCAGTGTCGTCAGGTACGACTTTGACCCTGATATGGACGTGGCGGCCGCACGCAGGCAGACACTATTCGCAGTACTTCCCGGTGGCGTTTTCCAGTTTGCTCTTGAACGTTCCGTCCGGCAATTTATCGATATCCAAAATCGCGCTCAGTGCGGGCGTGTGAAGTTCAACGCCATGGGCGGCCATGGACCAAGTCCCGTCGCCAATCACGGGGCTTGAATATTTCCCCCCGGCAATGAAGAAGCTTATGTTCCCAGTGCTCCAGCAAATTTTTCTGCCTTCTACATCGGTCAAGGTCACGGGGGTCGCCATCGCCGACGACAAAAATGTTGAAGCGAGAGCCGAACCGACCGCGAGCGACACAAGCGCCTTCGAAATCATATTTGCCCCCCTCGATTAGGGTAATCGACCTTCGCAAGAGCCACTCGACAGGAGGAGTTCTCCCGAACTCCTAAGATGAGGCCCGAACTGACGTGAATATTCGCACTTCGCCAGCCCACCTGCAAGACAGACGCGCCGTGGAGTCGGATGCCGTTACATTGGCACCGCTGTGGGCGAGCCAACCGAGTGAAGAATGGGTCAGTGACTTCCGGTGTTGTGAAGGGTTTCGGATGACGGCCCATCGCGACGGTTCGGCTCGCCCCGGGGCCGTCGTCCGAAAGCCTCCAGTGAAGGAACGCGCGGGAGGTGAAGTGCCGATGGTGATACCGGGCTATGGCGATTTGATCGCGGTGTTGGCGGGGGAGGCAAGGCGCGAGAGCATGGCGGTGAGTTGAAGGCGGACGCTGGTGGGTCTCGGGCTCTCTTTAGCACCGGTGAGCATGGCTTTCGGGACCAGTTGCGCTGTGGGACGACCCGCCGGGCATCTGTCTGGTCGAGGGTCGCCGTGGCCGGGGCGTGACCAGCGAGAAACGCGCTTGACGATTCGGGCGGGTGATGCGGCGGGCGCGCTCATGAGGTGTCGATCCTGATTGCGACGAGAGGCGCGCTTGGCCGGTGGCGTGGTTGACAGCCGGCCTCGAAGGTCTCGATCACGAACATGCGGCCGCCGCAGCAGGGACAAGGCTTGGCGAGTGGCTGGGCCGCCGTCGGATCAATCTCGACCGCGGCTTCGGCCGCAGGCGTTGCCAGGCCCAGGAGTTCACGCGCTCGCGCGATCGTCTCGGCGCGGTTCGCGCTTGCGAACAAGCCGTAGTGGCGGATGCGATGGAAGCCGCGTGGCAGCACGTGGATCAGGAACCGGCGGATAAACTCGCCGATGTCGAGGGTCATCGTGGTGTACCGGCCGGGGCCTTCGATCCGGTAGTTTTTGACCTTGAACGTGACGCTGTGCTGGTCGATTGCAATCAGGCGGCGGTTCGAGATGGCGACGCGGTGGGTGTAACGCGACAGATAGGCGAGCACGGCCTTCGGGCCCGCGAACGGGCGCTTGGCGTAGACGAACCAGCGCTTCTTGCCGAGCGGGGCGAGGAACGCCGCGAACGCCTTGGCATCGGCCAGATGCGCGTGTGAGCCGAGGAACTGCAGCCTGCCTGCTCCGTGTGCCGCCAAAAGCTTCTCCAGCATCAAGCGGCGAAACAGTTTTGACAGAACGCGCACGGGCAGCAGGAAGTTTGGCTTGCATGAGATCCAGCGGCTGTCGTCCACGGAGAGGCCGCCGCCCGGCACGATCATGTGCAGGTGTGGATGATGGGTCATTGCCGAGCCCCAGCTGTGCAATACCGACGTGATGCCGATGCGGGCTCCAAGGTGCTTCGGGTCGGCCGCGATGGTGAGCATCGTCTCTGACGAGGTCTTGAACAGCAGATCGTAGATCACGGCCTTGTTCTGGTAGGCGATGTCGCCGATCGCCGACGGCAGCGTGAAGACGACATGGAAGTAGGGAATCGGGAGCAGTTCGGCCTCGCGTGCCGCCATCCACTGGCGTGCTGCCGCGCCCTGGCACTTCGGGCAGTGCCGGTTGCGGCAGCTGTTGTAGGCGATCGTAGTGTGGGCGCAGTCCTCGCAGCGCGCGACATGTCCGCCGAGCGCCGCCGTGCGGCAGCTCTCGATGGCGCTCATCACCTTGAGTTGGAGCAGGCTGACGTGACCGCGGTTGGCATGACGCCACGCGGTACCGTGGTCGCGGAAGATGTCCGCGACCTCCAGAGCCGGACGGGCCATGTGGCCCGCTATGCCGGCGGCTCGTCCTTCTTCGGCACCAGCGGCGTGAGCCTGTCCAGCGGGCTCATCACCTCGCGGATGATGTTGGTGGCCACCTGGGTGTAGTGCGCCGTGGTGTCGAGTTTGGAATGTCCGAGCAAAACTTGAATCACACGAATGTCGATATTTTGCTCGAGCAGGTGCGTGGCGAAGCTGTGTCTGAGCGTGTGCGGTGCTACCCAATTGGGTAGCCCGGCTAGTTCGGCGGCCATGTGGCAGACCCGATTGAGCTGGCGCGTGGTCATCGGGTTGATGCGGTCGCGGCCCGGGAACATCCATACCTGGGGATGGGCGATGCGCCACCAGTCCCGCAGCAACTCCAACAGCTGCGGCGACAGCATGGCATGGCGATCCTTGCGGCCTTTGCCTTGCTCCACCCGGATCATCATGCGCCTGGAATCGACGTCGCAGACCTTCAGCGCGACCACCTCCATGGCGCGCAGTCCAGCGCCATAGGCAACGCTGAGCGCCGCCTTGTGCTTGGGACCGGGTGCGGCCTCCAGCAGGCGCAATATCTCTTCGGGCGAGAGCACGCGCGGCAGCTTGCGCGGCTCGTAGACAAACACGAGATGGCGTGTCGTCTCCGGTCGGTCGAGCGTCACCTTGAAGAAAAACCGCAGCGCGGTCACGGTCGCGTTGATGCTAGGTGGTTGCGCACCCGTCTCGGTCAGATGCAGCTGGAACGCGCGCAGCTCTTCCGCCGTCGCGGTATCGGGGGAACGGCCGAGGAAGATCGTGAGCCTCTTGACGGCACGGATATACTCGCGTTGCGTATCGGGTACGAACCTGCGCATGTTCATGTCTTCGAGCATGCGTTGGCGCAGCGGGCTGATGGGCTTCTCGCTCATTGGGGGCTCCTGTCCTGAGGTTGGAGTGCTGAACCCCTCGATCCTCAAGACGGAGCGCCCGCCCGTCACCTGCGCTCGTTCAAATGGTTACTGCTGTGGAAGCAAGCGCCCGACCGCGTCGCAGCTGCCTCCCGCGGGAGCGGGTTCGTTC
>Ga0302202_10005742_pt1 | contig 12561 bp, 18 predicted proteins | sample II_Bog_N3_3_FD_194579 | JGI IMG/M metagenome (GOLD analysis project Ga0302202, IMG submission 194579) | Peat permafrost microbial communities from Stordalen Mire near Abisko, Sweden - II_Bog_N3_3 | ecosystem: Environmental > Terrestrial > Soil > Wetlands > Peat | place: Sweden: Abisko...
ATCATCAACGTAATGTTCCGTCCGGTGCTTATGCTTTTCGGGCTGTTCGCCGGCTACTTCGTGTTCAGTGCAATGTGCTCGCTCATGCTGCAGGGGTTCGGCATCGCCTCCGGGTTCGTTTTGTCGAATGGTTGGTTGGTAACCAACCTGCTGGGCATCATCGTTCTACTATGCATGTTCGTGCTGATGACTATGACCTTGGCACTGGTCTCCTTCCGGATGATCAGCCTCGTGCCGCACCACGTCATCAAGATGCTTCCGTTCGTGCAGCCCGCCAATCGCCTCGATATCGAGCGGTTCTCCCAGGACGTTGGGGCAGTCGGCATGGCTGGCACGCTCACCAGCATCAAGGGCGGGCGCGACGCCATGCTGCAAGCCGCTCAAGCGTCCGAAAGGATTGGTTCGACTGGCGGCGATGGCGCCCAAGGTGCTAGAGGGCCACAGAGACTGCTCGGCCATGACAGCACCCTGAATGCCCAGACGGACGTTATTGGGCCAGCCAGCGAGGAGGGATAGATGTCGGCGGAAGGATTCGCGTTAGGGTATCTTGCTGGCAGCCACAGCGCGGCTCAGACGGGCAAAGCCGTTGTCAGCTTCATGACGTCGCTGCGCAACCGTCGTCCGCAAATCGACGTGAACGCACTGATCAACGAAGCGCTGTGGATGGAGCAGCGCATCGCGCAGCAGGATGGGCATATTGCGCAGCAGGATGCGCACATCGCGCAGCAGGGTGGGCGCATAGAGCAGCAAGATGCCTACATCAAAGGACTGAAGCGCGAGGTGGCTGAGCTGCGCGCCCTTGCGAAGGAAATCGCAGGGGAACGCGACGCGCTGTTGGATTGGGCGGCCAAGGCCGAGGCTGAATTAAAGCGCTTGCGCTCCATCGCCGAGGATAACTCGCAGCCGGACATACCATGGTGACTCTCTGGTACAGCCCCGGAGAGACACCATGACGTCCCGTCCCGTCACCGCAATCGCCCTCCTGGCAATCGGCCTCGCCGGGTGCAGCGGCGGCAACCTGCATTCGTCCAAAGACGCCGATCCCCCGCCACCGCCGCCAGTGCTCCACCCGCTCTACAACCCGTACGCGGCGTACGGCGAGGCCCATGCCACCTGGCGGCCTCCGGTCTTCGATCGCGACGGCACGATCCAGAAGCCTGCCGAGCCCGCCTCGCAATACGACCGGCCGAACTATGAGCAAGCGCCATGGGCGACCGGCGCCGCCGGGCGCTCGCCGTTTGAAGGACCGCCCGGAACATTCTGACGTTCCGCGCCAATCACATTACGGTGAAGCAGACAAGCCGATGAAAGCCGCAGGCAATGAGCCTGCGGCTTTCTGTTTAGCTGTCGAGGAAGTCGCCGCGGTGGACGCGCAGCGCCAGCTCGGCGCGCGCCTTGGCCTCCTCAAAGCTCGGCGCCGCAGAGCCCACCACCGCGTCGTCATCGTCCTCGCACGTGCCGTAGATGACCCAGGTGATCTTCGGAACATCGAGCGGCACGCTGGCCATGAACGCATCCTTCATCTCTACGACCATCAACTGATAGTCATCGACGTCCGCCGTGGCGGTTTGAACCGGCGGTTCGTCAGGGCGGACCTCTCCCGATATCCACACGATGGCGGTCCCGGCATGTCGGGAGTGCGCCCGATTCCGCCGGAGATGCGCAAGTACGCAAAGGAAGTTGGTCCCGCCGCTGTCGTCGGGGCGTCCCTCGCTCATGACGGCCTCCAGCTATCCGTCGTGTTCAGAAATTCCTGCGCGGTACCGAGCCGCCTGGTGCGGCACTGCCAGTTGACCAGGGCAGAGCGGAAGGCCGACAGGAAGAACAGCGCACAGATGGCAAGCAGCCCGAGCACATAACCCAGGCTCGCGTAGACGGGCGACCGGATTGCCACAACGATCCATAGAACCAGGAACGCGCAACCGCCGGCGAGGTAGGAATAGGTCTCGATCACCGTCTGCCGGCGGCGGTTCCGCAGCATCCGCTCGATCGCACAATCACTGGTCGCGAAGCCATAAGCGATCGCCGGGAGGTCGAGCCTGTTTTCGTCCTCGGTCACGATGCGCGGGTCTCGCTGCGGGCCTTCCTTGACGGCGTTCGCGAGCCTGACGACCGTTCGTGCGCCCTGCGCCACGTCCTTCGCGCCGAACGCAGCGGCAGGCGCCTTCACCAGAGAGCCAAGCGCTCCCCACAGGCCGCGCCGGCGCGGCGGATTGGGATCAACGGGCTGATCCATGGCCTCAGCCTCCCATCGAGACAATGATGGTCTCCAGATTGTCCGGCAACCCGTCAGACCGGCCCTCGGAACCGTCGGCGCGACGCCAGACAAAGGTGGGCGTGCCCCGCAGGCCGATCGCCTCGGCGACCGTCATGTTTGACGCCAGCCGCTTTTCGGCGGCCTGGTCGGCAGGCCCGGTCAGCTTGCTGGCTTCCCACGCGGCGACCATCTGATCCGGCGGCAGGCTCAGCATCGCCTTGGCCGCCGCCGTGCTGCGGCCTTGGTCCTCGTGATCCAGCACCGACAGCGGGATGACGGCGATCTGCACGCGGCCGTTCGCGACGTAGGGCCGGAGCTGATCCATTGCCCTGACGGAGAAGCTGCACAGCGGATCGATGAACACCCATAGCCTCGGCGCTTTCGCATTGCCGGCAACACCGAACGTCGTGGTCTCAGTCGCCTTCAATGCCGAGGCCGGTGCGGGGATGCTCGCCGGCACAAGCCGGGCTACCGGGGGAGAAGACGCCGGCGTGCCGACAACCACGGTCGGGATCACGCCGTCGATCGGCGCCACCCGGGCACGCGTCAGGTTCTTTCCGGCAGCGGACCACATGATGCCGCCAACGGCGGCCTGGCCGTCCGCGGTGATGTAGAACACCTGGAAGACATCGCCGCGCCGCGCGAAGACGCCGCGCAGGCCGTGCTCCGTGCCCAGGTCGAGGAGCTCGGCCCCGTTCGACGAAATTCGCTGCAACGCCGGAACGCGCGCGATCTCTTCGGCCGAAATCAGCGGCGGCAGACCGGGCGAATTCTGCTCTGCCTCCCGAAGCGGCGCGGCCTCTTGCACAGGCAACGAAACCGCCGTGGCGGGGGCGGAAGGCAGGGCACATTGCGGCGGATCAGCGAGCGCGAGCCCGGGAACCGCAAGCAGGGTCGAGACCAGCAACAACGATCGCATAAAAACCTCCTGTTGGCAGGAGCGATCGTCGCCCGGTGCACTGCGAGCCAGAGCGGGATTTTTTTCGAATCGCCCTACGAATGTCTGGCATCACTCGTAGCGCGGCACGGAATCCTGGCTTCCCGGGTAACGAAGCAGGAGGCACGCCTTGCGAGAAGAGTCCCCGCCAGGGTCGTTGAGGTCGGTTGCGCGATTACCGATCGCGCTTGGATTCCGTGTCGCTATAGTCATCGCCGTCGTGCAGCCGTACGCCGTCTGGGCCGATGTCTGGCCCCAGGCATCCAGCGGCGTGCCGCAGCAGGTTATTCCCCAGTACCAAGAGGTCGGTGCGCCGACCTTCGTTATGCCGCAGGGCAGTCAGACGGCGACTCCGCAGGCAACTCCCGGCGGTCAGAACCCAGGCACCACCCCGGTCAGTTCGCCAGGCTTCGTCGCATCCAACTTCTCTCAGTACCTGGGCCAATCGGTCGGCAGCGGCCAGTGTGTCGCGCTCGTGCAGGCGGCCGACCCGAGCGTCGGCTTGACCGCGACGTGGACGCAGGGCGCTGCCGTGCAGGGCAATACGTCGCTGCAACCCGGCACCGCCATCGCGACATTCAACGCCAACGGTCAGTATGCGAATGCGACGAATGGCAGCAGCCATGCGGCCATCTATCTCGGCCAGAATGCCCAAGGCATTCAGGTGGAGGACCAATGGTCGAATCAACCGGCCAGCATCCGAACGATACCTTGGAACAATCCCACTGGCACCGCTGCAAACACAGGGAGTTCGTTTTATGTTATCAATCACGCGTAGTAGTCTTTTTGCCGGCGCCATGGTGCTGGCTGGAGTCTCGAATTGCTTGGCCGATCCAGTAACCGGGACGAGGTGCCCATCAGATCTGCACGGACGCCCGCCGCTGTCGTCCAATATGGTACAGTTGTTCTATAACGATCCACGCGACAACATGCTGCTCGCCCCATCGGAGTCTCACGGCCAGGCTAACACCTGGTGGCAGAACGTTTGGACGTTCAAACCCGGCTCAGCTTCGACCGTCACCGTTTTCTGTCGGTATGCGGGCACCAGGGAACAAGTCGTATTCAAACTGCCGGCGTCAGTCAGGATATGCCGCCAGGACCCGGCTTCCTTCGCCTGCGAGTGAGATAAGCTGGGCCAGCGTGCGGCAGCGCTTGTCCAGGCTCCATGCCCCTACGACGCATAGCGCGGGAGGAATTTTTGTACCGAGTCGCGTCCGATCGGTCAGCAGATCGGACGAAATCCGATTGAGATGGCAGGCTTGAGCTTATATTTTTCAAGGGGATAGGGTTTGCTGTGGACATGGCGTCATAACCGTGCGTCAGTCTCTAGTGAGACAGGAGGCCGAATGACACCGCATACCGAATGCGTCCGTCGCTATCGCGCGCGCCTGCAACGGCAAGGGGCTCGGGAAGTCCTGATCAAGTTGCCCGTTGAGACGATCGCTACCATCGATCGTCTGCGTGATGAGCGTGGTGAGCGCAGCCGCAGCGATGTTCTGGCCTCTTTGATTCACCGAGCGCTGGAGGGTGAGAGCGAGCTGAAGAACCCCTAGAACACCAGAAAGCCCGCCTTGCAGGGCGGGCTTTTGCTGGCAACTCGTGATGGGCCTGACGACCAGACCAAGGGGCTCGTTCCTACCCCCAATCTGGTCAACAGACGCCTTGAAGTCAAGCGGAAACGCCCGTTTCCGCTGACGGGAGAGGCTTGCCCGTCGCGATCCAACCGAGAGAGAGGATCGAGATGGAGACGGAAAGCGCCCGAGAGGTGCACGGGAGAGCCGTGCCCAAAGGGCCAAGTGGATTACGCCGCCTATCGCCTGCCATGCTGGAGACCGACAAGCTGGCCCGTGGGTTCACCGGCAAGCCGGAAGGGGACGGTTTACAGAAGCCCGGCCAGGTGCTGGCCGCCTTCAAGGCGGCGGCCCCGTATATGGACTTCGGCCCACGGATCGTGCACGCGATCGACTGGCTGTTCACCTTCACCCAGCCGCAGGACTGGATGGAGGGCAGCCATCCGATTGTCTGGCCGTCGGCGGCGCTGCAGCGTCAGGCGCTCGACCTTGGCGTCACCCAGGCGAAGGCGCTGAACCGGCTGCTGGTCGAGTTGGGCCTTGTCGTGATGAAGGACAGCCCGAACGGCAAGCGCTTCGGACGGCGCGATGCGAAGCGGCGAATCATCGAGGCGTATGGCTTCGACCTTGCCCCGCTCGCCGCCCGCCAGGCGGAGTTCGAAGCCGCCGCCGTGGCCGGCCGGGCGGAACGCGAGTGCATCCGGCGGCTTCGCCGACGGGCCACGATCGCGCGCAACGGCCTGACCCAGATCCTGGAGACCGCCGGCGAAATCGGCTTCACGGACCCCGACTGGCAGCGCCTGGCGCAGGAGGCGGGGGAGCTTGGCCGATCACTGCTGAAGATGGAGGGAAGCGACGAACTGGAGTTCGGCGTCGCCTTGCTGGAGCGACGGCAGCTTGAGGCGCGGGAATGGCTGGAAAGCCTGCTGCCGCAGGCCGTGCCGGAGACGCCTGAAAGTGTGGATTCCGACCCCTTGGGGTCGGAAAACCGGCCCCACCAATATACCTACAAACCAGCCCTTAATCCTGAACAGGATACCGTAGTGGCTTCTGAAGAGGGTAGCGCGCCGGCCGGTGGCGACGTGCCCGCTCAGGTTCCGCCGGTGACGCAGCCAGCACCGCAGGAAGCGGCACATGCGCAGCCGGCGCGGACGGACAACGGCACGGTCCTGCGGATCAGCACCGACGAACTGATCACACTGGCGCCGCGGCTGCGGCCTTACCTGCGGACCTCAGCCCCGAGCTGGCCCGACATCGTCGATGCCGCCGACTTCCTGCGGCACGATCTGGGCGTCTCCCGGCCGCTGTGGGGCGAAGCCTGCCTCGCCATGGGCCGTGAGCAGGCCGCAATCGCCCTCGCCATCGTGTCGGCAAAGCCCGCCGGGCACTTCACGTCCTCACCAGGCGGCTACTTCCACGGCATGGTCGCCAAGGCCCGGGCGGGCACCCTCAATCTGGACCGCACCGTCTGGGGGATGCGCGCTCGCGCAGGCACCGTCGTAGTCCGGCGGAGCTGCCCACAGTGAGCAGAACCTCGCCGGAAGATCGACTTGCCATTGCCCCCGCCCGCGACCTATCCTGCAACGTCACTAGTGACGGTTGCGCACGATGAAAGAAGGCAGGCAACGGCAGGCAGAGCACACCCAGCGACTGAAGCAGCTTGGCTTGCGCCAGGTCGCGGTCTGGGTGTCGGACACCGAGGGCTGGATGATCACGCAGGCCAGCCGCGGCGCCAAGGCAGACCGACTGGACACGGCAGCCGACTACATCGCCGGTCTGGTGAATCGCTCCCGTCAGGCACTGGTGGACAGCTTTATGGCCGGTCCCGGCAAGATGGCGCTGTTCGAGATCGAAAAAGACGACCAGCGTAAGGCCCTCGGCGTTAAGCTGGCCGTGTTCCGCTCAATGCCGGTGCTGATCACACAGATCATGACGGCGGACACCACGTTCCGTGACTTTATCGACGCTCACCCGCTGCTGGAGCAGGCGACCACCCTCAGCCACTACCATTGGGACACGCCCGGCTTTCGGGAGACGTGCGCAGCGCTGGACCTCGACCCCGACAGCGGGCGGCCCCGCTTCCGGCCGCCATACGAGGACCTGGCCGAGGAGCTGCTGCGGGGCGTCGCCGCCCGCTTCGAACACCCGCTCGGGTTAACCACGGAAATCATGCTCGATGCGCTGGACCTTATGCGGGCCGACCTGCGGCCCAACCCATCGTTGCTCAACCGCGCGCGAAAGCACTTGCCGGAGATAGAACCGGCGCGCCTGCCGCACGCCGAGGAACTGACGCGCCTGATCGGCACGGACGAACTGCTGCATATCAGCACCGAGCAGCACCTGGCCAACGACGGTATCGGCATGCAGCACGCGGTCATCGACTTCCTGCCGTCCCGCCACGGCGCAGGCTACTCGGCCACCATCGCCGGCTTCTTCGGCGAATATGCAAGCGACGGCTGGGTCGCGGAGGCCTATGCCGGCCTGCATGGCATCGCGGTGGAGCCCGACACTGGAGATCTGGCGGACTCGGCATGGCTTCGCGTCGTGCGGCGGCGGCTGGCCGACCAGGGTGTGATCTTCATGCCGAAGACGAAGGTGGGCGACTACCTGGAGACCGAGGGCGTGTACTGGATCTACAAACAGGGCGGGACCGGCAAATGGCGCGATGCACGTACCCCCTCCTGGGGTGAGCGCATGATTTGGCGTCTCAAGCCGCCGCCGTTGCTTGTCGATCGCGAGCTGTCGTTGCGGGAGCTGGCGCGCCGCGGTGATGCGGGAGGCGGCGCATGAGCGATGCGGCTGAAACCGCGATGTTCGAGTAACGGGCGCGCGCCAACCCACGGCGACCTGTTCGCAATTACACCGAGAAGTGGCCTCACGAACCGCAACCAATGAAGCCCGAGGTCGAAATGCCCAGCAAGCCAGCCGTCGGCCGCCACCGCGGCCTCACAGCCGAGGCTGCAGGCCAACGCGACCGCGTTGACCCAGCCGACCCTACGCGCCCCTCCCGGAACCCCGTTATTGCTCCGGACAAAACGAATGTCCTGCGTCTTAGAGTCCGTCCGGAAACAAGTCTCTGATATGACTCGCGTTCTCCGACCGCCGGTGCCGAAGGCTCGGCAACTTCGCTGTGTAAGTCTTGCCGGGGACCGCCCCTGGCTGGCCGGTCATTGAAATGACTCCATATCTTTCCGGACGGACACTTATGGTGGCCAAAAACGTGAGGCTTTCTCGCGAACGGGCCGGACTCAGCCAGCGCGGGCTTTGCTCAACTACTGGATTGAGTCAGGCATATTTGTCTCAGATCGAGAACGGTCGATGGAATATGGGACTGGATAATATAGCCAAGATTGCTCTGGCAGTTGGGGTCGCACCCCACGACTTGCTCGATCCCGGTTTTAGCAAGGAGGTCCGCGAGTCGCCAGGCTGAGCGCCGCGACCGGCTCGGCCGGACCGCTGATCACCAGCTCGTGGCGTAGGCCGCTTGATGCTCGGCCTCGCCGTCCTCGCACTTTTGCTGGCTGTCGCGGATCGGCGACCAGAAAGTGTGGCCTCTTATGAGGCAGCTAACGTAATAGTTACGCGATTTGAAACCGGAGATTGTGATACCGAATTAGTCGATCAACCGGTCAGCGCCGTTCGCCAATAAGGAGGCGGAACTATGATCACCCCCGACGCAAGTGATGGCCTTGTCAACGTCTTGCGCGCCACAATCGTCGCGCTTGTCCGCCTTGACGGATCGGATCTGACGGCGCGTCAGCTTGGTGTGTTTCTGACCTGTTATTTGGAAAGTGAAGCGCAGACCGTCCGGGGCTTGGCCACGAAACTTGACGTTTCCAAACCGGCGATCAGCCGGGCATTGGACCGCCTGTCGGAGTTTGATTTGACCCGGCGCAAGAAAGACCCGCTGGACCGGCGCAGTGTGCTGGTTCAGCGTACCGCGACCGGCATGGCCTTTCTGCGCGAATTGCGAACCATCCTGCGCGATGCTGCACCGGAGATGCGGATTGCCGCCGAAACCGACTCCGGCCGGCAGCGCGCGCCAGCGCCGTCGCGTGCTGCCCATTGACGGCGAGGTCCGGTTTCGTCGATCGGAACCGCGCCGACTTTCTCAGTCGGCTGCCGCCGCTTCGGGGCTGGGGTCGATGCCGAGTTCCTGCCTGATGTGGGCAAATTTCTTCGGATCGGCGAGGCGGGCGTCCGCCATCATCGTGCGCAGCGCGTCCAGCCCCGCGTCGGTGAAGAACAGCATCGGCAGCCGGCCGGTCAGGTCGAGGCGCATCAGCCCGCGGTCCAGCAGCCCTTGGGCGGCCTGCGGGATCTTTGGCTTGCCGGCCTGCGGACCGCCGCGCCAGGTCCGGAGCTGGAATCCCTCCGCCACGCTCGGCAGCGTCGAGAAGAACATGTCGAGTTCGCTGCGGATGTAGTCCCGCTCCGCCGCGGTGAACCCGGCGATCATCGCTTTCTGCGTTGTGCTCATGGCCGCGATTGTAGCCGCTTGAGACCGTTGGTTGCCATGGCCTCGCCAGCCAAACCAGACCGGAAGCTGCCTCGTATGATTTCGTGGCAACCGGCTGAAAGTGGTTGCGCGTGATTTATTGCATCGCGGCCGGCGCGGTTGAAATGGCCCAGCCGTCGCTCATCAGGACCATCGGTAGTGTGAGTGGCGCGGGTGCCGTATGGCTCAACTCGTTGCGGAAGGCTTCCTGTACGTCGGGAGCCTGCGTCCAGGCGTCATAAACAGTGTGCGCACGGAAGCTCACCGTCGAGACCTTCATGCCGCCCTGAACCACGGGGTCCGTGAAGGAGTCCACGTCATCGACCTGCATGTGGCCGGCGCAGAACCCGGCCGGTGAACCCTGGCCCATGGCGTTGGACGGCTTCCACAGGGCTTTCCCCTTATCGGTCATCTCCGGAAATCGGCAGCGCCATGCTGGAGCGCTACGGCAAGCCAGCCCCATGACCCCCGGGCATTAGCGGCGACCAACCCGTTGCCGGCGACCAAGTCGCACTGCACTCGCGCCGCTTCGGTAACGTCAGTCAGGCGACGATGTACACGCAAAGGACGAGTTGAGTAGCACGCGCCGCTTGTATTCGCACCGTCCTCAATAATTGGTTTAACGGTGCAAATCTTAAGAATTTTGCACCAAAAACGGAGCCCTGGAATCGTGGGACTTTTCTGGTGCATAAATTAGGTGCAGTTCGTCCCTCGCCTTTGGCGAAAACCGCCTGATGGCGCGGCCGACGCCGTTCCGTGGCGCTTGCATCATCGGGCCAGCGACACGCTTGATGTCGTGCCCCAAGGCCGCCCATCATCGATCGAAGCCTGCCTTGTGCCCGATTTCGGGCGTAAGATCACGAATCCGCAGCGGAGTGGCAGAATGCAGACGAATTCGGAGCACATTACGATGGATGGAGACGAAGCGGACTTGCTTGAGGAATACGAAAAGAAATTCGGCGAGACGCCGCCTATAGCCTTTGTTGATCCAGAAACGTCTAAGAGGATGATGAAGAGGGCACTTCGAGACAACCGTCCTTTTGACGAGAAAGACCTAGAGTCGGAACCCTAGCGGCGGTAACGGCGGCATGGCAACGCCGCTCCCGCTTTGCTTCACTTTCTATATATGCTAATGTCCTTTATCATAGGAGCGTCTACCGCTGCCGAGGCGGGCGGGGGCGTAGCGGATTCACCCGGTAGTCCCACCCGCCTTCATTTGACTGGTCGTTCAAGCCGTCGGAATAATTGTAGAGAAATTCCTCAATCTGATGCTCCTCCAGCGCGCATGGATTTGCCAATCCTGTCTGGTCCCACCCACCATTCCAGATTGTCAGTAGTTCCGCCGGCTCCGACCATCGCGGGCACCGGAAGGTGATGGCCATCAGTGATGTGTATTCGCGCAGAACGCCTGCCTCACTCTGGTGACCGCCCAGATTGCTCTTCCCGTCAAACTGGGGGAGATGAAATATCTGTTCTCCGGGCATTCCGAGTGCAATCTGCCAAAGTTCGCCACTGACGCAGCTCTCGGCAGGAGGGGCGTCATGGAAAAAAACAGGCAACAGGGCGGATGGACCAAACGGCGCAGTTCCGAGACGGCCTAGGTCGACGACGAGGATCGTCGGCCCGAACTTTATCTGCTCAGGCTTGATGACGTTTTTGATACGGCGAGCGATTTCGTCGATGCGATCAACGGCTTTCGATGTGAACTTGTGTCCGGAGAGAACTTGGGGATGGCCGAAATGCACGCCAGGTTTGCGAGCTCTTGCGTCGAGCTCTGCGAGAATCTTCAGCGCCTCCTGGGCGATCTCGTCATGGCGCGTCAGATAATCCTCGATTTCAAGGGCCTTGACCTCGACATAGATGTCGCCGGAGGGGTGCTTATGGAGGAAATCAGGCCGTTTCTGTCCATGCTGACCGGTTCCAGGAGTGCGCTGCAGCGCCACGCCTCGTCTTGATAAGTCCAGATAGGTAGAAGTCTCCGCATAGATCTCGTAGGCTTGTGCCATCTGCGTATAGTCCTCAGGACGTTTTATCGCCCGAAGCGCTCGTTGCAGGTCGTTCTTTAGCGAGTCCATGACCGGATCGACCTTGGCAACATCCTGGAATTCCTCAACGACCTCCTTCGTCATGAGGATCATCGGCATACTGGTCGTCAGGCCCGAGATCACCTGCTGAGCGCGGATGAATTCATCGAGGAGCCCAAGACGCTTCGTCGGCTTCCGAACCGTTGACGACGAACTTGTATTCTTCTTGGCCATGGTTGTGACTCCGGCTCAGATTGAAATTCTCTCGACCTCATCAAGAGTGATCTCGTCGCCAGTCCGATCATAGAGCTTGGTCGTACGCGGGCTTTCGTGCGCGGCCATTGCCTGCGCGTTCTCCAGCGTGCCTCCAGCTTCGAGATATGCGGTTATGCCCGTTGCACGAAACGTATGACATCCGATTTTGACCCGCGTGCCAAGGTCCATCGCGCGCCGTTGGATCATGCGCCAGGCGTCGACCCGGTTCATCGGCTTCTCGGTCAGCATGCCTGTGCGGCCGGCGGCGGAGCGGAAGAGGGGAGCCTTGCCGCCGTCGCGGATGCCGGCAGCCTCTATATAGGCATCAATATAGGCCTCCAGATTGTGGTGCGCCGGCATCTCGTGCCGCTTGCCGCCTTTCTCGTGCAGCCGGACCCACCAGCGCTTGCCCTTGGGGTAGTAGTCCTCGACGCGCATGGCGACGACGGCGCCGATGCGGGCGAAGGCGAAGGTCATGACGGAAATCAGCGCCCTGTCGCGCAACCCGACGACGGTCGATGTATCGATGCTATCCAGCAGCAAGCGGGCCTGTTCAGCATCCAGTACCGTGGTCTTGCCGGTCTTCACGACGTGCTTCGGTCCGCGGACCGCATGCGCAGGGTTGGTGGCGACGACCTGGCCGGTGACCAGCCAGTCGAACAGCATGGGGCAGAAGGCCCTTCCGCGTAAAACTGCACGGTAGCGTATTGCACGCAATGTCGTGGCTGCGGCGGCCGGCGTGCCGCGACTCGTCTTGCCGACGAGCACAAGCGTCCGCCGCATGTATTGCACGCAAAGTGATCCCCGGCGTTAGACCCCCCGTTTGCTGCGTGCAATACGGTGTCTCAATAACCTTCACTGCGTCCAATTCCAGTTGCACGCCATGATTGCACGCAACAAACCGGCAGTCCGTGGCGGAGCCGGAACAGACTCGGCCTCGCCAGGGGCAAAATGCTAGGAATGCCGTCCGCGTTCCCGTTTCTTACCGTGCAATTTTACGTCGCCGGGCCTTCCGACCC
>Ga0302202_10005745_pt1 | contig 12559 bp, 9 predicted proteins | sample II_Bog_N3_3_FD_194579 | JGI IMG/M metagenome (GOLD analysis project Ga0302202, IMG submission 194579) | Peat permafrost microbial communities from Stordalen Mire near Abisko, Sweden - II_Bog_N3_3 | ecosystem: Environmental > Terrestrial > Soil > Wetlands > Peat | place: Sweden: Abisko, Stordalen...
ATGGGTATTTGAGAGAGTGCAGAATCCATTTTCGAAGTCGAGATGCTTGTCTAGCGTTCCATCTGCATTGCGAATATCGATAATCCAGTGCCCATGGACTTTGACCCCCTCCTGCCCGGCTTTCGCGGGCGGCTTTGCCATGCCGGCTTGGGATGCGATTGCCGGTAAAGTCGCCGACTGAGCTACCGCCGTGCCCTCAGCTGGAGTTGCAGACATCCCCGGCTTCGCAGCTTGAGCCAAATTAGGAGACGCCCCCGATTGCGCGCGGCAGGAGCTGCCAATGGCAAGCACCATGACCAGAAGTACCGCAACCTGAAGAACTCCCCGGAAGTTCTGCCCGAGAGCGTGGTGTTGAACATTCATCTTCATGATGTCATCTCCTTCGTTGGGTCATCCAAAACTCGTGGCAGGCGTAGGCGCAATGCCCCCAATTCCGATTCGTCCATGGCTGCAAACCGTCGCATGGGCGGCTGAGTCCCTGGCGGCGGTGTGCTGGACTTTACGGGGGGCGAGGGCGGAGGTCAATCGACCGGGGAAAACTTAGTTCTGTACTAAGTCTTAACCGGTAACCATTTGGTAAAACACCGGGTTACCAGACTCTAGCCGACTCGATGTCCGGTTCGCTGGCCGCCCCTTCCGGGTGCGAATTAAATGCTAGACTCTGCATAGTCCGCGAGTTTCTCCATTTCGTAAGGAATTTTCACGGTGACAGATCCTAGCCAGCTACTGCTGAAGTTCGGCCCGTATCTTGTGGACCTGTCAGCAGGCGAGATCCGCAGGAACGGTTCCAGGATCAGGCTCCAGGAAAAGCCCTTGCGCGTGCTGGCACTGCTGGCCGAACGCCAGGGCCAGCTCGTCACCCGGGAAGAGCTGCAAAAGCATCTCTGGCCGGGAGACACTTTTGTCGACTTCGAGACTGGGCTGAATACTGCCGTAAGCAAGCTCCGCGAGGCCCTCTCCGATACCGCCGATACACACCGCTATATCCAAACAATTCCCCGCCGCGGGTACCGCTTCGTCTCCCCGGTCGAATTCGTCAATGGAAACGGAGCCGCTGGGCATTTGGACAACGGCAAAAGGCCAGAACCCGCTCAGCATCCTGCGCCTTCCCCCGAGAACTCTTCCGAGCCCGAGATGCGCCAGGTGTCGGGAACCAGGACGGCGATTAGGTTCGCGCTCTGGAGTTTGCTGGCCGCCGCGATCCTGGCAATCGCCGGCGGCTCGTATTGGTTGACGCACGGTCACCCTGCGCCTTCCTTCCAACCTCGCGACACAGTGCTGATCGCCGACTTCGAGAACCAAACCGGCGACCCCCGATTCGACAACGCGCTGGGCACCGCGTTCGGCGTCAGCATTGCACAATCGAGATATGCGAACGTCTACCCCCGCATGTTGCTGGATGATGTCATGCAGAGGATGGGCCAGCCACAGGGCAACCGAATCACGCCCGCTTTGGGCCGCGAAATCTGCCAGCGCGAAGGCATTCGCGGTCTGATTGTCAGCAGCATCACTCGCGCAGGACAGGAATACTTATTGACAGCGCAATTGATCGATCCGCAATCGGGTGAGTCCGTGCGCTCCTACTCTGAAAGAGCAGACGGCGAAGGCCATATCCTGGATGCGCTGGACGTGCTTTCGAATCGAATCCGCGCTGCACTGGGAGAGTCTTTCTATCAGGTACATCGCGCCGGCAAACCGCTGCCGCGCGTGACTACAAGCTCACTCGCCGCCCTCGAGCATTATGCCGAAGGGGAAGCGCTCTGGAATCGTGCGAAATATTCCCAGGGAGTGGCCTTGCTCCGAGCCGCAGTGGCCGACGATCCCGACTTTGCCATGGCGCATGCGGCCCTCGGCAATGCGTACTTTAGCTACATCTTGAACGCGCCCGATGACGGAAAACGGGAATACGAGAAAGCTCTTTCCTTGGCCTCGCGGACCACGGATCGCGAACGAATGATCATCGAAACGCACTATGCACTAGACCAGAATCACGTCAGGGAAGCGGAACTGCTCTTCGGGGTGTATGTGGATCGTTATCCCGATGATTCAGAAATGAGATTCGACTACGCTAATGTGCTGCGGAACAACAACCGCCAGACGGACGCCATCGAGCAGTATAGGGATGTCCTCCGCGTCGCACCGGACTTCGCGCATGCGTATATCGGGATTGCAACAGCGTACAAGGGACTCGGGAACTTCCCCGCAGCACTGCAGGCCTATTCGAAAGCCTTTGCGATCGATCCGCAGTGGCTTATCGCGGGCAATATAAATCGGGAATATGGCTTTACGCTGGTAGCAAATGGTGAGGAGCAGAAGGCCGAGCAGGTGTTTTCAGCTCTACTCGATAAACCGGAGACCAGAGAAAGCGGGCTGCGATCGCTGGCGTTCCTCGATCTGTATTTTGGCCGGTATGCAATCGCCAGGAGCAGGTTACAACAATCGCTCGATATGATGCAAAAGAGTGGCAAGCCACTCAACATAGCGCGGTTGCATCTGTTGCTTGCGATTGTTGCGGAAGGTCAAGGGGATAGACAGGCGCAGCGACAGAATCTTGATTCAGCGCTGGCCAGTCTCAAAGATATCCAATCAAGGGTCGTCTTCGGCTCGATGTTGGGAGCATTCGATGCACGCGCCGGTTTCGTGGATCGGGCGCAACAGATTGCTGCCTTGATCACACCACTAACAGATCCGCATGACCTTGAACAGACGGGCTACTTGCATCTTCTGGAAGGGGAAATCGCAGCATCGCTCCGACAGCGCGACCGAGCAATTGAGCTGCTTGAGCAATCTGACAAAGAGGATCATACGGGGTTGTCTGTAGAGGCTCTTGCGCACGCGTACCAGCAATTTGGGGAAATCGACAAGGCTGTGGTCTCCTACGATAAGTTGCTCGGCACCGCCGACCGTTCACTCGGCTGGGAGCCGCAGCAACGCTGGCTGGAGGCTCGCTACACGCTTGCCCAGGACTATTCCTCTCGCAGCGATAAACAGAAGGCTCGCGAAACGCTTGCACCCCTGCTGAATCTTTGGAAGAACGCCGATCCGAACCTCCCGCTCTTGAAGCACGCCAGGGCTGAATACATAAAGCTGCAGCAATGATCGTTCCTGAACAAGCGTGTGTTCTCTCCGTTGTCGCGAAATCGCGATAGCGCGTTTCCACACTGGTCATCCTGGAAACGAGCTAAGGCCTTCCATGAGAAGGCCGGTCTGTGTCAAGGGTTTGTTTTTGGTTCTTGCAATTTCATATTTATGTTTTCCTTTGCCCGGATAGTTGGGAAGACCTGGCCGGCGAGGATCGCTGTCAAGGCCGAGCGTAGCGAGTTCATCTGGAGCCTTGACGGCGGCCGCAGCCGGCCTTATCGACCTGTTCCGGGCGAAGGAAAACATAAATATCCTCATGGTTTGAACATTCGCCTGCCGAGTGTTTCTGTCGCCACCCTTCCATCCGCACTCTCGTGTGAGCGGCATAGCGCTCGGTGCAAGTTGGGTGTTCTCGATTCAGCCGGCGCTGCCACCTGTTCTGGCGACCTTCCACTGCGTCCGGAGACGAAGTGTTGGGCCAGGCCTTAGACGCAGTCGCCGGAACTCGGCGTCGAAAGTCAGACCTCCTTCAAGATTGATTGCTAAGCGGCTATAAGCTGCGTAGTAGAACGATTTTGTCGCAGTGGCACATACACGTCGCCGCTTACCCAGAGCCGATGGAGCAGTACCGCTAGCTTGCGTGCAACGGCGACTGTCGCGCGTTTCTTGCCACGTTTTCCTCCATGCTCAGCCAGTTGTAATCCCCAGCGGCGCAGATCGCTGTCCACCCCCCACGGCCCGAGGATGTGGTGCGCAGCCTGCACCATGAGAGTTCTTAGATATGGGTCGCCCTCTTTGCTGATGTGCATCTGTGGCTCGCTCTGTCCCGAGTTGCGCCTTCCGGGCTGAAGGCCTACATAGCAGGCTGCGTCGCGGCTCTTGCGGAAACGATGTGGATCTTCCAGCGTCAGCATGTAGGTGAGAGCGATTAGGGTCCCTACTCCCTTGATCTGCTTCAGCCTCTCTGCTTCCGGATATCTGTTCACAGCCATGGACTGTAGCATCTGGTCGTATTCACTTATCCGCTCGCTGAGCGACTCGATTTCTCGCATGAGCGGATTTAGTGCACTTTTCAACTCCGGACTTAAGTCCTGGGCCGCCTTCGGCTTCATCCCGCGTGCATTGCATCCTCGAAGCCGCTCTCCGTAGGCTTTCGTCAGCCCGCGGGCAGCGTTGACCAGCAGCGTCCGGGTGCGGACCAGAGCGGCTCGCGCCCTGATCACCGTCAGATCTGCTTGTGCTTCGGCGCTCCGATGCTTCACCGGGCGCAGCAGCTGCGGATCTACCCGTACAAGCCTCGCCAGCGTCATTGCATCCAGCCGGTCATCCTTGCGACGGCTCTCCCCGATCAGGCGCACGTTCCGCGCATGTGCCACGATCGCCTCATGACCAAGCTCGCTGAGCAACCGGCTCACCCACGGTGAGTGAGTTCCGGTCTCCAGTGCAATTCGACTAAGCGGCATGGCTCCGAACGTCTCTCGCATCGCCTTCGGCGTCGTGCTCACCTTGCCCTCCAGCAACACATCGCCCTTTTCATCCAAAACGCAATAAAAACTCGACCTGTCGCCCAGATCCAGGCCGATGGTCAAGCCTTCGGATTGCTTATGTATCCGCTGCATCGTCGTAGTGGTAAGCTTCTTCATTGCCGGTCTCCTTTATCGCCTGCGCTTCGGCGCGCCGATACCTTGGGAGCTTAACGCATCCCGCCGGAGACCGGCCTTCTCATCCCATCTGTTCTCATTGGCTGAGAATCAGCTTATTGGGACTCCGGCTCTTCAACCCCGTAAGCTGACGCTTCCTCTACGCGATTGCCGGACGCCTCGTACCAAATCTCGTTGTCTGTTCAAATGCGTACGCAAGTTGCAGGACACTGAAATCCTGCTTATCGCGGCCTACAATCTGCACGCCGACGGGAAGGCCTTCGGGCGTAAATCCGGCTGGCACGGAGGCCGCCGCGTTTCCGGTGGCCGAGATGTACCAGCAGGCCTTCATCCAGTCGATGTAATTGTTGAAGTGGACACCGGCGATCTCCGTTGGATAGGGAGTGTTGACGTCGAACGGAGGCAATTGCGTGGTGGGGAGGATGAAGTATTCATACTCTTGAAGGAAGGCCTGAAAGCGGCGCCAGAGAAGGCTGTGCGCAGTCTCGGCGCGGGCGATGTCCTGTCCGGTGAGCTTCATCCCTGTCTGGATTTCATCTTTCAGAGTGTCCTTGAAGGCGCCGGGGTGTTGCTCGAGCATCGCGCCGTAGTTGACGGCGGCTGACCAGGCACGAAGAGTGCGGAAGGAGATTTCCGCGGGAGAGAAGTCGGGCTCAGCCTGCTCTACGATGCAGCCGAGCGATTCGAACGTAGCGCGATGAGCATCGACGACAGTGCGGACGCGGGGGTCGAAAGGCACGCCGCCCAGGTCTTTGAACCATGCGACACGGACACCTTTGAAGCTGCGGTCGAGCGGGCGCGCGAAGAGTTCGCCGGGCTCGTTGATGGCGAGCGGGGTATTCGGGTCGGGGCCAGCGATGGTGCTGAGCGAAAGCGCGAGGTCGGCGACGGATCGGCCAAGGCATCCGTTGGTGCTTAGAGTGGACCATCCATTCCCTTTGGGGTTGGGGACGCGGCCGATGGACGGACGGAATCCGACGACGTTGCAGAACGCAGCGGGATTGCGCAGGGAACCTCCTGCGTCGGAACCGGAGGCAACGGGGACCATGCCGCAGGCCAGCGCGACGGCCGCCCCGCCCGAGGAACCGCCGCAGGTCTTGCTCAGATCGTACGGATTGCGGGTTGCGCCGAAGACCGTATTAAAGGTCTGCGATCCGGCGCCAAATTCGGGGGTGTTGGTCTTGCCCACGATGATTGCGCCGGCGCGGCGCATGCGTTCGACGAGGATATCGTCCTCGGTGGGAACGTTGTTCCTAAACAGTGGCGAGCCAAAGGTGGTACGGATGCCTCGGGTATTGATGAGGTCCTTGTGGGCGACGGGCAGGCCGTGCAACGGACCCAGCGTTTCGCCGCGCGCCTGCATCTCGTCGGCGCGTGTGGCAGCTTCGATGGCCATCTCAGCAACCAGGGTTACGATCGCGTTCACCTTGGGATTGAGGCGGTCAATTTGCTTGAGGTGTTCGGCCAGCGCATCCCGTGCTGAGAGCTGTTTCGTACGAATCAGGCGGGCCATCTCGACGGCACTGGTGAAACAAAGCGGAGGGGCCGCGGAGTCGGCTCTTAGAGAACTACCAGCGAAGAGAGAAGCAGCGGCAATGCCCGTCAGGACTTCGCGCCGGGTCAGATTGTCTGAAATCATGTGGACGACTTTATCATCCCCCCTTTCCGGGAACTTCGTTCCTCAGTTCAAGCTGCGGCCTGTTGGCGACAGTCGACATCCGGAGTTATGCGCGGCGAACCTTTAATGGCCGTTTCGCGACGTAGGCATATAGCGCAACCAAAGGCGCCTTAAGCCCGCTCCCAGACCAATTCATCCATCGTGCCCGGCACAGCGCGAGTCAGCGCCAGACGCGCTCCGTCTCAGCGGAAGTGCCTCTTCAGCGACGTCCCTACCCAACTCGGCACCAAGCTCGCCTCCACGTGGTGGGTGACGGTCTGTGACGCGTCATCCACCTCATAGCTGCCGAAATATGCCACGAAACCGGTTACCGCTTCGCGTATTTCTTCTACGCTCGCCGCATCCAGCTCCAGCCCCGGAGCCACTGTCGATCGCCGCCCCGAACGCATCAGCAGCGCAAACACCCGACCTTCCTTGTCGTACTCAATGCGCCCTACTGGCTTCTCGCCAAACGGATAGGCATCATGATCCAGGATGTTCGCGAGTTCACCGCCCACTCCGTCGAAGAGGCCACTCAGCTGGCCGGTATGGAACCATCGGTGTGGGAGGGGGTCGAAGACGGCAACATCGTCGTTGATCCGGCCTGGCTCCATCCCATGGCCGACTCCCTCGGAATCCGCTTCGACCGGATGCAGGCCATAATCCACCTCTACCAGTTCGTCTGGCAGGAATGTGGCTGGCTTCGGTACTCATAAGTAGATAAACTCACCTCCTTGAGGGGAGGTGAGCACAATCAGCAAAGCTGAAGAACCGCAGGTGAAAAGAATGAACCTGAATGTTGAAGTTGGACTGCACAACGCCTTCAAAGCGGCCACCGCCTACCAGAATGAGAGCATGACCGATGTTCTGTTGAAGTTCATCGAGCAGTACGTCACAAAACACGCCCCGAAGGCCAACCGGCGGCGCCCGTGAAGCGGGCCGCCCTCTATATGAGGGTCAGCACTGTCGACCAGCATCCTGAAACCCAGCTCTACGATCTCCAGCAGATGGCCAGCCAGCGCGGCTATGAGATCGTCGAACAGTATACGGACCGGATCAGCGGCGCGAAGGCGCGCCGCCCCGGTCTCGATGGCCTGTTGCGGGATGCCCGCCGCGGCCGGTTCGATGTCGTCCTGGTCTGGGCTTCGGACCGGATCGCCAGGTCGACCAAGCACTTCTTGGAAGTCCTGGATGAACTGAACCGGCTCAACGTCGAGTTCGTCAGCTTCCGCGAACAGATCGACACCGGCGGCCCGCTGGGCCGGGCTATCGTCGTCATCATCGGCGCCATCGCTGAGCTGGAACGCAGCTTGATCGTCGAGCGGGTGCGGGCAGGCATGAGGCAGGCCAAGCTCGAAGGCCGGCACATCGGACGGAAGCCGCTCGATCTCGACCATGCCGCCATCTGTGGCGACCGCTGCTGCGGCCAGAGCCTCCGCCAGATCGCCCGCTGTTATCGCATCCCAACCGCCACCGTACAGCGCGTGCTCCACGAGCACGCCCCCACCCTGGAGATGTCAGCATGAAAACTGCAACACTACTATATGTAGGTCTCGGCCTCCTGGCCGGCTGGTTCTGGGGCGGCGAAGTCCGTCGCCGCGAGAATGCCGAAGCCAAGGTCGATGAGCTTGGCAAGCGGCTCGATAAGGCCTCCTTCAAGACGCTGCCCCCGGAAGCCCAACTTAAGAAGATGGCCATCGTACTCTACGACGCCCACAAGCAAATCACCGCTGTGACAAAAGCCCTCGTAAAACCAGCCCACTAAACCCAACACAATCAACGGCCGGATCTCTCCGATCCGGCCGTGTCAAAAGGTGGGGGTTGTGGAACAGAGCGACGCTCGTTTCGATACCTTACCGGAAGTCGAATCTGACAAAGAGAAGATTGGAAATGGCGAATGCGTTGGGTCCAGTCTCTGTTGTCTCTCCCTCAATCACCTGTGACCCGAACGGGGCATAGTAAGTAACCTTCCCGGCGTTCACAATTAGTTAATAGCAGAAGTACTGAATCAATTAGGTATACGCATATGCACGTGGACCCCTGTACTTGCCGTATTTCACGAAGCCTATCCAGTTTCATTCTTGAAGATGTTTTTTCCAGAGTCTCTCGACGGTTTCGAATCCTCATTGCAATCTCCCTGCTAACCTCCGCGGCGTATCCCTCCCTCTCTCAGCCGACACCCGACCTGACCCAGAAGAGCCTTGAAGACCTGATGAACATTCAGGTAACTTCTGTATCCAAACGGGAGCAGACGACTTCGCAGGCCGCAGCGGCTGTCTTTGTCATCTCCCGGGAGGACATTCGTCGCTCGGGTGCACTGAATATTCCCGATCTGCTGCGTATGGTTCCGGGCCTCGATGTAGCCCAGATCGATGCGGACAAATGGGCCATCAGCGCTCGCGGCTTCAATGGCCAATACTCCGACTTGGTTCTCGTCCTGGTTGACGGGCGCGCGGTGTACAACCCCATCTTCGCCGGCGTCTTTTGGGATTCGCAGAACGTTGCCCTAGACACCATTGAGCGGATCGAAGTCATTCGCGGCCCCGGCGCCGCAGTCTGGGGATCGAACGCCGTGAACGGCGTCATCAACATCATCACCCGGAGCGCGGACGACACCCAGGGCGGTTACGTTACCGCCGGCGCGGGTAACGCAAGTACTGGCCCCGCGACGATTGGCTATGGCGGCAAGGCTTCCGGCATCGGAGCCTACCGTGTCTATGGACAAGGCTTCCAATACAACAGTCAGCCCACCTTCGCGGGACTCGACGGTCAGGATGACTGGCGTCTTGTCCATGGTGGATTCCGAACAGATTCTGCTCTCTCCGCGAAGGATTCCCTCACCACCGAGGGAGAAGCGTTCCGGGGCAATGCTGGAGAGCTCGCCTCCACACCCGTATCGCTGGCGCCTCCCTTGACTGCAACCCTAGCTCTACGCGACATCTATTCGGGCTGGAATGCGCTCACCCGGTGGAATCGCATCGTCTCGCCGCATTCGGACACGTCGCTTCAGGTCTACTTCGACCGCACCAATCGCGGTGATACCACCTATTCCCTCGGCTTGGATACGTTCGACATAGATTTTCAACATCATGTTCTTTGGGGGTCGCGGCAGGATATTGTCTGGGGACTTGGTTACCGGCTCAGTTCAGATGAAGAGAGCCCAACCATGCGAATTGTCTTCACTCCTCAAGATCGAGCGACTCAACTCTTCAGTTCGTTTGTGCAGGATGAGATCGCCATTCGTCCCGACCACATTTCTCTGAGCCTCGGGGCACGGCTTGAGCACAACGACTATACCGGCTTCGTCTTCCAGCCGTCTGCGCGCATGGTGTGGACTCCAAACAGCAAGAACATGGTTTGGAGTGCGATCTCAAGTGCGGACCGTACTCCTGCTCGGAGCGACTCTGATATCCGGGTGAACTATGCCGCAGTTGCGGGACCGGGCGGACTACCAATGCTTATAAGCCTCTTCGGAAACCCCCACGCGAAGAACGAGCGGCTCACGGCGTTTGAGATGGGCTATCGGAGTGCCTGGACGAGCAACTTCTCGGTCGATTCGACCGTCTTCTACAATCGCTACCGCGACGTGGATTCGGTTGAGCCCGGAGCCACGATAGTCGAGACGAGTCCCGCGCCTGCACATCTCCTTATTCCCAGTTATCTGGGCAATGGCCTGCACGGAGAAACCCACGGCATTGAACTCTTCGCGAATTGGAAGGCGACGAATTTCTGGACACTGAGTCCCGGCTACTCCTTCTTCTCGATGCACCTGCACCCATTCGCCGGCAGCCAGGATCTCACGGACTCTGCCGGAGATGAAGGGGGCACACCCGACCACCAGGCGCAGTTGCGCTCCAGTGTAAGGCTGCCTTGGAACCTTCAGTGGAATGCCTCTGCGTATTTCGTCAACCGTCTACCGGCGGTGTCCGTCCCTGCATATACCCGCCTCGACACGGTCTTGATCTGGCACGCGGGGGAGCGAGTCTCTGTGAGAGTGGTGGGCCAGAACCTCTTGAAAAACGTTCATCCGGAATACGCTGGACCAAGTTCCTCTGTGCAGTCCGGCATGATCAAGCGAGACGCCTACGCCCAAATTACTTGGTCGTTCTAGTGGGGGTCGGTCTTGTATCGAGCAGTCAATAATTCGGCGGTTGGGACCGGTCGCGGCCGAACACTCGCTTCTGTTCAGGCACTCGTGCTGCTCGGCGCCTGCATGCTCGGTTGTGTGATGTCGCAATCTGTCGACGCCCAAAGCGCCGCCGAGGAGTACCAGGTAAAGGCCGCGTTCCTTTTCCACTTCGTACAGCTTGTCGAGTGGCCTGCGGGGACACTGGACGCTTCAGACCGCTCCATCAGTCTATGCATCTTCGACGACGAGCCGCATCGCCGCGAGTTGGAAAACACGATCGAGGGAAAGGTTGTCGGTATGCGCGTATTGCATGTCCGCTTACTTGACCAACGGCAGGACATCCAGGGCTGCAACATTCTTTTCCTCAGCCGCGACGAAGGCCGGCGCCAGGCCGCAATCCTGAGGAGCGTGCATGACCTGCCGGTTCTCACGGTGGGCGAAACCGACACCTTTCTCGCCGACGGGGGAATGATCCATTTCCACCTGGATGGGGATAAGATCCGCTTCGACATCAACGCTGCCGGCGCCGATGCGTCACACCTTAGAATCAGCGCGCGGCTGCTGCTGCTTGCCACATCAGTGACTCATACCACCGGGATTGGCGTGGGGAAGGAGGGCTATGCACATTAGGGATTTATCTCTCCGCGCCAACCTGATTCTGCTCATCCTCTCCGCCAGCGCGCTCGCCGTTCTGCTTGCTTCCCTCGGGTTCGGGTTCTACGAGCGCCAGAATTATCAAGCGAGTGCAATTCGAGAGATGACGGCGCTGTCCGATACCCTCGGCGCGAACACTGCGGCCTCGCTGGCGTTCAATGATCAGAAAACGGCCGAAGAGATGCTGGGTGCACTCGTCACCGAGCCTCACGTCCTCGATGCTCGTCTGTACGACAGCGAGGGGCGCATTTTTGCGGAATACCGCGGTCCGAGCCGCAAGAGCGGCTTCGAGCTTGCCGGTCTGCGTCCGGATGGGGCCTATTTCGATCAGCAGTCCCTCACTCTCTTCCGTGGCGTTCGTCTTAATGGGGAACGCACCGGCTCAATTGCGCTTGTATTCGATCTGAACGACCTGCGTTCTCGTCTTTTGCAGTATGCCAAGATTGCACTCTTCGTCCTTCTCGCTTCTGTCCTTGTCACGTTGTTGGCCTCCATGCGGCTCGCGGTCTCTATCGGGGAGCCTCTAGTTAAACTAGCCGGTGTAGCCCGACGGGTCTCGATCGACAAGGACTACTCTGTTCGTGCCGCCATACGCGCTGGAGGTGAGACGGGCCTTCTTATCCGTTCTTTTAACGAGATGCTCTCTCAGATCGAATCGAGTGAATCGGCGCTTAAGGAAGCACTCAGTTCGCTTCAGGAGAGCGACGACCGGTATGCTCTCGCTGCCCGGGGCGCCAATGACGGCCTTTGGGACTGGAATCTTATTACGGGCCAGATCTACTTTTCTCCTCGCTGGAACCACATGCTCGGATACACCGTGAGCGAAGACTGGTCCGATCCCGAAGCGTGGTTCAGCCATATTCACACAATCGACCGCGACCGTGTCCGTGCCGAGATTGCCTCGCATCGCGAAGGCAAGACCCCGGAGTTCGCCAGTGAATACCGGATGCGGCATAAGTCTGGCGGGTATATCTGGATGCTGAGTCGTGGTATCGCGATTCGCGACCCTTCCGGCAAAGCCATCCGCATGGCTGGCTCGCAAACGGACATCACCGAAGGTAAGATTTCAGATCCGCTCACGAAAATCCCAAATCGTCTTTACTTGGTCGACCGCATCGAGTCCGCGATCGAGACAGCTGGTCAGCAAGACGCCACATTTGCCGTACTGTTCGTCGACCTCGACCAGTTCAAGCTGGTAAACGACAGCCTGGGCCATGCAGCGGGCGATGAGTTGCTGATTGACGTTGCTGGACGGCTGCGCGCCAGCATTCGAACCAGTTCACGCCCCGGTGGATACGGGAAGTCCGTCGTGGCTCGTGTCGGTGGAGACGAGTTCGCGATCCTGCTCGACCATATCCAGCACGAGGCCGAACCCGC
>Ga0302202_10005751_pt1 | contig 12552 bp, 10 predicted proteins | sample II_Bog_N3_3_FD_194579 | JGI IMG/M metagenome (GOLD analysis project Ga0302202, IMG submission 194579) | Peat permafrost microbial communities from Stordalen Mire near Abisko, Sweden - II_Bog_N3_3 | ecosystem: Environmental > Terrestrial > Soil > Wetlands > Peat | place: Sweden: Abisko...
GCCAGCCACGGACGCCGCCCGCGCCGCATTGCCGACGCTTGGGCGGGTTGAAGGAGAGACGCATGTTTTCATCGCACCGGAGCGCCTGCGGGCGTTGGCCGGTGCGCAGGATGCGGCGTGGGAAGAAAACTTTCGCGGCATGATTGACTATGCGCTCGGTAAAGGGTGGGCAGACCCTTCCGGCGCGATTCGTGTTCATATCGAAGGAGTGCAAAACTCCTGAACCGATCAAGATCTGCCAATACAAATAACAACATGACGACTGGGGAGGCGTCACAATGAAACACAATAATATATTCAGCCGACGTGCGTTGCTTGGGGCCAGCCTGGCTCTGCCGACTTTGGGAATGCTGCCCTCGCGCAGTGCACGCGCTGCGGGTATGCCGTTGAAAATCGGCGTGCTGTGCGACATGTCGGGCATCTATGCCGACGACACGGGCCTGGGATTGGTTGCGGGTGTGAAGGTGGCCGTCGATCAGATCGGCGGCAAAGTCGGCGACCGGGCGATTGAGATCGTCACCGCCGACGACCAGAACAAGCCCGATGTGGGCACGGCGATTGCGGCGCGTTGGATGTCTGAGCAGGATGTCTCGGCCATCGTCTGCGCTTCTGCATCGTCGATCACGCTGGCGGTCAGCGATATGGCGGCGCAGCGCAACAAAATGCTGCTGGTGGCGGGCTCGCTGTCAGCTGATCTGACCGGCAAGCGCTGCCATCCCACCACGATCCAGTTCGGGCTCGACACCTATGCCGGCCCGGTGTCGGTGATCGGGCCGAGCATGGCGGCTGGGGCGAAGACCTGGTTCATCATCAATGTGGATTATGCCTTTGGGCAGAGCCTGCGTGATGAAGGGGCCAAGCTCATCGTGGCCAATGGCGGCAAGGTGCTGGGCAGCACCACGTTCCCGCTCGGCACCAACGACTTCGCCAGCCAGATTTTGCAGGCGAAATCCTCTGGCGCACAGGCGATTGCGTTGGCCTGCGGTGGGTCGGATTGGTCCAACCTCGTCAAGCAGATGCACGAATTTGGCATCACCCAAGGCGGACAGAACATCGTCACGCTGACGGGTGGCATCAACGAAATCGAGGCAGTCGGCGCGGAATATTGCACTGGCATGCTGGCCTCCACCCCGTTCTATTGGGATCTGAACGAGGGCACGCGCGCCTTCTCCGCCAAGTTCCGCGCCTATCACGACGGGCGTTTCCCGAACTGGCAGCAATCGGACGGCTATAGCGGTGCACTGCACTACTTCAAGGCCGTGGCCCAAGCGGGCACCGATGATGGCGCGAAGGTGGCCGAGGCGATGCGGGCGATAAAGGTGCAGGATCTGCTGATCGAAGGTGCTTCGATCCGCGCAGATGGGCAGGTGATGCGGCCGACCTATCTGATGAAGGTCAAGCCGGAGACCGCGCCGGGTCGGGCGGATATCTTCTCCTACGTCTCCACCCTGTCCGCTGAACAGAGCTGGCGGCCTGCGGCGGAGAGCGCTTGCTCGTTGCTGCAGCACAGCTGATGCAGCCGGACATCGACTTCGCGACCAGCGAGGCGGATGGTCTGGGTGAATCGCCGGTGTGGGACGCCCAAAATGGCGTCCTGCTCTGGGCGGATGCTCTGACGCCGCGCGTGCGGATGCTCGACCCAAGCAGTGGTGGAACCGCCGCTTGGCAGGTGTCTTCGCCTATTGGCAGCCTTGGCTTGGGCGGTCCGGGGCGGGCGTTGGTGGCGCTGGCAGACGGGTTCTACGCCCTCGATCTGGCGGGCGGCGGAATGGCTCCGATCTGGACGACCACACTGCCCACCGCCACGCGCTTCAATGACGGCAAGGCGGATCGTGCGGGCAATTTCATCTGCGGCACCATGCAGGTGGAAGATGATGCCCCGCCCGGCTTCTTGGTGCGCCTGCGCGGTGACGGCACGGTGGAGACGCTGGCGGAAGGCTTCGGTGTCACCAACGGGGTGTGTTTCAGCCCCGACGGCACCACGCTCTATGCCGCGTGCAGCCGTGTCGGCGTGCTCTGGGCGTGGGACTACAGCCCGGACGGACCATTGGGGCCACGGCAGGAGATTGCCGATATCCGGGCACTCACTGGCTCCGGCCCGGATGGTGCCACCGTCGATGCACAGGGCGGCATCTGGATCACTTTGGTGCGCACTGGCCAAATCGCTCGCTTCACCCCGGATGGCCGGGTGGATCGGGTGATCGATCTGCCCGTCGAGTATCCAACCTGTCCGGCCTTTGGCGGGGCGTCGGGCGATGTGTTGTTCGTCACTTCGATCTCCCGCTCCCGCCGCCTGCTCAGCACACGCCCCGATGCCGGGCGGCTGCTGGCGATCACGGGGCTTGGCGTGGCCGGTCTCGCAGAACGCCCGGTGATTGCCGCCTCCACACTGACTTTATGAGGATTTAAGAGATGAGTGATTCCAATATCATCCGCCTTGAGGTGGACAAGAACATCGCCCTCGTCACGCTCAACCGCCCGCCGGTCAATGCGCTCAACCGCGCGATGCGGGACCGGCTGATTGAGATTTTCGACGAGGTGTCTGAGCGCGAAGATATCCGTGTGGCAGTGCTCACTTCGTCGCAGACAGTGTTCTGCGCCGGAGCCGATCTGCGGGCGCGTCCTGACCTGAGCAAAAAGGGCGCGTTTCACGACCATAACCGCGTCACCCGCGAAACCGGCAACGCCATTCATGAATGCGCCAAGCCGGTGATCGCCGCCATCAACGGCGCAGCTCTTGGGGCAGGTCTCGGTCTGATGGCGGCCTGTGACATCTTCTTCGCGGCTGAGGAAGCGGTGTTCGGCATGCCGGAAATCGATGTCGGGCTGGCCGGTGGCGCTGCGATGATCAACAGCCTGTTCAACAAATCCACCGCACGGCGGATCATGTTCACCGGCATGCGGATGAGTGCCGCCGATCTCTATCGCATGAACATCATCGAGGAAGTCACCACGCAGGCGGCTCTGGTGCCGACGGCGATGAAGGTGGCTGAGCAGATCGCCAGCAAGGCCCCACTCGGCATCCGCTACGCCAAGCGCTCCTGCAACATGGTCGAACTGATGCCGCAGCGCGATGCCTATCGCTTCGAGCAGAACTTCACCATGGAACTCGCCGCCACCGAGGATGCGCTCGAAGCCCGCACGGCGATCCTGGAAAAGCGCAAGCCGGTCTTCAAGGGGCGCTGACCATGCAGATCGGCACAGGATTGGAGGCGATTTTCCAGCCGCGTTCTATTGCCATTCTCGGCGCATCGACCGATGCGGCCAAGATCGGCGGCAGGCCGGCAGCGTTCTTGCGCAAATACGGTTATCCGGGTGCTGTCTATCCGGTGAACCCGCGCGCGACCGAAGTGCAGGGCTATCCGTGCTATGCCTCGGTGGCCGATCTGCCGGAGGTGCCGGACCTTGTGATCGTTGCCCTATCCGCCGAGGTGGTGCCGGATGCGCTGGCTGAGTGCGCGGCGCGCGGTGTGAAGGGCGCTGTGGTGTTTTCGTCCGGCTTTTCTGAAATGGGCGAGGCGGGCGAGGCGTTGCAGAGACGGATTCGTAGCATCGCCCATGAGACCGGCCTGCGCGTGCTTGGCCCGAACTGTCTTGGTGCGGTGTCGGTGGTGGAGCGGGCGATTTCCACCTTTTCCATTGTCGTCGAGAACGCGATGCCGAGTGCTGGCCCGGTCGGCATCGTCTCGCAAAGTGGTTATCTCGGCAGCTACACGATGATGCTGGTCAGCGAGCGCGGCACTGGCGTGTCGCGCTTCATGACAACCGGCAACGAGGCCGACGTGGACGCCGCCGACGGCATCGCCTTCATGGCGCGTGATCCGCTGACGAAGGTGATCCTCTGCATTCTGGAAACCTGTCGCGCACCGGCTCGCTTGATCTCTGCGCTCAACCAAGCACGGGCGGCCGGGAAGCCGGTGATTGTGCTAAAAATCGGTGCCTCCGAGGCCGGCCAAGCGGCGGCGGCGAGCCATACCGGAGCATTGGCGGGCTCGGATCAGGTATTCGATGCCGTGCTGCGCGATTGCGCGGCATATCGGGTGCGCAGCCTGGAAGAACTGGTTGATCTCGGTCAGGCCTTGGCATCCGTCGGCATTGAGCGTCTGCCGAAAGGGCGGCGGATTGCCGTGCTGGTTGCCTCCGGCGGCTTTGGCGTGATGCTGGCCGACGCTGCCACCCAACGCGGGCTGACGCTTCCGACGACGAGTGAGGAAATTCAGCGCCGCATCACTGAAATCGTCCCCTACGCCGCCCCCCGCAACCCCATCGACGCCACCGCGCAGATGGCGGCAAAGGGCGAGGTTCTGGGCGACATGCTGTCTGCGGCCTTGGACGACCCGAATTTCGACACGCTGGTGCTGCTGATCTCCTCCTCCATGTTCGTGCCGCGTCTGCGCAGCATCTATACGCAGGCGCTGGTGGATATGCGGGCGAAATACCCGGACCGGGTCATTGCCCTCAGCCTGCACGGCCCTGCCGACGCGGTCGCCGAATTGGGCGCGTTGGGCTTCCCCTGCACCGATGGGGTGGATGCGACCTGCGCCGTGGTGGCCGGGATGGCCGGGGTGCGCGCATTGCTGGCTCAGCCGGTTTTGCCGCGTCCGCTATTACCATCACTGCCGCCATTGCCCGCGCGCTCCGTGCTCGCCACGGAATATGGCGCGAAACAGGTTCTGGCCGCAGCCGGGCTTCCCATTCTGCCCGAACGTGTGGCGGCCACGGCCGATGAGGCGGCTGTGCTGGCCGCCGAGATTGGCTTTCCGGTGGTGCTGAAAATCATCTCCCCCGATCTGCCGCACAAAACGGAAGTCGGCGGCATCGCGCTCGGTCTGGCCGATGCGCAGGCGGTGCGGGAAGCGGCAGCGCAGATGCTGGTTCGCGTACGGGCGGCGGCGCCAGCCGCGCGGATTGAAGGGCTGCTGGTTGCCCCGATGATCAAGGGCGGCACTGAACTGATCCTGGGCAGCACCCAAGATGCGGTCTTCGGCCCGGTGGTGATGATCGGTCTCGGCGGCATCTATGCCGAACTGCTGCGTGACGTGGCGGTGCGTCCCGCTCCGGTCACAGCGGCCGAGGCAGAAGCGATGCTGCGCGGGCTGAAATCCTTCCCGCTGCTTGATGGCGCACGCGGGCTGCCGAAGGCCGATGTGGCGGCCACCGTTCAGGCCATCGTCGCATTATCGCAATTCGCCGCCGTCCATGCCGGGAGCATCGCGGCGGTGGACATCAACCCGCTTCTGGTCAGGCAAGCAGGCGACGGGGCCGTGGCCCTCGACGCGCTGATCGTGCCGGTGACGGCGACACAGGGTGAGCATCATGGACACTGACACACTTCCCCTCCGCCCCGGCCTAACCGGCGAGGATTTCCGCGCTCATGTGCGCGCCTGGCTTGCCGCAAACGTGCCGGAAGGCTTCCTGGCCGATCAGCCCGGCTATCGCACCCCCGATTTCGCCGCCTGTCGCCAATGGGAAGCGGCGATGCATCGCGGCGGTTTGGCCGGGATGACATGGCCGGTGGAATATGGCGGCCACGGGCTGAGCCTGCGTGAGCATCTGATCGCCAATCAGGAAATCGGCCGTCTTGCCTTGCCGGAGAGCGTGAACTCACTCGGCAAGGAACTCGCCGGGCCGATCATCATGGCCGTCGGCAATGAAGAGCAGAAACTGCGCTTTCTGCGTCCGTTGCTGGAGATGCGTGAGATCTGGTGCCAGGGCTTTTCCGAGCCGAATGCAGGTTCTGACCTCGCCGGCCTGCGCACCCGCGCCACCTGGGATGGCAGCGTCTGGCGGGTGACGGGGCAGAAAATCTGGACCAGCGGGGCGATGAACGCCCAGCGCTGCCTGCTGCTCGCCCGCACCGGCCCGCTGGAAGACCGCCATCGCGGTCTCGCGCTGTTCGCCATGAAAATGGACACGCCAGGCGTGACAATCCGTCCGCTGCGGCAGCTGGATGGCAAGGAGAGCTTTGCCGAAGTCTTTATCGACGACGTGGAAATCGCCGCCGAAGACGCGCTCGGTGCACCGGATGAGGGCTGGAGCGCTGCCGTGCGCGTGCTCTCCATCGAGCGCGCCACCAACCGCATGTATCGTTCCTGGCGGTTCGAGAACGAACTCAACCATCTGGTACGCGCCTGCCGCGCCGATGCCACGCTCGCCTCGCTGATCAACAGCGGCGAATGGCATCGCCGTTTGGCCGAGACGGTGGTCGATATCGAAGTGCTCAAGGCGCATGTCGAGCCGGTGGTGGAGCGGCTGGTGGCGGGTGAAAGCATTGGCGATCGCGGCAGTTTGATGAAGCTGCATTGGAGCGAGGCACATCAGCGTTTCGCGGCCTTGGCCCTCGAATTGGTCGAACAGGCCCCGCCCGGCGCATCGGCTGCCGTGCAGGCGGCACGACAGCGCTTCCAGAACGTCTATCTGCGCGCCCGCGCCGAGACGATCTACGCCGGAACCACTGAGATCCAGCTTGGCATCATCGGTGATCGAATTCTCAAACTGCCACGGGGACGCTGAGATGAGCGATTCTGCCGACGATCTGGCGGGGCTGTCCGCCTTTGCCGAAACCGCACGTCATGCCGTGGCGGCCTGCGTGCCGCTCTCCATGCGCGACCGCGCGGCACTCCTGGCCGCTGATGGGCTGCTGGGCATCCTCGCCCCGGAAGAGGCGGGCGGGCTTGCGCTCGATATCCGCTTCGCAGCCCCGGTGATGGCCGCCGCCGGTGCCGGGTTGCTGGGCTATCCGCTCGCCGAATCCCTTCTGTTGGCCGCAGCTTTTGGCAATCATCCGGAAGGTACCGCCATCGCCGCCGGTGAACGCATCGCCACCATCGCATGGTCGGGGCAGGTATCGACGCAGTCCGGGCGTCTGTCCGGCACCTTGGGCCGTGCGCCTTTGGCCGGTGAGGCCGATCTTCTGTTGGTGGACACCACCGATGGTGCCGCCCTGATCGCTCTTGATGCGCCGGGTGTTGCGGTGCTGCCCGCCTTCGGGTTCGACCTTGAAGCACCGGAGCATGAGGTCACACTCAAAGACGTCACGCCGCTCGCCACCCTCACCGCCGACGCGACAGCGCGTCTGCGGGACGATGCTCTGCTGCTCTGGGCCTCGGCCATTGAGGGGGCGGCGGATGCGTGCTTGGCGATGACGGTTGAGCATGTCTCCACCCGCGAGCAATTCGGCAAAACCCTGGTCAGCTTCCAGGCCCTGCGCCACGCGCTCGCCCGACAGAAGCTGGCGGTCGAACACATCCGCGCAGCCCTCGCCCGACATGACGCGCTGGCGGCACGGGGGGCGAGCGAGGCGGCGTTGGCCCATCGAGTCACCTTTGCCGCTGCCGTGCGCTTCGGCGCAGCTTCGGTGGAGAGTGCGCTGCAACTGCATGGCGGCATGGGCTTCACCTGGGACGTGCCGATCCACCGCTATCTCCGTCGTGTTCGCGCTGTGGAGGCGCAAGGCAACGCCGCCGCGCTGCATCGCGGCCTCGCCCTCGACCTGCTGCACGCAAATTCCTGACCGGAGCGACATCATGACCACTTCCAGCACCACCCCGCTCGCCGGACGGGCCTATCTCATCACCGGGGCCGGAAACGGCATTGGCCGCGCCACAGCGCTGCATCTGGCATCCCTCGGCGCCATTGTCGGCGTGAACGATCTACGCGAGGCCTTCGTGGCTGAGAGTGTGCAGATGGTCGCCGACCAAGGCGGTCACGCCGTCGGCATCGTCCAGGATGTCTCCTCGCGGGACGGCATGCGCGCCGCCGTGCAGGCGCTCGCCGATGCGGCGGGCAGGCTCGACGGCTTGGTCAACAACGCCGCCTGGGTGCGCTATCAATCGGTGGCCGACATCGCGCCGGAGACGGTGGATCGCATGCTCAATATCGGCTTCAAGGCGATCATCTGGGGCATCCAGGCCGCCGCCGAAGTGATCGGCCCGCAAGGGGGTGCCATCGTCAACGTCGCCTCTGCCGCCGGTTTGCGCTCCACGCCGAATTCGATGGTCTATAGCGGCATCAAGGCGGGCATCATGGGGTTGACCCGTGCGGCGGCGGTCGATCTGGGCGGGCGCAGCATTCGGGTCAATGCGATTGCCCCTTCCGCCGTTCCCACCGAAGGCACCATCCGCAACCGCGACGCCGAACGCGACGCCCGCCGCATCGCGCAGACGCCGCTTGGCCGCCTCGGTCGGGTGGACGACATGGCGCGCAGCATCGCCTTCCTGCTCTCCGACGACAGCGCCTTCATCACCGGGCAGGTGTTGTCTGTCGATGGCGGCATCAGCACGAGCTTCCTGTGAGCCGCATCGTCCTCGTCACGGGCGGTGCGGCGGGCATCGGCTGGGCCACCACACGCCGCTTCGCCGCAGCGGGCGAGCGTGTGGTCATCGCCGATATCGACCTCGCCGCAGCACAGGCGCGGGCGGACTCGCTGGGACCTCAGCACGCCGCGATGCACGCCGATATCGGCGCGGCAGAGACGGCAACGGCATTGGTCGAGGCCGTCGTCACCCGCTTCGGACGGCTCGATGTGCTGATCAACAATGCTGGTGTGATCGACAGTGGCGGCACGCAGATTGTCGATCAGCCGATGGAGGCGTTGCAGCGTCTGTTGTCGATCAATCTGCTCGGCATGGAGCGGATATCGCGAGCGGCCCATGCCGTGATGCGGGTGCAATCGCCGCTCGCCGAGGGCGGGCCGCGTGGCGTGATCGTCAATCTGGCCTCCGGGGCGGCATTCCGGGCGATCCCGCTGCGCAATGGCTACAGCGCCTCCAAGGCGGGTGTGGTGGCGATGACGCACTCGTTCGGCTGCGCCTGGGCACGGGAGGGCGTGCGCGTCAACGCACTCGCCCCCGGCTATATCCTCACCGATCTGGTGGCCGATCTCATCCAGCGTGGCCGCGTTGATCCCGCCTTGGCCGTGCGCCGCATTCCGCTGGGCCGGATGGGCACGCCGGAGGAGATGGCCGATTGCGCCGCCTTCCTCGCCAGTCCCTCAGCCGAGGGCATGGTGGGCGGTGTGCTGATCGCCGATGGCGGCGGCTCGTCCTTCGGCGGCAGCGACGACGCGCATATCCAACGCGGCGCACCGCCCGTCGCCCCTCCGGATGGCACGCCGGTTTATGCGGTGGCCGGAATGGAGACGTTGTTGGGGGATGCCTGCGCACGCGGTCTGCGGGCGCGCGGGTTCCAGGTTGTGGACATCACCGCCGCCGAACGCGTGGGCCGCCTGGATGGTCTGGTCAACGCGGCAGGCACAGATGGGCTGCTTGATCCTGAGGCGGACAGTGCCACGCAGCTCGAACGTCATCTGGAAGCGCAGATGCGGGCCGGGCAGGTGGCCGGGCGGCGGATGTTGGTGCAAGGGTTTGGCGCGGTGGTGAATCTCACCGCATCCAGCGGCCTCGCCGCCGGTCTTGGCCCGCATGGCGGTGCGGTGGCCTCAGCGGCGATTGGCATGCTCACCCGGTCGATGGCCTGTGAATGGGGCGGCAGCGGCGTGCGGGCGAATGCGCTCTGCGTCGGCCCCTTGGCGGGTGACAAGCTGTGGCGTCGGATGCCCGGCGGGCAGGCGATCTCTCCCGATGCGGTGGCCGGAGCCGTGGCTTTCCTGCTGTCGCCCGCAGCGGGATACATCACCGGCAGCATCATCGCGATGGATGGCGGTGCTGCTCACTATGCCGGGCCAGACATGGAGGAACCCGCATGACGCTCTCCCCCGAACAAGAGCGGTTGAAGGCGGAATATATCCGCGCGCGCGGATATTGGACGAATTGGACCGAGGGCATGCTGCGCTTCAGCCCCGATTTTCTCGATCTCTACGCCCGCTATGGCGGCTACGCGGCGGCACATGGGCCGCTCTCGCCCAGAATGTGCGAACTGATCTACGTCGCCCTCGATGCTTCCAGCACGCACCTGTTTGAATCCGGCCTGCGTCTGCACATGGCCATGGCCGTGCAGCAGGGGGCGAGTCCAGCGCAGGTGATGGAAGTTTTGGCGATGGCCACCGAACAGGGGCTTGGCGGCACCCGCGTCGGTGTGGAGATCTTGGCGGAAGAATTGGCGGCGTCCGGCCAGAGCTTACCGGAATTGTCATCCGCACTTTCGACGGAACAACAGGCGCTGCGCTCCGCTTGGCAGACAAAATTCGGCGATTGGCCCACGCATTGTGACGTGCTGCTGCGCGTCGATCCCGGCTATTTCGCGCTTGTGCTGGAGTTGTCAGGCTTTGCCGATAAGGCGGAACGGCTGGAGGACTCCGACCGCGCGTTGATCCGCTTGGCACTCGATGCCTGCTTCACCGGCCTCAACGCCGCCGCCTTGCGGGAGGGTATTCGGCGGGCATTGGGGCTCGGGGTGGCGTGGCAGGCGGTGTTGCAGGTGTTGCAGATGAGCGCCCATCTGGGCGTGCATGCCTGCGCCCTGGGCGTGCCCGCGCTGATGGACATCGTGGACGCAGGCGGAAGTTAGCTGCCCCGCAAGCTCCGCCGCACACTGCGACCCGTGCCGATAGCAGCATCCTGCCGACTGCGTGTGGGATGAACATTCGAGCGTAGAAGGTAGATGGATCGCCTCTGCCCATCGCCCGTGGCCGCCGGTATTGATCGGATATAGCAATGCCAACGACGGGTGCCGACGTTATGCCAGCGTCGGAAGGTGGCGTCTGGCCCGCCGAACGAAGCAAGCAAGCAGGGCAAACATCAACACGGGGGCAACCGGCAGGCCGACGTGCTCGGCAACTAGGCGGGTCAAAAGGGGCAGCATGAATGCCATCACGCCAACCAGCTTTTCCCACGGAAGACTAGCACTGCGATCCGCCTGCGTTGCGATCCAAGCTAGCGGGACGATGAGCAGCATCAGATCATAGTCGAGCAGAAACGGCGTCAGCATGCAGCCACCCAACGCCATCGCCGCGCCCTCAACCGCAGCGCCGGGGCGGTGGCGGACGATAGCGAGCAAAATCACCAGGACCGTCACCGATACCGCGGCTTGCGCGGCAAAGGCGATATCCACACTTCCGCCAAGCAACCGTATCGCGGCGAAGGTACTGGCCATCTTGGCATAGCTCACCAACCCGTTCTCCAGTGTCTGCCGCGCCAAGTCGGTGTTGTCGGCAAAGCGTTGCCAAGCGGCCGGGCCGAACGCGAGCAGGCTCGCGACACAGAACAGGACGGCGGTTGCCACGGCCCAAGCCAGCGAGCGCCACCGCCGGGCGAGCAGCAGGGACGGGACGATCATCAGGGCCAGCTGTGGCTTGAAGCACAGGGCGCCAAGGCAGGCACCTGCAATACCCGGACGCTTGTCCAGTTGCAGCGCGGCGGTGGCGAGCAAAGCGGTGGTCAGAAAGCCGTTCTGGCCATGTCCGGCATTGATCAGCGCGGCAGGATAGGCCAGGGCGATCAGAATGGTCGGCCAACGCGCGGGCAGCAGGCGGCGGAGTGTGGTGACATAGGCTGTAACGGTCATTGCCAGCCACGCGGTGGCGGCCCATCCATAAGTCAGATACCCCAGCGGCAGGCACAGCAGCAGGAACGGCGGCGGATAAAAGAAGGCAAAATAGCCCGGTGCGTAGCCGGCCCCGGCCGAAAAATTCCGCGCCTGTGCGGCTGCGTGCAAGGCCGGTATCCAGGCCGCCTCAGGCGAGCCGTCGATGGCCAATCGGGCGGCCGTCCAAAAGCTGACGAAATCGGTCGCGAAGGGGTGCCCCCAGGGGTCGGGCCGGTCGCCGCCATGCGTGATGACCGCAATCCCCGCTATCACCACCACATTGCAGACTGCCAGCACACGAACCCATGCCAGCGCCCGGTCTGCGCCCAACCATGAGAATTCACGCAGCCAGACCAGGGTCGTTTGGAAAATTTTCACAAGATGAGCCCTGAAGACATCCGCTCAGAAGAACTGACCGCAGATGAGGGGCGTTGGCAAGGCCAGCGGATTGGCTCGGCGGGGGCAGAGTGGTCGCAGTCGCCATGGCTACAAAATGAAGCGCAGTTCGATGGGTTCAAATGCCATTCATCGGATACACATGGTCATTGGCGGAGAGCTGGCGATCAGAAAAGAGGAGCCGTGTGGCTCCTCTTTTCTGTGGCGGCGCCTATTTCAGAGGCGGCAGTTACTGACCCAACCAAGTCTTCGCAGCCCATTCAGATCACCCCGGAAGCGATCCTTCACCTGGGCGCTCGCAGCGCCTCTACCCCAGCTGTCCCAATGCGATGAGCGTCAGCGTCACCACGATGGCGCCGCCAATGCGGGTGGCAATCTGGGCGAACGGCATCAGCTGCATCCGGTTGGCCGCCGTCAGAATGGCCACGTCACCGGTGCCGCCCTGACCAGAATGGCAGGCGTTCACGATGGCGACATCGATCGGATACATGCCCAAAAAGCGTGCAACAAAAAAGCCGGTGCCCATCAGCGTCGCCACCGTGACGACGATGGTGATCAGATTGGGCAGCGCAAAAGCCGCCATCAGCTGGTCCCATGGCGTCATCGCCACACCAATGGCGAACAGCAGCGGATAGGTCACGGCGGTGGAGAAGAAGCGGTAGACGTGGTGGG
>Ga0302202_10005754_pt1 | contig 12544 bp, 10 predicted proteins | sample II_Bog_N3_3_FD_194579 | JGI IMG/M metagenome (GOLD analysis project Ga0302202, IMG submission 194579) | Peat permafrost microbial communities from Stordalen Mire near Abisko, Sweden - II_Bog_N3_3 | ecosystem: Environmental > Terrestrial > Soil > Wetlands > Peat | place: Sweden: Abisko...
CCTTCGCCGCGCTGTACCGGCTGCAGGGCCTGCGCACGGTCGCCGGTCGCGCCTTCGCCGCCATCGACGCGCTGGTGCTGCCGACGGCGCCGACGGTGTATTCCACTGCGCAGGTGCTGGCCAATCCGATCGAGCTCAACTCGCGGCTCGGCACCTACACCAATTTCGTCAATCTGCTCGACCTCTGCGGACTGGCGCTGCCCGCGGCGATGCGGTCCGACGACATTCCGTTCGGCATCACGCTATTGGCGCCGGCCGGCAAGGACGCGCAGCTCGCCAGTATCGGCCGCGTCTTCCACGCCGACACCCGGCTGCCGATGGGCGCGCGAAGCCTGCCGCAGCCGCCGCTCGCGGCGCTTCCGACGGGCCTCTGCGGCGACGAAATCGCCATCGCGGTGGTCGGCGCTCATCTATCCGGCATGGCGCTGAACGGTGAATTGAAAGCGCTCGGCGCCCGACTTCTGGAGCAGGCCCAGACCGCGCCGGATTACCGGCTCTATGCGCTCGCCACTACCCCGCCAAAGCCCGGCATGTTGCGCGTGAGCGCAGGAGCGGGATCGTCGATCGAGCTGGAACTGTGGGCGCTGTCGGCCGCCTCGTTCGGGAAATTCGTCGCCGCGGTCCCGCCGCCGCTGTCGATCGGCACGGTGCGCCTCGCCGACGGCGGCAGCGTCAAAGGCTTCATCGTCGAAGCCGCCGATATCGACGGCGCGCGCGAGATTTCCGCCTTCGGCGGCTGGCGCGCCTTCGTGAAGGAAGCCGCGGAGGGGTAACAAACATTGTCATTCCGGGGCGATGCGGAGCATCGAACCCGGAATCTCGAGATTCCCCGATGTGCAATGGCACATCGTGGTTCGCGCTTCGCGTGCCCCGGAATGACGTCTACACCGACACCGCGTAGAGCTCGTATTCGTCGCGCACCAGCTCGATATGCGCGCGCATCGCGGCCGCGGCGCCGGCCTTGTCGCCGCGCAGGATCGCCACCACCACGCGGTCGTGTTCGGCATGCGATTTCGCCAGCCGGCCGAGATTGCGGAACTGGGCGCGGCGGAACGGCTGCACCCGCACCCGCGTCGCCAGCGTGATCTCGGCGATGTAGCCGTTCTGCGAGCCGGCATAGATCGCGTTGTGGAAGCGTTCGTTGACTTCGTGGAAGCGCTCGGGGTTGCCGACATAGCTCAGCACCCGCAGCTCCTCGTGGATCGCCTCCAGCCGGTTGCGCTCCGCGGGCTGCATCCGTTCCGCGGCGAGCCCCGCGCACATCGCTTCCAGCTCCGCCATCGCCTCGAACATGCCGGTCAGCCGTTCGATCGAGGGCCGCGCCACCACCGCGCCGCGATGCGCCCGCGCATCGACCAGGCCGGAAGCCGCGAGCTGGCGCAGCGCCTCGCGCACCGGCGTGCGCGACACATTGAAGCGCTTGGCGATGTCGGTCTCGTCGAGTGCGGCGCCCGGCGGCAGCACGCCGCGCACGATCTCGTCCGCCAGCTGCAACCGCAGTTCCTCGGCGCGGGTGATCTTGGCCGGAAAGGCCGAGGCGCGGTCGACGCGGCGGACCACCGTCTCAGCCTCTGGACGTGGCGGCGCGCCGGCCGGGAGATCGTCGAGGCTCATTTCTTTTGACCCATATCCGGAAGGGGCGCGGGTTCGTCGATGATGCTGACATGGGCAGCGACGATCTTCCAGCCTTGCGGAAACCGCACCCAGGTCTGCATCTGCCGTCCGACCCGGCCCGGCGCGCTGTCGCGGTAGAACAATGTCGAGGCGACCGCGGCGTCGCGGCCATAGGTCGTGATCACGGTCTTGTCGGTCCTGCGCATCAAGCCCATCGGCGAGCGCGCCGCGCGAAACGCCGTGATCGCACCATAGCCGTAGAGATTTTCGCCGATGCCGTAGCGCAGGGTACGGTCGTCCTGGCGGAACAGTTCATCGAGCACGGCGACGTCGTTGGCCACCAGCGCCTTCTCGTAGCGCTCGAACTGCGTGGTCACTTCGGCCAGCACCTCGGGGAGATCGACGTCCATCCTAAAACCCCCTCGGCGGCGGCGCGGCCACCACGCCGGCGCGTTCCAGCGCATAGGCGACGCGCAAGGCGATGTCCTCGCGCCAAGGTGCTGCGATGATCTGCACGCCGATCGGCATCGGCTCGAGCGGAACCGGCACGGCGACCACCGGCAGTCCGATGAAGGAGATCGGCTGGGTGTGGATGCCGATATTGGCGCGCACCGGAAGCTCGACGCCGTCGAGCACAAACGTGGCCTGTCCGAGTTTGGGCGCGACGCAGGGCGTCGCCGGCGCGAGGATGACATCGACCGACTTGAACAGTTCCAGCACCGCTGCGCGATACCAGCGGCGGAATTTCTGCGCGCGATCGACCAGCGGCGCCGGGATCATGGCGCCCGCCAGCAGCCGGTCGCGTACCGCCGGATCGAACTCGTCCGGCCGCTGCCGCAGGCGGTCGAGATGCAGCGAGGCGCCCTCGGCGGTGGTGATGACGTAGGCCGCGGCACGGGCGCGCGCGGCTTCGGGAATCTCGACGGTGCGGGCGGCGCCGAGCGCCCTGGCGACGCGGGCGACGGCCTCGACGGCTTCCGGAAACACGTTGTTCTGGAAATATCCCCCGGCAATGGCGATGCGCAAACCGCCGATGTCCTGCGCGAGCAATGGCGCGACCGGCTCGGCCGGGCGAATCGTGCAGGCGGCATCCTCCGGATCCGGTCCCTGCATCGCGTCATAGGCCAAAGCGAGATCGAAGACGTTGCGCGCGAACGGCCCGAGATGATCGAAGGAGAACACGAACGGAAACGACCGCGCCCGCGACAGCCGGCCATAGGTCGGCTTCAAACCGAAGATGCCGCAGAACGACGACGGCACCCGGATCGAGCCGTTGGTGTCCGAGCCCAGCGCCAGCGGCACCAGATTGCCGCCCACCGCGCCGCCGGAGCCGCCGGAAGAGCCGCCGGTCATCCGCGTCGGGTCATGCGGGTTGCGCGACGGACCGTCGTGCACGTTCTCGCCGGTGAAATCGTAGGCGTATTCGCCCATGTTGAGCGCGCCGACCAGCACCGCGCCGGCCGCCTCCATCCGCTCGATCAGCGTGGCGTCACGCGGCGACGGCTTCAGCCCGCGATTGATTTTGGATCCGGCGCGGGTCGGAAGGCCCTGGACGTCGAACAGGTTTTTTACCGCGAACGGCACACCGGCGAGCGGGCCGGGCTTCTTGCCGGCGGCGACGGCGGCATCGATCGCGCGCGCTGTGGCGCGGGCGCGTTCGGCGGTCACGTCGGTGAAGGCATTGAGGACCGGGTCATGCCTGGCGATCCGCGCCAACGCTGCTTCGGTGACGGCGAGCGCCGACAGTTTGCGGCCCTGCACGGCAGCGGCGATGTCGGCGGCCGACAACCCGTCGGGATCGGCGGTCATGGCGAGGTCAGGCTGCAAAGACACTGGCCGGCTCGGTTTCATCGGAAAGCGGAAATTCATCGACCAGCCGCGCCAGCCTCAGCGACACCTCGAGATTGGCCTTCACCGCCGGCTTCCAGGCCGCCTCGATCGGCAGCGCCAGCGCCGCGGCGACGGCGTCGATATATTGATCAAGCGGATCAGCGGTCATCGTGCTTCCAATGCTCTAGTGAACCGGCAACGGCGGATGCGGAATCGCCGTCAGCAGCTCTTTGGTGTAGGCATCCTGCGGGTCGCCCAGGACCCGCTCCGACGGCCCCTGCTCGACGATTCGACCCGACCGCATCACAATGACACGATCGCACAACAGCCGCACCACATTCAAATCGTGCGACACGAACAGATAGCTCATGCCCATGGACTGTTTCAGGTCCTGCAGCAGATTCAACACCACCGCCTGCACGGAAACATCGAGCGCCGCGGTCGGCTCGTCAAGGATCACCAGCTTCGGATGCAGCGCGATGGCGCGCGCGATGCCGACGCGGGCCTTCTGGCCGCCCGACAATTGATGCGGGAAACGATCGAGCAGGTTGACCGGCAGGCCGACCAAGCCGGCCAACTCCTCGCAGCGCGCGCGCAGGGCGTCGCGGCCTCTGACGTCGCCGAGCTGCATGATCGGATCGGCGATGGCGCGCGCGGCGGTGAAGCGCGGATTGAGGCTGTCGGTCGGATCCTGGAACACCATCTGGATGCTCTTGCGCAGCGGCAGCCGCGCAAAGGCGTTGGGCATGATGCCGCCGATCTCGTCACCGTCGAACATGATGCGGCCGGAAGTCTGGTCCAATAGCCGCATCACCATCATCGAGGTGGTGGACTTGCCGCAACCGGACTCCCCGACCAGACCGACGCTCTCGCCATGGCCGACGGAGAAACTGATGCCGTCGACGGCGCGGAACTGCTCGGGCTCCACCGGCGGCTTGCGCGAGAACAGTTTTGCCAGTGTCGCGGTGGCGCCCTGGCGCGGATATTCCTTGACGAGTTTTTCGACGAGCAGAAGGGGCTTTGCAGTGCCTTCGGTTTCGGGCTCGACCGAACCGGACGGGCCGGGCGGGATAGAAGGCAGCAGCGCGGCCTCCTCTTCCGGCAGCAGATCGCGCAAGGAGACGCCGAGCCGCGGCGTGGCGCGCATCAGCTTCTTGGTATAGGCGTGCTGCGGGTTGGCTAAGATGTCGGCGGACAGCGCGGTCTCCACCACCCTGCCCTTCTCCATCACCACCACGCGGTCGCAATAGGCCGCGGCGAGGCCGAGATCGTGGGTGATCAGGATGGTCGACATGCCCCTGCGCCTGGTCAGTTCGACGATCAGGTCCATGACGGCTTTTTGCGTGGTGACGTCGAGGCCGGTGGTCGGCTCGTCGGCGATCAGCAGCTGCGGATTGCACGCCAGCGCCAGCGCGATCACCACGCGCTGGCACATGCCGCCCGACAGTTCGAACGGATAGGCATGATAGCGCTCGCGCGGACGGGCGATCTTGACCTGCTCCAGCGCCTCGATCGCCTTCTCGCCGCGGTCGGTCACCGTCGCCTGCTGTACGTGCTGGCGCAGCACGTCCTCGATCTGGTCACCTACTTTGCGGATCGGATTGAGCGCCGCGCGCGGATTCTGGAAGATCATCGAGATTTCGCGGCCGCGCAGGTCGCGCATCTGGCTTTCGGTCGCACCCTTGACGTCGATGCCGGAAAACATCACCGAGCCCTCGGCGATCCGCCCCGCGCGGTCGAGAATCCGCATCACCGCGTAGGAGGTGACGGATTTGCCGGAGCCGGATTCGCCGACGATGCCGAGCGTCTCGCCCTTGGCCACCGAGATATTGACGTGCTGCACCGCTTTCACGATGCCGCGCCGGGTGGCGAATTCCACCGTGAGATCGTTGACGTCGAGCAGCGGCTGCGCGGTCATGGGAGTCCTCTCCGCAAGGGCGGCGCGCTCCTTCTCCCCGCTCTTGCGGGGGCGAGACGAGCGGAGCTCGCTCTTAGAAGGCGGGGATGAGGGGCGTCTATCAGGGAATGCAACAGGCAGAGGAATGCGCGGAGGCTCCCCCTCACCCGGATCGCAAGAGCGATCCGACCTCTCCCCGCATCCGCCTTCGCCCGAAGGCGGGCTTCGGCGGACAAGAGCGGGGAGAGGTGAAGAAAGCCGTTGCGCGTGAGTCTGTCCCTCATGCTACGTCCTCCGCTGCGGGTCGACGATGTCGCGCAGGCCATCGCCGAGCAGGTTGAAGCAGAACACCGCGACCATCAAGGCGAGGCCGGGGAACAGCGCGATCCACCATTCGCCCGAAACCATGAAGCCCGCGCCCTCCGCGACCATGATGCCCCATTCGGCGGTCGGCGGCCGCACCCCGAGCCCGATGAACGACAGGCCGGCGGCGTTGAGGATGGCGTAGCCCATGGTCAGCGACATCTGCACGATCATGATCGGCATGATGTTGGGCAGGATGTGCACGAGCAGAATCCGGAATTCGCCGTTGCCCGACAGCCGCGCCGCCTGCACGAAGCCGGCGTCGCGCCGCACATTGGCCTCGGCGCGGGCGACCCGCGCATAGAGCGGGAAATTGACGATCGCGGTCGCGATGATGATGTTCTGCACGGTGTTGCCGAGCGCGGCCACGATGCCCATCGCCAGCACGAACAGCGGAAACGCCATGATGGTGTCGGCAATGCGGCCGACGATGCGGTCGGTCCAGCCGCCGAAATAGCCGGCGGCGATGCCGGCGAGCCCGCCCATCACGAACACCAGCACCACCGAGGCCACCGCGATGAAGGAGTCGAGCCGGGTCGCCACGATGACGCGGCTGAAGATGTCGCGCCCGAGCTGGTCGGTGCCGAACCAGTGCGCCGCCGACGGCGGCTTCAGCGCCGCCACGGTGTCGGACGCCAGCGGATCGTACGGCACGATATAGGGTCCAAACAGCGCCGCCAACACGATCACGATCAGCAGCCCGAACGCGAAGGCGGTGACGCGGTTTTCGCCGAGCACGTAGCGGGTGTGCTCGAAGATCGCGGCAAGGCCCGAGGTGCGGGCCGGTTCTGCGGCCGGTGCAACGCTGCTCATGGTTCCAACCTCACCCTTCCAACCGGACCCTGGGGTCGATCACGCCGTAGAGAATGTCGATCATCAGATTGAGCAATACGTACATGACCGCCATGGTCAGCACGAAGCCCTGCACCGGCGCGAAGTCCGACGAGATCAGCGCTTCCACCGCGTAGGAGCCTATGCCCGGCCAGGCGAATACTTTTTCCACCAGCACGTTGGCGCCGAGCAGGAACGAGAACACCATGCTGAGCGTGGTGACGACCGGCAGCATGGCGTTGCGGAAGGCGTAGGTGACGATCACGGTGCCCGGCGAAAGGCCGCTAGCCCGCGCGGTGCGGACGAAATCCGACGCCAGCACCGCCAGCATCGAGGCCCGTGTCATTCGCGCGATCGGCGCCAGCGAAAAGATCGCAAGCGTCAGCGCCGGCAGGATCAGCTGGCTCAGCGCGGAGCGAAACGTCTCGAAATCGCGGGCGATCAACGCGTCGATCAGATAGAAACCGGTGACCGCCGGCGGCGCGCTGTAAAACACGTCGAGCCGCCCCAACGGGGCCGGCGACCATCCGAGCCTGAAATAGAAGACATAGACCAGCACCAGGCCGGTGAAGAACACCGGCAGCGACACCCCGGCCGTCGTCGTCACCCGGCAGAGATGATCGATCCACGAGCCCGGCCTGGTCGCGGCGAGAATGCCGAGCGGTATGGCGATCACGATCGAAACCACCAGCCCGAGCAGCGTCAGCTCCGCCGAGGCCGGCAGGCGGTTGCGGATTTCGGTCGCGACCGGCTGGCCCGTGGTCAGCGAATTGCCGAAATCGCCATCGGCGAGATCGGCGGCATAGCGGAAGAACTGCTCGATCAGCGGCTTGTCGAAGCCGAGCTTCTTGCGGATCTGCTCGACCGCCTCCTTGTTGGCCGCGGGGCCGGCGAAATAGGCCGCGGGATCGCCCGGCAGCGCACGGGTCAGCAGGAACGTGACGATCACCACCCCGATCAGGGAAGGGATCGCGAACATCAGCCGCTTGCCGATCATGGTAAGCATGATGTGCGCCTCGCGGTTTCCTTCGCCGGTCTCGCAGCCCGGCCTGCGCGCTCGGCCTCCCGGCGGGTCCGCGGACACCGAAGCTCGCGCCGGGGGGACGAGCGAAGCTCGCGCCGGGGGGTTGGGGAGAGGGATAGGTTGAGAAGGCCGTGCTCGCGACTACCCCCCTCCCCGCCCCGCCCCCGCGAGGAGGGAGGGATTGATGGACCGGCGCAGGACTTCGCCGACGGCGAACGGCGATCGACGAAGAGACGATAGCGGCTGCGGTTGGTCACCATTCGCTGCTCCCTGTTCGCCCTTCGCTCTTCTCAGCCCTTCACCAGCGCGCGGTAATCGAGCCGGCGGTGGAACCAGTATTGATAGCCGGAGATGTTCTTCTGCATCGCGACGTTGACGAAGGGCTGATACAGCGGAATCCGGGGAATGTCGGTGAAGGCCAGGTCGACGAAGCCCTTGACGTCGGAATCATAGGCCGCGGTGTCGCCGTTCGCGGCCGCGGCGCGCGCGCCGTCGATCAGCCGGTCCATCTGCGGCGACTTGTAGCTCATGGTGTTGAACACCGAATTGTTGCCGTGATAGCACCAGTAGAAGAAGTATTCGGGGTAATCGAGCCAGCCCGAGAACACGTTGGTGTAGAGCGGCATTTCCTTCTTGTTCAATTCGGTGCGCCAGTTGGCGCCGGGTACCTTGTTGATGGTGGTCCTGATGCCGATCTGCGCGAGGCTTTCCTGCGTCAGCACGCAGAGCGGCTCGTTGATCCCCGCGAAGTTGAGGTCGAAGGACAGCGTGGTCTCGAAACCGTCGGGGTAGCCGGCCTCGGTCAGCAGCGCCTTGGCCTTCGCCATATCCGTGAAATACTTGGTCGGCTGCGGCCACGCGACGTCGGTGGCCTTGTCGGCCGGCGCGCCGAACATCGGATTGGCGAGGCCAAACAGCACGGCGTCCATGATCTTCTGGTAGGGAATGGCATAGGCCATCGCCTGACGCACCTTCGGATTGTCGAACGGCGGCTTTGTCACATTCATGCCGATGTACTGGATGCCGTTGGAGAACGGCAGCGACACGATGTTGAGCTTGCCGGCGGCCTTGAGCTCCTGGAAATCCTTGTTCGGCAACTCGTAGGAAATGTCGGCGTCGCCGCGTTCCAAGAGCGCCCGGCGGTTGCCGGCCTGCGGCACCATGCGCCAGATCACGCGCTTGATCTTCGGCAAGGGGCCGCCGACCCACTCGTCATTGCGCTCCATGATCACTTCGGTGCCGGCGGTCCATTTTGTCACCTTGTAGGCGCCGGAGCCCGCGGTCTGCTGTTTGGTATACTCGAGACCCCAGGGGTCCTTCTCGCTAGCGTTTTTCTTCACCAGTTCGGAATTGACCACGCAGGGCACGATGACGGCGAGATCGGGAATCGTCAGGCGGTCCTTGGTGGCAAAGTCGACCCGCACGGTGTTGTCGTCGACGACGACGAACTGCTCCGGCTTGGTCAGCGAGCCCGCGCTCATCTGGAAGGTCGGGAAGCCGCCGACGCTGACGGCACGGTCGAGCGACCATTTGACGTCTTTGGCCGTGACCGGAGCGCCGTCGTGGAATTTCGCGTTCTTCTTCAGCTTGAAGGTCACCGACATGTCGCCGACATTCATGTCCTCGGCGAGTTCCGGCTTGAACTTGTCGCGGTCGTAATAGGGCACGCCGCCGGGACCGCTCTTCATCTCGTGGCTGATCAGGCGGTCGTAGCAATTCCACGACACCTCATAGCCGGGCACGTTGGTGCCGATACCGTGAATGTCGAGATTGTTGGGGCCGCCTTCGGAGACGATCAGGAGGGTCTCGGAGCGGGCGTCGGCCTTGGCTGCCGACCAGATCGCGGGCGCCGGCACCATGGCGCCCGCGGCGACGCCAGTGACGGATTTCAGGAAATCGCGACGCTTCATTCGGAAGCCTCCAACGCACGAGGGAATCGGCTTTAGGAAGGACTTCGCAAGGTTCGTGCCAGATCTTAACGGAGCCGGCTGGCGCCTTAAGCGCATGAGATAACTTCCGAATCCGATGCCATCCGGATAGAGGGCGCCAGCGCTCATTGCATACACAGCGGTGGCTTTGCCTATAATACATGCAGGCGTATCCACTCGCCGTTTTCTTCGGCGAGACCCGAGATCGCATCGGCAGCCGGTCAATCCGGCCAGAGCAATTCCTGCAGCTCGAATAAATCGCCGGCCTTCTGCGGCCAGTTCTCGATGCAGATGTGCCGGAGGGGATCGCTGTGGCGATGCAGCAGCAGCAGCGCCATCAGCCGCCGCTTCAGCGTCGGGGTGATATCCGAGCGGGAATATCCGAATCCTGTGAACAGGCTGCGGACACGGCGCGGCATTCCTGCCGTCATGAAGGCGCTGGGGCCGAGCAGGTCGTATTCACCCCATCCCGTCATCACGTCGCCGAAATCGAACAGCCCGGACAATCGCCAGTTCTCGCCGTCGCGGCTCAGCAGGAAATTTTCCGGAATGTACTCGCCGGTCAGGATGACCGGAGGCGCGTTCACCGGAACTAGCCGTGTCGCGTCCGCAAGCAACCCGTCCAGCCCGTCGAGAAAATGCAGCGGCAGCCCGAGGCGCTGATGCCGGGCGCGGCATCCCGCGATCTGTCTGGTCATGAGCAGATCCCAGCTCGGCTCGATCCGCGACAACTCGCCCACCGGCACCCGCTGCACTTGCGCGATGGTCTCGCCGATCTGGCCGAGCACGCGCTCTTTCTGGTCCTCCGGCAGGTCGGGCCAGGCCTCGTTGCCGATGATGCCCGCGAGTCGCGTGATCACCAGATATGGCCACTGGTCGCGCTCGCCTTCGAGCACGATTTGCGGGACCGGAACGCCGATGCGCCCGTGGAGCTGCGACAGCGACGCCCGCTCCGAGATGAACTGGCCGCGCAGCATCGGTGGAAAAATCTTCAGTATCAGGTCATGCCCGAGGCCGACGACCAGGTTGGTGCCGGTCGAAAACAGCTGCGGATCCGGATCGGGCAGTCCATGGCTGCGCGCGATGTCGAGCGCCGCCGGCAGGCATCGCGAGGCGTCGGCGCGCCATGCCTTGAATGCCTCGATATCGTTGACGCGCGGCAGTGAATGCATGATGTCCCGTCGGGTTCGCCAATCCCGTTGCTATAGCACGGGGTGCGGCCGCGTCTCACCGGTCCGGGTTGGCGCGCTCGAACTGGCGCAACAGCCGGTTGCCGCGCTTGACCGCGGAATCCAGCGCGGCTTGCGCGGATTTTTTTCCGGAAAACGCCTGTTCCAACTCGTCGTCGATCACGTCGCGGATCAGCACGAACGATCCGAGCCGCAGCCCGCGCGAGTTTTCGGTCGGCGACTTCAGCGTGATCTGCTCGATCGAGATCGCGGTACCGGGATTGCGGTCGTAGAAGCCTTGCGCGCGGGTCAGCTCGAAAGCCGCGCGGGTAATCGGCAGATAGCCAGTGTTCTGGTGCCAGGCGGCCTGCACTTCTGGTTTCGACAGGAAGCCGAAGAATTTTGCCACGCCCTTGTATTCCCCGGGCGGCCGGTCCCGCAGCACCCACAACGTCGCCCCGCCGATGATGGTGTTCTGCGGCGCGCCGGCCACGTCCGGCCAGTACGGCAGCATGCCGTAGCCGACCTCGAATTTCGAATTGGCCTTGATGTCGGCGCGCGTCGCCGAGGAGCCGATGAAGATTCCGCACTCGCCGTTCTGAAACCGCGGCTCCGCCGAGGTAGCTCGGCCGCCATAGTCGAACACCCCGGTGCTCTGCCACGCCGCCAGTTGCGCGATATGCCGCACCACCAGCGGGTTGTTGAAGCTCAGCACCGCGTCGAGGCCGCCGAAGCCATTGGCCTTGGTCGCGATCGGCAGATTGTGATAGGCGGAAAAATTCTCGACGTTGATCCAGGACGGCCACGACGTAGTGAAGCCGCACGCCGCCCCCGCCGCGCGCAGCCGCTGCGCCGCCGCGCCGACCTCGGGCCAGGTCTTCGGCGCGACCTCGGGATCGAGCCCGGCGGAGCGGAACAGGTCCTTGTTGTAATACAGGATCGGGGTCGAGACGTTGAACGGGAACGACAGCATGTTGTCGGCGATGTCGGCGTAGTAGCCGGTCACGGCCGGAAGATAGGCGGTCGGCGAAAACGGCTCGGCCTCGTCTCGCATCAATTCGAACACCGGATAGATCGCGCCCCTCGCCGCCATCATGGTCGCGGTCGCGATCTCGTTGACCTGGACGATGGCGGGCTGGCTGCGCGAACGAAACGCGAAGATCGCCGCCGTCACGGTCTCGGTATAGTTGCCCTTGTAGCTCGGTACGATACGGAATTCGGATTGCGAGGCATTGAAGTCGGAAGCCAGTTTCTCCAGCTGCCGCCCCAGCTCGCCCGACATCGCGTGCCACCACATGATATCGGTGACCGCGAACGCCGGCGACGCCCAGGCGAGCACCGCAAGGGCGGCGGCCAGTCGCAAATATCCGGAAACTCCGCGAGCCGGTTTCAAAGCCAAACCCATCCCGATCCGCCGCGGCGGAAAGCGCCGCTGGCGCGCGTCACGTGCCCCTCTTAAGGCCCCGCGCCGCCGGTTTCAATCCGGGCCGCGCCGCGACGCAGCGCTGGATTGACGACGCGGGCGGTGCTGGCAGAATGGCCCGATCGCACCGGCTTCCGCCAAAAGACCTTGAACCTTTCCTTGCCGCCATCGACATCATCATAAGGGGATAGTGCCTGTGTACAGCCGCGCCGACCTTTCGCGGACCATGACCATTGCTGTTGCGCTGTCCTGGACGGCGATCCCGACGGCGAAGGCCGCTCGGGATTCTCGCGCCGCGATTGGTCTCGCCCGTACCAAGGTGGAGTGAGTTGGCCTTGGCAACAGTCCCACGGCAGGACGATGCTGCGGAACGGCCGGCGGGCCTCGCCGCGCGGGGGCGCGCCGTCCTGGTCGGGCTGCTGCGCGCGGTGCCGATCCGCTGGCGCATCCTGTCGATCGCCGCGC